>Ga0326726_10002570_pt1 | contig 16638 bp, 14 predicted proteins | sample MHFenrmetagenome_2_FD_207603 | JGI IMG/M metagenome (GOLD analysis project Ga0326726, IMG submission 207603) | Lab enriched peat soil microbial communities from Michigan Hollow, Ithaca, NY, United States - MHF15MN | ecosystem: Environmental > Terrestrial > Soil > Wetlands > Peat | place: USA... | reverse complement strand
GTGATCTACAACGGAGTCGATACGGACAAATTCACCGACACGACGACACGTGAACAACGCGCGGCCACACGCCATGTTTTCGGCTTCGCCGAGTCGGACTTCGTGATCGGCACCCTCGGCGACCTGCGCAAGGAAAAGAACCAGATCGAGCTCGTGGCCGCGGTAGAGCGGCTCCGTGGCGCAGGAATTCCCGCGCGCGCGCTGTTGATCGGCGACGGCGCACAACGCACCGAGATCTACGCGTGCGCTCGCGAGCGCGGCGTCGCGGGCGATATCGCGATTACGGGCTTCGTGCACGACGTGCGGCCGTTCGTCGCAGCCAGCGACGCCGTCGCGGTCTGCAGCGTCACCGCGGGGATGTCTCTCGCCACGCTCGAAGCGATGGCGCTCTGCAAACCGGTCGTGCATTCGAACGTGGCCGGTGCGGCCGAAATGATCCATCCCGGTTACAACGGATTCCTTTTTCGGGTCAACGACACGACGGCGCTCGTCGAGCACCTGACGCGTCTCACGAACCGCGACGATCGCCTGAGCGTCGGTGCGCATGCGCGCGGCATTGTCGAGAAACGGTTTTCCGAGCGCAAGATGATCGAAAGCTACGAGAGCCTGCTGCTCGAGCTCACGGGGGACTCCAACGATCAGCACCGCAGCGCGCGCGGCCGACGCAACGGGACTCTGGAGAGCGGCAGTGGCGGGCCATGATGCAGCCGCTCGGAGTGGCCCATCCGCCGCTGCGCTGTCGTATCTGAATCGGCAGGGCTCGCTCGTCGAGCCGATCAGCGCGCCTTGTCGCCTTTAGTGCCGCCTTTCTGCTGCGACGCCTCTTCCGCGCGTGCTGCCGACAGCACGTTGTGCAGACCGTAGTTGCCTTCGTGGCACGCGTACTCGAACGGCGGTTGCGCCTCGTCGTGCGTGAGGTTCATCGTGAACGTCCACGGCCGCGTCCAGGTGTGGGGATCGTCGAACGTCACCGACCATTCGAGCGTATCGGGCCCGAGCGGCGTGAAGCGCTCGACGAGCTTCAAGTACTGGCTCGAGCCGCGGTACGGCGTCTTGTCGGTGAAGTTGGTCGTCTCGACGACGAGCGTGTTGCCCTCCCAGTGGCCGCGCGCGTCGCCGAGGTATTGGCGGATCGAGCCGCTCATGTGCTGTCGCCCTTCGAGCGGTATCACGTGCGTGTCGTGCACCATCTCGTAGGTGATCGTGACGGCGTTCGGGCTCTGGGCGATCTGATACGAATTGCCGTAGATCGCGGGCATCATCGAGCCCGGAATGCCGCGCGTGATGCAGCGGTCGTAGAGGCTCCGGTCGGTGTACGAGTCCGCGGGCCCTCGGCCCTTGCGCGCGTCCTGGAGCGCCGCCGCGCGTTGCTTCGCCTCATCGGTGAGCGGCGGGACGCGACCGTCGGGCGGGTCCGAGACGAGCCAGGCGCGGCTGTTCGCGGCGAAGTAATTCTCGAACCAGTGCATCGGGCTAGTCGCGCCCGGGAACTCGCTGAGCGTCGGATTGCGCTCGATCGTCTGCTCCTGGCGCTGTTGCGTGATCTTCGCGAGCTCCTCAGGCGTGAAGCTGTCGAGCGTGCGGCCCGCGAACTCCGGGGGCCGCTCGAACGGGATCCCGCTCTCGTCGCTGTTGTTGTAGGCGCCTGCGATCGCGGGATCGCCCCACGAGGTCCGCGGCGGCTTGTAAGTGCCGCGCGGCGGCAGCGGCGCAACCTTCTTGTGTTGCGGCACCTCGCTCGCCTTGATCGGCGCCGCAGTTTGGGCGGCGGCGCCGAGCACCACGGCCCCGAACATGGCGGAAAGCGCAAGCGCTGTGCAAAGCCGTCGCAAATGTCGAGCTGTAATCACTGCTCCCTCTCGGCGCCGTTCGCGGATCGACGGCTCGGAATTGTGCTGTCTTCGTAGCAAGGCCTCAACATGCTTTGAGCGCGACGGCCCCGCCTCTAGCGCGGCAAGCAGCCGCTGCCGCGCGACGTCCTCACAGGCCCGCGGCCCGAGGCGAAACCGTTGTCTGTCGGGACCTGCTCGTCAAGCCGCTCAGGGGGAAACCCCACGGCCGCGGGCCCCACGGGACGCGCCAAACGTGAGAGAATGCGCGCCCTACGAATTCTGACCACGCAAGAAAACCCCAGTCTCTCGGAGGAGAAATGGCTGTTAACAACCTGAGCGCCGTGCTCAAAGCGAACGGCGGCGCCGTCAAATTGCTGCGCAACTCGAAGATCGGCATGTACATCTATCCGGTCGTCGCGCCGGAGTTCTCGAATTGGCGCAACGAGCAGGTCGCATGGCGCAAGTCCGCCGTGCTGTTCGACCAGACCCACCACATGGACGAGCTCATCGTCGAGGGTCCCGATTCGGCTGCGTTCCTCGAGTACGTCGGCGTGAACAGCTTCGCGAATTTCGACCTCAACCGCGCGAAGCACTTCGTGCCCGTGACGCCGGCGGGCCACGTGATCGGCGACATGATCATCTTCCGCGAGCGCGAGGATAAGTTCGTTCTCGTCGGCCGCGCGCCGACGGCGAACTGGGTCAAGTTCCAGGCCGCGATCAACAAGTATCGCGTGCGCCTCACGCACGATCCGCGCTCCGACAGCCGCCCGGACGGCAAGGCGATCTATCGCACCCATTACCGTTTCCAGATCCAAGGACCCGAAGCGAACAAGATCTTCGACAAGATCAACGGCGGTCCCGTCCCGGACGTGAAGTTCTTCCACGTCGACTGGATCAAGATCGGCTCCCGCCGCGTCCCGGCGCTGCGCCACGGCATGGCCGGCGCGCCGGGCCTCGAGGTCTGGGGTCCGTACGCCGACAAGCACTACATCCAGTCGACGATCATCGAGGCCGCACGCGACGTCGGTGTCGACCTCGCGCTCGTCGGCAGCCGCGCGTATTCGACGAACACGCTCGAGTCGGGCTGGATCCCGTCGCCGCTCCCCGGCATCTACAGCGGCGACGGCATGATGCAGGACTATCGCGACTGGCTCGGCGCGGACAGCTACGAGGCGGTCGGCTCGATCGGCGGCAGCTTCGTGAGCGACAACATCGAGGACTACTACGTCAATCCGTTCGAGCTCGGCTACGGCTTCTACATCGGCTGGAAAAAGAACTTCATCGGCAAAGACGCGCTGACGAAGCTCAAGGACAGCAAGAAGAACCGCAAGAAGGTCACGATCGAGTGGAATCGCGACGATCTGCTCAAGGTGGTCGCGTCCTCGTTCGAGGAAGGCATGCCGTACAAGTGGATCGACTTCCCGCAGCCGAACTACGCGTCGACGAACGCGGACATGCTGATGAGCAAAGGCAAGATGGTCGGCACGTCGATGTTCAACGGCTACTCGTTCAACGAGCGCTGCATGCTGTCGCTCGCGGTCGTGAACGAGGATGTGCAGATCGGCGACCAGCTCACGCTGATCTGGGGCGAGCCCCAGACGACGGGCAAGACCTCGACCGAGCCGCACAAGCAGGCCGAGATTCGCGTTCTCGTCGCGCCGACGCCGTACGCGCGCGAGGCGCGGGAGCACTACGCGGACAGCTGGCGTACAAAGTCGGCGACCTGATCTGCCGGCGGGAGAGCCGCCGGTCGCCGAACGTCTCTTCGCCTCGAGATGGCGCGGCAATCGCCGCGCCATTTCTTTGCGTTCGCCGCGTGCGTGCTAGCCTCGCGGCCGCTCGAGCTCGAGGCGATTTGCACTCGCGCGTGAAGACGAGTCCCCGGCGCGGACTCACCATCGACCGGAGGGGAGATGTGCGGAATCGTTGCGATCCTTCGTCAGGGCGGCCACGTTTCCATCGAGGCTTTGAACCGGGCGGTCGGCGCGCTCGAGCACCGCGGCCCCGATGGGCAAAAGGTTTGGGTCGACCCGCGCGGCCGCATCGCGCTCGGCCACGCGCGGCTCAGCATCATCGACCTCGCGACCGGCGACCAGCCGATTGCCAACGAGGATCAGCGCGCGTGGATCGTCGCGAACGGCGAGTTCTACGACTACGAGCGCGTGCAGCACGAGCTCGAGGCGTCGGGCGCGCATCGCCTGCGCACGCGCTCGGACAGCGAAATCGCGCTGCACCTCTACGAGGACCTAGGCGCGCAATGCGTGCATCGGTTGCGCGGCGAGTACGCGTTTGCGATTTGGGACGACCGGTCGCGCAAGCTGTTCGCCGCGCGCGACCGCTACGGCGTTAAGCCGCTGTTCTACGCCCAGCACGAGGGCGCACTGTACGTCGCGTCCGAGATGAAGGCTCTGTTCGCCGCTGGCGTGCCGGCGCGCTGGGACCCGAGCGTCGTGCATTTCTCCGTCGGGCTTCGGCCGCAAGACCGTACGCTGTTTCAAGGCGTCTATTCGCTTCCGCCCGGACACTATTTGATCGCCGACGAGAGCAGCATCCGCGTCACGCAGTACTGGGACATCGAGTACCCGCGCGTCGACGAGTCGTCGGAGCCGCTGCCCGAAAGCGAGTACGTCGCGGGTTTTCGAGCCGCGCTCGACGAGGCCGTGCGAATCCGGCTCCGAGCGGACGTGCCCGTCGGCTGCTACCTAAGCGGAGGCATCGACTCGTGCGCCGTGCTCGGTCTCGCGGCGCGCCATCGCAGTGACCCGATCCGCGCGTTCACGCTGCGCTTCGACCACGACGACTACGACGAAGGCTCCGTGGCTAGCGAGATGGCGGAAAAGGCCGGCGCCGAGTGGGTGCCGATACCGATCACGCAGGCCTCGCTCGCGGATCACTTCTCCGACGCGCTTTTCCATGGCGAGGCGCTGTGCGTGAACTCGCACTTCGTCGCGAAGTTTCTTCTGAGCCGCGCGGTCCGCAACGCGGGCTTCAAAGTCGTGCTCACCGGCGAAGGCTCCGACGAGGTGCTCGGCGGATACCCGCACTTCCGCGCCGACATGCTGCGCCACGACAACGCGGGCCAAGATCCGGCCAAGGTCAAGCGGCTGCTCGCCGATCTCGCCCGTCGCAACAAGATCTCGCGCGGGATCCTGCTAGGCGGCAGTGGTGACGAGACGATGTCGCCGTTGATGCTGCGGCTCCTCGGCTTCGAGCCGAGCATGTATGCCGCCTTCACCGCGCGTTTCGAACGCCTGCGGCGATTCTACCGGCCCGAGTCCCTGGCGCCGTTCGAAGGCGTCGACCGCGCGAGCGCGCTACTCGACGGCATCGACGTGAACCGACGGCTCAGCGGCCGCGCGCCGGTCCACCAGTCGCTCTATCTCTGGGGAAAGACGATCCTGCCGGACTACATCCTCACGTTGCTCGGCGACCGGATGGAGATGGCGCACTCGGTCGAAGGGCGCGTGCCGTTCCTCGATCACGAGGTCGGCGAGTTCCTCTGGCGAACGCCCGTCAACATGAAGATCCGCGGTACGACGGAGAAATACATTCTGCGCGAGGCGACGCGCGACGTGCTCACGGACACCGTCTACAAGCGCCAGAAGCATCCGTTCCTGAGCCCGCCCGACACGAACGGCCGCCGCAGCCGGATGTCGGAGCTGATACGCGACACGCTGCGCAGCGACGCCGCGAGATCGGTGCCGTTCCTTCAAGCGGATGAGGTGCGCGCGTTCGCAGACGAGCTCGACGAGATGCCCGCTTATGCACGCGGCTCGATCGATACCGACGTGATGATGATGGTCAGCACGATCCTGCTACACGAGCGCTTCCGCGTCGCGAGCGCCTAACTAGTGCCGAATCTGCGACGTGATGTCGCAGCCGCTAGTCGGTGCTGCTGCCGGTGGAGATTTGGATCTCGCGCTTGTCGGCCAGCGTGATCGAGCGAATGAAACCCAGCGGAGCACCGTTGCGTGCCGCGAAGTACTTGATCGTCACCGTGTCGCCGACGTTGACCGCGTTCGGTCCATTCTTGCTGATGCCTAGGCCTGCGAGCACGTTCGCCGAGCCGGTCGTCATCACCCACTCCGTCGTCGTGCCATCCGCGTTCTTGACGTCCAGATGCATCGCACCGTGCGGGTTCGTGAACGCGACCTTGGTCAGGACGCCCGTCACCTCACCCTCCGTCTTGATGTCGTACACGCCCGACAGCGAGTGATGCGCTTGGGCAATCCCGCCCGCCAGCAGCGCCCCAGCTACGACGACCAATCCCAAAGCCCGCTTGATCATGATGAGTTCGCCTCCGAAAGGGGTGAGCAGCGCCCTACGCCGACACGTACCCGAAAAAGGATGAAACCGGGCGCCGAGATTATCACCGCGAACATTAGCTCTCAAAGCGGCGCCGCCTTTAGTTTTCGTAGCGTCATTATGTGCCCTTTGGCCGCGCCGCCTGTAGCGGCGCCGGGCCGGACCCGCTTGTAGGGGAGACGCTGAGGCGCGGCGCTCCCCGCTGCGCGGCGCGCAGGTAGTGCTACTTGCAGTGCGCTGGATTCTCCTGCCGCTGATCACGCTTTTCGTGTACGTTGCGCCTCGGATCGATCGGCGTCGCTCGATCGATCGTCAGGGGGAAGCGACCATGTTTCGTGCATTTCCGGCTCGTTGCGCGAGCTCCGGCGAGCGAGCGCCACGATCAAGCGCTCGCGGCGTCGCGTCCGCGTTGCTGGGCCTGCTGCTCGCGTCGGTGCCGGCGGCTGCTCAGTGGCTCGGCTATCCGACCGCGGGGGTGCCGCGCAAGGCCGACGGCATGGTGAACATGGCGGCGGCGGCGCCGCGGCTGGCGGACGGCAAACCCGACTTTTCCGGCATCTGGGCAACCGCGACTTCGAACCGGCCGAAGGCCGTCGAAGATAAAGCCAGCAGCGGCAACGACATCGGGGCATCGCGAGAGATGTCGAACTTCGGTGTCGATTTGCCAGGCGGCAAGCTGCCGTACCAGACTTGGCTCGTGCCGATCGTCAAAGAGCGAACCGACAACCTCGCGATCGACGATCCGCACATCCGCTGCCTGCCGGACAACTTCCTACGCGCCTACGGTCTGCCGCACCTCCTGAAGTTCATCCATACGCCGAGTCTCCTCGTCGTCCTCAACGAAATGAACGCGGGCTATCGCCAGGTGTTCACCGACGGCCGCAAGCTACCCGAGGATCCGGCCCCCGCGTGGCAGGGATATTCATCGGCGAAGTGGTCCGGCGACACGCTCGTGATCGACACCATCGGGCTGCGCGACGACACCTGGATCGATTGGAACGGCAGCGTAGTGACCGAGGCCGCGAAGGTGCGGGAGGAGATACGGCGGCCCGATTTCGGGCATCTCGAGGTGAAGGTCACCGTCGACGATCCGAAGGCCTACACGCACCCGTGGACCGTCACGCTGCATCAGCGGATAGTCGTCGACGCCGAGCTGATCGACGAAATCTGCCTCGAGAACGAACAGTTCGTGAAACACACCGACGCTCTGCAGTCGGCACAAAAACAATAGGATCAAGCGCAATGAGCCGATTCAACGCCAAGACGTATCGAGGAAGTGGAGTCAGCACGGCGTTTCGCGCCGCGGTGTTCTCGCTGACCGCGAGCGTGCTCGCTGCCGAGTTGCCCGCGCGCGCGCACCACTCCTTTGCCGCGGAATACGATGCATCGAAGCCGATCCAGCTGAGCGGCAAGGTCACGAAGGTCGAGTGGACGAATCCGCACATCTTCATCTACCTGGACGTGACCGACGCGAAAACCGGCGCGGTCGAGAACTGGGCGCTCGAGCTCGGCAGCCCGAACTCGCTGATGCGCCTCGGTTGGAAGCGCGATTCGCTGAAGGTCGACGACGCGATCACCGTCGACGGCACGCTCGCGAAGGACGGCAGCAAGCTCGCGAACGCGACGACGATCGTGCTCGCGTCGACGGGCAAACGGATGCTCGCGGGCTCGAGCGGCGGAAACCAGGCCGCGGACAAGCAATAGACCTCTCGCGGTCGATCGAGCGGACGAGAATTCTTCACGTCCGTACCGGAATACTTTGGCCACTACGCCGCGCCGGCCATTGAAGACTCGGCCGTGCGGACCGAAACTGTACGGTGCGCGAAATGCCCCGGGGGAGCCCGCGATGTCGTCGAGGTCGTCAGCCGTTGCCAACATGATCTTGGGTTGCGCCGCCGTTGCGGCCTGCGTTGCCGTCTCGGCCGCGGAACCGGCGCACCCGGACTTCACCGGGCTTTGGACGGGGCATCGGGAGCCCGGCCAGGGGCGCGCATCGGGATTCGGCGGCCCGCAGGTCGGATTGCCGCTGACCGAGGAAGGCAAGAAGCGGATCGCGGACTACAACCAGCTGCTCGGCCCCGAGAGAGCGAACCCGGCCGCGTATTGCGTCGATTACGGTGTCCCGACAGTGATGGAGCTGCCGGGCGGCTATCCGCTCGAGTTCATCCAAAAGCCCGATCAGCTCACGATCATCTACGAGGTCGAGAACGAGACGCGACGGATCTACATCGGCAGCCGCCAGCTGCCCCCGCAGAAGCGCCTACCGAGCCGGGACGGCTATTCGGAAGGCCAGTGGGAAGGCGATACGCTCGTCGTGAAGACGACTGACCTCTTGGACGGCCAGGATCAGGGCGGCCATCCGCACAGCGACAAGGCAACGGTCGTCGAGCGGTTCTCGCTCGGCAAGGACGACAAGGGCACGAAGCTGATCAGCTACGAGGCGACGATCACCGACCCGGTCTACTACACGGCGCCCGTCAAGATCCAGCGCAAGTACGAGCCGCTCGCGGACGGCTTCATCATTCCATACCGCTGTCCCGACGAGTTTTGGTATTCACTGCTCGACTTGCGGCGCGAGCAGGTGAAAGAAGGCAAACCCGGCAATGCGCGTATGAGCGACGTGTTCAAAGCGCGCGAGGCGAGTGAGTGATACGGAACCCTTTCGACGTGCGCGTGGTCGCACGCATGGGATTAGGAGATATGAAATGTCCACGATCGGCAGGAAACTAATCGTTGCGGTCAGCGCTCCGGCGCTCCTTCTTTGGGCGACGTTCGCGACGGCCCACCACTCGGCCGCGCAGTTCGACTTCGGTCAGCGCATAACCGTCGAAGGCACGGTGAAAGAGTTCAACGTCACCAATCCGCACACCGAAGCGGTCGTCACGGTCAAGGACGCGAAAGGCACGCGCGACTGGAAGTTCGAAGGCCACAGCGCGAGCCACTTTTACCGCGCGGGCTACACGCGCGACATGGTGAACGCCGGCGACAAGATCGCGATCTTGATCGCGCCGCGCAGGGACGGCGGCGACGGCGGATTCATCCAAGCTTTCACGGTGAACGGTAAGACCGTCGGCTTCGGCGGGCTGTCGCCGGAGACCGGGAAGCCGCTCGATAGCGCGACGAGCTCGACCACAACCGGCTCGAGCGCGACCGAAAAGTAGCGCGCGACGCGCGGTGCGCGCGGCTTATCGCCGCGTGCCCCGCCATTGTTGGAGTACCGCGCCGCCTACTTCGCGCCCGCGTCCGAGCGATAGGCCGTACGCGCCTTCTCGACGAGCGGCGCCGGCATCACCGTCGCGCGGATCTTGACCTGCACGTGGTCCTCGACCTGCACCTTCGGGGACCGCTTGTCCTCGCCCCAGACGAGTGTCACTTCGGTACCCGGCGCGGCGAGCGCGGCGTCGATCGTGCCGAGCGACAGGATCGCGCGCTCGTTCGCCGAGTAGCCGGTCCAGGTCGATAGTCCTACTACCTTACCCTTCGACTCGATGCGGTCGGCATGGAAGGTGTCGTACAGCGACATCGGCAAGTTGATGAACTTCGCGCCGGTCCCGCGGTGGAACATCGAGCCGTAGGCCGCGGCGGTGTCGTCGCCGTTCCAAACGAAGGTAACCTTCTTGCGACGCTCGTTCTTTCCCTCGGCGATCATCTTCTCGAGCGCCTCGCGGCCGACGAAGTCGTGGTCGAAGCCGATGATGCGGCCATAGTCGAGCTCGAACGGCGTGAAGTAATAGTCCTCGATGTTGTCGGAGTGGAAGCTGCCGCCGAGCGGTGACGTCGTCTCGTAGGCGTTCTCCGTGAGCCACTCTCGATACGGTTTCATCTTCTCGCCGGAATAGATCGCGGGTAGCGGGCGCGGCAGCCAGCCGGACTCGAGCGCGTTCGTGTGGTACGCGCGGCCGCCGACTTGAGTGATGCCGTACTTCTTGCCGGCCTCGAGCAGCGCCGCGTGAATGATCTCGTTGTCCTTCCACGGGCCCCACATCTCTAGGCCCGGCTCGCCGGCCATGCCGTGGCGCAACGCGCGGACTTCTTTGCCCGCGATCTTCAAGCGCGTCATGTAGAAGAATTTGAGCTTCGGCGGCGGCTGCCCGGTCGCCTCGCGAATCACTTCCATCGCGCCCGGCCCCTGGACCTGGTAGCGGTACAAGACGGGGTCGCCCTTGCGATAGAAGGAGTTGTCGTCGCGCCAGACACGCACGTCGTAGCCACCGGTCGTCGCGTGATAGTGCAACCAGTTGATCGAGGGCGGAATGCCGACGGCCTGGAACTCGTCCTCTTCGAGGTGGAACAGGATGTTGTCGCCGATGACGTAACCGTCGTAGTTCACCGCCACGAACTGCTTCGCCATGTCGACCGGGAAGTTCGCGACGCTGTTGACCGCGAGCTTGCTGATCACCTTGAGCGCGTCACGGCCCTTGATGTTGAGGTTGGCCATGTGGTGCGACTGATCGAACAGAACCGCGGTGCGTCGCCAGGCCAACTGCTCGTCGCGCCAGTTCGAGAATTCCTGCACCACGCGCGGCACCACGGCCGGCGGAGTTTTCGACTCCCACAACAGCTTGACCGGGCTGCCTGCCTGTCGAATCGCTTCTTCTAGGTTCTTCGCCATGATCGTTCGCTCCAAACGTTGCACCAAACGGCCACGCCGCACCGCGCGGCGATTTCGACCGAGTCCCATCAAACCGTTTTGGGGTTGGCCGGGTGGCGTGGGCCCCGAGCTCGAGTAGTAGCGGGGTTTACTAGTACCCGCCAATCCGCTTGCGGCCCGCCGCCTAACGGGCGACGTACTATAGCAAAGCGCTAGCGTCCGCTCGCATCGCTCGAGTTTCGCTTACTATCTTGCGACTCCGGGCGAACACGCGCGGAACCATTGACCTTCTTGGGGGAGAAATAAATGCGAAGAACGATCACGACGATACTAGGGCTCGCGTCCGCAACTTGGTTGACCGGCGTTTGCGCCGACACGTCGGTGCTGGCTGTCCGACTCGGCGCGAAGGACGCGCCCGCGCTCGCGAAGTTCTACGAAGCGGCGTTCGGCCTGAAGCAGATCGACAAGGTCGGCGATCCGCCGACGGAGGTCATCATGCGCTTCGGCGCCACGGTCGCCGCGGCCAAGGCCGGCTCCTCGCCGGAGTTCCTCGTGGCAAAGCGCGAGGGGGGTGAGACGGCAGGCTCGATGGCGCACGCGATCTTCCACGTGTCCGACATCAACGCCACGGTCGCGGCTGCAAAGGCCGCGGGCGCAACGATGAAGGGCGAAGTGGCTTCGGTGCCGATCGGCGGGACGCCGATCAAAATTGCGACGATGACCGATCCCGACGGCAACGTGCTCGAGATCATGGAGCTGCCGAAAGGCACCGACCACCTGCCGCATTGATGAAGCGATCCGCGCGTATCACGTTCGCAGCGTGATACGCGCGCGATCGACGAGCCGAAACGGCGCCCACCAGAGCGGCGGCATTCGGCGAGCGGAGACCCCGATCGTTGAGTGCGGGTCGCGCTCGGCGAGCGCAGACGACTAGTGTCGGATCTGCGTGCTGACTTCTTCCCGTTCGCCGTCCACGCAGCTACCTCGCTCCGCGATCAGCGCCGGGTTGGCCGAGATCCGCAGAGTGCGCGGATTCATGACCCACGGTTTCACGAACACGACGGGATCGTCGACCGTCACTTCGTAGAGCATCTGGTTCCCTTTGCGCGTGAACTTCTCCACGACGTGCATCTGATCGGAATGGAACAAGCCGCCGCGTCCGAGCCAGGTCTCGTCGGTAAAGCCAATCGAGTCGAGGACCAGCGTGTCGCCTTCCCAGCTACCGACCGTGTACCCGGTGTAGGTGTACTGGAGCGCGCGCTGCGGGTCGTGCTTACGCCCGTCGGTCGGGACCATGCGGAGCTCGGTGTACCCTCCGCCGCCGTCGAGCCCGCCTCTGTAGATCATCGTGATGTCGGAGTCGGTCGCAAAGATCCGCGCCGGCGCGCCCTGCCGCGGGATTCCGAGCGGTAGACACGTCATCACCGGATCTTCGCGATTCGTCCACATGTCGAGTTGCTGGACCTTGTCCCAGTACTCGGGCTTGTACAGCGGATGATTCGGATCCAGCCGCGACGGCGCCATGAAGACGAAATCGGAGCTCTGGTTCGTCCATTCCATGCAGTTGGACTGAAACGGTGAGCAGCGCCGGAACATGCCGCCCGGGACGCCGCGTTGGCCGCCGCCCGCCGGCTGCCAGGAGCCCGTGAGGTCGGGCTTACCGTTTGGGAGTCTCGGCGTCGGCAGCGAAGCCGGATCTGGTCCGCCGGCGGCCGGGGGCCCCGGTGGCTGCGCTTGCAGCGACGTGTACGAGAGGAGCACGCCGAACGCCGCCACGAGGCGCGTCGCGATGACTTGTCGTTTCCCCATGAGTTGAATCCTCTGCTCGAACGAACCGGCGCGCATGATGGCGCGTCCAGAATTGGGTCAGTTCTTCGCCGGGCCCGCCTTCTGCACGCTGTCCGGAACCGGGATCACGACATACACCTGGCCGATCTCGGTCACCTTCGTCTTCAGGTCACGCACGACCACGCCGTTGCGCCGCTCGACGATCGTGCCCGCGTACAGCGCGTTGATCCGGTGCAGCGGGTTGTTGTAATCCTGGAAGTCGCCGTAGACGAACTCCGTCGTGTCCTTGCCGTGCTTCACGACGACGCGCTGCGGCAAGAAGGTCTCGTCGAGCGTCGCGGTCGCGGTTGCGCCGGGGACGTCCGGGAGCGGGAACGTGAGGACAGCGTGACTCCCCTCCCACGACAGCGTCGTAGTGCCCTTCACGCCCGCGGTGGCCTGCTTGTCGAGCAACGCGGCCGGATTCTGCGCGAACGACTCCGACACCGGTACGCCGGCTGCGGCGGCGATCGCGGCCTTCGCTGCGCCGTGGGGGCTCGCCCATAGGCGGATCAGCCGCTCCTCGAGCACGCCACGCCGCGGCGTGGCCTTGCCCTGACCGGCCACGATCTCCGCGCCGGGGATGTCTTCGTCCCAGACGTACTGGCCGCTGATCGTTTCGATGTTGGAGTACTTCTTGCCGTTCGCGCGCGTGCACTCGATCTGGGTGCGGTATCCCGGGATCTGATAGTTCGCGCTGAGTCGATACTTCGACAGCTTGCACGGCTGGCCGTCGACTTGAATCGTGCCCTCGGCCTGGTATTCGAGCGTGCCGATGAGCTCGGGCTCGGCCTGGCCGCGCAGCATGCCCATGTGCCACGTCCAGTTGTAAAGGACCGCTTTGAGATCCTTCGCGCCGGGCTCCGGCGTGTAGGGCGGTGGCCCGCCGCCGAACGCAGCACCCGCGGCCCCGCCCGGCGGGCGGCCCTGTGCGCCTGCGGACAGCACGCCGCAGATCGCGACGGCCGCGACGAGCGCGCCCGACGCGATGGATCGTCGAAAGGACATCACACCCCCCGGAGCGTGTGGGCTAGTTGTCGCCTTGTTCGTTGAAGAGTTTGAACTCGCGGTCGCCGAGCTCGAGCTTCCTGATGAATCCCGCCGGGTCGCCGTTTCTCGCCGGCAGCGCCGTGATCTTGAGAACGTCGCCGGGCTTGATCGAGCTCTTGTTGAAGCCCTTCGAGGTGAGCACCTGAGTGGAAGCCGTCGTGAGCACCCATTCGGTCATCGTGCCGTCCGGGTTCTGAACCGAGAGATGAAGGTTCGAATGCGGGTTCGCGAAGTTCAATTTCACGAGCGTGCCCTGCAGGACGATCTCCTTATTGAGGTCGTACGCGCTCGCGACCGCGTGGTGCGCTTGCAGCTCGGTGCCTACAGCCAAGAAGCCGCCCACAGCTATGAATCGAATAGCCCATTTGTTCATCGCTACTCATCCCTGTCGAGGTTACGCGGGGGCCGATGCTAGCCAATTGGGTACGGAAGTCGCAAGCAGCGCTACTACCTCCCGCGCACCCTGTCGGTCTATTTCGTCATAAGTCTTCACAAGTGATCCGACCGCAGCGTTTGCGTTCGCGCGCTCTTCGGATCTGCCCCGATATCGATGCTCGCGAGCGTACGAAATACGACGTAGTCGGCGATTTGAAAGTTGCCGCTAGTGCGCGAGGATCTGCAACGGACCGCGCTCGAACTGGGCGGGCTGTGGCACGCCGTGAATCCCGAGCAGCGTTGCCGGGATTTGCAGTATGTCGCCCTCGAGGCGCGCCGGACCGGCGATGAACGCCGGCCCTCTTGCGAGCAGGAAACCCTCGTGCCGGTGGCTACCCGAGCGCAGCTCGCGCACGGCCAGCGACAGCGTGCCGACCGACTCGGATTGCACGGAGTCGATCGGCGCGTCGGCGGCCCACTCCACGGCGAGATCGGGCAAGTCGTCGGCGCGCTCACCGGGGAACACTTCGCGCATTCTGAGCACGTCGACTACGGCGGGAGAACCGGTCGCGCCGTTGCGCAGCGCACGAAACTCGGTTTCGAGCTGGCCAAGCAGAGCGTCGTACTCCGCTCCGGGCTCGACGCAGCCCGCGGGCTCGCGGCCGCGCAGATTGACGCGCAAGTACGTGTTGCGGTCGGTCGGGAGCCGAAAGACGCGAGTCCGTTGCCAGTCGATGTCGCCGCGTCTTTTCAACGGCCTGAGCGGCGCCTTCAGCGCCTCGGGGACGCGGGCCCTCGTCGCCTTGAGCGCTTGCCAGATGGGCGAACGTTCGCCTCCTCGCGCGCCGCGTGCATCCGTTCCGCGCGGGTACACGCCGTCGGGGAGCGGCGACGGCTGCGACGCATTGCGCACGAGCAGCCCGAGCGCCTCGAGGAACGGCTCTGCTAGGTGATCTCCGCGGTAGTTGGCCTGCATGCCCTGCTCGGAGAACACGACGAGGTTGTCCTGCGGTCCGAGCAGAGCGGAGAGCGATGCAAGCTCGCGGTCCACGCCTTCATAGACGCGCTTGATCGAGTCGCGCAGCGCGACTGGGCTGTCCTCGTAGTCGACGTGATTGCGATCCATGTACTTCCAAAACCAGTGCGCGGCCTTGTGCATCTCGCTGAACACGGTGAAGACATGCTCGAGGCCCGGCTGCTCGAGCAGCCAGCGCGTGAACGCACCCTTGCGCTGCACGCCTTCGTCGAGCAGCCGCGCGAGCTCGAGATGCTCCGGCTGCGAATCGCCAGACACCCGAAACGGCGCGATCGGGTACGGCCCGACTTCACGATCGATGCGTGCCGCGAGCTCGCGTGGCTCCGTCTCGCAAGCACCGAAATGAAACTCGGTTCCCCAATCGACGATTTGCATCCCGCGGTGACCCGCGATCCGGACGTCGCTCGGTATGTCGGCGAGCACGGAGCCGATGTCCCGGTCGGCGAGGAATTCTGGATAGCGCTGCAGCGAGCGCGGCTCGGTCAACGGCGCATGCAGGTCGTACGTGCCCGTGCGGATCTGGCTCCAGAGCACGTAGCGCCCGTGATGGCCCGCCGAGACCCCGGTGAGCAGGCTCGGCCAGACGGCAGTCTGGAGCACGTGTAGCGGCGTTCGCAGAGTCACCAATGGATCCGCGCGCAACATCGAGCCCAGGAACGGCAGCGAGCCCTCGGCCGCCCATTTCTCGACGAGACGGAGATCGGCGGATTCGAGGCCGATCACGAGCGTACGCGTGGGCTGCGCAGAGGGCATGCTGTGTTTCGGCGACAGGACGGCCAAGTTGATCAAAGAGGAGTCTAGCGCGCAGTCTAGTGCATCCGGTGCGATGCGGAGGTTGCCGACGTAACGAACGCACGAAGCGGATATGAACCCGTCACCGCAATTTCCAGCAGCATCAGCCCTAACACGATCTCGGTTCGTACAGTAGTCCGACCTCCCGACTACTGGTTGGACGACGACACCCGACGTGGCACAACATCGGTGTCCCCGAGTCCGGAGGACGCCAACCGTGAACGACGATCCGACACCGCGCGCGTGTGACGGCGCGCGGTGGATTTAGCGGGACAAGCTTCGATTGGCGCCGAGCGACGACACGAACGTGCTGGCGCGTATCCGTGGCGACGACGTGGCCGACGTGCTCAACTCTCTTGGACCGTGCACCAAGGCGTCACCGAATCAGGTCGAGCTTGTACGTGAGGTCGACGGCGTGCGCGTGCGCTTTACCTGCCGCAAGTTCTACGACCGCCGATGGCACCGCCTATTTTGGACGTGCGATCGCGCCGTGCGGGAGTAGCGGAGATCGGCAACGGCGCGCGAATCTAGACGAGAGCCGTCGGCAATTTCCGTGCTCTCGAATACTCTCGTAACGTACGCTACGCTATCGATCAAGCGCGCCGTTCGCGCCATTATAACGAGAACCAACACATGGCCATTCGACGGCTGTTGCCGCTTGCGTTCCCGCTCGTGTCTTGCGTGCTCGCGTCGACCAACGCACACGCGCATCACAGCTTCAGCGAGTACGATTCGGCGAGCACGATCGAGGTGACCGGCAAGTTGCTCGACGTGGCTTGGCAGAATCCCCACGTGCACTTCACGCTCGAAGCGCGCGACGCGAGCGGCAA
>Ga0326726_10002569_pt1 | contig 16645 bp, 11 predicted proteins | sample MHFenrmetagenome_2_FD_207603 | JGI IMG/M metagenome (GOLD analysis project Ga0326726, IMG submission 207603) | Lab enriched peat soil microbial communities from Michigan Hollow, Ithaca, NY, United States - MHF15MN | ecosystem: Environmental > Terrestrial > Soil > Wetlands > Peat | place: USA... | reverse complement strand
GGCTCGACAGTCTTGGAATAGCTCATACGGGAACATTTTCAGACCCGGCAGCAAGGGATACTCTTTACCCCATGATCATCGAAAAGAATGGATTTTCCCTTGCCTTGCTGAATTATACCTATGCAACGAATGGTATTACGGTCCCTTCACCAGTAATTGTAAACATGCTAGAAAGGAACACTATTACCGTAGACATTGAAAAGGCAAAAAGCAAAAATCCCGATGCAATTATCCTGTTCCTTCACTGGGGAACGGAATATGACACGGTACCTTCAAAAATACAGACAGATCTGGCTGACTATTTTCTCAGCCGCGGGGTCGATCTGATAATCGGCTCGCATCCGCATGTACTGCAAAGAATGGAATGGACAGAGGGTGAAACTGGAATGAAAGACAGGATTATCGTTTACTCAATGGGCAACTTCGTCTCAAATCAGAGAAGAACAAGAACGGATGGTGGTACAATGGTCAGGATTGAACTCACAAAAGAGGCTGATTCACTTTACGTTTCTGACGCAGGTTACTATTTAACATGGGTTTATACTCCTATCGAAAACTATCGGAAAAAGTTCTTTGTTCTGCCTTGTTCAAAGTTTGAAAACAAGCCTGAATTTTTTGCAAAACCTGCTGATTACCAGAAAATGAAGCTCTTCATCAAAAATTCGAGGGACCTTCTTTATAATCAGAATATCAGAATCAATGAGCTGATTTATTCAGGTGATAGCTGGTTGTATTGAAAAAGATTCCTATACTTGCATAAGTAAATTAGATCATTAATCAGTATTCAGAATATCATTTATGGATAACTCAATTGCACTTTTATCAGTTACTGCAGTTTCGCTGGGTTTTATCCATACGATTCTCGGACCTGATCACTACCTGCCGTTCATAGTATTGAGTGAAGCAAAAAAGTGGACCGTAAGGAAAACAATGGTCATCACTTTCTTTTGTGGGATCGGACATGTTTTAAGCTCAGTTATTCTTGGTCTTATCGGTATTGCTGTTGGAATATCTGTCAGTAAACTTGTTTCTGTCGAATCGTTCAGGGGGAATATTGCTGCCTGGTTATTTATAGCATTTGGCCTGGTTTATATGATAATAAGTATAAGGAATCTTTATAAGAAAAAAAGGCACACCCACTCTCATTTTCATATTGATAATGGAGTTCATACTCATGATCATGATCACCACCTTGAACATTCCCATATCCATGAAAATAATGCTGTCAATACCACCCCGTGGATATTGTTCCTGATATTCGTATTTGGCCCTTGCGAACCCCTGATCCCTTTGGTTATGTATCCTGCTGCTGAAAATAATATTTCAGGTGCTGTAATCGTAACCCTCTTATTTTCAGCTGTAACCATATCAACAATGATGTTAATAGTTCTGGCATTTAAGATGGGATTGAGTAAGATAAATCTCAAGCCAATTGAGAAATACAGCAATCTTATTGCCGGAGCAATGATCTTTTTCTCCGGTATTGCCATCCAGTTTCTTAGTCTTTAAACCCTTTAGTAGGATACCTGCCTGAAAAGCAGATTGACATCAGGATCAGGTAGAATGTCTTTTATATGACCGGTATCGACTGTCAATTTTGTAACCCTTTCGGATACTACGATATTCTTTCTGAATGTGCCCTCCTGTGAATTTATTAACAATTCAATGGGAAACCTGTAAAGAAATTCCTGCTTTTGTTCAATTGTGATTTCTGTATCTCCCTTTCTCTTTGAGGTACTGCTGGTAATTTTAAGATCAGGCTGTCCCGCGACATATAACCATTGATGAAAGAATCCGCTCAGGTCTTTTCCGCTGGCTTCTTCCATCACCTTCTCAAAATCGGAGGTCAGTGCATTTTTATTCCTGAACTTCTCATAAAATGATCTCATACCTTTCCAGAAAACTTCATCACCAAGTTCATATCTCAGCATATGAAGTACCCAGGCGCCCTTCTGATATGAATTGACACTCAGCAATCTCATCAGGTTGGTAATGGTGGTGTCGATTACTGGCCGTGACAACCGCAGGTTAAACCTGATAACCTGGTCGCGGTCAGTTTTCATCTCAGTTGCCAGCCGTTCCCTGCCATATTTCTTCTCCATATAAACCGAGGTCAGATATGTCGCAAAACCTTCGCTAAGCCATATATGATACCAGTCGCTCTCCGTAACAGAATTGCCGAACCACTGGTGAGCTACCTCATGTGCAATAAGTCCTTCATCTTTGCCTTTGCCTGTCACTGAATTTTCTGAATAAAAGATACAACCTGCATTCTCAAGACCTCCGAATGTTGTTTTGGACTGGACATTAGCCAGCTTCTCATATGAATATGGCCCAATCAGCTCACTGTAAAACCTTACCGGCTCTACTGCCACGGCATAATCACAAAATCCCTCCTGTCTGTTCTCCTTATAAACATATGTCCAGACAGGTACATTCCCGGCGACACCTGCAAGACTGAAGTCAAATTCTGCTGCTCCGAATGCCATAACCTTGGTTGCAAGGGGGACTTCTTCCTTCCAGTGGGTTAGTTTCGTGTTACCCTGAAGATGACTCTCTTCAACCAGATGACCGTTTGCAACTATCTCATAATGGGAAGGAGCAATAATTATGAAATCAACAGTTGCCTTATCATAAGGATGATCAATACATGGGATATAATTGGCAGCTCTGTCGGGCCAGTTGTCAGAGAAAAATGATCTGTTTTTATATTTGTTCTCTGAAATGATAAGTCCATCAGCCGGTATGCCGTGATAAGCTACTTTCAGGATGCCTGAGGTGCCTGCTGCCATTGAACTGTCAGTAGAAATCCTCAGCTTATTCTCAATATGCATCCATTTAACTCCGCATAAACTAAATTTTACAGAGTCAATAACCATCCCCTTCCCATCTGACCTTATGCTTTTCAGGTCAAAATCCATAGCTGATAATCCACCTCTGAAACTCATTGAAATTAATGCTTCCCCGTAAATTATATCACTTGTATCATTGATTGAAAGTTTGAAAGTGTAATTTATTATGTCAATTAGCGGATTTCGTTTATACCCATCATCTGCTGCTGCAATAAATATCTGCATGGAAAATACTATAATCAAGAAGGCTCTTTTCATATATCTGGAGATAATTTGCTCAAAGTTATAAATGATTTTAACCAGTATCCCCGGTTAAATTAAGGTAGGAGTCTTTTTTTTAACCTCAATCCAGGCAGGAGGGTTAAGTCCATCCTAGAAATATATATTGTTGTAAATCAATATTAATGTACAATTCTGTCATTTCGATGAAATTTTGAACAAGTAACCAGCAACTAGCAATCACCAACTTGTATTTTTTTGCTTTTAATTATTAGCTTTGCAGGAAATAGATATCAGTTGATGAATTACGATTATAACACCCAGCGAAAAAGAATGGCCCTGCCTGAATATGGCAGAAATGTGCAGAAGATGGTTGATCACATAAAGACTATCAAGGACAGGGATGAAAGGAACCGTGCTGCAAAGACAATTATTCAGATAATGGGAAACCTCAATCCCCAGATCCGTGATATCGGAGATTTCAAGCATAAGCTTTGGGACCATCTTTCAATCATTGCTGATTTTGATCTTGATATAGATTTCCCATTCTCGCCTCCTGAGGCTTCCAAATTCATAGAAAAACCAAATCAGGTACCATATAAGCAGGGTGATATAAGATATCTTCACTATGGCCGGATAATCGAACTGATGATCGATGCTGCCTCCGAAATGGACGATGGTGATGAAAAAGAATATCTCACCAATCTTATTGTCAACCAGATGAAAAAATCCTATATCACATGGAACCGCGGCCAGGTAAGTGATGAGGTAATTATCGGCGATATGAAATTGTTATCAGGCGGCAGACTCAAAATAACTGACGGAATCAAAATTCTTGAAGTCAGGGATCTATTACCGCCTGTCAAGAAGAAACCTCAGATGGGCAGACCTCACGGAAAACAGCAAAATAAACCATTCAACAGGAAAAAAGTACATAACCGCCATTAATGGGTAGTTTTATTGTTCAGGGAGGGAAATCACTAAAAGGTGAAATTATTCCCCAGGGAGCAAAAAATGAAGCTCTGCAGGTAATCTGTGCCACCCTTCTGACTCCTGAAAAAGTCACCGTAACAAATATTCCGGATATAAGTGATGTCAACAGACTTATTGAGTTGATAAGCTGTCTGGGAGTAAAAATCTCAAAGGAAACAGAATCGGTAATAAGCTTTGAGGCTGTGAATATTGACCTCAGTTATCTTCAGACAGCTCAGTTCAGAAATCAAAGCGCGAGTCTGAGGGGTTCGATAATGATAGTTGGCCCGCTTCTTGCAAGGTTTGGAAGCGCTTTCATCCCAAAGCCCGGCGGAGATAAAATAGGACGCAGGAGGGTTGACACTCACTTTACAGGTTTTCAGAAACTTGGAGCCAGGTTTGAATTCGATACAACGGATCCTTTTTATAAAGTTGAAGCACCCTCATTATCAGGTGCTTATATACATCTTGATGAAGCTTCGGTTACCGGAACTGCCAATATTATTATGGCCTCGGTTCTGGCAAAAGGCAGGACAACTCTTTACAATGCTGCATGCGAACCTTATATCCAGCAGCTGTGCCGGATGCTGGTCTCGATGGGAGCCAGAATTGACGGAGTAGGCTCTAACCTGCTGTACATCGATGGAGTAAAGGAGCTTGGCGGATGTCATCACACCATCCTGCCCGATATGATCGAAATTGGATCCTTTATCGGACTTGCCGCAATGACCGGATCAGAGATTACGATTAAAAATGTCTCATTTGAGAACCTCGGCATTATACCTGATTCCTTCCGCCGCCTTGGAATTAAATTTGAAAGAAAAGCTGATGATATTTACATCCCCAGCCAGGAACACTATGAAATAGAAACATTCATCGACGGATCCATAATGACGATAGCTGATGCTATCTGGCCGGGCCTCACACCTGACCTCCTGAGTGTGTTCCTGGTAACTGCAACACAGGCCAAGGGTGCAGTTCTGATCCATCAGAAAATGTTTGAAAGCCGCCTCTTCTTTGTTGATAAGCTGATTGATATGGGAGCCCAGATAATCCTTTGTGATCCTCACAGGGCAACTGTTATAGGACTCGACAAAATGATCAGGCTGAGAGGCACTACCATGTCTTCGCCAGATATCAGGGCAGGTGTTGCTTTGCTGATAGCTGCCTTGTCGGCTGATGGCAAAAGCATTATTCACAATATTGAGCAGATCGACAGGGGCTACCAGAGCATTGAAACACGATTGAATGCCTTGGGGGCAGAAATAACAAGGGTTTAACGGCGTAACGGTTTAATGGTGTAAGGGCGTGACGGCTTGGCTGTATTAAAACTCCCCCTTTGAAGGGAGCGTTTTATGCTGCCGTTAAATCTTTATGCCATTATGCCGTTAAACCGTTTGATCCCTGTCAATTTGTCAATTATCACTGCTTGGCAGAAATTTTGCTAAATAAAGAGTATTAAATAGAAAAACTGCGGAATGATGGTTAAGAAAAAGATTTTCGGAACAGGTGCCGACAAGGACAAAATTGAAATAGAAACAACTGAAAATAAAGATAATAAGACTAACAGCCCCGAAAATGATGAGAACATTGAAGAGTTGTCCCGGAGCGAGGAACTAGCAGAGATACCATCGGTAACTGAAACGGATAAAGAACCGGCATCTGACAAAAAACTACATGAGGAGAAGGTTTTACTGGAAAAACTGGCAGAGATGCAGGACAAGTATCTCAGACTCTCAGCTGAATTTGATAATTACAGAAAAAGAACCCTGAAGGAGAAAATGGAGATCTCAAAATATGCCGGTGAAGAACTTCTGAAAGACATTCTTCCCGTCATGGATGATTTCGAAAGAGCGTTAAAGCATATGGAAATATCGGGGAACATTGAAGGCATGAAAGAAGGAATAGATTTAATCTATGTCAAATTATCTGATTTTCTAAAGCGTAACGGAGTGAAGGAGATTGAATCGCTTAATTCTGATTTTAGCGTTGATCTTCATGATGCAGCTGCAAAAATTCCTGTTGCTGATGAATATAACAAAGGGAAGGTAGTTGAAGTCATTTTAAAAGGCTATTACCTGAAGGATAAAGTGTTAAGACATGCAAAAGTAGTAATAGGTGAATAGTATCAGTAGCTTCAAAGATTATTAGAAGTCAGGAAAAGAAATAAAAGCAGGGATGGAAAAAAGAGACTATTATGAGGTGCTTGGCGTATCGAAAGAGGCTACAAAAGAGGAGATAAAAAAAGCTTACAGAAAACAGGCATTGAAGTTTCATCCTGATAAGAATCCAGGCGACAAGAAGGCTGAAGAGAATTTTAAGGAAGCTGCAGCAGCCTATGAGGTTTTAAGCAATGAGGAAAAGCGTGCCAGGTATGACCGTTATGGCCATGCAGGTGTGGGTGGAGCCGGAAATGGCTTTAGCGGCGCGGGTATGACAATGGAAGATATCTTTTCATCATTTGGTGACATTTTTGGTGATGCGTTTGGTGGATTTGGAGGATTCGGAGGTTCAAGGCGAAGCGGGGGAAGAAGGATCAATAAAGGAAGCAACCTCAGGGTAAAGGTAAAACTCAATCTTCAGGAAATTTCTGCCGGTGCAGAAAAAAAGATCAAAGTGAGTAAATATGTTACCTGCAGCTCATGCAACGGAACTGGAGCCGCCGACCAGAACAGTACTACAACCTGCGCAACATGCCGGGGTTCGGGACATGTTACCCGGATCACGAATACACTTCTGGGTCAGATGCAAACAGCTTCTGTGTGCCCTTCCTGTAACGGAGAAGGCAAAACCATAACAAAAAAATGTACAACCTGCTATGGTGAGGGTATTGTACAGAAAGAAGATATTATCAAAATCAATATCCCTGCAGGAGTGGCAAAAGGCATGCAGATGAACGTCGAGGGAAAAGGGAATGCTGCCAGACGCGGGGGAGTAAACGGAGATTTACTGGTTGTTATAGACGAAGAGGATCACCCTGATCTGATAAGGGAAGGAAATGATCTTATCTTTAATTTATTTATAAGTATTCCCGATTCAATACTTGGAACCCATGTCGAAGTGCCGACAGTGGATAATAATGTAAAAATCAAAATAGAACCCGGCACCCAGCCCGGGAAAATTTTACGACTCAGAGGGAAAGGACTTCCCGAAGTCAATGGTTATGGCAGAGGTGATCTTCTGGTTAACGTGAACGTCTGGATCCCGAAAAATCTCACAAGGGAAGAGATGAAGACCATTGAAAAAATGAAGGACAGTGATACTTTTACACCCAAACCTGATAAAGACGACAAGGGTTTCTTCGAAAGGATGAGAGGGTATTTTCAGTAGAAGAATCACAGAGTTTTATATATTTACACTTCCTTTAATTCAATATATCTAACCTCTATGGCACTTTTTGAAGCAAAAAACATTTCAAAGCAGTTCGGAACTCAATATGCGTTGGACAATGTAAGCATCTCAGTTCCTGAACAATGCATTTTTGGACTTCTGGGACCAAATGGCGCCGGAAAAACAACTCTGATACGGATAATCAATCAGATTACAGGACCTGATTCAGGAGAATTGTTCCTGAATGGCAAAAAACTTAAACCCGAAGATGTACTTGCAATTGGATATCTTCCTGAAGAGAGAGGACTTTACAAAAAAATGAAAGTCGGGGAACAGGCTCTATATTTTGCTCAGCTTAAAGGACTTTCAAAAGCCGAAGCAATGAAAAGACTTAAGTACTGGTTTAAGAAACTTGATATTGTCGACTGGTGGGGAAAGAAAGTGGAAGAACTGTCCAAAGGGATGCAGCAAAAAGTTCAGTTTGTCACGACTGTCCTTCATGAACCTAAACTGATAATATTTGATGAACCATTTACCGGATTTGATCCTGTAAATACAAATGTCATTAAGAACGAAATACTCTTTCTAAGGGAAAGGGGTGCTACCATAATCTTTTCAACACATAATATGGAATCTGTTGAAGAATTATGCGATAATATAACACTTATCGATAAGGCTAAAACTATCCTTGAGGGAAAGGTCTATGATATCCGCAAACAATGGGCAGCTAATGAGTACGATATTGTATTTGAAGGAGATACGTCTCTTTCAGGAAATGGTCATTTCAGTATTCTGAATAAACAAACGGAAAATGATAAAAGTACCATCAGGCTTAAAACAACCGGCGGAATAGAAACAAATGAAATTCTGCAAATCGCTGTTAAATCTGGTAAGGTTATCTCATTCAATCCCTCACTTCCATCAATGAATGAGATATTTATAAGGGTAGTCGAAAACCGGAATTAACCCACAATTCACATTTAACGATATAAATCACATTATATGAACAAGATATCCATAATAATAAAAAGGGAATACATGACCCGGGTCAGAAAAAAGTCATTCATTATCATGACAATTCTTGCTCCTGTCCTGATGGCGTCCATAATAATTGTGCCGACAATTGTTATGGTTAACCAGAAACAGGACTATAAAAAGATTGCAGTTGTCGAAGACAATTCGGATCTTTTTAAGGGTACAATTAAAAATACCAAGAACCTGGAATTTGTTTACCTCGACAATGTGAAGGTCGATGACCTTAAGAATTCATTCGAACAGGCTGGATATTACGGGATACTTTATATTTCTCCTGAAATAGTTAATACGCCGAATGCTGTTAAGCTGATCTCAAAAAAACAACCTCCCATTGATAATCTTCAATATATAGAAAGCTCTCTGGAAAAAGAAATTGAAAGACAGAAGCTTATGACTTACAACATTGAGAATCTAGATGAGATAATGAAGAATGTCGAGACAAAGGTATCGATCCAGACCCAGAAAATCGGAGATTCGGGAGAAGTAAAAAGTACAAGTACGGGAATCGCAATGGCAATGGCATATATCGGCGGATTTCTTATGTACATGCTCGTATTCATGTTTGGGTCGCAGGTTATGAGGGGTGTAATTGAGGAAAAGACAAGCCGGGTTGTTGAAGTTATTGTTTCATCTGTAAAACCTGTTCAGCTGATGATGGGGAAGATAGTTGGCATCGCACTTGTTGGCCTTACTCAATTCATGATCTGGGTATTCCTTACTATTGCCATCGTCGGAGTTCTCAAATCTACGGTTCTGAAGAAAACAGATATGACTGAAGTCTCACAAAACATGTCAAAGAGCCTGATGACCGATGGACAGCAGACAGCTGTTGCAACCAAATCAGCGGAAATTAATCCGGATCTTGCTGAGTTTTCCAAACTGTTCGACAGTGCTATGAACCAGCCATGGGGGTTGATAATTATATCTTTCATTTTTTACTTTGTTACCGGTTACCTTCTTTATGCATCTATATTCGCGGCAATCGGATCAGCAGTCGATAATGAGACGGAGACTCAACAATTTATGCTGCCGGTCACTATCCCGATCATCCTTGCGCTGATGGTCGCCATGGGAACAATGCAGAATCCCGAAAGTTCTCTCTCGTTCTGGTGCTCGATGATCCCGCTTACTTCTCCGATAGTAATGGTCGCCAGGATCCCGTTTGGAGTTCCTTACTGGCAGCTAGCTGTTTCAATGTTCCTGATGGTGATTACCTTCATTGCATTCGTATGGATGGCAGCCAAGGTTTACCGTACAGGCATACTTATGTACGGGAAAAAAACCTCATGGAAAGAGATGTGGAAATGGCTTAAATACTCAGGATAGGCGATGTCAAAGATTCTTGTTATAGACGATGAACGGGCAATCCGTAACACCCTCAAGGAGGTCCTGGAATATGAGAAGCATGAGGTGGATCTTGCTGAAGACGGACCTTCAGGTCTTGAAATGTTCAACGCCAACTCCTACGATATTGTGCTTTGCGATATAAAGATGGCTAAAATGGATGGCATCGAAGTGCTTCAGAAAATATGCGAGACCTCCTCTGATGTGCCTGTTGTTATGATCTCCGGTCATGGGAATATTGATACTGCCGTCGAAGCAATAAAGAAGGGCGCTTTTGATTTTCTTGAAAAGCCTCTCGATCTGAACAGACTCCTTATCACAATACGGAATGCTACCGATAAATCAACTTTAATAACACAGACCCTGGTACTGAAGAATAAGGTCAGCAAGATGTATGAAATTGTTGGTGAATCGGAATCAATAATAAAGGTCAAGGAGATGATCGACCGGGTTGCCCCGACAGAAGCACGCGTTTTGATCACAGGCGCTAACGGGACAGGCAAAGAGCTGGTCGCGCACCAGATCCATGAGAAAAGCAACAGGGCAAAAGGTCCTTTTGTTGAAGTGAACTGTGCAGCTATTCCGTCAGAACTTATTGAAAGTGAACTTTTTGGTCACGAAAAAGGTTCTTTCACCTCTGCAATCAAGCAGAGGATAGGCAAATTTGAGCAGGCTAACGGAGGAACTCTTTTCCTCGATGAAATCGGTGATATGAGCCTGTCGGCACAATCAAAAGTGCTTAGGGCGCTTCAGGAAAACAAGATTACCCGTGTGGGATCGGACAAGGATATCCATGTCAATGTCAGGGTTATAGCAGCCACTAATAAAAACATCAGGAAGGAGATTGAAAATAACACTTTCAGGGAAGATCTGTACCACAGATTGAGTGTTATCCTTATACATGTGCCAACACTTAATGAAAGACATGATGATATACCGATTCTTGCAGAACATTTTAATAGTGTAATCTGCAGTGAATATGGAATGAGCAAAAAAATAATAAGAAAAGATGCCATAAATGAACTTCAGAAGATAGAATGGACAGGGAATATCCGTGAGTTCAGAAATGTTCTTGAGAGGCTCATTATTCTATGCAAAGATGAAATTACCGGAGAAGATGTGGTTGCTTATGCACGCCCGGTTTCCGGCTCAACTATGTTATAAATCCCTATGTCCCTCTGTGTAAGTTTTTATTTTTCTTTCTGTTACATAGAGATCCTCAGAGATATCACAGAGAGGCACAGAGAAAATCCAGAAATCAATGATCAGGATTGAGAAGGACACTTTAGGCCAGAAAGAGATTCCGTCAGAAGCGCTCTACGGAATTCATGCACTAAGGGCAAAAGAAAATTTTCCCGCGAATACCTCTTTCCCCATAGAGTGGTACAAAGCTGTTGGTATAACAAAGCTCGCATGCTACAACACCTACCGAAAATTCCGTAATGCAGCAACAGAAAAATACAGGGATGATCTGGCAATTAAAATTATACATGACGATATCCTTGATGCTATGACAGATTCAGCAAAGGAGGTTTCTGAAGGAAAATATTTTGAAAATTTCATTGTACCTGCCGTGCAGGGGGGAGCCGGTACAAGCATCAATATGAATATAAATGAGATTATAGCCAACACTGCACTTATGAAGACCGGGAATAAGTGTGGTGAGTACACTTATATAGACCCCACAGAAGATGCAAATATTTATCAGTCAACCAATGATGTAATTCCTACAGCCCTTACCGTAGCTGCAATGTTTTTACTACAATCACTTGAAAATCATATAAACAGCCTGAGATTAAAAATTGAAAAGATTGAAAGAGAATCAGATGATAAGCTGCGTCCGGGTTTTACGCAGATGCAGGAGGCGGTTCCTTCTTCATTCAGTCTGCTTTTCAGCTCATATAATGAAGCCCTTTCACGCGACTGGTGGAGAGTGTCAAAATGCATTGAACGGTTAAAACCGGTAAATCTTGGCGGCGGGGCTATCGGGACAGGCCTGGCTGTTCCGAGATTTTTCATAATGCAGGTTGTACCTGAATTACGTAATTTGACAGGACTGCCGATTTCGCGCAGTGAAAACCTTTCGGATGCAACTTCAAATCTCGATAAATGGGTGGAAGTACATTCTATACTTAAAGCTCTGGCTGTAAATCTCGAGAAAATGGTATCTGACCTGCGGCTTCTTGCTTCGGATGTAGTCGGGGATAAGAGTATCTCAATACCGGAAAAACAGGTTGGCAGTTCGATAATGCCGGGTAAGATCAATCCGGTAATCCCGGAATTTGTTATATCGGCTTCTCATAAAGTATATTCCAACGATAGCCTTGTAAGTTCACTTTGCGGTCAGGGTTGTCTGGAACTTAACGCATACCTGCCTTTAATAGGTTATGCCGTTCTTGAAAGCATAAATCTTCTCATTTCCTCATGTAGGACGGCAGAAGAGAATCTGATTACCGGCCTCATTGTGAATGTCGATACTGGGTATTTCTCACTTTTTCACAGTCCGGCAATAACAACAGCTCTTACACCCCATATTGGTTATCATAAAGCCGCTGAAATTGCAAAGCTGATGAAGGAAAAGAAATACGATATTTTTGAAGCAAACACGATCCTTAAAATAATAGATGATACCAGACTAAAAGAGATCCTTCAGCCTGGTAATCTCTTAAAGCTGGGATTCTCACTCGAGGATCTGAAATAATATCAAGGTATGTCAAAAGGAAGGGACGCAAAACCACATATCGGTATTTACGGTCGCCGCAACAACGGCAAGAGCAGTCTTATAAACAGCCTTGCCAGACAGGATATTGCAATAGTTTCCGAACTGGCTGGGACTACTACTGATCCTGTGAAAAAATCTTTCGAGATAACCGGCTTCGGACCTGTGATTCTTGTCGATACGGCTGGTATTGACGACTCAGGAGAGCTTGGAGAAAAGAGAGTTGAGCGTACTTTGCGGACGCTTGATATAATTGACCTGGCATTACTGGTGATCACTGACAACTCGTGGGGAGAATATGAGGATGACCTGGTAAAGAAATTCCGCGACCAGGATATTCCATTCATCATTATCCATAATAAGTCGGATCTTGCTGAACCAACAGAAGAATTTAGAGAGAAAATTAAGATCAGAACAGGTAGTGATCCCTTTGAGTATTCCTCAGTTGACAAACGAAATTATGAGGAGTTGATAAGGCTCATTAAGGATACTATCCCGGAACATTCGTACAAAACTCCTGCTCTCCTTGGCGACCTTATCAACCATGGTGACATTGTTATTCTTATAACACCAATTGACATAGAGGCTCCAGCCGGACGGCTCATTCTTCCTCAGGTGCAGGCTATCAGAGATATCCTTGATAATGACGCTGTTGCAATCGTATTAAAAGAGCGTGAAGTTGATGCTTTCCTTTTAAATACAGCCATTAAGCCGGCACTGGCAATTACCGATTCCCAGGTTTTCGTCAAGGCCGATGCCTCGATACCGGCTGATATTCCCCTGACAAGCTTCAGCATTTTGCTTGCACGCTTCAAGGGAGATTTTGATAATTACCTGAAAGGAACACCAAAAATTTCAGAGCTCCGCGACGGCGACAGGGTGCTCCTGCTCGAATCATGCACCCATCATGTTGCATGCGATGATATCGGCAGGACAAAGATCCCAAGATGGATCAATAATTTTACCGGAAAAAGAATTAAATACGATGTAGTCGCGGGTCTTGATGTTCTCCCTCGCCCTATCACCGACTACTCCCTGTTAATTCAATGCGGGGGATGCATGATAACCCGTAGACAACTGCATAACAGACTCCAGCCGGCAATAAAGGCCGGAATTCCGGTAACAAACTACGGGATGGCAATAGCATATGTGCAGGGAATTTACAAAAGGGCGATAGCGCCGTTCGTGAAGTCGGGAGATTATGGAGCTGCCTATCTCTAGAACCTGAAATAAATGAATGGCATGATTTCGGTGGTTCTCATCTGATAAAGCAGGAATCCTATCATTAAAACAATCACCACCTGAGCTGGAAGTGGAATCTTGATGAAGAACCCGCGGTAAGACTCTTTAAATTTTTCAGGCAGAAAATGAAAAAAATAACCTGCTGCCATCAGGAATAAGACATTACTGTAAGCAGGTATTACAGTTAAATATGATCCGGGTGAAAAATTATAGGTAATCTGCTTAAACATGAGTAAAATACTATTCATATCCGGCGCTCTGAAAAAAATCCAACAAAAACTTACAAACTGAAAGGTTATAAACACTGATAATGCCCGTCCTGGCCATTTTGTTTTAAGACGAACTCTAAAAAGTGAATTCCATATCTTATTAATTACAAGACCAATACCATGGAGTCCACCCCAGATAATAAATCTCAACGATGCACCATGCCATAATCCACCCAAAAGCATTGTAATCATCAGGTTCACATAAGTACAGAGCTTTCCCTTCCGGTTGCCTCCCAAAGAAATATAGAGATAATCACGAAGCCACTGGGACAGCGAAATATGCCATCTTTTCCAGAAATCGACTATGCTAGCCGCTTTGTATGGTGAGTTAAAGTTGACTGGTAATCTGAATCCAAGAATCAATGCTACCCCGATTGCAATGTCAGTGTATCCTGAAAAATCACAATATATCTGTAGTCCATACCCATAGATTGCCAGAAGATTTTCAAAACCCGAATAGATTGCAGGAGCTTCAAAAACACGGTCTACAAGATTAATTGCAATAAAGTTGGATATAATTATCTTTTTAATCAGACCTTTGGAAATCATAAAAAGAGCATGGCTGAATTCGCGCGAAGAAACCTTATATTCCTGATATATCTGCGGCATAAATACTGAAGCTCTGACTATCGGACCAGCAACAAGATGGGGGAAGAATGAAACGTAAAATCCAAAATCAATAATATTCCTGACAGGGTCCATTTTTCTCCTGTAAACATCAATTGTATAACTAAGTGACTGAAATGTAAAAAAGGAAATACCAACAGGGAGTATTATATAACTTATATCAAAGGATGTTCCGAGAAAGGAATTTGAAATAGCTGAAAGCAGGTCATATACTTTTAGTTGAGTTCCGAATAAGTTATTTATTGTATTGATAATGAATCCTGTGTATTTAAAATATCCAAGAAGGCTAAGATTTGAGATTATGCTTAGAAGTACAAATAATTTTCTTCCAAACTTTCTTTCTGACCTGTTTATCAAAAGACCACAGGTATAATCAATTATTGTTACAAATATCAGAATGAACAGGAACAATCCTCCTGTTTTATAGTAAAAGAACAGGCTTACGATAAATAAGTACAAATTTCTGATCAGAAGTTTTTTGTAAATAAGACTGTATCCTGCCAGTACCACCAATAAGAAAATCCAGAAAGCTGCCGCCGTAAATATTAATGGTTTATCCGGGTCATAGCTGAATATCATTGAAATCAAAGAACTTAAGAAACTTTGCTTTCCGCCCAATACTTTCTCCTGAACGGGAATATTATCAGCTTTTGCCAGGGCGAGTGTATCAATCAGAACATCCGGAGGCATTTTTATGAAAGGTTCAGGCTCTTTTATTCTAAAAAGGTCTGAGATCATCATTCTGGCCAGAGTGTCAGCTCCCTGATCAGTCAGATGGACATAATCTTTCTTTGCCAGCGGCGGATTCATGCCAAACCATTTTATTATCGTTGACTTGCCGCCCATCGCACTGAATGCATCCCAGAAAACGGCTCCTGATCCAGCAGATGCATTTCTCTGGGCATTAATGATTTTCGGTATGTTAGGATATGATTTTATGATTTCTCCATCCTGGTAAGCCATATCCGTGAGACCAACAACCATTAATCCGGTGCCGGGACATATCTCTTTCAGCAATTTCAGCTGACGCAAAAGACCTTTCTCGTAATAGGAATAATCATTCCTGATATTAGTCGCCAGATTAAGTCCGTAATGCAGAACAATAAGATCGGGTTTCAGAAGTTCGTAGGAGTCCCTGAGGTTTTCCTTATCGACCATTGTGAACTCCAGTCCTGCGCTTCCTCGCTGAGGAATATTATCAACCACTACTCCGGTTTTGCTTTCGATGCTTATTCCATAAATATCAGGGCTGGTCTTCCCTGAGAAATCGATCAGAATGTTCTTTGATCCATTTAGGGGACAAGTAAATTCATTGATCTTATTGCTGATCTCCAGCGTGTCGGAGATTACCGGATTATTTTCTGATCTGATGTCGATTTTAACATAGTCAAGAGTATTCCTGTAAAGAATTCTCAGGAATTCATATTTTGATTCACTATTGTCAGAGAATGTAGAGGGAGTTATCCGGATCCATGATTTTACATTTTCTGCAGATACCTGTCCGTCGGGTAAATAACGGCAGAATGCCATAAAGGGACCAAGATCATTATGTTTTATTTCCCCGTTCTTAAATGAAAGGTAATTGAATCTTCTCCAGTTTGATGAAGCTCTGACATAAAATGATTTGGTATATGTTACCGGCATAACTGGCAGGAACAATCCAGGTCCTGTACCGCCATAATCTTTACGCAAAAATCTTCTGAGATAAGAAGTAACACGGTCATATTCAATCTGGGAGTCTCCGTAATAAAGGATCCTTACTTGTCCTTCGGAGAATTGCAGGGAGTCAAGGAATACTTCCATTGGATTTAGCGGAGAAGTTACCGATGCAGCAGATGTTGTATCAGCTGTAACAATCGGCGGAAGTGTAACTGGATGGGAAGAGTCAGCAACACTTATTTCTTCAGACATGCTCCTGGAGGTATCATCTTTAATTAACGTCCGGATCAGTTTTTCAGGGATCAGACTTTTAACAGAAGGCAGATTAAGATCCCAGGGCAAAATATAAGAAAGACCTGTAAAACAAATCAGGATGA
>Ga0326726_10002568_pt1 | contig 16650 bp, 26 predicted proteins | sample MHFenrmetagenome_2_FD_207603 | JGI IMG/M metagenome (GOLD analysis project Ga0326726, IMG submission 207603) | Lab enriched peat soil microbial communities from Michigan Hollow, Ithaca, NY, United States - MHF15MN | ecosystem: Environmental > Terrestrial > Soil > Wetlands > Peat | place: USA... | reverse complement strand
GACCTACGGTGTGATCGGCGTGAAGGTCTGGATCTTCAAGGGCGAAGTGTTCGAGAAGGAAAAGGAAGTCATCGAAGTGAAGGAAGGCGAAGGTGCTCCGGAAGCCGCTGCCGCTGCCGCTGCCGCTGCCGCTGCCGCTGCCGCGCCGCCGGCGCCTGCCGCTGTTTGAGCGCACGCACGAGAAGCACGAGCTATAGACCTGGCGCACTAATTTTATGATGCAACCGAAACGGACCAAGTACCGCAAGCAGTTCAAGGGACGCAATGCCGGCCTCGCGCAGCGCGGCAGCACCGTGGCGTTCGGCGAGTACGGCCTGAAGACGACCTCCCGCGCGCGCATGACCGCGCGTGAAATCGAGGCGGCGCGCCGCGCCATCAGCCGCTACATCAAGCGCGGCGGGAACCTCTGGATCCGCGTGTTTCCGGACGTGCCGATCACCAAGAAGCCGCTCGAAGTGCGCATGGGCAGCGGCAAGGGCAATGTGGAGTACTACGTCGCGCGCGTGCAGCCCGGCAAGGTTTTGTTCGAAATTGAAGGCCTCACCGAGACGGTCGCGCGCGAGGCATTTCGCCTGGCGTCCGCGAAGCTCTCGGTGTCGACCATGTTCGTGAAACGGCAGGTGCGTTGATGAAAGCGAAAGATCTGCGCCAGAAAAAAGGCGTCGACCTGAACGAGGAGCTCGCGCGCTTGCGCAAAGAGCAGTTCAACCTGCGCATGTCGGGAGCCGCCGGCACGCCCGCGCGACCCGACCAGTGGAGCAAGGTCCGCCGCAATATCGCGCGCATCAAGACCGTGCTTACCGAGCAGCGTTCTGGAGGTAGCAAGTGAGCAACGAGACAGGGCAGGCCGCCGCCCCGGGCGTACGCACGCTCACCGGGCGCGTCGTCAGCAACAAGATGGACAAGACCGTGGCGGTCGAAATCGAGCGCCTGGTGCGTCACGAGAAGTACGGCAAGTACGTGCGCCGGACGACCAAGCTCCTCGCGCACGACGAGAACAACGAGTGCAAGGAAGGCGATCTCGTGGACATCACGCCGTGCCGGCCGCTGTCGCGCCACAAGTCCTGGAAATTGCAGCGCGTCGTCGAACGCGCCACGGGCTGATGAGCTCATCCAGGCACAAAGCTTGAAGGTTTGAGGAACGAGTCATGATTCAGATGCGAACAATGCTCAACGCCGCCGACAACAGCGGCGCGCGGCTCTTGATGTGCATCAAGGTGCTCGGTGGCACGCGCCGCCGCTATGCGACCGTGGGTGACGTCATCAAGGTGAGCATCAAGGATGCGATTCCGCGCGGCAAAGTGAAGAAGGGCGAGGTCTACGACGCGGTGGTCGTGCGCACACGCGCCGGCGTGCGCCGTGCCGACGGCTCGCTCATACGCTTCGACGGCAACGCCGCGGTGCTCCTGACGAACAAGCTCGAGCCGATCGGCACACGCATCTTTGGACCGGTGACTCGCGAGCTCAGGACCGAGCGGTTCATGAAGATCATTTCGCTCGCACCTGAAGTGCTCTAGAGCCCGAGGATTCAAGGTCATGCAAAAGATCAAGAAGGGTGACGAAGTCATCGTGATCAGCGGCAAGGACAAAGGCCGGCGCGGCAAGGTCGTGCGCGTGGAAGAAGGCGCGCGCGTCGTCGTCGAGAACGTGAACGTCGCGCAAAAGCACCAGCGGCCGAGCGGCAATCCGAACTCCGCGAACGCCAAGGCGGGCGGCATCGTCAAGCGCGAAATGCCGCTGAGCGCGTCGAACGTACTCCTTTACAACCCGGCGACGAAGAAGGGCGATCGCATCGGCATCCGCAAGCTCGCGGACGGCAGGCGCGTGCGCTTCTTCAAGTCCAACAACGAGATGGTGGACGTCTAAAGGCCTTCGCAAGGGCCTTCACAACGGTAACGAGACATGGCGAGACTACAGAAGACTTTCAACGAGACGATCGTGCCTGAGTTGCAGAAAACTCTTGGGCTCAAGAACGTCATGCAGGTGCCGCGCATCACCAAGATCACGGTCAACATGGGCGTGGGCGAAGCCGTGGCCGACAAGAAGATCATGGACAACGCGGTCGGGGATCTCACCAAGATCACCGGCCAGAAGCCCGCGGTCAGCAAGGCGCGCATCGCGGTGGCGGCATTCAAGGTGCGCGCCGGCCAGCCCGTTGGCTGCCATGTGACGCTGCGCGGCGCGCGCATGTACGAGTTTCTCGATCGCCTGATCACGATCGCGATCCCGCGTATTCGCGACTTTCGCGGCCTCTCGCCGCGTTCGTTCGATGGGCGGGGCAACTACAGTCTCGGCGTGAAGGAACAGATCATCTTTCCCGAGATTCAGTACGACCAGATCGACCAGATCCGTGGCATGGATATCACCATCACGACCACGGCAAACGACAACAAGCAGGGCAAGGCGCTGCTTGATGCTTTCAACTTTCCCTTCAGGAAGTAAGGAACAGGATCGATGGCCAAGACCAACATGGTCGAGCGTGAGAAACGACGCACACGCATCGTCAAGCAGTACGCCGCCAAGCGTGCCGAGCTCAAGGAAGCCATTCGCGACCCGAAGGCCTCCGCTGAGGTGCGCGCGGAGGCGCAGGTGAAGCTGCAGCGCTTGCCGCGCGACGCAAGTCCTACGCGTCAGCGCAATCGCTGCTCGATTACGGGCCGCTCGCGCGGCGTGTACCGCAAGTTCGGGCTGTCGCGCGTGAAGCTGCGCGAAGCCATGAACCGCGGCGATATTCCGGGCCTCGCCAAAGCGAGCTGGTGAGGTAATCGCATGAGCATGACCGATCCCATTGCGGACCTTCTGACACGCATTCGCAACGGCCAGAAAGCCGGCAAGACGGAAGTCGCCGTCGGCGCGTCGAAGCTGAAGAGCTCCGTGTTGAAGGTGCTGAAAGAAGAAGGCTTCATCGGCGACTTCGCGGTTGCGCGCGACGGCGTGAAGGGCACGATCACCATCGCGCTCAAATATCACGATGGCCGCCCCGTGATCGACAAGCTCGAACGGGTGAGCCGCCCGGGCTTGAGAATCTATCGCGGCAAGGACGCGCTGCCGAAAGTGCTGGGTGGCCTCGGTGTCGCCATCGTCTCGACGCCGCAGGGCGTGATGACGGACAAGCAGGCGCGTGCAGCCGGACAGGGCGGCGAAGTCCTGTGCGTTGTCTACTGAAGGAATTAAAGAGTCTCTCTTATGTCTCGAGTAGCAAAGAAACCCGTCGATATGCCGCAGGGCGTTTCCGCCACGATTGCGGCCGACGGCGTCACCATGAAGGGCGCGAAGGGCTCGCTCACGCTAGCGCTCAAGGCGGGCATCAGGGTCGTCGCCGACAAGCAGCAGCTGATGGTAGAGGTGACGGGCACGGACGAGAAGCTCGGGCCGATCGCGGGATCGACGCGTGCGCATCTCGCGAACATGGTGGTCGGCGTCAGCAAGGGCTACGAGCGCAAGCTCGAGCTGCAGGGCGTCGGCTATCGCGCGCAGATGCAGGGCAAGGTGCTCAATCTGACGCTCGGCTTTTCGCACCCGGTGAACTACGCATTGCCCGAAGGCATCAGCATCGACACGCCGAGCCAGACCGAAATCGTCGTCAAGGGAAGCGACCTGCAGAAAGTGGGACAGGTCGCGGCCGAGATCCGCGCGTTCCGTCCGCCTGAGCCCTACAAGGGCAAGGGCGTGCGCTACGCCGGCGAGAAGATCACCTTGAAGGAAACGAAGAAGAAGTAGGCGAGCCATGGACACTAAATTCGACAAGAAATCGAAGCGGCTGCACCGCGCTGTCAAAGCGCGTGCGCTGATCCGGCGTCTCGCGGTCGCGCGGCTGTCCGTGCATCGCACGCCGCAGCACATCTACGCGCAGGTCATCGCCGCCGATGGCGGCACCGTCGTCGCCGCCGCATCCACGGTGCAAGAAGCGGTGCGCGAAGGCCTCAAGTCGACCGGCAACATCGCGGCCGCCCAGGCCGTTGGCAAGGCGATTGCCGAGCGCGCCAAGGCCGCCGGCGTAACCGCCGTCGCATTCGACCGTTCGGGATTTCGTTATCACGGACGTATCAAGGCCCTCGCCGACGCGGCACGCGCGGCCGGCCTTGAGTTTTGACCGGGCAGTAGTTTTCAACCAACACGACAATCCAAGCGAAGGTTCGCGATATGGCGAGAGTCGACAAGCCGCAGAGTGGGGACGAGCTTCTTGAGAAGCTCGTAGCGGTCAACCGTGTGGCCAAGGTCGTCAAGGGCGGCCGGCAATTCGGTTTCACCGCGCTCACCGTCGTCGGTGACGGCGCGGGCCGCGTGGGCTTCGGTTACGGCAAGGCGCGTGAAGTGCCGGTCGCAATCGCGAAGGCCATGCAGGCCGCGCGCAAGAACATGATCAACGTGGCGTTGCGAAACGACACGCTGTGGTACGCGATCAAGGGTGCCCACGGCGCCACGCGCGTCTACATGCAGCCTGCCGCGGATGGCACGGGCGTGATCGCCGGTGGCGGCATGCGTGCCGTGTTCGAGTGCGCCGGTGTTCGCAATGTCCTTGCGAAGAGCTACGGCTCGCGCAACCCGATCAACGTCGTGCGCGCGACGCTCGAAGCGCTGGCGCGGGTGCGTTCACCCGACCAGATCGCCGCGAAGCGCGGCAAGACCGTCGAAGAGATCGCGACCTGAAGAGAGAACCTGACTGGAAGATCATGGCAACAGCAAAATCACAGACACGGCTGAAAGTGACGCTCACGAGGAGCCGTCATGGGCAGCTGAAGAATATTGCCGCCTCCGCGGCCGGTCTTGGGCTTCGACGCATCGGTCAGTCGGTAGTCGTGGCGGACACGCCGGAGAATCGCGGCATGATCAACGCCGCGAATCACATGCTCAAAGTAGAGAACGCGTCATGAGATTGAACACCATCAAGCCGTCACTGGGCGCGAAGCGCGCGCGCTTGCGCGTCGGCCGCGGCGCCTCGGCGGGTCAGGGCAAGACCTGCGGCCGTGGCACGAAGGGTCAGCGCGCGCGTAAGGGCGGCTACCACAAGGTCGGTTTCGAAGGCGGCCAGATGCCTTTGCAGCGGCGCATGCCGAAGCAGGGTTTTCGCTCGGCGATGAAGGCTTCGCGCGCGGAAGTGACGCTTGGCACGCTCGGCCGCATGGCGGCGGAGCTGATCGACGTCAAGGCGCTCATCGACGCGAACGTCGTCCCGGCCGACACCGAGAAAGCGAAGGTGATTCTGTCGGGAAAGATCGAGAAAGCCGTGAAGCTGAAGGGCATCGCGGTCACCAAGGGTGCGCGCGCAGCAATCGTCGCTGCCGGCGGCACCATTGAAGATTGACCGTCAGACAAAAGATATACCGAAGACATAGCGCACACCCGTGACCGATCTCAGCACCAATCTCGCCGCATCGCTTGGACAGGCGGCCCGCTACGCCGACCTCAGGCGCCGGCTGCTATTCCTGCTGGGCGGTCTCGTCGTGTTCCGCATCGGCAGTTACCTGCCGGTCCCGGGCATCGACCCGGCGCGCGTGGCGGATTTCTTCACGAAGCAGGCGGGCACGATTCTCGGCATCTACAACGTCTTCACGGGCGGCGCGCTCGAGCGCCTCTCGATCTTCGCGATGGGCGTCATGCCCTACATTTCCGCGTCGATCATCGTGCAGATGATGTCGATGGTGATCCCGTCGCTGCAGGCGCTACGCAAGGAAGGCGAGTCGGGCCGTCGCAAGATCACGCAGTACACGCGCTACCTCACAGTGCCGCTTGCGATGTTCCAGTCGTACGGCGCGGCACTTGCGCTCGAGAGCGGCAAGCTCGTGCACGTACCGGGCTTTCAGTTTCTATTCGTGGCGACGGTCACCATGACTTGCGGCACGGTGTTCCTCATGTGGCTCGGCGAGCAGATCACCGAGCGCGGCATGGGCAACGGTATTTCGATGATCATCCTCACCGGCATCGTTGCCGGTATCCCACGGGCCCTTGGCAATACGCTCGATCGCGTATCGACCGGCGAGATGGGCGCCCCGTTCTTCATTCTGCTGCTCGCGGTGATCGTGCTTGTCACCGGCTTCTGCGTGTTCATGGAGCGCGCGCAACGGCAGATCGCCGTGAATTATGCGAAGCGCCAGGTCGGGCGGCGCGTGTTCCAGAGCCAGGTGAGCCACCTGCCGTACAAGCTGAATTCCGCAGGCGTGATTCCGCCGATCTTCGCCTCGAGCATCCTCGCGTTTCCGACCACCATCGCGTCGTTCTTCGGGCAGAGCCCGGATCCGACCTGGTGGCAGAGCATGCTCATTTCGATTTCGCAGACGCTCGGCCCCGGGCAGCCGCTGCACGTGCTCCTTTACGGGATCCTGATTATTTTCTTCGGCTTCTTCTATACGGCGCTCATGTTCCCGTCGCGGGACACAGCGGACAACCTGAAGAAGTCCGGCGCATTCATCCCGGGCATCCGCCCAGGGCAGCAGACCGCGGAATACATCGACAAGGTGCTGACGCGCATCACGATGTGGGGCACGTTCTACGTCGCCGGCGTCTGCATCCTGCCGGAGATCCTGCGCGCCTCGAGCAACGTGCCGTTCGCGTTCGGCGGCACCTCGCTTCTCATCGTCGTGGTCGTCGTCATGGATTTCATGGCGCAGATCTACGCGCACTTGAAGTCGCATCAGTACGAGTCGCTGCTGAAGAAGGCGAACCTGAGCGGCCGCGGCAAGACCTGAATCCGATTGGAGTCCTGGCAATGAAAGTTCGACCGTCAGTGAAGAAGATCTGCAAGGACTGCAAGGTGGTGCGGCGCCGTCGCGTCGTCTACATCATCTGCAAAGACCAGCGGCACAAGCAAAGGCAGGGCTAGAGTTATGGCGCGTATCGCGGGTGTCAACATTCCGATGAACAAGCATGTGGTCATCGGGCTCACGAGCATCTACGGAATCGGCAATACCCGGGCCGCGCGCGTCTGCGCCGGCGCCGGCATCAACCCGACGACGCTCGTGAAGAATCTCACGGAGCCTGAAGTCGCGGCGCTGCGCGGCCAGGTGGCGAAGTTCGCCGTCGAAGGCGATCTGCGCCGCGAAGTGAGCATGAGCATCAAGCGCCTGATGGATCTCGGCTGCCATCGCGGCATCCGTCATCGCAAGGGTCTACCGGTGCGCGGCCAGCGCACGCGCACGAACGCTCGCACCCGCAAGGGTCCGCGCAAAGCCGCGGTGAAGCTCAATGCTCCGCCCGGCAAAATTTAGTTAAAGAGGAATCGAACGCATGGCAGAGCAGAAACCCGCAGCCGACGCACCGGCAGCCGCTCCGGCCGCTGGTGCAGCCGCCGCCCCGGCAGCTGGCGCCGCAGCCGCTGCAGCAGCGAAGCGCCCCAAAAAGGCGCGCCGCCAGGTCACGGATGCGGTGGCGCACGTGCACGCGTCATTCAACAACACGGTGGTCACGATCACCGACCGCCAGGGCAATACGCTGTCGTGGGCGACGTCGGGTGGCTGCGGCTTTCGCGGTTCGCGCAAGTCGACCCCGTTCGCTGCGCAGGTCGCCGCTGAGAAAGCCGGCGTTGCCGCTCAGGAATATGGCGTGAAGAGTGTCGAAGTGCGCGTCATGGGCCCCGGCCCGGGCCGCGAATCGGCGGTGCGCGCTTTGAACGCCTGCGGCTTGAAGATCACGAACATCGCGGATGTGACACCCATTCCGCACAACGGCTGCCGCCCCCCCAAGAAAAGAAGGGTATAGCGGCGCGTCTGAATGACGACAGCCCCGAACAGGACTTGAACGGAGAGCACAGTGGCTCGATATCTAGGACCAACCTGCAAATTGTCCCGACGCTATGGGACGGACCTCTTTCTGAAGTCGAGCGCCAAGCCGCTCGAGCAGAAGTGCAAGCTCGAAGTGCCGCCGGGCGGCGTCAAGGGCGAGCGCCGCACGCGCCTCTCCGACTACGGCCTGCAGCTGCGCGAGAAGCAGAAGCTGCGCCGCATGTACGGCGTGCTCGAGCGCCAGTTCTCGAATTACTACAAGCGCGCCGCCGGACGGCCGGGCGCGACCGGTGAGACGCTGTTGCAGCTGCTCGAATGCCGCCTCGACAACGTGGTCTACCGCATGGGTTTCGCGACGACCCGCGCCGAAGCGCGGCAGCTGGTGAGCCACAAGGCCATCGCCGTGAACGGCGACGCGGTGAACGTTCCGTCATATCAGGTGCGGGCCGGCGACAAGGTCGCGGTGCGTGAGCCGGCGCAGAAGCAGACGCGTATTGCCGCGGCGCTCGCGATGGCGTCGCAGGTCGGGTTTCCGGACTGGGTGGAAGTGGACGACAAGAAGTTCGCCGGCCTCTTCAAGTCGGTGCCGGACCGCGGTGAGATTCTGCCCGACATCAACGAGAGTCTCGTCGTCGAACTTTATTCGAAGTAATTTTTTTTAGGGGCCGCGAGCCCAAGGTAAGCCACATGCAGGGATCAGTGACGGAATTCTTGAAGCCGCGCGTCGTCAAGGTGCAGCCGCTGTCGCCGCGCCATGCGCGCATCGTCATCGAACCGTTCGAGCGCGGCTTCGGCCACACGCTCGGCAACGCACTGCGTCGGGTACTGCTGTCGTCCATGCCGGGCGCCGCCGTAACCGAGGTGGAGATCGACGGCGTGCTGCACGAGTACACGAGCATCGAAGGCGTGCAGGAAGACGTCGTGGACGTGCTTCTGAACCTGAAGCTCCTCGCCATCCGCATGCACACCCGCGATACGGCGGAAGTGCGCTTGCAGAAGAAAGGCCCGGGACCGGTCACCGCGGGTGACATCCAGGGCGACCACGATGTCGAGGTGCTGAACCCCGATCTCGTGATCGCGAACCTGACCAAGGCCGGCGAGCTCAGCATGCTGCTCAAGATCGAGCGCGGCCGCGGCTACCGGCCGGCAGTGCAGCGCGCGGTATTCGAAGAGCAGAGCCGCCCGATCGGCCGTCTGCAGCTCGATGCCTCGTTCTCACCCGTGCGTCGCGTTACGTACAACGTCGAAAGCGCGCGCGTCGAACAGCGCACCGACCTCGACAAGCTCATCATCGACATCGAGACGAACGGCACGATCGATCCGGAAGAAGCCATCCGCCGCGCGGGCGGCATCCTGAAGGATCAGCTCTCGGTCTTCGTCGACCTGCAAGGCCAGGACGAAGCGGTGGCGAAGACTGCCGAGGCGCAGTTCGATCCGATCCTGCTGCGCCCGGTGGACGAGCTCGAGCTCACCGTCCGCAGCGCGAACTGCCTGAAGGCGGAGAACATCCATTACATCGGCGATCTCGTGCAGCGCACCGAAGTGGAACTGCTGCGCACGCCCAATCTTGGCAAGAAGTCGCTCACCGAGATCAAGGAAGTCCTTGAGAGCCATGGGCTCACGCTCGGCATGCGTCTCGACAACTGGCCGCCCGCGGGCCTGAAGCGCGACGAAGAGCGCGAACTGGTCTGAAGGTTTAGGGCAGAAAAAAAGTCATGCGTCATCATCTTTCCGGGCGGCAGCTGAGCCGCAACAGCTCGCACCGCAACGCCATGTTCAGAAACATGGCGACGTCGCTCCTGCGCCATGAAACGATTCGCACCACGGTGCCGAAGGCGAAGGAATTGCGGCGCGTGGTGGAACCGCTCATCACGCTCGCGAAGGACGACACGCAGGCGCACCGCCGGCTCGCATTCGCGCGGCTGCGCGATGTCGAAATCGTCGAGAAGCTGTTCGGCGACTTGGGTCCGCGCTTCAAGACCCGTCCCGGCGGCTATACGCGGATTCTGCGGATGGCGCCGCGCCCGGGCGACAACGCGGATATGGCGCTGATGCAGCTCGTCGAACTTGCCGTGCCGGTGGAAGCGCAGGTCGCTGACGAGGGCAAGGCGAAGGACAAGAAGGCGAAGAAGGCCAAGACCGAGGCAGCCAAGTCCGGGACGACGACAGCCGCGCCGGCCCCGGCCAAGCGCACCAAAGAGAAGAAAGCTGAAGAAAAGGCAGCGCAAAAGGCTGCCGACGAAGCCGCCAAAGCCGACAAGAAGGCCGCAAAGAAGAAGGCAGCCGACGAGAAGCCGGCCAAAGCCGCTGCTCAAAGCGATAAGAAGGGCGACAACAAGAAACGTGAAAAGGCGAGCGCCCAGACGACGGACAAGAAGAGCGACAAGAAGCCGAAGAAGAAATAGCGGGGCACTGCCGCGCCCGCTTTGGCGGGAGACCGGACATCCGCGGGAGGTGTTGCTTGCGATACGTGCTTGGGTGCGCGGTGGCGGCGCTTCTCGGGGGGCATTCGCATTCAGCGCGTGGCTCGAACCCGCTTCACTCAGTTGCAATCCGCTGGTTTCGCGATCTGCCCTGGCTCGCGCTCCTTCCTTCCCTCTCGCGCGGCTTCTCGCGCAACGGCCCGCGGTCGCAGCGTAGCGATCGGCTCAAGATCATTTCGGACTGGTTTGATGAACACTCAAGGAGTTCACGATGAAGATTTCGATGTACGGCATGTCGGTGGGTCAGTTTCTGCCGGTGCTCGCGAACCTGCACAAGATACTCGACAAGGCCGCGGCGAACGCCAAGACCCGCAAGTTCGAAACCAACGTGCTCGTGAACGCGCGGCTCGCGCCGGACATGTTCACGCTCGCCCGCCAGCTGCAGCTCACCTGCGATTTCGCGAAGAATTCGAGCGCGCGGCTCGCGGGCCTCGAAGCGCCGCGCTTCGAGGACAACGAGACGACGTTCGACGAGCTGCAGGCACGCATCGACAAGACCGTCGCCTATCTGAAGACCATTCCGGCGGCCGCGATCGACGGCCAGGAAGAGCGCGACATCAAGATTCCGCTGCGCGACCGGACGCTTGAAATGAAAGGTCTGCCGTTCGTGCAGAACTGGGTGCTGCCGAACTTCTATTTTCACGCCGTGACCGCGTACAACATCCTGCGGCACAACGGGGTCGATCTCGGCAAGCAGGATTATCTGGGTACCTGAAGGCGGGTACCTGAAAACGGGCGGCTCGCGGACCGCGCACACCGATCGCTACAAAGAAGTAATGAGGAGAGGTCACATGAGTATCGGCTCTGAGTTCAAAGAATTCGCCATGAAGGGCAATGTCGTCGACATGGCCGTCGGTGTCGTGATCGGCGCTGCGTTCGGCAAGATCGTTTCGGCGCTCGTCGAGAACGTGATCATGCCGCCACTCGGCATGGCGATCGGCGGGCTCAATTTCTCCGACTTCGGCTTCGTGCTTGGCACGGGCCCCGACGGCAAGGCGGTCATGCTCAAGTACGGCGCATTCATTCAGGCGGTAATCGACTTCACCATCATCGCGTTCGTGCTGTTCGTCGCGCTGAAGGGCATCAACAAGCTGAAGAAGCCGGCGGCGCCGGCGCCCGCGGCCGCACCACCGCGTCAGGAAGTGCTGCTCGAAGAAATCCGCAATCTGCTGGCGAGGCGCTAGCTCAAGTAAGGCTGCGATGCGCGCGGTTGGACGCTGGCTGAGTGGACGTGAGTCGACTCCGCCAGGTCCAGCCGCCGGTTCTGTCACCCGCGCGGCCTTGCTCCTCTACCAGATGCGTACACGTTCCGCGGACGGAATGTACATCTTGTCGCCCGGCTGCACGTCGAATGCCGCATACCACGCATCGATGTTGCGCACGATGCCGTTCACGCGGAATTTGCGCGGTGAATGGGGGTCGCTCACCACCTGTTTGCGGATGGCATCGTCGCGCAGCTTTCCGCACCACGCCTGCGCCCAGCCGAGGAATACCCGCTGATCGCCGGTAACGCCGTCGATAACCGGCGCCGGTTGACCATCGAGTGACCTGCGGTAGGCGTCGAGCGCGAGCGTGAGGCCGCCCAGGTCAGCGATGTTTTCACCCATCGTCAGGTCGCCGTTGATGTGAACGCCCGGGAGCGGCTCCAGCGCGGAGTACTGTGCGCCGAGGATCTTTGCGCGCGCTTCGAAGAGCGCGGCGTCGCTCGCCGACCACCAGTCGCGCAGCTTCCCCTCGGAATCGAATTTTCGGCCCTGATCATCGAAGCCGTGCGTGAGCTCGTGGCCGATGATCGCGCCCGCCGCGCCGTAGTTGATCGCGGCATCGGCATTCGGATCGAAGATCGGCGGCTGTAGAATGCCTGCGGGAAAGGCGATATCGCGCAGGTTGCCGTTGTAGGCGTCGTTGGTTTGCGGCGACATGATCCAGGCCGCGCGGTCGACCGGGCCGGTTGAGCGACGCACGTAAAACGCCCAGTCGTTCGCGGCCGCACGCCGTACGTTGCCCGCGAGATCATCGTCGCGAATGACGAGGCCCGAATAGTCGCGGGGTTGGTCCGGGTAACCCACCTTGATGGTATAGGTGTCGAGTTTCTTCAGTGCCTCCTGTCGCGTCTCGGCGCCCATCCAGTCGAGCTTCTCGATGCGCGCGCGGTAGGCCGCCTGGAGGTTCCCGACCAGCTCTTCGATCTTGAGTTTCGCTTGCGGCGGAAAATATTTCGCGGTGTAGATCTGACCGACCGCCCACTGCATGTTGCCGAATGCATCCGCGCGGTCGCCGGCCAGCGCATCGCCGCCACCGACGGCGCGCACGGCGCGCTTCCACCGCGCCTGCTCCGCCTGTTGACCCGACAGCATCCTGTTGCGCATTTCGAAATAGGCGCCGGTGAAGTCCTTCGAGAGATACAGAGCAGCGTTGTCGGTGATGTTGAAAGCCTGCCAGGCCTTGAGCGTATCGATGGGAGTTGCCGCGAAGATTGCCGCGAGTTTTGGAAAGGCGCTCTTCTCGCCGACGATGACGCGCTTGACGCTCCCCAGACTCGCGCTCTTGAAGAAGGCGTCCCACGCGAATCCAGGGGCAAAGGCTGCGAGTTCCGCCGGTGACATCGGGTTGTAGGTGGCGTTTGGATCGCGATCTTCCACCTTGGTCCAGCTGGCTGCGGCGATACGGGTTTCGAGCGCGACAATCTCGGCAGCCCGCTGGTCGGCGGCGGGCCAATTCACCAGGTGCAGGAGCCTCGCTGCATAAGCCTGGTACTTGTCCTTGACCGCCGCAAAATCCGGTTTCAGATAGTAGTCGCGATCCGGCAGCCCGAGGCCGGACTGCCCGACATACACGGCATAGGACCTGGGATCCTTGAGATCGACATCGAGCCCGAGGAAGTAGAGCGATCCCATGAAATCCGTGTTGTTGCGGCCCATGAGAGCGGCCAGCGCCGCGCGCGAATTTGCCGCGCGCACGGCTGCAAGCTCGGACGCAATCGGCGTGCCACCGAGTTTCTCGACGCGCGCCTCGTTCATGAAGGACCGATAGAACGCGCCCACTTTGCCGTTCGTCGTGGTGGGTACGTGAGCGGCACTCGCCGCGGCCTCGTCCAAAAGCTCGTGCAGGCGCTTCTCGGTGAGGTCGGACATGGCGAGCCTCAAGGTTACGGCCGCCTTGTCCGCAGGAATCTCGGCTTGCGCAAGCCAGGAACCGTTCGCGTACGCGAAAAAGTCATCGCCCGGCCGCGTGTTCGGAGCCAGGTGGGTCGTATCGAGACCCCACGTTCCGTACTGAGGCTGGCCCGCATCCTGCGCGCCGCTCAGCGCTATTGAGAGGCTTGCCCACAGCGCTGTGGCAACTGCGGCAGCCAGATTCTTCCTGCTCATGTCATGGCCCCCGCCCGCTCAGCGATAGCGCATCCGCGTGCCGATCATGCGGGATAGTTTGATCTCCTCGGGCGCGAGTTCCTTGGGGAAATACACGCCGGAGATATTCGCCTCGTGAATGCTGGCGCCTTCAAGTCTGCAGGTCGCGAGATTCAGGCCGCGCATGTCCGCCTGACGGAAATAGCAGCCCGACAGATCGAGTCCGGCAAGATCGAGCTTGCGCAGGTCGAGGCCGCGAAAATTATGGGTGCGCAGGTCGCACTTCTCGCCCGCCGCCTTGCGCCGATTGAACTCGTCGAATTTTTCGTTGCGGATGAGCTGATACAGCGCATCGTTCGAGATCTTCGGCGTCTCATTGGCCATGGCAGCCCCTCCCGGGACGTAAAGGTCAGTGCTTGAGCGCGGCGAAGGCGCTGCGCGTCAGATTCTCGCGGCCATCGGCCGTCACCGCAACGTCGTCTTCGACGCGAATCCCGCCGAATTTGCGGAACGCGTCGACGCGCTGCCAGTTGATATAGCGGTCGAGCCCATTGCCGCGCGTCGCGCTCAGCAGCGAATCGATAAAATAGATACCGGGCTCCACGGTCACGACGAACCCGGGCTCAAGCACGCGCGTGAGTCTGAGCGTCGATTGCCCGGCCGGTTTCTCAATGATCGCGCCGCTCGCATCGCGCATGAAACCGCCGGCGTCGTGAACCTGAAGCCCGAGGAGATGGCCGACGCCGTGCGGAAAGAACACGCCCGACAGGCCGCTCGCGACCGCATCTTCCGCGGGAACGGTGATGAAATCCGCCTCGCGCAAGAGCTGAGCGAGCTTGCGGTGCGTCAGCATGTGAATTTCCTTGTAGTCGACGCCCGGGCCGACCGCCTGGCAGAGTTCCTGTTGCGTACGGTCGAGGCGGCTGATGAGTTCGCCGAAGTCGCGGTCGCGGTAGGAGTAGGTGCGGGTAATGTCCGCCGCGTAGCCGTTGAACGCGGCGCCGGCGTCGATCAGAAGCGAATGGCGATCGGCGTCGATCGGCGGTGTGCGCTCGAGAAACTGATAGTGCAGCACGGCGGCGTTGCGATTGAACGCGACGATATTGTTGTACGGCAGCTCTTCCTCGCGCAGACCGCAGGCGCGGCAATATTCCATGTGCACTTCATATTCCGAAGCGCCGGCCCGATAGGCGCGCTCAGCTGCCGTGTGCGCTGTCGCGCCCAGCGCGCTTGCCTGCCGCATGCATGCCAGTTCGTAGGCCGTCTTCAGCGCGCGCGGGTAGTGCAGGGCATTCAACAGCGTCGCCGGGTTGACCTGCAGCAGTCCCCAGCCGCCGAACTCGGTCCGCCACTCGCCGATGAATGCCGTGCGCTCGAGATGGGGAGGCAGCAGATCCCGCGCGGAGTCGACACTGGAGATCGTGTGAACGTCGAAGTGCTCCAACCAGTAGCCGCTCGGAGCGGCCGGCGGCTTGTACCAGAAGTCGACGGGCTGAAAATAGACGAGGCGCGGCCGTGTGCCCGCGCTGAAGATAAGAAAGCACTCGGGTACGTCGACGAGCGGCAACCAGGCTTTGAAATGCGGATTGGCCTTGAAGGGATAGTAGTGGTCGTCGAGAAACTGCAGGTGCAGTGCGCCGGAATAGATCACGACGTGCTCGAAGTCCGACGTTACCAGCGCGCTTTCGGTGCGGCGTGTCTGTTCCGCAACGTGTGCCGGATAGAGAGTCGCCAGGGAATCTGTCATCTCGCAAGCTCCAATCGGCCTCGCCGGGGCCGCCCGGCGCGAAGTGTAGCCGGTAGTTATGTGCGACCGCCCTGGACGCTTGCGGCTGGGCTCTTGGTGAGCTCAAGTGGTCCCAAAGTACGTGGCCAATCCGCAACTGCCAGGTCTTGGCAGCGGCTTTGTACCGCCTGTCGCGGAGTGCGCGTGTGTCTGTCGGCCACCGCCAAGTTTTGCTGCAGGTGCTTGTTTACAAAGACTTATTGAACGCAAGCCTTGGAAGCGAGCAGGGCTGGCGGCGGCACGCTCGCCGGATCGACAGTCAGCGAGTGCTGAGCCCTGGGGTGCCGCATGATCGGCGGGGCAGGCCTCATCTGGCGACGTGGCTACTTGCCTCCAAACGACACCGCACACGGGCCACAGAGAGCCTCGTGAGGCGTCGCGTGGCGTGTATGCTTGCTGTGCGCCGAGGGCTGTCGCCGCCCGCAGACGGTTCGAAGGTGCTGCAAACAGCGGTCAACAAAGGGTTTTCGCGCTCTCGATCCTGTTTGAAATCGTGCGGAAACACTCTAGAATCGCGCCCGGCGATAAGGTGAATTACACCTATAATCTAGTTTGCCTGAGTCGTGTCGTTCTCATAATCATTCACTTTCTGGGGTATCGATGATGAAGATCAAACTTGCTCTAAGCGCCCTGTTGGCTGCGCTTGTCCTGAGCGCGTGCGGTGGTAGCTCCGAGCCTGCTGCTCCGGCTGCTCCGGCTGCTGAGGCTGCTCCGGCTGCTCCGGCTGCTGAAGCTGCTCCGGCTGCTCCGGCTGCAGAAGCCGCTCCGGCTGCTCCAGCTGCAGAAGCCGCTCCGGCTGCTCCGGCTGCTCCGGCCGCTGCTCCTGCCGAGCCGCCGAAACAGTAACAGGCTGCTGTTGCTGATGCGCACCGGGCGGGCCGGCAACGGTCCGTCCGGTTGCGTTTTGGGAGAGGCGGCACCTCGAGGTTCCGAGTGTCTGTAACGATTCGCGATGCCAAAGGCTCGGCGCCTGACCGCCAGTGGATCGAATCCGCCTACAGCGACTACCTTGACGATCTTTCGCACCTGAATACGGGTGCGTTCCCGGTCTTTGGCGAGTTCGGCGACCGCGAACCCGATCTCATGGCACGCTGGTTTGCCGACGACAAATCCCATCCGCTCGTCGTGCTGCAGTCGGGCACTCCGGTTGGATTCGCGCTGGTCGTGCGTGTAACGCATCAGCCGCCCGGTCAGCCGCGCGTCGACTATCACATGTCGGAATTCTTCATCACCCGCAAGAGCCGCAAGCTCGGCATCGGGCGCGACGCCGCTGTGCTCATGTTCAATCGCTTCGCGGGCGAGTGGGAAGTGAC
>Ga0326726_10002566_pt1 | contig 16659 bp, 14 predicted proteins | sample MHFenrmetagenome_2_FD_207603 | JGI IMG/M metagenome (GOLD analysis project Ga0326726, IMG submission 207603) | Lab enriched peat soil microbial communities from Michigan Hollow, Ithaca, NY, United States - MHF15MN | ecosystem: Environmental > Terrestrial > Soil > Wetlands > Peat | place: USA... | reverse complement strand
AGCGTGGCTCGCCATGATTGCGATCGCCGCCATTCGGCTCGCTGCCATCCGCTGGGGTTGGGCGTTCCCTGAGTGGCTCACGTACCGGCCGTTGCGCTGATCGCGACGCTTGCATCGGGACCGAATAACGCGCTCCGGGCCTGCGCTACCGCGACTGCACGCGGAACCTGGATTTCAAGCACGCGCTCAAAGCGCGCTTGCGCGGCTGGCAGGCGCGAACCGTCCGCCGCGTGAGTACGCAGCTGCGCGCTCGAGCTCACGACACGAACCGAGCCGCCACGGGCACGCAACCATTGCGTGAGGGCGGCACTGCGCGCCTCGAGACTGCGGCGCCCGTCCGACGGGCTCAGCCACTGGGTTTCGATGGCGGCCCGGAGCGTAGTAGTTCCGCGGCCCGCTTCGTGGCTTGGCGCTGCGCCCTTGTCACGATCGAGGACGGCCACTGTTCCGCTGGTCATTACGGCCAGCATCGAGGTCAATGCGATGGCTGCTGCGATGATTCTCGTGTTCGTTGACATGTCGACTCCCACTATTTCAGACCATTCGGTCTGTTAACGGTCAAAAAATTTTGCTCAGGGCAGAGCCGCACTGGCTCGTACCCGCAAATCGCGCTCCACGTATTCGCGCAGAAAGTCACCCACTTGTCGCAGGTAGCGCGGCTCGCCGTGGAAGTTGCTGAGCAGGTGCCCGCCTTCGAGCGCCGTGATGAATCTTGTGGCCACTTCATCCGGATTCACATCGGCACGCAACTCGCCGGCCACGATGCCCTTGGCAACCGTGTGCGTGATGAGAGCACGCCACTGCTCCAGTACCTTCGCCACGCGCCGGCGCAGCGCCGGATTGGAATCATCGCTTTCCACTATGCTATTGGCTATCGGGCAGCCGCCCTCGGTCTGCGTGCCCCCGGAGGAAATGAGCGCGATGTGCGCCAGCAGTTGCGCGAGCGGAGAGCTGTGGCTGCGATGGACCTGCAGCACCTTCTGGTTGACGCGCTCCATCAGCAGATCGAAGGCCGCGAGCGCCAGCTCTTCCTTGCTGTCGAAGTGGTTGTAGAGCCCACCCTTCTGCAGCCCGGTGACGCGCATGATTTCCGAAACGGGCGCCGACTGATAACCCTGCCGGTTGAGCAGCGGAGCGGCACGCTCGAGAATGCGCTGGCGGGTCTGTTCACCTTTGCTCATGGGAGCCTATTTAAGACCATTCGGTCTGTTCTTGCAAGTCTGACGTTAGACCGGTCAAATAGCCGCCCAGATTCGTCGGGCTGTGGGACATTCTTATGTCATTGAATCGGCGTGACTTTATGGGTTACCTCGGGGTTAGCGGCGCGGCGCTGACCACGTCGGCCAGGACGCAGGCGCAAGGGCCGCTCCCGACATCCTCGCGCGAGCTCTGGCAGCTGGCGCAGCTGCAGCCCGTGCTCGATGCCGACGTGGTCTGGTTGGATACGGCCGGCGGCGCACCGAGCCTGCGCAGTGTACTGATCGAGGAGTATCGCCAGCGCGAAGCGCTGAGCCGCGACCGCGAGCGCTACCTGCGTGAGCAGTGCGGCGGCGATTCAGTCCGCCAGCTTCTCGGCTCTATCGGCCAGTTTCTCGGTACCGACGTCGATTCGCTCGCGCTGTTGAGCGGCGCCACTGAGGCGCTCAACAGTATTGCGGCCGGTATCGACCTCACCGCCGGCGACGAGATCCTCGCCACTGTGCATGAGCACCCCGCCAGCATTTCTCCCTGGTTGCTTGCGGCCAAGCGTCGTGGCGTGAAGCTGGTGCAGATCGAGCTGCCGCATCCCGTGACCGCTCCCGAGCAGATCGTGGCCGCGTTCACCGCCGCGATCACCGAGCGAACGCGCGTGATGAGCTTCAGTCACGTGCAGTACACGGATGGCTGCGTGATGCCGGTGTCCGAGCTGTGCGCGCTCGCGCGGGCCCACAGCATATTGAGCGTAGTCGACGGCGCCCAAGCGCTTGGGATGCTGCCCTTGTCCGTACAGTCGCTGGGCGCGGATTTCTACGCCGCCAGCTTTTACAAGTGGCTCAACGGACCGGTCCACGCAGGCGCGCTGGTGTTCTCGCCCGCGGCGCGCTTCCGGCTGTGGCCGCTGATCGTCGATACGCGCAGTGACTGGGACGGCGCGGACGCGATGCCATCGCCATCGGCACCAGCGACGCCGCCGGCGACCAGCCCCTCGATAGCCGCTGGATGGCCAATGTCGCTGCGTAAGTTCACTGCGTCCTTCGCCCAGCTCTCGCCATCGTGCTTCAGCGTGGTGCCGTCCATGTCCTTCCAGCAGGAGATCGGTTGCGACCGCGTTCTGGCGCGCATCCGCGAGCTCGCCTGGTACCTGCGACTCGAGCTGCAGCGGCTGCCGGGCGTTGAGATCGTGACTCCGGCGCATCCGAGCCTGTGGGCCGGTATCGTGTCGTTCCGTATTCCCGGCGTGGACGGGGTGGCACTGGCGGATGCGCTCGCGCGACGTGAGCGCATCGTACTCGGTTTCGTCCGGCATCCCGGTACTGGAATCGAACTGCTGCGCGCCTGTCCGCACATCTACAACGACTACGCCCAGCTCGATCGAATGGTCGCGGCACTGAGACGCGCGTTGCGCGCGTGAGTCGCAGCGTGCGCGAACCGGCCGTGACGCGCCGGCGGGAGCGGCAGTAACATGCCGGGCGTTGCTCGCAAGCCTGGGAGGACCGCATGGGTTGCCTGATCGTCGAGGCTGTCTCGGGAGAATCGCGCTTCGTGGATGTCGCCGGGCAACTGGTTCTGTTCGTCAGTGTGACGAGGCCGGACGGCCTGCCGGTTACCGGGCTCAAGGCGCAGCACTTTCGCGTTGCGGCGCCGGCGGGAAGCGTCTATGGCCTGGTGCTCCAGCGCGTCGAGGAAGCCCATTGGGAAGGCGCTGCGGCAGAATCCGCAGGCTGCTACACGCTGAGTATTGCGTTTCAGTCGGACGCCCGCACCAACGAGAAACGCGAGTGGATCGAAGGGGAGTTCTATCCGTTCGCCATCCAGGTGCGCTTCACGGAGGGTGGCAACCAGGCACACAGCGGCCAGACCGTAGTCAGGATCGAGAGTCTCGGCAAGTAACACCGGGGTATCGCCCTGATGGAATGGCTGCAGCCGGTGAGCGCATTCGCGCTGATGTTGTACGACATCGTGATGCACCTCGACCGCCACCTGGTCGAGCTGGTGTCACGGTACGACACGTGGGTGTACCTGATCCTGTTCGCGATCATCTTTGCCGAGACCGGCTTCGTGATCACGCCGTTTCTGCCGGGCGATTCGCTGCTGTTCGCCGTCGGTGCGCTCGCGGCGGTGGACACCTCCGGCACCCTGCAGCCAGCAACGGCATTCCTGCTGCTTGCCGCCGCCGCGATCCTGGGTAATACCGTCAACTACGCGGTCGGCGCCGCCATCGGGCCGCGTGCGTTCTCCGGCAAGGTGCGCCTGCTCAAGGTCGAATACCTGCGCCGCACCGAGCAGTTCTTCGAGCGGCACGGCGGCAAGACCATCATCCTCTCTCGCTTCGTACCGATCATTCGCACGTGCGCGCCGTTTGTCGCTGGCATCGGGCACATGCGCTACACGCGCTTTCAGCTGCACAACTGCGTCGGTGGCATCAGCTGGGTGGCAGTCTTCATCTTCGGCGGTTATCTGTTTGGCAATATTCCGCTGGTGAAAAACAATTTCGGCGTGGTGACGATCCTCATCATTGTCGTCTCGCTCGTGCCGGTGGCGTGGGGCCTGCACAGCCGGAGCTCTGCGCCTGGGCGCGGCTAGGCTGCATCCGGCCAGGGCACCCATGGAATCCGCACCGGCCCTCCTCAGCGCGCACGCGGTTCTGCTCGACGCCGCGATCATTCTCGGCAGTGGTGCGATTTGCCGCTACGTTGCCGGCGGCGTTCGGGTGCCGGACATCGTGCTCTATCTGCTCGCGGGGGTGATATTGGGTCCGGCTGTCTTGGGGGTCATCAACATCCCTGCTGGCTCGGCTCTCAATCACGTCGTATTGCTGTTCGGCGCGTCGTTCATTCTCTTCGACGGCGGCGCGACGCTGCGCATCCGGGTCCTCAAGAAGGTATGGATCACGATCGTCGTGATCGCCACGCTTGGCGTTCTCATCACCGCTTTCGTCACCGGCCTCGCCGCTCAATACTTACTGGGACTGCCCCTCGGTTTCGCTCTGCTCCTTGGTGCCACGTTGGCTTCAACTGATCCCGCGACTCTGGTGCCAGTCTTCAGGCAGATTCACATCCGCGAACGGGTCGCTCAGACCGTCATCGGCGAGTCGGCGCTCAACGATGCGATAGCAGCGATCTTCACTCTTACTCTCCTGGGCGTCGCGCTCGGGACGCAAGGTTTCGATTTCCTGCACGCGAGTGGCGATTTACTCTGGAACGCGGGTCTGGGCTTGTTGCTTGGCGCTGCGATCGGCTACGTGGCGGCATTCCTGATCGGGCATGAGCGGCTCGGCTTTCTCCAGGAATCGGTGCCGTTGGTGGCATTGATCTGCGTCCTTGGCGCGTACCTGTCAGCCGGGCGTTTTGGAGCCAGCGGCTTCATGTCGGTGTTCGTCGCCGGCGTGGTGGTAGGAAACCGCGACTCCATTGGACTCAGACTGAAGCCACGCGAGGAGGCCCAGCTCGAGGAGTTCATGGACATTACTTCGCTCATCATGCGCATTTTCATCTTCGTACTGCTCGGCACCCATGTGGATTTCCGCCTGGTGCTGCAGCACCTCTGGCCGGCCGTCGCGGTGGTCCTGCTCTTCATGCTGGTGGCACGCCCGCTGACCGTGTTCATCTGCGCCGCGCCGGACCGGCGTGCGAGCTGGTCTCGCAACGAATTGCTGTTCATGTGCTGGACACGCGAAACGGGCGTGATTTCCGCTGCGCTGGCCGGAATCCTGGTGGCGAGGGACGCGCCGCATGCCGATGTGATCGCCGCAGTCACGTTCATGGCGATCCTGATGACGATCCTGGTCCAGGCAACCACGACGCGCTGGCTGGCGAGACGGCTGGGACTGCTTGAAACGCCGGAATGATCCTACCGCCACGTTTCGAACCCGCGCGGCAACCTGAGTGCGATCGCCTTCTGAACGCCTACAGCCGGATCTTCTTCCAGGCTTGCGAGCGCCAGCGAATGAACAGCATCGTGCCGAGGCCGAATACATAGAGGAGCGCCGCAATCCAGCCGCCGACCGCGCCGAGTCCGAACTGCGGCAGAAAATCGACATACCCCTGCCCGGGCGCGAATGCGAGCGCGTGCGCAACCGGAACGAACACGAACCAGGACAACACGATCACCATGGCCGCGGGGACGGCCGCATCGCCCGCACCGCGAAGCGCCAGGCCGCTGCCGAGATTCAGGCCGTCGAAGATCTGGTAGCCCGCCGCGATCCACACCAGCATCCGTCCGAGCGCCACGACCTCCGTTGCGTGGGGATCCATCGGGCTGACGAACCAGGGCAGCAGCCACGGGCCCGCCACGGCGAGGAACACTCCTATCAAAGCCATGTAGCCGACCGAGAGCTTGATGGTCGCGTTGCCGAGTCGCATGGCCCACGCCTTGTCGCCGGCGCCGATCGACTGACCAACCAACGTCGTGCCAGTCATCGCAAAGCCCACTGCCGGCAGGTACGCGATCGAAGTGAGCATCATGACGATCTGTGTCGCCGCGCCGTCGACGCTGCCAAGGCGCACGGTCATGATCTGAAACAGCGCGATGCCGAGCAGATCCGCAGCGTACAGCAGACCCATCGGAAACCCGAGCAGGAACTGGCGCAGCAGCCGTCCCGCCCGCAACCGCCACATCAGCCGCGAGTGAAAGCGCGCGTTGGCACTTGGCGCCAGGAACAGACCCATGGCCACGAGCCAGCCGCTCAACTGCGCCACGTTCGTGGCCCAGGCGGAACCGGCGATCCCCATCCTGAGCTCGAAGATGAAGAGCTGGTTGAACAGCGCGTTGAGTACTGCCACCAGTACGGTGATCGCGAGCGTGATGCGCGGGCGCGAGATGCCGTTGAAGAACCCGAGCGCCGCCCACAGCGCAACACCGATCGGCGCACCAAGCATGCGCGGCACCCAGAACTGCAGTGCCTGGCGCTCGACCGCGGGCTCGAGAGCGAACGGGTGTAGCAGCGCCCCTCCGGCCCAGGCGGTCGCCAGAAACAGCGGCACCGTAAGAAGCGCTCCCCACTGCGCGGTCCATTCGGCTTGCGCTGCCCGGTGCCAGCGTCGTGCGCCATTCGCCTGCGCGACGAGCGTCTGCACGGCAATGCCCACACCGCCGAGCAGCAGCACGAACACGAGCACCAGCCAGTACACCGCGCCCATGGCTGCGAGCGCCTGCGTCGACAGGCGTCCGATGAACCACGTGTCGGTGAGGTTCAAGATCGCCTGCACGGAACTGTTGAGCACGAACGGCCACGCGAGCGCGAGCACCGAGCGATAGTCGACCTGTGCCCGACCCGCAGCATCGTGGCGCTGCGCTGGCAAGAGGCGCAGAGCGCGCGAAGCAGCAGAAACCGCGGTATCCATGGCGGCCGGTCGGAGAAAAAGGGCGCGCAGGATAGCAGAAACGCGCGACAAGCACGTGTCCGCTCGGAGACAATGCCGGCTTGCGATCGGCACCCTGCTGCGGTCTCCATGCGATACGATTTTTCCGGGCGGTTCGAAGTGCTCGATTCCGGCGTGCGGCCCGGAGAACTCGTCCTGAAGCGCCAAGAGGGGCGCGACGGTCCCGGCGTCGAGCTGTTGTTTGCGGCCGTCTCGCGGCACGATTTGCCGCGCGAGCTTGCTGGAGTGGCGCTGGATGATGCTGCATCGCTCGACGGCGTGTTCGAGCTTCGCTCGGGCAGCGCGAACTATCACGTCGCGGCGCGCTCAATCCAGGTGCATGAGACGGTGCGGATCTACGGTCGGGCGATTCAACTCGCGCGCTTTCCGATCTCGCAGCGCCTGCTCTGGATGCTGCTCTTGTGGAGCGTCCGCTACGGCTGGGGACAGCGGCTGATCGCTCGCTGGCGTCGAGCATGATCTGCGTGGGACATCGAAGGAGAACGAGTGCGACATCTGCAATCTGCCGCGGCCCTGATCCTGACCGCCACCGCCGCACTGCTCTGCGCTTGCGTACCGCGTGGCGCGCGCCGGGACGATGGCATGCGTGAGGGAGTGACAACGGCGGCCCCACCGGTGGCAGAGGTGCGAGATCGGCCCGTGGCCTCGTCGAATGGTACGCGTATCGATCCGTATTACTGGCTGCGCGATGACACGCGACTCGACCCGAAGGTTCTCGGCTATCTCAACGCCGAAAATGCTTACGCCGATGCGATGCTCAAACCGCTGCAGGGCCTCGAGGAGAAGATCTACCAGGAGATCGTGGGCCGGATTCCGCAGGACGATGTCAGCGTGCCCTATCGCAAGCGCGGCTACTGGTACGTCACCCGCCTGAAAGCCAGCAGCGAATATCCGATCTATGCGCGGCGTCGCGATGCCGTCGATGCATCCGAGGAAGTCCTGCTCGACGTCAACGAGCTGGCGCGGGGTCACGACTACTTCAATGTCGGCACTTTCGTGCCGAGCTACGACAACCGGCTGCTCGCCTATGCCGAGGACGACGTCGGGCGACGGCAGTACGTGCTGCGGGTCAAGGATCTGCAATCGGGCGCCCTGCTCCCCGACCGGGTCGAGAACGCCGAGCCTTCGATCGTCTGGGCAGGCGACAGCCGGTCGTTTCTGTACGTGGAGAAAGATCCCGTGACGCTGCTCGGCTTCCGCGTCCGCCGGCACACGCTCGGTGCCGGTGCAGCGCAGGATCCGATTGTCTGGGAACAGAAAGACACCACCTTCTATACCGACATCAGCGAATCGAAGTCGGGACGCTACCTGTTCATCAGCACGGAAAGCACAGTGTCGTCGGAATGGTGGTACGCGCGCACGGATGATTCGGAGCTCAAGTTCCGCCTCGTGCTGGCGCGCGAGCGCGACCACGAGTATTCGGTCGAGGACCTGGGGGAGGATTTCATCATCCGCACCAACTGGCAGGCGCCGAACTTTCGCATCATGCGTGCCCCGATCGCGTCCGTCGCGGATCGCCACCAGTGGCGCGAAGTGGTCCCACATCGCACCGACGCCTTCATTCACGATTTCGACGTTTTCGAGGATTTCCTGGCGGTAGCGGAGCGCTCCGGCGGCCTGCGCAAGATTCGCATAAAGCCCTGGTCCGGGGGTACGGAGCAGCTGATCGATGCGGACGAAGCCGCGTACACCGCGATGCTCGACGCCAATACCGAAATCGACTCGAACCTGCTGCGTTACACCTACACCTCCCTCACCACGCCGACAACTACCTACGATTACGACATGCGCAGCGGCACGCGCACACTGCTCAAGCGCGATCCGGTGCCGCCGCCCTTTGATCCGGCGAACTATCGTACCGAGTACCTGCACGCACCGGCCCGCGACGGCGCTCAGGTGCCCGTGTCGATCGCGTATCGCAAGGATCTGAAACGCGATGGCACGGCGCCCATCTTGCAGTACGCGTACGGTTCCTACGGCATTTCGATGGACCCGGCGTTCTCGGCGAGCTGGGTGAGCCTCCTCGATCGCGGCTTCGTCGTCGCCATCGCGCACGTCCGCGGCGGGCAGGAGCTCGGGCGCAAGTGGTACGACGACGGCCGCCTGCTGCACAAAGTCAATACGTTCACCGACTTCATCGACGTGACTGATTACCTGGTGCGGGAAGGATGGGGAGCGCGCGACCGGGTGATCGCGCATGGCGGCAGTGCCGGCGGGCTGTTGATGGGCGCGATCGCCAACATGGCGTCGGAGCACTATCGTGTGATCCTCGCCGACGTGCCGTTCGTCGATGTGGTTACGACCATGCTCGATGAGTCGATACCGCTCACCAGCGGTGAATACGACGAATGGGGCGATCCGCGCGAGCGCGAGTTCTACGACTATATGTTGTCGTATTCGCCTTATGACCAGGTCGGCGCGCACCCCTATCCCGCGATGCTGGTGACCACCGGTCTGTGGGACAGCCAGGTGCAATACTTCGAGCCGGCGAAATGGGTCGCCAAGCTGCGCGCCACGAAGACAGACACGCACCTACTCCTTTTCCACACCAACATGGAAGCTGGCCACGGCGGACGCTCCGGCCGCTATCGCCGCCATCGCGAGACGGCGATGAAGTACGCGTTCGTGCTGGGGCAGCTTGGTATCAAAGATGAGGCGCGGCACTAAGCGTGGACCGAGCCGCCCTTGATCCGGCGGCGCGGACGCGCGATGGTAACGGTTCGTATTAGTCACTGGCGCTTGCGAGAGGGAACCATGCTCACGAGGAGGGACTTCTTTCAGGCTGTGACAGCGACGACTGCGCTGGCTGCTTGCGTCACGCCGCGTGTTCTCGCTGCAGGAGAGTCCTCCATGCTCAAGCGCAAGATTCCCTCCACCGGTGAGGAACTGCCGGTCATCGGCCTCGGCACCTCAGGCGTGTTCGACGTAGGCGGTGGCAGCTCCGAGCGCGCGCCGCTCATCGAGGTGCTGAACATCCTGACGAGCGCCGGGGGCGCATTGCTCGATACCTCGCCCATGTACGGCCGCGCCGAAGCGGTCTCCGGTGACTTGATCGCTGCCCAGGACCTGCGTTCGCGCATGTTCATCGCCACCAAGGTGTGGACGCGCGGCAAGGACGCTGGAATGCAGCAGATCGAGAATTCGATGCGCTTGCTCAAGGTGAGCAAGCTCGACCTGGTGCAGGTTCACAATCTCCTCGATCTGCAGATCCAGCTCGACAACGTGCGTTCGCTCAAGCAGCAGGGGAAAGTGCGCTACATCGGTATCACGCATTACACGGTGGCTTCGCACGCCGACCTCGAGGACCTGATCCGCAAGGAGTCCCTCGACTTCGTGCAGTTCAACTACTCGATCGCCACGCGGGAAGCCGAGCAGCGGCTGCTGCCGCTCGCGGTCGACCACAAGGTGGCGGTGCTGGTGAATCGTCCCTTCGAGGACGGCGCACTGTTCTCGCGTACGCGCGGCAAGTCGTTGCCGGACTGGGCCTCTGAAATCGATTGCACCAGCTGGAGCCAGTTCTTTCTCAAGTTCATCGTCAGCCACCCGGCGGTCAACTGCGTGATTCCGGCGACGGCCAGTCCCGCGCACATGCGTGACAACGTCGCCGCAGGCCACGGCCGCATCCCGGACACTAAGATGCGCGAGCGCATGGCCGCGTACGTGACGGCTCTGTAGCATGCACGAATTCTTGATGCGGACCTTCTCGGTCCGGCGCAACGAGGTCGGCGCGATGCTCGCGGCGTTCCTGTTCGTGTTTTGCGTCTGGACCAGCTTCTCGATACTACGGCCGGTACGCGAGACCATGGGGATCACTTCGGGGGTCGCGAATCTGCCGATGCTTTTCTGGGGGACATTGATCGCGATGCTAGCGCTGCAGCCGATCTACGGCTTGGTAGCATCGCGCTACCGGCGCACCACCTTCCTGCCATGGGTGTATGGGTTCTTCGTGCTGAACATCGCGGGCTTCTACGTCTGGTTTCACGTCCAGGATGACCATACGTGGATTGCGCGCGCATTCTTCGTGTGGCTCTCGGTATTCAACCTGTTCGTACTGTCGGTGTTCTGGAGCTTTTGCGTCGACATCTTCACGCGCGACCAAGCACGACGCATGTTCGGCTTCATCGCTGCGGGTATAAGCGCCGGCGGCATCGTAGGTCCGTTGCTGGCCAAAGTGCTTGCCGTACCGATCGGACGCATCAACCTGCTGCTCGTCGCTGGCGCGTTTCTTGCCACCTCGCTCCTGTTCGTGCGTTATCTGACCCGGTGGCAGAGCAGGGTAAACACGGCGGTCGAAGGCGCACCTGCCGATGGCGATCGGCCCGTGGGCGGCAACCCGTTCTCCGGCATCTACCAGGTCTTCGGCAGCCGCTACCTGATGAGTATCGCGCTGTTCGTGTTCCTGCTGACCTGGGTAAGTACCTTCCTGTACCTGGAGCAGGCGAACCTGGTCTCGAAGGCGATACCCGACCCGGACCGGCAGACCGAGCTGTTTAGCACCATCGATCTGTGGGTGCAGGCGATCACGCTCCTCATTCAGCTCCTCGCTCTCGGGCACTTGGTATCGCGCTTCGGCTTGGTCGTGATGATGGTCACGGTGCCGCTCGGCATGGTATTCGGCTTCACTTGGCTCGCCCTGCAACCGGTGCTGGGTGTACTGATTGCGGTCATGATGATCCGGCGCGTTGGCGAGTACGCCGTCATGCGCCCATGCCGGGAAATGCTGTTTTCGACGGTGCCGCGCGAGACCAAATACAAGGCAAAAAACTTTATCGATACGGTAATCTACCGTGCCGGCGACGCGCTGAGTGGCTCGGCGCACGCGCTGCTCGTATGGCTGGGTCTTGCGACCGCCGGCATCGCCTGGGCGGGAGCTGTCATTGCAGCGCTGTGGGGGTTCGCCGCTTATTCCGCAGCGCGCAAGCAAGAATCCGATTCAGACATGGTTCTCGCCCGGGAGGGCGCCGCGCCTCGGTGACTTTCGATCGCGGGTGCGCGTAAGACACTTTCCGATGCCACCGCATTGGCGTATCCGGGCATATTTTCGCTGTTGGTCCCGCCGGCAGGGCATCTTGTCCCGCTAGTCTTGAGTCGTCACGCAAGTGTTTCAGGCTGGGGATCCCGTAGAAGGGAGGAACTTTTTGCACCCGCCATGCAACCAATCCACGCGCGGTCGCATCCATCAAGAGCAACGTTTCCGAGGACGCTGCGACGCCGAGTCCTCCTGCAAGAGGTTGGCTTGAGTGATACCCCATTGAAGCCAATTTGCACGCGGCGTCGCGGCGTCCACGGACACGTCTGCGAGCGGGCTGGTCCACGCTCATGAGTGCCGAAGTCAGGCCGCTCCTGCTCGATGCCGCGGAGCCTGCCCTCGCATCCAGCCGCGTTACCCCCGCCGCGCCGCCCGAGCCCGAGTTCCTGACGCCCGCGCACAGTGTCGCCCTGGCTGCTTCGAGCCAACCGGCGTGGCCGGTGATCCTGTGGACCACGATCCCGTTCTGGCTGCTGATGACCGCCACGCGTGTGTTGGGCTACGCAGTGCGGGTCGCGGCAATTCCGGACGTGCGCATCGCCGAGCCGCTCGAACGCACGCTGCAGCACGCGATGCTCTTCTTCATCCTGATCGTGTTCTACCGGCTGGCGCTCGCCATCGGCTGGCCTCAGCGACGGCGCTGGCTGGCGGGTCTCGGGCACCTGGCGCTGGCGACGGCCTTCGCTGCGCTCGCGACGCCGGTGCTGACGCTCAGCATCGACCTGACCGAACCGCAGCTCAAGTGGTTGCCGACGATGCTCACGAGCGATGGCGCCTTTGGCGAACAGGTCCAGGAGTGGCTGCACTCGGGCATCCTGCTGGTGAGCGTGCCGGACTTCTTCATTTCCTACTGGTTCGGACTGGTGCTGATCCTCGGCGTACGCACTTACCTGGACCTGCGCGATCACCGGCTGCGCCTGGCGCAGCTCGAGCACGAGAATCTGCGCGCGCGCCTGCACGCGTTGCGCATGCAGCTGCATCCACACTTCCTGTTCAACACGCTGCATTCGGTGAGCGGACTCATCGACGCGCGGCCGGCGGTGGCACGACAGATCATCGTGCGCCTCGGCGACCTGCTGCGCCGCACTCTGCGCGACAACGACTCGGACCTGGTGCCGCTCGCGCGCGAGATCGACTTCGTGCGCAATTACCTCGAGATCCAGCAGCTGCGATTCCCCGATCGACTGCGCTTCACGATCCGCGTCGACACCGCTGTGCAGGATGCGATGGTGCCGAGCCTGATCCTGCAGCCGCTGGCCGAGAACGCCGTAGTGCACGGTGCGGCCGAGGAAGAAGAGCGCGTCCACGTCAGCATCGAAGCGCGCCAGGTGATCGATTCACGGCGGCTGGAGCGCTGGCTGGAGCTCAGCGTACACAACACCGGGAGCCCGGACGCCGAAGGCGAAGGTTCCGGCGCGCACATCGGCACCGGCAACACGCGCGCGCGGCTGCGGGCGCTGTACGGCGACAATTTCACTCTGGAATTCAGCGGGCCGCATGAGGGCGGATTCCTCGCGCTGCTGCGTATTCCGTACCGGGAGGGAGTTCTGGCATGAATACTGAGAACACTGCCACCAGGATCCGCACGCTGATCGTGGACGATGAGCCGATCGCGCGCCAGACACTGAAGGACTACTGTGGCCTGGAAAGCGACATCGAGATCGTGGGCGAATGCCGCTACGGCGCCGAAGCCGTCAAGCGCATCGCGGCGCTGCGGCCGGATCTAGTTTTTCTCGATGTGCAGATGCGACGCGTGAACGGGCTCGAGGTCATCGAGAAGATCGGGCGCGACAGCATGCCGCTCGTGATCTTCGTCACAGCTTACGACCAGTACGCCGTGGATGCGTTCGAGCTCAACGCGGTGGACTACCTGCTCAAGCCCTTCGACCGGGAGCGCTTTCATGCCGCGGTGGAGCGGGCGCGTTCGCGTCTCTCCAGTCCGGCAGGCAGCGACGTACGCGCGCACGTGCACGCCGCCGTGCGGCAGATCCTGGGCAACATGCAGGGCGCGCTTCCGGGAACCGGCCCGAAGCGAATAGTCGCGGAGAAGAACGACCGCTACATTTTTGTCGATCCGGGCGACGTGCACGCGGTCGAGGCCAGCCGCAACTACATCACCCTGCATGTCGGCAGCGATCGCTACCTGCTCCGCTGCGGGATGCAGCAGGCCGAATCGCTCCTCGACCCGACCATGTTCCTGCGCATTCACCGCTCCGTCATCATCAACACGCGCCACGTCCGTGAGATGGCGCGTCAGCTCTATGGTGACTACGAAGTAACCCTGGCAAACGGTTCGAAATTCACATCGGGTCGTGCGTATCGGCGGCGCGTGGTGAACTACATCAACAGCGGACGCCTTTGAGTGAGTCGCTCATGAGTCGCACGGTTGCGGCGGCCGGACCGCAGGTGACGCCGGGATTGAGCCGGCGCGACTTCCTGCGGGTTTCGGTCGCCGTGGGCGGCGGCCTGCTGGTCGGCCTGGGCGCAGCGGAGGAATCGAGCCGGCCGGACACCGCGGAGGGCCAGCTCGGTTACTTCGTGCGTATCGACCCGGATGGCAAGGTGACTCTGGGCGCACCCAATCCCGACATGGGCCAGGGCGTGCGCACCTCGCTCCCGATGCTCATCGCCGAGGAGCTCGACGTCGACTGGCGCGATGTGCGCGTCGAACAGATGCCGCTCGGCATCATGCGCAACCCCGCGGGCGAGGGGTACACCTGGAAATACGATGGCGTCAGCCAGGGTGCCGGCGGCAGCACCAGCGTCAGCGAGAACTGGTTACTGCTGCGACAGGTCGGTGCGCGGGCCCGCGAGATGTTGCTCCTGGCCGCAGCCCGGCGCTGGCAGGTCGATGCGAGCGCGTGCACGACCGAGCCCAGCCGTGTCGTTCATCGCGCGAGCGGCCGCTTCGCAAGCTACGGCGAGCTTGCATCAGCGGCCGCGGTGCTCAAGCCTCCCGCGACGGCACCGAAGCTCAAGGACCCCGCAACCTTTCACATCATCGGCAAGCCGACACGCCTCGTCGATGGACGTGAGATCGTGACCGGTGGCGCCGGATTCGGCATCGACGCGCGTCTGCCCGGTCTTCTGCATGCGGTGCTCGCGCGCTGTCCGTCATTCGACGGCGGCATCGCGAGCTACGATGCCAGTGAAACCCTGAAGGTCCCCGGTGTGCGACAGGTCGTGCGCCTCGATGCCGAGCCGGGGGATAAGCCGTACACGATTTTGGCTGCAGCCGTCGCAGTCGTGGCCGATTCGACCTGGGCCGCAATGCAGGGACGCGAGCGACTCAAGGTCAAGTGGACGCCGGGTCCGTTCGCGGACGAGAACACGGCCACCTTCGAGCAGCAGTGCACAGCGGCCCTGGAAAAGCCGGGCAAGGTGGTGCGTAACGACGGCGACTTCAACGCGGCGCTTGCCGGCGCAGCACGGACCTTCCAGGCGCGCTACTGGCTGCCCTACGTGAGTCATTGCACGCTGGAACCGCAGAATTGCGTCGCCTGGGTGCAGGCGAATCGCTGCGAGATCATCGGGCCGATTCAGATGCCGGGCAGCGCCTCGCGAATGGCGGCACGCCTCACGGGGCTCGACCGGCTGAACATCGATGTGCGCATGACGCGTCTCGGCGGCGGCTTCGGCCGGCGGCTGACGGCAGACTACGTGGCCGAGGCGGTGCTGGTGTCGAAGGCGGTGAAAGCGCCGGTGCAGGTGGTGTGGACGCGCGAAGACGATCTGCGCAATGACTTCTATCGCCCGGCAGGGCTGCACGAGTTACGTGCGGGGTTCGATGCCGAGGGCCGGCTCGTGGCGTGGACGCACCGGCTCGCGAGCGCCTCGAAATACTACCGCCGCGATGACGTGAATCCCGAAGACGACTGGGCGTCCGAGCTCTACCCGGATGATTTTCCTGCCGGCCTAGTGTCGAACTACCGTCTCGAATACCACTCCATGCGCTCGGGTGCGGCGCGCGGCTCCTGGCGGGCGCCGGCGCATACGGCGAATGCGTTCGTGGTGCAGTCCTTCTTGGACGAGATTGCCAGCGCGCTGAAGCAGGATCCGCTTGCGTTGCGTCTCGCGCTGCTCGGCAGCGCTCGCGAGTTGAAATACGAGCAGCACGGTGGACCCCTATTCGACACGGGCCGCCTCGCTGCTGTGCTCAGGCTCGCCGCCGAGAAGGGCGAGTGGGGCAAGCCGCTGCCCGCAGGTCATGGTCGCGGCATCGCCGGGCACTTCACGTTCGGCGGTTACGTCGCGCACGTCGTCGAAGCGGAAGTGGACGCTCACGGCAGCGTGCGAGTGCACAAGGTGACAGGCGCGGTGGACTGTGGGCGCGCGGTGAATCCCCTGGGGGTCGAAGCACAGGTGCAGAGCGGGATCATCGACGGGCTCTCACACGCGCTGCACCCCGAGATCACGATCCGCGACGGGCAAGTCGTGCAGGGGAATTTCAACGACTACCCGCTGCTGCGTATGGCCGAGGCACCGACAGAGGTCGCGACCTGGATCGTTCCGAGCGAGCGCGACCCCGTGGGCATGGGTGAATGTCCGCTGCCGCCGCTGGCGCCGGCGCTGGCGAACGCGATCTTTGCTGCGCGCGGGATTCGCGTGCGGCGCCTGCCCATTGCGCCCGAGCTCGTGCGACTGTCGGCCAAGGCCTGACGCGCCGCGACCGCGAGGAATCCGCGCCTATTGCTGGAGCGCGAAGCGCAGCCTCAGACGCGCGCGTTGCTCGACGGCACGGCCGTTGTGCATGACCGGGCGATAGCGCCACTGCGATACTGCCTTGACGGCCGCCTCGTCAAAGACGCCGGGCGGATCCGCGCGACTCACGCTGACGTCCTTCACACCACCATCCACTGCCACGGTGAAGTCGACCTCCACCCAGCCCGAGACGCCCTTGCGTTGGGCCGCTGCCGGATAGCGTGGCTCGACATACTTGTCGCGCGCCAGCGTCCCGGCGCTGATGACGTTGTCCATGAACGCGGCGTGTTCCCGGGCCGAAACGATCTGCTGTTCGAGTGTTGTGAGCGCTGCCGAGGAGAATCCCAG
>Ga0326726_10002565_pt1 | contig 16660 bp, 19 predicted proteins | sample MHFenrmetagenome_2_FD_207603 | JGI IMG/M metagenome (GOLD analysis project Ga0326726, IMG submission 207603) | Lab enriched peat soil microbial communities from Michigan Hollow, Ithaca, NY, United States - MHF15MN | ecosystem: Environmental > Terrestrial > Soil > Wetlands > Peat | place: USA... | reverse complement strand
ACGGGGCCTTTTCTTCTGCTGAACGGGGATATGATCATAAAAACCACGGATATTGCAGAACTCTGCTCGTGCCGTGCACCCTGTATGAGCACCAGTACAACCGATCATCCGGAAGATTACGGAGTAGTCATGGTAGACAACGGCCTTGTGACTGCCCTAGAAGAGAAATCGAAACACCTGATGTCCAACCAGATCAATGCCGGAGCATATTTTTTCACCCCGGATATTTTTGATATAGTGGACAGGGTTCAGACATCGAGCCGTGGTGAACTCGAACTTACGGATGCTCTTTTACCCTATATTCATGAAAAGAGTCTGAAGGTACACCAGTTATCCTGCTGGATGGATGTCGGGAGCCCTTGGGATATGCTTGATGCAAATCTCAAACTTATGGAAAACCTTTCGTCTGATATCCAGGGTACGGTGGAAGAGGGAGTATCAATGCAGGGAACCGTTATCGTCGGAAAAGGAAGTGTCGTGAAGTCCGGTACCTATATTGAAGGCCCGTGTGTTATTGGCGCGAATTGCCGTATTGGTCCCCATGCATATATCCGTGGGGCAACCAGCATTGGCCACCACTGCCACGTAGGGCACTGCACCGAGCTCAAGAACTCCATCATCATGAACGGGACAAAGATCCCGCATTTCAATTATATCGGTGATTCGATCATTGGTTCCGGATGCAATTTTGGAGCAGGCACGAAAATCGCAAATCTTCGCCATGATCATGCCAATGTCAGGGTCTGTGGAAAAGATACACGAAGGAAAAAATTTGGCGCCATTATCGGGGATGATGTCCAGTTCGGTATCAACTGCTCCATTAATGTCGGGTCAATAATCGGAAGCAATGCGCAGTTTGCACCGAATTCGTATGTTTCCGGTTGTATCGGGGAAAATGCAGTTATACGCTAGGTGAAAGAATGCAGGCAGTCATATTAGCAGCAGGAGAGGGGAAACGTGTTCGCCCGTTAACAAGGAGCAGGCCCAAGGCGCTGCTTCCGGTAGCGAACCGCCCAATCATCGGGTACATAATTGAGGCGCTGTTGAAAAACGGGATACGCGACATTGTAGTGGTAGTTGGTTATCGGAAAGAACAGGTAATTCGGTTTTTAAACGAGCTTGATGTGCCCATAACCGTAGTGGTTCAGGACAAACAACTGGGTACTGCCCATGCACTTAACAGTGCAAAATCACATATTACCGGGGATTTTCTCCTCCTGCCAGGAGATAATTACATTGATCCCCATTCCATAGGGAGGATAAAAGAAATCAGAAATGCGATGCTGATAAAAGAGCATCCCAGTCCATCAAACTTTGGGGTAGTTCTGTTAAAAGACGGACTCGTAACCCGGATTATCGAGAAACCCGAGCATTCGCCAAGTTTCATGGTAAGCACCGGCATCTTTTCCCTGACAAAAGACTTTTTTTCGTATATTTCCGGAAATAATATTACCGACGCAGTTTCCTCAATGCTCGCTTCCGGGGAGAGCCTGCAGGCAATTGTTGCAGATGACTGGCAGGACGCAATCTATCCCTGGGACCTGCTTAAAATGAATATACGATTATTAAAAGATCTGCCCGAAGCACGTGAAGGGTCAATAAGCAGGCAGACCATCATCCACGGGCCGGTAAGTATAGGAAAAGGCACAACGATTGGCCCCAATACCGTCATATACGGGCCGGTGATCATCGGCACTGACTGTGAGATTGCTCCCAACTGCTGCATCATGCCCAATACGAGTCTCGGTTCCCGGGTCAGGATAGAACCATTCACGTTCATAGGAAAATCGTTAATTATGGATGACACTTCAATCGGGTCACATTCGCGTATCGTTGACACTGTGACAGGCCAGGGGTGTCGCCTTGCAGACCACATTACTGTTTCAGCATCAGCAAGCCTGATGAATATCGAGGATGAAGTCATAAAACCGGAATTCGGTGCGGTATTTGGCGATCAGGTCACCGCCGGAACGTTCACCCTCTTCACTAACTGTATCGTTGGCAACAATGTCACAATTGAAGGGGGAAGCCGGGTCATCTCCCGTATCCTGCCTGACGAATCTAAGGTGATATAACGTGTGCGGTATCGTGGGTTATATCGGCCGGAGGGAAGCTGCCCCGATCATTGTTGAAGGGCTCAAAAAACTAGAATACCGTGGTTATGATTCGTTCGGGGTTGCAACAATCAGTGGGGGCATTGAGCTGGACAAACACCAGGGGCGGATATCCGATTCCTCCGTCTCTGCGGTTTGTCTCAGGGGAAAGATCGGGATAGGACATACCCGATGGGCGACGCATGGCGTTCCCAATGATGTGAATGCACACCCTCACATGGACTGTAACAACCGTATTGCGGTAGTTCATAACGGGATTATCGAAAACTATGCAGAACTCAGACGGCAGCTGGTCTCGCGGGGCCATATATTCCGCTCAGAAACCGATACCGAGGTGGCAGCTCATCTTATTGAAGAAGCATATGAGTTGGATAAAGATCTTCTTTCCGCGGTACAGAAGGTCATCCCAAAGCTGACCGGCTCTTATGCGCTACTCGTCATCGTCGCTGACGAAGACCGTATTATAGCTGCCCGTTATGCAAGCCCGCTGGTCCTTGGAGTAGGTGACGGGGAATTTTTTGCCGCATCTGATATGACGCCGGTTATTGATCATACGGAGCGTGCAATTTTTTTGGAAGATGGAGACGTCGCCAGTTTATCCCACGAAAAGGTAGAGGTATTCCATGAGGGCAAACCGGTAACGCGACCACTCGAACTGATTGACTGGTCTGGGGAAGATACCAAAAAAGGCGGGTTCCCGCACTATATGCTTAAGGAGATCTACGAGCAACCCCAGGCATTCTACAATTCTGTCAGATCCGTTACCAATGAAACTCTTCCTGCATCTGTCAAAAATGCAGACTCGGTGACTGTCATCGCCTGCGGTTCTTCATACAATGCCGGACTTATTTTCAAGTATCTCCTTGAAAATACCTGCGCGATCCCGGTGCGGCTTGACTTCGCATCTGAGTTCAAATATTTCCCCCCACCGATACAGGGACTTGTAATCGGGATCTCGCAATCCGGGGAGACCGCTGATACCATTTCAGCACTCAAGCAGGCGAAGGTGCATAATTGCACAAGTCTGGCGATCACCAATGTATTAGGGAGCTCCATCAGCAGGACGGCAGATTGTACCCTGTTTATGCGAGCGGGACCTGAAATCAGCGTTGCAGCAACAAAGTCGTTTATCGCGCAGCTCGCGGTCCTCATGCAGATCACTAATTTCCTGCGAAACGGCGAATTTGACGATGTGCTGCAAAATGGGCACCGGGCGATCGAAGAAGTTCTCCTGTTGGATCTGTCTGATGCGGTCGAACTTTGCCGTAATGCGTATAGTGTCTTCTTTGTGGGGAGAGGGCCATTTTATCCGGTATCTCTTGAAGGGTCGCTCAAGATGAAGGAGATCTCCTATATTCACGCCGAGGGTTACGCTGCAGGCGAGCTGAAGCATGGACCATTTGCTCTGCTCTCCCGAGAAACCCCCGTAGTTGCTATTTGCATGCCAGGCGAGACATATGGGGTGATGATTTCAAATATTAAGGAGATGAAAGCACGGGGTGCACCAGTTATAGCTCTCGGAGAACAGGGTGATTTGGAACTGACCGACGTTGTAGATATTTTTATCCCTCTTCCGGAAACACATCCTTTTATTCAGGTGCTTACAAGTCTCGTTGTCCTCCAGCTTCTTGCGTACCATACTGCGGTTGCTTTAAACCGGGATGTAGACAAACCAAAAAACCTTGCAAAGAGCGTTACTGTGGAATGAATGAATATGGAATAAATACGATCGGGAAAGGAGCGCAGATTTTTGAACCGGTTACGCTTGGATTTCCTTCGCGGAATAACATCGGTAAAACCGGTTTTTACGGGACAATGATAGGGAAAAATGCAATTATCAGATCAGGTACGGTAATTTACTGTGATGTGATTATCGGTGATAATTTTCAGAGCGGGCATAATGTCATGATTCGTGAGAAAACCCGGATAGGCAATCGGGTTGCTATCGGGACTGCAACTGTAATTGAAGGAAATACTCACATAGGAAATGACGTAAGCCTGCAGAGTATGGTCTACATTCCAACCGATACTGTCATTGATGATAATGTCTTCATAGGTCCAAATACGGTCCTGACCAATGACCGGTATCCTCCTACACGCATTGGTGGACTTAAAGGTCCACAGATCAGGAGCGGCGCTGCGATTGGTGCAAACGCCACCCTGCTCCCTGGTGTCTGCATAGGGAAGGGGGCGCTTATCGCGGCCGGGGCAATCGTGACCAGGGACGTTCCGGCGCATAAGCTTGCAATTGGTGCTCCGGCAAAAATTACCGATCTGCCATTGAAAATGAAAATGGAGAAATGAAAAAATAACAGGAACGCGGTGCCAATGCATTTCCTGGTTTTTTTTAAAGTGATCTCTGAAGGGGGTCACATCATCGAGCTTTTCGAAAATGAAGAACCCTTTGTACGAGACAAGAGCGAAAATGAGTAATGCATTACGATTCATGTGTACCCTTTTCAAAACAATTAAAAAATAGGACACGAGTGAAATCTCCTGATTTTTGGATACATTCAGGAATTTCTCTTTTAGATTTCCAAAATTTATTAATGGTCTTAACTTAAAACCATACCCAAGAAAGGTTGATTTCATGGTACGTTTTGATCTTAAAAACCGCCGGACCCAACTGATTATCGGCCTGGTTGCATTATTTTCTGTCTTTGCCCTGTGGCTTCGTTTGCTTCCCCTGCTCAATATGGGTAATACTGACATCCTGACGATGGTGGCAAGCGATGACCCGCTTTATAACCTCCGCCAGGTTGAACAAATACTGGCTAACTTCCCGAACTATGCATGGTATGATCCGATGACTTTTTTTCCCACAGGAATGTCAGTTCCCTGGGGACCACTTTTTCCTACTGTCATTGCCTTCATTTGTCTCATAAGTGGTGCCTCCACGCGACCGGAGATCATAAGCACAGGTCTTATGATTCCCCCCCTGATGGGAATCATGATCGTTGCAATCATGTACTTTGTCGGAAAAACCTGCGGTGACTGGAAAACGGGTGTTCTGGCTTCAGGCTTTACCGCGGTAGTATCCGGCCAGTTCTTTTACCGCTCGTTGTACGGGTACATGGATCACCATATTGCAGAGGTCCTTTTTTCCACAGTCTTCTGCCTGTTGTATATGATTGTGGTCTTCTCGGAAAAAGACATAAAAATCGACCTGAAGGATATCAGTTCCTATAAAAAGACGCTCTTGTTATCAGGTCTTACCGGCATCGCCTATCTCCTAGGTCTGTTTGTAATGCCGACAATGATTCTTTTTGCCATGATTGTCGGAATATTCACCATTATCCAGTTTGTTATTGATGTAATCCGTGGAAAAACAAGCGAATACCTGCTGGTGATGAACACCGTAATTTTTGCAATCGCGATTATCGGGCTGCTGGCGTACGGCCTTAAAGATCCCGGAGTTAATCTTATCTTTTATTCAATCGGGCATATATACGCGTACGTAGCAATAATCGGTGGAACTGGTTTTCTCTACGGGATTGCACACTTTGTTAAGGAAAAAGACTGGTATTACTACCCTACCGTCCTTATAGGGAGTGGAATTGCTTTTTCACTCATCCTCCTCATTGTCAGTCCCCAATTGTATAACCTGTTTATTAGTTCACTCTTCTCGTTTTTCGGGCAACAGGCAGTTACCAATACGGTGCAGGAAGCAAGGGGCTGGGCCCTAGATCTTGCTTGGATGACATTTAACTATGGTCTCATTCTGATGGCGGGTGGGGCGCTGGTCATGCTCTATAACAACTTTAAGGATGAGCACCCACACCAGATCTTTGCACTTGTGTGGTCACTTATCATGCTGATATCCACCTGGCAGCATATACGGTATGAATATTACCTTGCCGTGAATGTGGCCCTGCTATCAGCCGTTTGTGCCAGTTTTATATTTCAACACGGATGGACGGATATCCGCAGGCTGGCAATCAGAATAACGTCAGATACTGAAGACGTTGAATCCAAGGGAGGAGAGAAAGACAAGTGGCAAAAGAACAAAAAACAGAAAAAAACCCACAAGAAGGGATCCGGATCACTGCAATCAGATTATCTGGCCATTGCTTTAGTTGTTCTTGCTGCCGGGCTCGGGATTCTGTTTGTGTTTACGTCAGCCTCGCTCAGCTATTCGAATGCTTCAGGAGATTCGATACGAATGAATCCCGATTGGCGGGAGTCCCTTGAATGGATGGGAAATAATACTCCGGATACTGGTGTGAATTACTACACTATTTATAATCCCAAGATATTCCAGTATCCCGCTGAAGCATATGGTGTTATGTCCTGGTGGGATTATGGGCACATGATCACTTATATTGCCAAACGGATCCCGAATGCCAACCCGTTCCAGTCGGGAGTTGTTGGTCCAACCGGATCGGCAAACTACTTCATGTCAACGTCAGAAGATGAAGGAAATCAGGTTCTTGACCGTGCCAAAACCCGGTATGTAATCACCGATATCGAAATGGATACGACTAAATTCTGGGCAATGGCAACCTGGTATAACACATCGGCCGGTGCAAATCCTTACCAGAAGACGCTACTTACTCCTGCACAGGACCTTAACAGTTACGAGTCCGTCCTGTTAAATACCCGACTGTATTATCTTACGATGATCTCGCGGCTCCACAATTTTGACGGTTCGCTTAAAACTCCCACTAGTTCTTATTACATTGAGTATACCGACCCGAGCATTTCACAGGTCTCCCTCCCCTTGATCACGGGCGCAGAGGCGGTAAATGCTTCGGATGCCGTCAGTCGTGCAGCTGAATATAACCTCAGGGCACCAGCAGGTTACCACGCAGAAGCGTTAAGTCCTGCCATCACGCTCCCCGTTGAAACCGTACCTGCACTAAGGCATTACCGGCTGGTGCATGAATCTCCCCACAATGTATTCAACTCAAATATCACTGATGTAAAGTACGTTAAAATATTTGAGTACGTCAAGGGTGCCCACATCAAAGGAGAGGGCATGATCGAAATACCTGTCATCAGCAATACGGGAAGAAATTTTACTTACCGGCAAATGAGTGTAGATGGTGAATTTATCGTACCCTATTCAACTACCGGCAATCCCTATGGAGCAAAGACCACCGGCAGATACCGCGTCATTGGTACAGGACGGGAATATGATGTCCCCGAATCCGCAGTACTGCAGGGAGATACAATACAATAATTCATTTTTAACGTTTTCTCTTGTTACCAAAACCAAACCTTTTGATGGCAGAAATCCAATATACGGATAATACGATTATGGTCCAATGTTCCGCGATTTTCGGGGATATTTTCTCTCATCATGACATGAATAGTCATGATGAGAGCAGTCCCCGGCTGCAGGCAGCTCTCGGGGGCGTACCTGAAGGAATTCCGGTTAATGCGCCAGTGTGTGCACCAGAGAGTGATCTAGCAAGAGTCCATACGCTCTCATATATCCGTATGATCCGGGAATTTTCTTCGCATGGGGGACAACATTTCCTTGACCAGAGCACCTATGTAGATGCAGAGACTTTTACTGTAGCTTCCTTTGCGGCGGGTGCTGCAACAGAAGCAGTGAACCGTTCAATCGATGGCGAATCCTGTTTTGCCATTATCCGCCCGCCCGGTCATCATGCTGAACCTGATCGGGCAATGGGGTTCTGTATTTTCAACAATGCTGCAGTCGGCGCAGCCATTGCTCTGGATCGCGTGGACAGCGTTGCTATCATCGACTGGGATCTCCACCACGGAAATGGTACTCAGACAATTTTCTCCTCTGATGATCGGGTACTCTTCTGTTCGATACATCAGGGAAATATCTTCCCCCATACCGGCTGGGTTGATGAAATAGGTACTGGGGCAGGCAAAGGGTTTACCATAAACGCACCATTGAGAGCTGGATCGACCATCGCCGACTACCGGCTCGTCTTTGAAGAAGTGTTCATACCTGCTCTCGAACTGTTCAGCCCGGATGCCATAATTATATCCGCAGGTCAGGATGCCCTGTTTGATGATCCCAAAAGCGGCATGATGCTCTTCCCAGCAGATTATGGCACGCTTACAACCATGGTAAGGGACGCAACCGATCATCCCCTGGCACTTGTTCTCGAGGGGGGGTATGGACCTTCGCATGGTGATGCAATACGACAGATTTTTTCTGCCCTTCATGGATCACGTGTTCCACCCATTCTGGGGGAGCCCCGTCGCACGACCCGCGAAATTGTTGCTGCACTCAAAAAGTTAAGGATGTAACGACCGGTTTTTTATAGCAATTTTTCCAGCAACATCTTTATTATAGAATGCACATTATTTTCTGGTATGTTAGCAGAAGAGATCACCCTCGGGATGCGGGTACGATACCCACGGACCGGAACCACCGGCACCATTCTGCGCATTGAACAGATACGGGGAGATGTGTTTGCTGAACTGGATAGTACAAATCTCCTCTACCGTGTTGATAATCTAATTCCAGCCTCCAGCCCAGAGAAAACAGCAAAGACTGCAGTTGACGATGTAAAAAAAGTAATCGAGAGAGAAAAGGAGTTTGCTGCAGGACGCGAAATGCAAGACGCGTGGAAAGCAACCGACCAGAGCTGCGAAGGGGGAGGTTAATCTTCCAGCCCAATCGTTGTCAGTTTTACCGATTCGACCCCTTTCTGTGACATCAGTCGTTCAGCAAGTGCCTTAAGCTGAGTCCCGTCTCCTCTGAGCAGGATCACTTCAAGGCAACGGTTTTCAGTTACATGCGAGTGAAGAGATGCCTGAATTATTGCTTTGAATTCGTGCTGGATATCAGTAAGCATCGTGAGCAGGCCACGCTGGTCATGATCGTAGATCATGGTAATTACTCCCTGCCGATCTCCCTTAACATCAGCCATCCATTTGTAGTGCTGGATATAGCTCCGGATCGCATCCCGTATTCCTTCTGATCTTGAAGAATAGCCACGATAATTGATGATTTCGTCGAACTGGTCGAGCAGATGCTTGGGCAGCGATATCCCAATGCGTGAGAGCTCATTATCTATCGCCATAGTGATCCTCATGACTTTATGAGCCCCCAGAATGTTTAACGTTTCGATAAATTGCCATCAATAGTAATACTTGGTAATACTTGGCGCAGAAAACTCCATTCAGGAGTGGAAAGTGTGGAAAAACTGTCGGATTACCATCGAAAGGCGTCGTTACTGGTTATGTATAACTATTACCATAATATGCAGAGTAATTTGAAAGAATTACACTCCTCTCTGGATTTTTTGGCTTATATACAAAGGGATTATTTGGGTTTACGTTTTCACCTTTGCTCATCTTGTCAACGACCGTTTTGAGCTCCTGTGGTTAGTTACGCGATTTAATCATATAACTCAAACACAAATTTATTTTAATCGGCGTTTCAGTTAAGCCTCGGTGATTTGCCGTTCTGCAAGATACTTTAATAATAGTCGGGAGTCCTTAACTGTTATCAAACCAGCACGGACTTTCTGATCGATGTCTCGTTGTATATCCGGGTGCATGAATCAAAAAAGGCGTTAATTCAAGAAGAGGGTGTGTTGGTGTTCCAAATTTCATATCGAGTAAGGAGGTTCGATTTAATTTGCATGATGTGACAGTTCCCAGTGTCAATATAGGTGTCGTAGGTCATGTCGATCATGGCAAGACCACGCTCGTAAATGCACTCACCGGGACATGGACAGACCGGCACAGTGAAGAGATGAAGCGTGGCATCTCGATCCGCCTTGGATATGCTGACGCGACATTTTACCGGTGCGAAAAATGCGAAGGTAACAACACCTTTTCAACCAGCCCCGATTGCCCGGTCTGTAGGGGAAAGGGAACGCCGTTTCGTTCCATATCCTTTGTCGATGCACCCGGACATGAGACGCTCATGGCTACGATGCTTTCTGGTTCGGCGTTAATGGACGGAGCGATGCTGGTGATCGCTTCAAGCGAGAAATGTCCCCAGCCGCAGACAAAGGAGCATCTGATGGCACTGGAACTTGTCGGTATAAAAAATATTGTAATTGTCCAGAGCAAAATTGACGTGGTCAGCCAGAAAGAGGCTATCGAAAACTACCTTGAGATCAAAAAATTCATAAAAGGGACAATTGCTGAGAACGCACCGATCATTCCGGTTTCCGCCCAGAAAGGGATCAATATCGGTGCTCTCGTGCAGGCGCTCGATGCGACAATCCCGGAACCGGTGCGGGATCCCAATGCCGAACCTGTAATGCTTATCGCCCGTTCATTCGATGTCAATAAGCCTGGTTGTAACTGGAAAGACGTAAAAGGTGGCGTCGTCGGGGGATCTCTTATTCGGGGCATCCTCCGCGAAGGTGACGATATCGAAATTCGGCCGGGCAGGCAGACGCAGATCGAAAACAGAATAAAATGGATTCCTATCACAACAAAAGTCACATCAATTAATGCCGGTTCCCATAAAGTAGTCGAGGCAACACCCGGAGGTCTTCTTGGTGTCGGGACCAAACTCGATCCAGCCCTGACAAAAAGCGATGCGCTTGCCGGACAGGTACTGGGCCATGAGGGTAAACTTCCCCCGGTGTGGGATAAAATCCGTTGCAGGGTTACGCTAATGGAACGAGTCGTAGGAGCAACAAGTGAGATGGTTATTGAGCCACTGAAACACAGCGAACCGTTGATGCTCTCAGTTGGAACAGCAGTAACGGTAGGTGTTGTCAGTAATACGAAGAAAGATACTATTGAGATTCAGCTGAAGCGTCCTGTATGTGCAGAAATGGGTTCAAGGATAGCGATCAGCCGGCAGGTGGGAGCACGCTGGCGGTTAATAGGGATGGGAGTTCTGAGCGAGTGAAGATCCTTCTGGACGCAAATGCACTCATGATGCCAGCGCAGTTCCAGATTGATCTCTTCGATGAGCTTCGCATGCTTCTTGGAGCATTTGAGCCATTTGTGTTATCAGGTGTTATAAGGGAGCTCGCCGGAATCTCACGGGCAAAAGGGCGTGATGGTGCCGCAGCCCGGCACGGTCTGGCGCTTTGTGAGCGGTGCACTGTCGTGGAAAGTGGGGATCTGAAATCAGAATCTGTCGATGCGCAGATGATCGAATATGCAGCCCTGAACGGGTGCACGGTAGTTACCAATGACCGTCGTATCAGGAAGGCATTGTTCACACGCGGTATTGGCGTGATATCAATGAGAAATCAGAAAAAACTGGAGATATTGCGGAGGTAAAGTATGTATCATAAGCTGATGCTTGAAGACAAAGTACGGGTGCCCCCCCAGCGACTGGGTGAGAAGCTTGAAAAAGTGATTCTTGAGGTCCTGCAGGAGCAGCTTGAAGGCAGCATCGATAAGGAAATCGGGATCTTCATCTGTGTGACGAAAGTCCAGGATGTTGGCGAAGGCGAACTCGTACCTGGAGACGGCGGGGTTTATTACGATGTAAAGTTTGAAGCCATGGTACTCCGTCTTGCTCTTCAGGAGGTTATAGAAGGACTTGTTGTCGAGACGACAAGTTTCGGGGCTTTTGTCAGTCTTGGCCCCATTGATGCTATGCTGCATGTCAGCCAGATCTCGGATGAGTATATTAACTACGATGAAAAGAATGCCCGGCTAATATGCCAGGAGTCCAAACGGTTTATCGGTGTGGGGGATGTAGTTCGCGTCCGCGTGGTGACTCTCTCTTTAAATGAGCGTGAGCCGCGTGACAGCAAAATAGGGCTCACAATGCGACAGGCAGGGCTTGGAACTGCACTCTGGCTTGAAGAAGAAATGAACAAGGAAAAAGAGAAAGACCTGAAATCCCCGGGTGCACCTAAAGAGGCACCGAGGGAGAAGGGCAAGGGCAAGAGGAAGGAGAATGCCTCCGGCGAATAAGAAAAAACAAGGAAAAGTCTGCCGTGATTGTCACCGGGTCGTGGATGGTGAAAACTGCATAATCTGCGGTACATCAAATCTGAGCGAAGACTGGTCCGGCTACCTCGTTATTATCGACCCGGAAAATTCTGATGTGGCAAAACGGATGAACATCAAACTTCCAGGTCGTTACGCTCTGAAGGTCCGCTGATGCTTACGCTTCCAAAAGAGCACCGGAAGCTCTTCCAGGAGCCCTTTGGAGATCTGCACCAGAACCTCGATGAGATTATCCCGGAAATTTCAGGCCATATTGTATATACTGTCGGCGATGTGGTAACTCACAATCTCCAGAAGAAAGGTATCAATCCCTCAATCGCTGTCGTTGACGGATATACTATGCGTTCACCGTGCAGACGGGTGCCGTCAATCCGTGGGGAATACATTAGGGTGAAAAATCCCGCCGGCACGTTGACTGATGAACTGATCTGCGCGCTTGAACATGCAGTCGAACATCCTCCGTTTACCGTCATTGTCGATGGTGAAGAGGATCTCGCAGTAATCCCATTGGTAATTGCAGCTCCTGACGGGGCAATTGTCTTGTACGGGCAACCACATCGGGGAGTAGTTCTCCGCAGGGTAAATCCAGAGGCAAAATATATCGCCCGGGAATTCCTGAGCCATTTTATCCGCTCGGATGCATAGATTCTATTTATCGTGAGGTCCCTTTATTCGTGAATAATATCAGGGTTCCATGCAAGGCTCATACTATAAATAACACGGTTTCCAATAATTACAGGATATCGATGGACTTTGAGATCATCAGCGATAAAAGAAACGAGCTTTTATCCAGAAGAGAGGTTCAGTTTAACCTCAAATACGATGGTGCAACCCCCTCCCGTATGCAGATAATCGGCAAACTTTGTGCCCTTCTCAATGTAAAAGAGCAACAGGTAACCCTTGATACCCTGAACAGCAGTTTTGGTAAAACAGAGATCAGTGGGACAGCACGCATCTACGATAACGAAGAGGGGAGAACCAAGACTGAACGTCCCTATCTTGCAGCTCGCGGAATGCCTAAGCCAAAAGAAGAGGGGACAGCGTAACGATGGCAGCAGCAAAAAAAACAGCAGGACCTAAGGGGCAGAAGAGAAGCGCATATTTCAAGATCGATGATGCAAAAGTTACGACAAACAAGAAATACTGCCCGCGCTGTGGACCCGGCGTCATGCTGGCGGATCATAAGGACCGGACCACCTGCGGAAAGTGCGGGTATACTGAATTCAGAAAATAGATCCGATGCCTGTTTTGGCGCAGATACTGGGAATTGAGGGAACAGCATGGAACCTCAGTGCCGCTCTTTTCAATCACGATCTTATCTCACTCGTATCCCGACCCTACAGACCTGCTCAGGGCGGAATTCATCCCCGCGAAGCAGCACAGCATCATGCATCAGTAATGAAAGATCTCATCTCTTCGGTTCTTGAGGAACCGGGAAAGATTACAGGAATTGCATTCTCGCAGGGTCCCGGCCTTGGACCCTGCCTGAGGACAGTTGCAACTGCAGCCCGATCGCTTGCATTGGCGCTGGATGTTCCGCTGGTAGGTGTTAACCATTGTATTGCTCATGTAGAAATCGGGTGTTTTGCAACAGGCTGCCGTGATCCGATCATCCTCTACGCCAGCGGTGCGAACACACAGGTTATCGGGTACCTGAACGGGCGGTACCGGATATTTGGTGAGACTCTCGATATTGGCATCGGCAATGCACTCGACAAGTTTGCACGGTCAAAGAATTTTCCTCATCCCGGCGGTCCGATCATCGAGACACAGGCAGAACACGGACAATACATCGAACTGCCATATACGGTCAAGGGGATGGACCTCGCATTCTCAGGACTTGTTTCAGCAGCGCAGGCCAGCAAGGAAACCCTCGCTGATGTGTGCTTCAGTCTGCAGGAAACCGCCTTTGCTATGTGTGTTGAAGTGACCGAGAGGGCTTTGTCTCTTGCGGGAAAGGACGAGGTGCTTTTAGTTGGTGGCGTTGGAGCAAATCGGCGGTTGCAGGAAATGCTTCGTATGATGTGTGAGGCTCGCGGGGCGAAATTCTTTGTTCCCGAACAGAAATATCTCGGAGATAATGGCGCTATGATTGCCTACACCGGAAAACTGATGCTGGAAAGTGGATCATCTATTCCCGTTGAAGATTCGCAGATCAAACCATCATTTCGCGTCGATGAAGTCGAAGTGACATGGAAACATGAAATTACCTTATCAGACCGTCATGTATTCCCGGAGTATCTTACCCGGAAAAAAGGTGCGGAAGCGGTTATTATTTCTCGGAATGGTAAGGTGGAAAAGCACCGCACTCCGAAACAGTATCGCGTGCCGGCACTGGATAAACGACTTATTGCGGAGCGGACAAGGGCGGAGGCACGATTGATCGCCGCCGCCCGCAAAGGAGGAGTCCTCACTCCAATAATGAGTGATATCACTGCAGATACAATAGTGATGGAAGAGATACAAGGGAAACTCCTGACTGAGGACCTTAACGAAGAGGGGGTCTACAAATCTGGGCAGACAATCGGCAAGCTCCATGCAGCCGGGATTATTCATGGCGATCTTACGACAAGCAACATGATTCTGCGTGAACACGACGGCACGTGTGTGCTGATTGATTTCGGATTGGCGCAGGTGAGTTCCGAGATCGAGCAAAGGGGGGTGGATGTTCACGTCCTTTTCCAGACACTGGAGAGCACGGCACCTGAACGTGCCGATATACTCAAGGCAGCATTTGCAGCGGGATACGCAGAGACATTTATAGATGCTGAGAAGGTCATCATGCGCGAGCACGAGATTGAACTAAGGGGGAGATATTTATAATTCTCACCATAGTCACAAGCAATGTCGATAAAGCGAGGGAGGTTGAGGAATTTTTTGGTAGCATTCTTGAAGTGACCCGTGTTTCACTTGATATTCCTGAACTCCGCTCTGAAGATGTTATCGAGATCTCACGACAGAAGGCGAAATATGCATTCGATCATATCCTTTCCCCGCTGATTGTCGATGACACCAGCTTTTCCATAGATGCCCTGAAAGGATTTCCCGGGCCCTATGCCGCATATGTGCTGCGTACAATTGGTAACGCCGGAATTCTCAAAATTATGAAGGATGTGGAAGATCGGAACGCACACTTCACGACCGCAATTGCATTTGCAGATAGCAACGGCATCCATGTCTTTTCTGGAACGATCCATGGCAGGATTGTCATGATACCCCGGGGAAGGGGGGGGTTTGGGTATGATCCGATCTTCGAAGTCGAGGGACGGACGCTTGCTGAGTACCCGCTTGGAGAGAAAAGCAGAACATCTCACCGTGCGCTGGCGCTTACTGCATTCCGGGACTGGTTCGTTCAGGGATACAGACCGTTAAACGTGTGACGCAAATGGTTAATATGTCTTACAGCTTTGTTATAAGGGCAGACAGGAGTGTTATTCTATGGCAAAATTCCCCGAAGCCGAAGCCCGGTTACTTAATGTAAAAATATGTATGCATTGCAATGCCCGCAATGCAATCCGCGCAACCAGTTGCCGCAAATGCGGTTACCAGAATCTTCGCCCTAAGAACAAGGAAAGAAAAGCATAATTTTGTCATTCACTATTGGCGTGAAAATGAAGGGTCATTTCATTACACAGATTGCAACATTATTTTTGTTCCACTGCCCGTTTTTTCTTATTTATAAAAAATCTGAACATTAAAACGTCATGCCGAATAGTACGTAACCCGTTTCCCTTTCTTTGCATACTCTCCGGCAAACGTCTCGATATTCCGTTTGTACCCTATTCGTTCGCTAAAACCTAGGGTTCGTAGTTTCTCGCGCACCCGCATCACATCCGCCTCATCCGCCCAGTCTTTTGTATATATATAGATAACTTTTCGGTTATCACGTGATTCCGGATTGGGTTTTGAGGTGCTTACTTTTGCAGATATTCCGAGATCGTATTCCATGGTCGCGTCTCGTATCTTCTTCCACGCTGAATCGACAAGTCCTGGCTCTTGAAATATTAGCCATTTGCCGGCATTTTCATCTTCGATTGCCTCTGGGGCGCTTCCTGGCGCATCCTGCACGATCCAGTACATCTGCGTGGTCTTTGATGGGATCACCCCTTCACCCTCACAAAGCATGCGATGGATGGTGTCAATATCTGAAAATCGTTTCAGCATCGCCTCCGCCAGCTGCGGATATTCACGAGCAAACATGTCAAAAATTTCAGAGAGTTCCTTTTTGAAGTCAACGCCGCCTTCTACCAGCGCATAAAGATATTTGCCTTGTGTCTGGAGCCCCCGGTTCAGGGCATGCTCGAAGATGCCATATGCCACATCAGCCAGCGCTTCGGGATCGACTTCAGTCATAAGTACCAGTCAGATGCTGGTAAGAAAATAGTTTCTGTATTGATCCTGCAGCTCCCTTCACCAGCCCATTCTGGATCCGGCCATAGATGATTCCATTTTTCCGGCGCAATATTATCGACATTATTGTAATTTTCGATTGTTTTAAGAGCGTCGAAATCGATAATGTACTACTTATGAAATGGAAACGTGACTGGGGGCTTACCGGAAGGGTCTGGCTGACGATGTTCTTATTGTTCATCCTGTACCTGGTATTCATGACAATACTCCTGGCGTTTGGAGCTGGTCTCTGGTTAATCGTGGTACTAGCTATAGGAATGGGGTTA
>Ga0326726_10002564_pt1 | contig 16663 bp, 10 predicted proteins | sample MHFenrmetagenome_2_FD_207603 | JGI IMG/M metagenome (GOLD analysis project Ga0326726, IMG submission 207603) | Lab enriched peat soil microbial communities from Michigan Hollow, Ithaca, NY, United States - MHF15MN | ecosystem: Environmental > Terrestrial > Soil > Wetlands > Peat | place: USA... | reverse complement strand
GACCAGCGGCTGGAGAATCAGCGCCGGAACCAGGGCGGCCCGCACGTCGGGTGCGATCTCCTCCCGGAAGCGCAACCGGTCTCCGAACCGCATCCGCTGGATATCGATGTACGGGGCGAGCAGCGCCAGCTCGCGTTCGAGCGACACCTCGGCGGCCCCGTCGCCCTCGAGCGTCTGCCGCAGCAGCTCACCCAACCGCGCCAGCATGCGCTGGGCGCGCGTGGGATCGGCGGCGGCGAGCGCCGCGATCGCGTTGAGCGTGTTGAACAGAAAGTGCGGATGGAGCTGCAAGCGCAGGGCGTCGAGCTGCGCGTGGGCGAGGCGGCTCTCGAGCCGGGCGGCTCGCGTCGCCAGCTCGGCCGCGGCGGTGCGCTCGGCGTGATACAGGCGAGGATAGGTGAACGCCGCGTGGACGCCGAGGATGAGCCAGTAGTACAGGCAGCCGGTGAAGGTCCCCCACACGATGCCCGGCCACAGCCTCGCCAACCATGGTCCCAGCTCCGGCGCGGGAGGGATGGCGGCGGCGGCGAGGATCGCGAAGTGGAGCAGGTATGTGGCGGTGATCTGGACCGGCGCCAACAGGAGCATCAGGCCGAGGTGGCGCAGCAGGACGCCGGCCCCGGTCCCCGGCTCCAGACGCCAGCGACGGGCGGCCGCGAGTACGATCGCCGTGCACGCCGCCCACGTCAGGGAATAGACGAATTCGTGGTAGACGTCCCACTGCCACTCGATCGACAGGTGGCGGGACACCCGCACCAGCACGTTCTGGGCGCTGAAGAACACCGCGACGCCCAGCCACACGACCACGATGCGCGCGGCGCGGCTGCGGACGATATCCATGACTCAAATCTGGGGAGGGCGAGTACGACCGAGCAACGGTGCGGTCGTCGCTGCGAACCAACCGTCCCGTTCGTCACGCGGTCGTCCGCATTCGTCCCACGATGGGCCGTGCCAGCGGCGACGACGTTGTCTCCAACGCGCCGTCTGAGGAGCTTGCCGCATCACCCACACCGGAGCCCTACCGTGAAAGCGTCTCTGTTGCTCTCGCTCGGACTCGCCGGCGCACTCGCCGCGCCGGCCCGCGCGCAAAGCGCCGCCGACAGCGCGGCGATCCGGACGACCGCCCTCGACTACATCGACGGGTACTATTCGGCCGATGCGCCGCGAATGGAGCGGGCCCTCCACAACCATCTCGCGAAGCGGCTCGTGTACAGCGACACGGCGGGACACAGCCACCTCGTGGACCTGACCGCGCTCGAGCTGGTTCAGGCAACCGCCCGGCACCCGGCGGCTCCCGCCGCCGAGCGGCGCGAGGACGTCAAGATCCTGGACATCTTCGGCAACGCCGCCATGGTGAAGATCGATGCGACGGGGTGGGTGGACTACCTCCAGGAGGTCAGGTGGAACGGCCGCTGGGTGATCATCAACGTGGTGTGGGAGAATCGGCCGGGGTCGAGATGACGTCCTCGCCCTGACCTCAGTCGGGGCGCGCGGCTTCCACCAGGCGCCGCCGTTGTCCCGGCAGGACCAGGTCCTGCTGGACGACGTCCCGTACGATGCGCGCGACGAACGCGTACCCACGGGCATCGGCCACGAGCCAGCGAGTCCATTCGAGCTCATCGAGCGCTTCCGTCACCGCCGCCGGGGCGAGTCCCGTCGCGCGCGACAGTCGTTCGGTCGTGACGAGACCGTCGAGGACCGCGGCCGCCTGCAGCACCTGTTGGGCCGGCCGGCCGAGACGCCGGTACCCGACCCGAATCGCGCTGACCACGCCGTCGGGCAGATCCCCCGGAAGGGTCTGCTCGAGGGTCCGGAGCGGCTCGGGCCAGGCCCCTCGGACCTTCTCCAAGTCGAGTCCGGCGGCCACGGCCGAGAGCAGCTCGACCGCCAGCAACGGCAGGCCGGCGGAATCGGTGCTCACTCGTCGGGTAAGGCGTTCCAGGCCGGCCTCGTCGTAGTCCGGCGCCGCCCAGCGTGCCAGCAGTTTGATATCGGCGTAGCCGAGCACGTCCAGCCGCACGACGCCGCCTGCGACGTCGCGGCCAAGTCGGGCGCGCAGCGCGTCGAGCTCCGGCCGCGCCGCGGCGCCGGTGGCGGTGCAGAGAAGGTAGAGTGGGCGCCCGGCCAGGTCGCGCAGCACGGCGCCCAGGGCGAGCAGCGTATCCCGATCGAGCAGCTCCGCATCGTCCACAATCAGAGCGACGGGCTGCACGGCGAGAGCGGCACTCAGCACCTCGCTGAAGGCAAGGACCGGAGACGCTTCGGGCCGTGCGCGGCGTGCCGCAGGAAAGCGGTCCGACCATTCCGGGACGCGATCGGCGAACCACGCCAGCGCGCCCGGCGCGGCGCCGGCGACGCCCCCCGCCTCCAGCAGTCCGCCCCGTGCGAAACCGACGACGCCGCTCCACGGAGTACCGAGATCGCTCTCGACCGCACGGATCATGACGGTCGCGGTCCCCTCGAGCCGCATACGCTGGGCGAGCTCCTGGATGAAGCGCGTCTTCCCCGCGCCGGGGTCGGCGAGACAGAGCGTTCCGGCGGCGCGCCCCGTATCTCGTCCGTTCCGCCACTCTTCCACGAGTCGCTGCAGCTCCGGCCCGCGTCCGACGAGTGGGGCTCGTCGACGATCGGACGCAGTTTCCCTGCCCCGCGGGCCGGCCACTCCCGGGGTGCGCCGGATGCGCTCCGCGAGGGCCACGCAGGCGGCACTTGGTTGTGTTCCGACGTCCGTGGCGAGACGAGCGACGAACTCGTCATACTCCCGCAGCGCCGCGGCGTGATCCCCATCCAGCGTCAGGGCCCGCATCAGCGTTTGCACAGCGGGCTCGGCGCACGGCGCGATCGCCACGGCACGACGCGCGACGCCTGCAGCCACGCGTTGCGCACCGCTATCCAACTCTCCCTGCGCGAACAGCAGCAGCGCCTCGAGGACGCGTCCGCTCCACGTGCGTCGTTGGCCACTGAGCCACTCCTCGAATGCCGTGGCATCGGGCACGGCCAACCCTTCCGCGAAAGCTCCACACGCCAAGGCGGCAGCCGCCTGCCAATCCCCGGCCGCCGTCAGCGCCGTGAACCGATCCGTGTCCAACCGAATCGCGTCGGACGTGAGCCGCACCTGATCGGCGACCGTCTCGAGACCGTGGTCCCCGACGACGTGCCGGATATCCGAGAGCGCCACCGTGAGGGAGTGCCGGGCCTTCTTCTCGGGCTTGTCGGGCCACAGCAGGCCGACCAGGTGCTCCCGGGCCCGGGTCCGCTTGGGGGAGCAGGCCAGGTACAACAGCAACGCCAGATTTTTACGCCACAACAGGTTCCCAGGCGGAGGGGCGCCGTTCACGCTGACGTGGACCGGCCCGAGCAGCTCGAGATCGATCATGCGCGGCGCGCCCCACAGGTTCGCGCTTCCGCCTGCCGCGCGCTGTCGGCCCGGACGGCGTACGACGGCTCCGCGCGGGCCCACAGCCGGACCACCTCGCGCAGCTGAGCGCAGTCCGCCCATCCACTCAGTCGGACGCGGCCCCAGCGGCCGAGGGTGGCGAACGCCCAATCCACTTCCATCGGCTGCGGGTCGCCGACCGGGAGCGAAATCCCGTCCGAGCTCTCATACCAGAGCAGCTCGAGATCCGCGAGGCGCGGCTGGCCGAGCCGCTCCTGCCACTCGGCCCGCAGGAAATGGAGCACGGTCCGAAAGCAAGGGTCGCCCACCCACGCGGCCGGAATCGCGGTGAGCGGCTCACTCCGGGCCAGCGCTTCGGTGTACCGACCCTCCACCGCCGCGTCATAGGCGAGGAGCAGGTTGGCGAGTGGCGGCGGAGCGGGCGCCGCCAGCACCGGGCGGTCGCCCCCGAAGCGTCGCGCCAGCAGGGCCGCCATCCAGTCGGCCCGTGAGCGCAGGCTGGAGGGAGCGCGGGATGCGAACTCGTGCAGCCTTCCCGTCAGCGCTTGCCACGCGGGCGCGCCCGAATCGGGGGCAAACATGCGCAACACAGCGTCGAGCTCGAGCCCCAACAGATCGAGATCCGGATCTCCGTACTCGGCGTGGATACGCGCCAGCGTGCTGCGGGCCCGCTCGGGCCGCCCGGCGCTCAGGTGCCCGAACACCTGGGCGAGCATGGCCGACGGGCGATGGTAGTCACGCGCTTCGAGCTGCTCGCCGAGCCACACCGCGCCTTCCGGAGCGGCGAAGTGGTTGAGGTAGCGCGCGCCAGCGTCGAAGGGCTCGTTGCTCCGGCCCGCGGCCGCACCGACGATCGACGCGGTGAGTTTGGCGGCATCTGCCGGTGCCCGAAACCGCCAGGCGAACGCGGCTTGGAGCAGATCCCGCATTGCGCCCGAGGCCCGGCCGGGAGGACCAAGCGCCCGGAGGGTATCGAGGGCGCTGCGGGCGGAAGGCTCGTTCCCCTCGGCGATCCAGAGCCAGGCGAGGTGCTCCCACGCCGGCGCGAAATCGCGCCGAATTTCGGTGGCTCTCGCGAAGGGCCGCGACGCTCTGAGGCGAGGCTGGCCCACCAGGGGGCCGCGGTGCAGCAGCTCGTCGCCCAACCGGAGCGGCCCGAACAGGAAGTCGGGGGATCGTCGGGCCAGTGCGTCGAGCGAGTCGAGCCGCGGCAGGAGCGGCAGCATCTCGGCTCGGATCAGCGTCTGATAGTTCGGCGGGAAGCGATCGACTTGTGCCCGGTAGTGCGTGGCGTCGCCGGTGTCCGGCGGCAGCGCGAGAAAGCGAGCGACCTCGGCATGGCGCCAGGCGCAGATCGCGCACGAGGGATCGAGCGCCGCCGCCTCCGCATAGGCGACGTACGCGGAGTCCAGCCAGGCATGGGCAAACGCCTTCTCCGCGCTCAGGAACGGCCGCAACCCCGCCGGGTCGCGCGGCAGGACGCGAACCGGCAGCTGCAAATCGAGCGGGCTGGCGCTGTACAACCGAACGAGCACGCTGTCGGCCAGGAGATCCGCCGCGGTCCGCCAAGCCGTATCGACGGTCGCGAGCGAAACCGGAGGCTGGCCCGGTAGCTGCAGGCGGAAGACCAGCCCGGCGCCCAATGCGCTCACCGACCCGGTCGCGATCGCGTTCGCGCGATGCTTCGGTCCGGGACCGGCCACGGTGAAATCGGGGAAGCCGGTCAGCCGTTCGGCGATGCTGAGTCCCAGCGAATCGCCCAGGGCGGCCGGGACGCCGCTGGTGCGAAACCGGTCGATTCGCACATCCACCCTGGGGCCGCGGTGAAACCACACCCAGATCACGACGGTCAGCAGGGCAGCGGCACCGGCGTACCAGGGGAAGGAGAGGGGTAAGCGCGAACGCCGCCGCCACAGCGCCCGTTGAAACGAGGCCGCGTCGGGCCAGCGGTCCTGCCAGGACCACGCCAGCGCGCGGCGCAGCGCGGGGCGCAGCTCCACCGGGGCTCCGGCCAGCTCGACATCGGTTTCGTCCCAGTATCGGCCGGTGACCGCTTCGTACAGGACCATGCCGACCTGGTAGAAATCGGTCTGCGGATACTCCCGTCCGGCCAGCTGCTCCGGCGCCATGTAGCGACGTGTGCCGACCACCTGGCCCGGCTGTGTGCCGTCTGACCCGGAATCGGACAGTGTCTTGGCGATGCCGAAATCCACGAGGACGCCCCGCCCGTCGACCAGGAAGATGTTGGCGGGCTTCACGTCCCGGTGGATTACCCCGCGCCGGTGCGCTGCACGCAGGGCATTCAACAGGTCTCTGCCGATGCTGAGGCACTCTGAGACCGGGAGCGGTCCACGCTGGAGCCGGGTTGCCAGTGTTTCGCCGTCCAGGTGCTCCATGACGTAGTAGAAGAACGGGTCGGTCTCGCGGCCCACGTCGTAGATCCGGACGATGTTGGGATGTCCCAGCTCGGCGAGCGTGCGCGCTTCCCGCAGGAACCGGCGGGCGGCCTGCGCGCTGGCATTCTCCGGCAGCAGTGTCTTCACCGCCACCGCCCGATGCAGGGCTGTGTCGTGTGCCAGGTAAACCGTCCCCATCCCGCCGCTCCCCAGCTCACGATCGAGCTGGAACCGAGGAGCGAGGAACTCGCGGAACTGCTCTAAGAACGAGGCCATGGCCGGCGGCCCCGCCAATGTAGCCTTGGGGGCCGCCGGCACCAGTTGCAGCCACGGACGCCGCTGCGCCGCGACGCCGGCCATCACTCGGCCACGTCAGCCTCGTCCCGCCACCGGCCCCTGGGCGGCAGCAGGAACGTCGTCACCAGCCCGGCGTGATCGGAGGGCCAGAGCCCGCCGGAGGTCCGGTCGCCCGGCCGGTCACCCACGACGTCGCGCCGCAGCGGGACGGCGAGGCGCGGCAGATTCCGCGTAAAGATGAAGTCGATCCGCTGATTCAGGTTGGGCAGTGGATTGCCGAGATCGGCGCTCTCGCAGCAGGTGGCGCCTGAGTCTCGTTGGTGCGGTCGGAGCCAGCTGTCCGTGAATCCCGCCCCCGTGACCATGCCGTACGACGGAGTCGCAGCACCGGGGACATTCCCCAGCACGTCGGAATTGAAGTCGCCCACGAGGATCGTGGGCCGGGTCTCAGACTGGAGCAGCCCCAGCAGCTCCTGCGCTTGCCCCACCTGCACGGGGACGGCCAGCTGCGCTTCGAGGTGCGTCGAGACGAACCGCAACGTACGGCCGCGGATGGTCGCATCCACGGACGCCCACCCTTCGAACACCCCCGTCTGCACGGGACCGAAGCTCACGGGAATGAACGCCTGGTATTTCCCGTGCTGCGCGTTGGCAAACTGCACGTCGGAGCGGGCCAGCACCGCGTCCCTATCGGTCAGGCGGATGTCGTCGAAGGTCGGGTTTCCCGCTCCGTCGATGCCGGTGAATGCCGGGAGCTCCACGTCCGTGGTAGAGTCAGCGGCAGCGACCACATAGTGGAGGCCGCGCGCCGCGAGGGAATCGACCAGCAGCGCCAGAAAGTCGTACACGACCGCCGTGGCCGGTGTCGCCCCGCCGAACGCTGCATCCCCGGGATGCTGCACCCGGTACAGCGCGGCTTCCTGCAGGCCAATCAGATGCGGCCGGCGGCTCGCGATCAACTCGGCCAGGGCGCCGGCGCGTGCCGGGAAGTCCGTGTGTTGCGCCAGGGCCCACACCTGGGCGGCGACGAACGGCACCTGATCGAGTGGCGTACTCAGGAGCGGCGCCGGGTCGGTGCCGTAGTAGACGTTGTACGTCATGACCGTGAGGCCGGGGCCGTCCTGGTCCCCGTGGTCACCGTCTTCATGTGCGGAGCGGTTCGCGCTGATTCCCGCGATATCGCGGTCGGAGCAGGCGGCCGCCAGGATGGCGACGGCGAAGAGCGAGCAGAGCGTGCGCATGTGGCTACCCCCGTGAAGGAAGAGATCGACGGGTGAAGCTCGGGGGACAGCGTCAAGAAATGGTCAAGCCGGGGGGGTTGCTAAGTTTTTAGCACGATGCTAGAATTTTAGCACTTCATCCGGAGCAGCGCGCATGGCACCCCCGGCCCGCTCGCAGCTGTCGCGCCGCGAGCGCCAGATCATGGACGTGATCTACCGGCTCGGGCGCGCGACGGCCGCCGACGTCCACGACGCCCTCCCCGACCGCCCCAGCTATTCCACCGTCCGCGCGTTGCTGCGCGTGCTCGAGGGCAAGGGCCATCTGCGGCACATCGAAGACGGCCCACGCTATGTCTATTCCCCGACCGTGCCGCGGGAGCGCGCGCGGGAATCGGCGCTGCGCCAGGTGGTCAGCACCTTCTTCGGCGGCTCCACCGAGGCCGCCGTCGCGGCCCTGCTCGATCTATCGAATGCGCGACTCTCCGACACCGAGCTGAACCGACTCGCCGGGCTCATCGCCCAGGCCAAGAAAGAAGGACGGTGACCATGGACTTCGTCCTCGACTCGCTGGCCAAGGCGACGCTGCTGCTCGGCGCCGCGGGCCTGGTCGCCCTATCCTGGCGCGCGGCCGCGCCGCGGCACCTCGTCTGGACGCTCGGCCTCGCCGGCACACTGGTGCTTCCAGCGGCCAGGTTGATCGGGCCAACGTGGCGCGTGCCGATGCTCCCGGCTTCCGCTCTCGTGGCTGGGCCGGCGCCGTTTCCGGCCGTCCGCGCGAATGAGCCCGTGAGCACGACCGTCGTACGGCCCCTCAACTCGATCACCACGGCCTCGACCGTCGTGACGACACCCGAGGCCCCAGGCCCGAGTTTCGGTGCGTGGCTGGTCGCGGTCTGGGTCGCCGGGATAGTGCTGGTGTTCGGAGCGTATCTGACCGGCGCGTGGCGCGTCGCACGGATCGCGCGCCGTGCCCGCCCCATCCGCTCGCAGGACTGGCTCGAGCTTCAGGCGTTGACCGCCGCCGAGCTGCGGCTGCGCACGCCGGTGCGGCTGCTCGCCGCGGCCGGACCCGCGATGCCGATGACCTGGGGCATCATGCGGCCGGTCGTCCTGCTTCCCGCCAACGCGGAGCAGTGGTCCGCCGAGCGTCGCCGCGACGTCTTACTCCACGAGCTGGCGCACGTCGAGCGGCGCGACTGCCTGACGCAGCTGCTCGCCGTCTGCGCCTGTGCCGCCTACTGGTTCCACCCGCTCGTCTGGGTCGCCGCCGCGCGGCTGCGCATCGAACGCGAGCGCGCGTGTGACGACCGGGTGCTCGCGGCCGGCGCCAAAGCGTCCGACTATGCCGGGCATCTGCTCGACATCGCACGTACGCTGCGGGCGGCGCCGGTCACCGGACTCGCCAGTGTCGCTATGGCCCGGCCATCCCAGCTCGGCAGCCGCCTCCTCGACGTGCTCGATCCCGCGCGGCGTCGCGATGCGTTGAACCGTCGGCTGGTGGTCCCCAGCGCCCTGGCGGCGGCGCTCGTCGTGCTGCCGCTCGCCGTATTGCGTCCCACGCGCCTCTCCGCGCACCAAGCGGCACGGACGACGCTGCCCTGGGCGCCGAGCGACGATCCGCAGGAAACGCTGCAGGCGGTGCATCGCGCGATGGCGCAGGATCCCGTGCTCCACCATCCCACCCCCGATTCGAGCGGGTGCCAATCCCGCTCGTCCCGAAGCAGCTCCAGCACCTCCAGCGAGCACAGCGCGGGCCACCGTACACAGCTGCTGTACAAGACCGGCAACTGCTCGGTGGAGCTGGTGGCCGAGGGTGGATTCCGCTTCACGACCGACTTCACCGACATCTCCGAGATCGATGACGGCGGCTCAGTCGTGTTGGAGCGACGCGACGGCGACCAGGAACGCCGTGTAGAGATGCGCCCGGGCCCGGGCGGTGTGGCGCACCGCTGGTTCATGAACGACGCCGAGCGCCCCTACGACGCCGAGGCCCGCGCCTGGCTCACCGCGACGCTCACGGAGCTGCTCCGCCGCACGGGATACGCCGGCGAAGCACGCAGCCGCTGGATCCTCGAGACCCGCGGGCAGGACGCCCTGTTCCAGGAGATCACCCAGATCTCGGGGGACTACGCGAAGCGCCTGTACTATCAGGAGCTGGTGGCCGATGGCCGGTTGGATCCGGCCGGCGTCGCCAGGGTCGTGACGCAGGCAGGGAGCGAGATCTCCAGTGACTATGACCTGGCGGAGGTCCTGGTGCTCGTGGCGGCGCGCTACCCCTTGAGCGAGCCCTCCCGCACGGCCTTCGTAAACGCCGCCGATCACATCGAATCCGACTATGATCGTCACCGAGTGCTCGCGGTGGTGCTGGCCGGGAAGACCCTGCCCGATGAGCTGGCGACCGCCGTACTGGGCGCCGCCGGCCACATCGAGTCGGACTACGATCTCGCCGAGGTACTCATCGTGCTCATCCAAAAGCACCCGATCACGGCGGCGATGAGCCCGGCCTTCTTCCAAGCCGTGAACGGCATCGAGTCCGATTACGACCGCCGCCGTGTCCTGGCGACGCTGCTCGCGCAACGCGAGACGCCTCCGGCACTGGTCGCGGCCGCCCTCGCCTCGGCGGGACAGATTTCGTCGGACTACGACCGGGCGGAGCTGCTGGTGCAGGTGGCCGAAGGCGCGGGCGTCCACGAAACGTCGCGGAGCCCGTTCTTCGCGGCGGCGGATGGGATCGGCTCGGACTACGACCATGCCCGGGTGCTGACGGCCCTGAGCGAGCACGCCGGCCTGACCGAGCCGGCGGCGGCGGCCGTGATCGCGTCCGCCGGTCGCATCGGCTCGGATTATGATTGCGCCAACGTGTTGGTGGCGGTCGCGCGGCACCTGCGCCTCACGAGCGCGCTGCGCCAGGCTTACATCGAGGCGGCGAACAAGATCGGCTCGGAATCGGACCGGAATCGCGCCCTCGCCGCCCTGGCAGGCAGCTCGCAGCTCGACTGACTCAGACGATCGGGCCGAACTGGCCCTTGCTGGGCTCTGCTCAGCAGAACCAGGGCTCGGTGAGGCGCGCCGAGCGACGTCGCGCACGGGGCGTCGCGCCTACGCGGGGCTCGGGCCGCGGGCGCTCGGCGAGCGCTACGGCGGCGGCGCGGATCCGCTCGAGCGTCACGACTGCACTCTCGGCGCGCTCAGCGGCCTCCTCCACCAGCCGGCTCACCGCCCCGTGCAGGCGATCCATGCCCGGATCGGGATGGGTCCAGCGATACGTCAGGGCGGTCTCGTCGAGCTCGCCCAGGTGCTCGCGCATCCACGGCTTCTCGAGCAGCGCCGACCCCGGCGGCACGAGCAACCGGATGGCGTATTGGATCGGATCGACCTGATCGATCAATCCCTCTGCGACGGTCACGTCCAGCATGTCTAGGTAGTCGTCGAGCGTTGTCCACGGCGTGAACGCCACGAACGACGGCCGCAGCGCAATGGCGGCGTCCCGCGTGATGCCGAGCGCCGTGAACACGTCGGCCCGCGTGTGTCCCTTTTCCAACCGCGCCAGCACGACGTCGCTGAACGATTCGACCGCCGATACGATGAACACGCACCCGAGGGCGGCAAGCTCGGGGAGCATCCTGCGATGCCGCACCAAATGCTCGATCTTGGCCGTGATGTCGAACGTCACTTCGGGGAAGGCCGCGTGCAGCGCCCGGGTGACGCGCAACGCATGCCCCGGCCCGTTCAGGAAATCGGGGTCCCCGAAGGTGATGTGACCCGCTCCCGCCTCCACCTGCTGCCGGATGTCCGCGAGCACCACCGAGGCGGGCACCGCGAAGAAGCGCCCGCCGTACACCAGCGGGATCGGACAATGGAGACAGTGATGCAGGCACCCCCGGGTCGACTCGACATACCCGGCGGGAACCAGCTGCCCTTCCCGCTCGAGCCGCGCATACCCCTGTGCGCCGGGGGCCCGCGTCCGGTGCGGTAGTGGGAAGTCGAGACGCGTGAGCAGCGGCCGCGACGCGCCGGCGCTCGCCCGGCGGTCGCCTCGACCTACCTGCTCGACGAGCGAGACCAGCGCCTGCTCCAGCTCGCCACCCAGCACCGCGTGTCCCCTGCCGGCCAGCAGGTAGGCGGAGTTGAGCGAGGCGTAGAGTCCGTAGAAACAGATGAACGCATCGGGATTGAGGACGCGGATGCGCTCCGCCACACGCACGCCGAGCCGGAGCGCCGTATGCATCGGGACCGAGATGCCGACGAACCGTGCCCGGCGCACCGCCGCCTCGTCCAGGGGCTCGATCGCGAGATCGAACTGCGCCGGGCGAAACCCGGCGCGCTCGAGGAAAGCGGCGGGCCAGGCTGTGGCGAGTGGCTGGTGTCCCAGCTCGTAGCACGAAACGAGAAGAACTTCGCCGTGAGCCCGCATCGCCTGCTTGACGCCCGAGCCTATTGCCGGCAGGGTGCGGTCGGATCGGGTTTCGGGTGATCCACCGCGACGCGGTGATCGAGGTCCGCGACGTGGATGGCGATATCGGCCACGAAGTTCGCGACGCGCGCCATGTGGTCGTAGTCGATGTACTCCGGCTCGTCGGTCACCTGGTGGTAGTCCGAGTGCAGGCCCGTCGTGAAAAAGGTGATGGGGATGCCGTAGCGTGCGTAGGAATAGTGGTCGCTGCGGCAGTAGATGTTGGATGGATGGCCGTGGGCATCGATCGCGTAGTCGAGCGTCAGGCCGTGGTGGCCCTGCGTGTTCACCGTCTCGATCAGGTTGCCCAGCTCGGTCGACAGGCGGCGCGACCCGACGAGCTGCAGGTAGGTGGGCGTGCCACGAATCGCCGTACCGTCTTTCGTGCGTCCCGTCTCGTCGGCCGCGTCGCCGCGACCGATCATATCCATGTTGAGCTGCGCCACGATCGAGTCGCGCGACACGGTCGGGTGATCGGTGAAGAAGCGGGAGCCGAGCAACCCTTTTTCCTCGCCCGTGTGCCAAACGAACAGGATCGACCGCTTTGGCTTGCGCGGCAGCGACACCACGCGCTCGGCCACCTCGAGGGCGGACACGGTTCCCGATCCGTCGTCGTCGGCGCCGTTGGAGATCGAGTCGACCCGCGTGCTGCCCGGGTGCGCGGCGCGGTACGCCGCGAGCAGCGAGTCCACGCTCGCCTGCTGCGCCGGCGTCGCCTGCCTGCCGCCGTCGTCCGCCCCCTCGGGGCGCACCACGTGATTCCAGATGCGGATCGAGTCGTGGTCCACCGGCCGGGCCAGGCCGATGTGATCGTTGTGCGCGCCGATCGCCACGAATTCTCCCTTCAGCCTCGGGTCGCTGCCCGGGACGATGGCCACGACGTTCCGTGCCGGATCGGCGATGGCGCTGACGGAGTAGCGCACGTCGATCGCGGCGCTGGCGCCCGTGGTCCCGAGCGTGAGCGAGTCGAATCGCGTGCTGAACATCTTCGCCGCCGCGGCCTGCGAAATGATGAAGATCGTGGGCGGCGATTGCCCCGGCGGGTTGTCGTCCAGGAACATCTGCGGCCGGCGCAGGAATCCCAGGAACTGGGGCGGCATGCTGTCGAGGCCGACGAGCGCTACGCCCCAGGCCCCGGCGATCGTCGGCGCGCGGCGCAGCGCCCGCAGGGAGCTGAACCCGCCCGTCGTGAGGACGACGAGCTTGCCGGCCGCCTGTTCCGCCGACAGTTGGTGGGCGGAATCCCCCATCATGCCGCCGAAGACGATCGGAACGGACGCGGTGCTCGCGGGTTGGCGGGTGAGCGGTACGTAGTCCGTGAACACGGCGAGCGGTGCCCCCGCCACTGTGAAGGTCGATGTCGTGTCGAAGCTGCGCGTCTTGAGCGGGATCGTCTGGAAGTACGTGCCGCTGTCGCCGGCCGGTTGCAGACCCATGCGCCGCAGCTCAGCGGCGATGTAGCTCGTCGCCTTCACGTTGCCGGCCGTTCCTGCCTCACGACCCATCATCGAGTCGTCCGAGTAGACGTAGAGCCGGCTCATCAAGTCCGCCGCCGTGATGGCGGAGGTGGTGGGCCGGGGCGCGCGCTTCAACGGCAACGCGCTCTGGGCCTGCGTCGGCCGGGCCACGAGGAGCCCGATGAGGGGAAGGAGCAGGGCACGAAGACGGTTACGCATGAAGCCTCCGGACGTGGGGCGGCGATGGGGGAAAACGGATGGGTGGCACCAACCCCTATACGATGGCCAGCCGCGCGACGTTGCGGGAAGCCCCCCCGCAAACCCTATATTGGGCCGGCCTTCGAGGCTCCATGCACCGCCGCAACGATCCCGAGCACCCGCCCGCCGGCGATCCGCGGCGCGTCGGCCCCGACGTTCTCCGCGCCGTGGCCATCCTCCTGGTGGTCGTGATCCACACGTCCTCGAGCGTCGTCAATGCCGGGCCGGCCCAGGGGCTTGGGCGCTGGTGGGCCGGCAATCTGTTCGACAGTTTCGCCCGTCCCGGCGTGCCGTTGTTCGTGCTCCTCTCCGGCTGGATGCTGCTCACCCCCGAACGACGCCACGAGCCGATCGCCTTGTTCCTGTGGCGGCGCGGTCAGCGGATCGTTCTCCCGCTCGTCACCTGGTCGGCGCTGGCGTACGCCTGGCTGGGACTGCGCGATCACCGCCCGGTCGGGTGGGCGCGCTTCGGACCCGACCTCCTCAACGGCCCCGTGTATTTCCACCTCTGGTACGTGTACATCCTGCTCGGCCTGTACCTGGCGATCCCGCTGCTGCGGCCCCTCGCCGCCGAATCCTCACGGCCGGTACGCTGGTACGCCCTCGGGCTCTGGTTCGTGGGGACGGCGCTGCTGCCGCTATGGGAATGGTGGGGCGGGCCGCACGTCGGGATTCCCGTGCTGGTCGTCAGCACCTACGTGGGCTATCTGCTCGCCGGAACCTGGCTGGCCGGGACCCCGGTCACCGCACGCACACGTTGGCAGCTCCTGCTCCTCATCGCGCTCACCGGGGCGTGGACCGCGGCGGCAACCGCCCGCCTGACGGGGGGCGACGAGATGAACGTGGCGCTCTACGCCTACGATCGACCCAACGTGCTGGTGATGAGCGTGGCGTTGTTCGTGCTGCTGACTCAAGCCCAGCCGGCGGCGTGGGTGTCGCGGCACCCGCGGATCCTCGGGATCATCCGAGCGGTGGCGGCAACGAGCTTCGGCGTCTACCTCGTTCACCCGCTCCTGCTTGATGTCCTGGGCAGCGGCGTGCTCGGCTTCGAGCTGACGGCCGCCACGCTGCCACCGCTCATCGGCATCCCGCTGTTGTCGGTTGCGGTGCTTGCCGTGTCGGTGGCGCTGATGCTCGTCCTGCGCCGCATCCCGTTCGTCGGCAAAGCCCTGGGCGCCTGAGCTCACCCCTTCGCCGAAGGTCCACATGTCACGCCCCCGACGGTTTGTCATCGCCATCTCGGCCATTCTCGCCACGACCACACCGGCGGCTGGCCAACAGCCGGACTCCGCGCGGACCGACTCTACCGGGCGACCGATTGTCACCGCCGCGACGCTCAAAGCCGCCCTCGATTTGATCGGTCTCTCCTACAGCGATTCCGCCCTCGCGCTGCTGCTCGCGCCGCGCGGCCAATTCGGGAGCGACTTCACCGGCCGCGGTGACCGGCGCAACGCGTACGATTCGATTCGCGCGGTGCCCCTCGCCAACGGCGCCATGCCGGCGTTGTTCTTTTCTCCGCTCCCTCCTGCCATTCCGATCGCCAACCGGCGGCCCCATTTCGCCGCGCCGCACAAGCACCTGAAACGCCCCGCGCGGCTCGAGGACGTGGCGTTCTGGCCGGTCAGCGACCTTGCCGAGCTGCTGCGCACACGCCAGGTCACCTCGGTCGATCTGGCCACCATGTTTCTCGACCGGCTGCGCCGCTACGACCCCCAGCTGCATGCGGTGGTGACCCTGACCGACAGCCTGGGACTGGAGCTGGCACGTCGGGCCGATCGCGAAATCGCGGCCGGCCACTATCGCGGGCCCCTGCACGGCATTCCTTACGGCGTGAAGGATCTCTACGCCGTCTCCGGCTACCCCACGACCTGGGGAGCCGGCCCCTATCGCGACCAGGTGATCGACGCTACGGCCGCCACGGTGCGACGGCTCGAGCAGGCGGGCGCCGTGCTCATCGCGAAGCTCTCGACCGGCGCGCTCGCGATGGGTGACGTCTGGTTCGGCGGCCAGACCCGCAACCCCTGGAACGCCGCTGAAGGGTCGAGCGGCTCGTCGGCGGGTCCAGCCGCCGCCGTCTCGGCCGGCTTGGTACCGTTCGCGCTCGGGACCGAGACGCTCGGCTCGATCGTGTCGCCGTCCACGCGAACGGGCGTGACGGGCCTGCGCCCCAGCTTCGGACGGGTGAGCCGGGCGGGCGTGATGGCGCTGTCGTGGTCCATGGACAAACCTGGCCCGTTGTGCCGCAATGCCGACGACTGCGCCCTCGTCTTCGACGTCATCCGCGGCGCCGATCCGGCCGATCCGACGACGGTCGATGTGCCGTTTCCCTACGACGCGCGCACCAAACTCGCGAACCTCCGGATCGGCTATCTCAAGCCGGCGTTCGACAGCGACCATCGCGGATCCGCGCAGGACCGAGCGGTGCTGGACGTGTTGCGCGGAGCGGGAGCCCAGCTCATCCCCTTCGAGCTCCCCAAGCGTCCCACACAGGCGCTGCTCCTCATTCTGTTCGCGGAAGCGGCGGCGAGCTTCGACGACCTTACCCGCTCCGGACGCGACAGCCTGCTCACCCAGCAGGATGCCGGTGCCTGGCCCAACGTGTTCCGATCGGCGCGGTTCATCCCCGCCGTCGAATACCTCGAGGCGAATCGCGTGCGCCGCCTGCTGCAACAGGACATGCAGACCGCTTTGAATGGGGTCGACGTGTACGTGTCCCCGGCCTTCGCCGGCGGCAACCTCCTGGTGACGAACCTGACAGGGCACCCCTGCGTGGCCGTACCCGACGGCGTGCTCGACAACGGGTCCCCCGTGAGCATCACCTTTTGCGGGCGGATGTACGGGGAGGCGGAGGCGCTCGAGGTGGCGCGGGTCTACCAGGAGGCCACATCGTGGGATGAGCGGCACCCCGAGCCGTTCGGCGGCAACACACCCGTGGTCCCGGCCCCGCGCGACTCGACCCGATAAGCGATCACCGCCGGTGCGCGGCGGACGCCGAGTCGAGCGTCGCCCCCGCGGAGTGATGCTCGCCACGTTGCGCGGCCAGGAACTCATGGATCGCCCGTAGGGCCGTGGAGTCCCGGGTCGTAATGCGCACCGCGCCGCCTCCTGGGAGAGTGTCCATCTGATAGGTGATCGCGGCTCGGCGCTCGCGCATCACCGTCGTCCCGGGGAGCGTATGCTGGTGC
>Ga0326726_10002563_pt1 | contig 16668 bp, 10 predicted proteins | sample MHFenrmetagenome_2_FD_207603 | JGI IMG/M metagenome (GOLD analysis project Ga0326726, IMG submission 207603) | Lab enriched peat soil microbial communities from Michigan Hollow, Ithaca, NY, United States - MHF15MN | ecosystem: Environmental > Terrestrial > Soil > Wetlands > Peat | place: USA... | reverse complement strand
GAGCTCAAAAGCCGAAGCGCTGACCGAGCGCGGCGGCGTGATCGACTGGGGTGGCGGAAAGGGCGCGGGCGCAAATGGTTTCGCCATGGCCGGCGCTTCGGCAGAGCTTGGAATTCCCGCTGGCTTGGCTGCCTGTCCTTTGCGCAGCAGGCCGCGCGCAACCCGCAGCGTGCCCTTTGATTGCTCCACATGAATGGGCTTGGTCAGAACCAGATTGGCGCCCAGGCGAAACGCCTTGGCCACGCCTATCTGTCCTTCCACTACAGCAACCGCCAGTGAAGCCTGGTTCGAACCTGAGTTGCGTGCGCTCTTGAAGAGCAGGGCCGCGTTCTGCTCGTTCTCGCAATCCACCACAATCGCATCGAAGTGCTGGACCATCAGTTTTTTCACCGCGGCAAAGGGCTCGTGGCAGGGCTCGACGGTGAACTCGAGTTCACTCAACACCTGGCTGACGACGCGGGCCGTTTTTTCATCCGGACAGAATAAGAGCGCTTGGTAACTCATAGCGTTTAATGGTAGGTAGGCCAGTCAGGGCCAGCAAGTTACTGTGGTAATTTGTGGGCACCATAGCGGCCCTTCGCGTGCCGCTTTGGCGAGGAGACTTCGCAGACGCCGGAGCTGCCACAGGGATGTCGCCAGGTTGGACATGGCAGGCGTTCCGAAATCCGCGTCATTTTCTTCGACTTGGGGAACACTCCTGAGCGGGCACAGCGGCCTGGAAGGAAGACGATCGCCTTTCCGATCCCACGGCCGACTCCTTCTGTACAAAGGTCTCTACACTATCGATTTGTCCAGTTGGTCCACGAGCGACGGAATCACCGTCCACTGCCGACCGCAGCAACGGATTTTGCGCCGCTGCAAGCAAGCCTTTTTACCGGCGCGGGGGCGATTCTACCAGGTTCGCCTAAGGTGTCTCATGCTTTCTTCCGACCGCTGAACCCGGTTGTGGATAGGGCAGCGAATTGCTGATCTCCGAAATATCGGCCGGCGCGAAGTCGGGGAAAGGCAACTGGCCTTCCTCCCGCCACTTCTTCACCTCCAGCGCTGCCTGCTCCGCCTTCTGCTTGTCCACACCGGAATCGCGACTCAGATAGACGGTCTGCGACGGGAAGGCGAAACCGCTGCCGGCGGCGTCCACAATGTCCATGATGCGCAGCAGAATATCTTCCCGGATCGCCAGGAACTCATTGAAATCCTGAGTGAGAACGTAGCAGAAGATTTCCATGCTGAGCGTGCTCTCGTCAAAAGAGACGAAGCGGTTGCGCGCCCCTTCGGTTTCTACTTTGGGATGTTCGTACAGCAGGCGACGGATCTGCACCAGCACATAGCGCATCTGGTCCGGGGACGTCTCGTAGCGCAGCCCCAGCTTGGTGTTGAACAATATCTTGTCGCGCCGGCTCAGGTTCTCCACGTTCATGGTGGCCAGCGAGCCATTGGGAATGGAAAGCTCGGTGCGGTCCGGAGTGCGGATTCGGGTGGAGCGCAGACTGATGTCCTCCACCGTGCCCACCCGGTCACCGAAGCGACAGACGTCTCCGATGCGGATGACCTCGTCGCCCAGCAGCGAAACGCCTCCGAAGAGGTTCTCCAGCGTCTTTTGCGCGGCGAATGCAACCGCAATGCCGCCGATACCCAATCCAGCGAGGGGCGTGGTGAGGTTGAAGCCGAGAGTGCCCAGGATGACAAAAATCGCCAGAACGAATATCGCGGCCTTGAGCACGCGCTCGCCCAAAATCATCAGCGAGCCCGTCCCCATCCGCCCCGAAATCAGGGCGCGCTGCCGCACGCTTCGCAGCACTTCCCGCAAAACTCGCCACAGCAGCCAATTGGCGCCGATTACTGCCACCACTCCAGCGATCTGCTGGTAGTGATGCCGTTGCAGGACGGGAATTCGAAGGTAAGAAACCAGAACGCCGTGGGCGAAGACAGCCAGCACCAACCAAAGCGGCCGTACAAATGAAGTCCACGCTTCAGCCACGGCGTGCTTCCGGTAGTGTGCCCAGAAGTACCAGGGCAGCCTCAGGACTTGAACTGCCATCCATCCCAGCAACGCTGCCACGGGAATGGCCAGCAGTATCGCAATCCATTGCCAAAAGGGAAGACCCAGAAACTGATGCCGTACCAAAACCTGCGGGAGATGAGTCTCCACCTGATGCACTGCGGCTTGCTCGTAAAGCTCCGGGACCTTGGCCAAAGTCTCGGAAGAGATAAGCCAGATTCGCCCGCCTTGAGTATCGGGAACACGGACAAGAATCAGGTCGGCCTCAGCATCCCCGTTGTTGAGCGAGCCGACGCGCTGCTTGTCGAGCGGCATTCCCTCCTGCGGCGTGCCCTCCGGCTGATTGCTGATCCGCCTCAAGTCTCCGGAGAAGGATCGGTCAATCACCACTTTCAGCTTGGAGGCGATGTCTTCGCCCAGCATCTGGCGCCGGGCAGCGGACATTTGCAGATACTGTGCCGCGATCGAATAATTTCCCGACTGCGCCGCCTGGAGAAATCCGTACAAAGTACCGCTGGGAGTGTTGCGGCCCAGCGGATCGGCGGCCGCTCCGTTCGTCGGCGTGGCCCCAGTTCCGTTCGGTGCCGGCTGCCCTGGCAACACCTGATAGCCCCAGGTTGGCAAACTCATCGCCACGAGCATTGCCAGACCAATCGTCAGCTCGCGCGTTTTTTGCAGTACAGAAAACATGATTCCTTCTCCAGCAGAGGCCCAGCCGCGAAAAACGTTCATTGTATTGTAGCCGCGAGAACTTGTAGAGCCGGCTCTCCGAATGTGGGGCAGACACGGACGGTGGCGAAAGCTCAGCTCTTCTTCGGCCGGTAGATGTGCGTGCTGGTGCCGAAGAAAACTTCGGCCGCTTCCATTACGGTTTCAGAGAGCGTTGGATGCGGATGAATGGTCAAGGCGATGTCTTTGGCCAGAGCGGCCATTTCCACCGCCAGTACGCCTTCGGCGATGAGTTCTCCGGCGCCAGCACCCACAATCCCCACCCCCAGCACGCGCTCGGTCTGAGGATCGAAGATGAGCTTGGTCATGCCTTCGGTGCGGTCCACGGTCATGGCCCGGCCCGAGGCAGCCCAGGGAAATCGTGCGACTTTGATCTCGTGGTTTTCTTTCTGCGCCTGAGTTTCGGTGAGACCACACCAGGCAATCTCGGGATCGGTGAAGACGACGGCAGGAATGGCGGCAGGTTCGAATGCTACTTTATGTCCGGCGATAGCTTCAACCGCCGTGCGACCCTCGTGCGAGGCCTTGTGCGCGAGCATGGGTTCCCCAACCACGTCACCGATGGCGTAAATCGCGGGATCGCTGGTTTGCAGCTGTTTGTTCACCTGAATGAATCCGCGCGGGCCGATCTGGACTCGTGTCTTCTCCAGACCAGGTATTTCGGAATTCGGCTTTCGCCCAACCGACACTAAAACTTTCTCGAAAACCTGCTCGCGTTCCATGACCTCGGGGCCGTCCAAAGTCACACGGATCCCATTGGGTTCCACTTTCATGGCGGCCACCGTGGTATTCAGCAGAATGGAAGCGAAACTTTTTTCCATCCGCTTGTGCAGAGGAAGGACCAGATCGCGATCAGCACCGGGAAGCAGCCCGGGCAGCATCTCGACCACGGAAACTTTCGAGCCCAGGGCTGCATAAACAGTGCCTAACTCCAGGCCGATGTAGCCGCCGCCGATCACGAGGAGGGTTCCTGGTACCTCGTTCAGGTCCAGCGCGGATGTAGAGTCCATCACTCGCGGCGTGTCCAGTTTGAGGCTGGGAATAATCGCCGGACGGGAGCCGGTCGCGAGGATGATGCGATCGAACGTCAAACTTTCATCGCCGCCGCTGGTCTTCGAAATTCGCAGCGTATTCGAATTCTCAAAGGCGGCTCGCCCCTGAATGTATTCAATCTTGCGCTGCTTCGAAAGTATGCCCAAGCCGCCAGTCAGTTTCTTGACCACACCCTCCTTCCACGAGCGCAGGCGAGCCAGATCAATCTTGGGATCGGCGTACTCGATACCCCAATTTTTCGCATGACGCGATTCATCGATCAGCTTGGCCACGTGCAGCAAGGCCTTCGAGGGAATGCAGCCCCGATACAGGCAAACGCCGCCCGGGTTCGCTTCCGGGTCGATCAGCGTGACTCTGAGCCCGAGGTCGGCGGCGAGAAATGCGGCAGCGTAGCCACCCGGCCCGCCACCGACCACAGCAATATGCAAGTTTGAAGTTTCAGTCATGGGATAAGAAGAAGATCGTGTGGGGCGGACACTCTTGTCCGCCGCTTTTGACTTGGACTCTAGCTATTGAAATTCCGCACTCGATTCAAACCGTTCTCTGTGATCGCATCAAACAAAAATCAAATTCAAAAGCGGCGGACAAGAAGTGTCCGCCCCACACGAACTACTATCCCTGCACTGACAGCAGGAAAGGTTGCTCAAACGCTTCCGCGATCCAACGCAAGAACCGTGCCGCGTCGGCGCCGTCGATCAAACGATGATCGTAAGAGAGCGAAAGCGGCAACACTTGCCGCGGCTCAAACTTGCCGTTCATCCAAACCGGTTCCATGCTGGAACGCGACAGCCCAAGAATCGCAACCTCGGGAAAATTCACGATGGGCGAAAACCCAGTGCCGCCGACACCGCCGAGATTTGTAATCGTGAACGTCCCGCCCTCCATCTCTGAGGGCAGAAGCTTTTTGTCGCGGGCTTTCTTCGAAAGCTGGGTCAGCTCGGCGGCCAGTTCGACAATGTTCTTTTTGTCCACCTCGTGCAGTACCGGAACCAGCAGGCCGCGGTCGGTGTCCACGGCAACGCCGATGTTGATGTACTGCTTGTAGATGATCTCTTCTTTCGACATGTCGATGCTGGCGTTAAACTGGGGGAAAACCTTCAGCGCCGATGCGCACACTTTCAACGCGATCGCGGTCACCGTCATCTTGCCGCCGGCTTCCTGCGCTTTGGGCGCAAAGCGGGCGCGCAATTGTTCGAGCTCCGTAATGTCAGCTTTGTCCTGCTGGGTAACGTGCGGAATGGTGGTCCAGGCTTCCCATAAGTGTTGGGCGGTCTTGCGCCGCACACCGCGCATGGAGACGCGTTCTACTTTTCCAAATTTGGTAAAGTCGGGCAGCTCGGGCTGCGCAAATTGACGCCCCTGCGCCGCTCCGGCTGCCGCGGCCGAGGTCAGCAATGACTTGGCGAATGCCTTCACATCGTCTTCGCTAATGCGTCCGCCCGGCCCGGTGCCTTTGACTTCGTAGATGTCCACGCCAATTTCTCGCGCCAGGCGACGTACGTGAGGCGCGGCGGGCGCAGGCGCGCGATGCTCGGTTCCCGCCACTTTGCCCAACTGCTCAGGCATGGCAAATGCCGTAGGCGCAAGCGGCGGTGGTTGATCGGGCAGAAATACCTGGGCCGCGGTTTTTCCCTCGGCCTGGATCGCCGCCTGCAACGACAGCCGGGCTTCGTGTTGTTCTGAAATGTGTTCGACCGGCGCATGCTTCGCCCTCTCCGGCGCCGACGCCCCGCCCTCGAGGGTAAAGATCACCTGGCCGACTTTTACTTTCTCGCCTTCTTTGACCTTGATCTCTTTTACCGTACCGGTCACCGAAGATGGCACTTCCACCACTGCCTTGTCAGTTTCCAGTTCCATGACAGGCTGGCCCTCGGAAACTCTGGAGCCCGGGGAAATCATCAGCCTGACCAGATCGCCCTGATCGATGTTTTCTCCCAGTTCAGGCAGTCTGAAGTCAGTTGCACCGGTGGACACTGCAGGCGGTGACGCGGGAACCGGTCGAGCTTCAGTCACGGGTGGGGACGGAGCCTTTGCAACCGGTGCTGGTTTTTCCTCCGGCGCTTTGGCGGCCGGGGTCTTGGGCTCGACGGCCTTCACTTTCGCGCCCGTCCCGTTTTCCACGGTGAAGATCACCTGGCCGACTTTTACTTTCTGGCCTTCCTTGACGCGGATTTCCTTGACCGTACCGGAAACAGAAGACGGAACCTCGACCACCGCCTTATCGGTTTCCAACTCCATGACCGGTTGCCCTTCGGTGACGCTCGCGCCCAGCGAGACCATCAGCCTGACCAGGTCCCCCTGATCAATGTTTTCGCCGAGTTCCGGAAGCTTGAATTCTGTCACTGAGTGTTCACTCCCAAGGTGAGCTGCCTCGTAGCGCCGCCGTCCCGGCGGCTGTCGTGAGCGTGTCCCGCCCTCACCGCCGAGGGCAAGATGCCCTCGGGCCAGCCGGCGAGGCGCCGGCGCTGCTTCTTATGTATTTGCCGGATTCGCTTTTTCCGGATTGATTCCCAAATCTTTCACTGCTTGCTGCAGCAGGTCCGGCTTCACCCGTTTCTCACGCGCCAGCGCCGTTAGGGTGGCCAGCACAATATGTTTCGCGTCCACCTCGAAGAAATCGCGCAGCGCCACCCGGCTCTCGCTGCGGCCGAATCCGTCCGTACCCAGGGCCACCAGCGGCCGAGGCAACCACTGAGCTATCGATTCCGGCAGCACCTTCATGTAATCCGATGCCGCCACCAGGACTCCGGGTGCATCTTTCAGCGCCTGGCTGACAAACGGCACGCGTGGAGTTGCGCCGGGGTGCAGCATGTTCCAGCGGTCACAATCGTTGCCATCGCGATAAAGCTGCTTGTAGCTGGTGACGCTCCAGACATCCGCCGCGACGCCATATTTCTCTTCCAGAATCTGCTGCGCCTTGAGCACTTCGTACATGACGGTCCCGCTGCCCAAGAGTTGGGCGCGCAGTTTGGCATCCTTCCTGGTAGAAGCCCGGAAGCGATAGATGCCTTTCAGAATGCCCTCCCGAACATCCTTGCCTTCAGGCATGGCCGGCATGGGCAAAGGCTCGTTGGTGACGGTCAGGTAATAGAAAATCGATTCCTGGTCCACATACATGCGCTTGATACCGTCCTGAATTATGACGCCGATTTCGTAGGCGAAGGCCGGGTCATAAGCCAGCAGATTGGGAACGGACAGCGCCAGAACGTGACTGTGACCGTCCTGATGTTGTAAACCCTCTCCTGCAAGGGTGGTGCGACCGGCCGTGCCTCCGACCAGGAAGCCGCGGGTGCGCATATCGGCTGCGGCCCAGATAAAATCTCCGATCCGCTGAAAGCCGAACATCGAGTAGTAAATAAAAAACGGGATGGTGTTAATCCCGTGATTGGCGTAGGCCGTCCCGGCAGCGATAAAGGAACAGATCGAGCCGGCTTCGGTGATGCCTTCCTCGAGAATCTGCCCATCTTTCGCTTCCTTGTAGTAAAGAAGCGTGTCCATATCCACGGGCTCATAGAGCTGGCCCACGCTCGAGTAAATCCCCACCTGGCGGAAGAGCGCCTCCATGCCGAAAGTGCGCGCCTCGTCCGGGATAATGGGCACGATGAGCTTGCCGATCTCGGGATCACGCAACAACTTCGAAAGCAGTCGCACGAACACCATGGTGGTCGAAACTTCGCGACCATCCGTCCCTTTGTAAAATTCCTCGAAATGAGTCTCTGAAACCGGAGCAATGGGCTTGGAGCGTACCTTGCGCTCGGGCAGGTAGCCGCCCAGCTGTTCGCGGCGCTCCTGCATGTAGCGAATTTCCGGACTGTCGTCCGCCGGTCGATAGAAGGGTGCATCCTGCAGGTCGTCATCCGCGATGGGGATTCCGAACCGCGAACGGAACACGCGCAGTTCCTCTTCGTTCAGTTTTTTCTGCTGGTGCGTAATGTTCTTGCCTTCACCCGCTTCGCCCAGTCCATAGCCTTTGATGGTCTTGGCCAGAATGACGGTGGGCGCTCCCTTATGCTCGGTTGCGGCTTTGTAGGCGGCGTGCACTTTGATGGGATCGTGACCGCCCAGCCGCATGCGGGAAAGCTGTTCGTCGGAAAGATGCTCCACCATCTTCAGCAAGCGGGGGTCGCTGCCGAACAGGTTGTGACGGAAGTAGGCGCCGCTCTCGACAAAATATTTCTGATACTGGCCGTCCGTGATCTCGCCCATGCGCTTGACCAGGATTCCATCGCGATCATTGCCGATAAGGCTGTCCCAGTCGCTGCCCCAGATGACCTTGATTACGTTCCAGCCGGCGCCGCGGAAAATCGCTTCCAGCTCCTGGATGATCTTGCCGTTGCCGCGCACCGGTCCATCCAGGCGCTGCAGGTTGCAGTTGATCACAAAGATCAGGTTGTCCAGGCGCTCGCGCGAGGCCAGAGTAATGGAGCCCAGAGATTCCGGTTCGTCCATCTCGCCGTCGCCCATGAAGGCCCAGACCCTGCCGCCCGTGGCTTGCTTCAATCCGCGATTTTCCAGATAGCGGATAAACCGCGCCTGGTAGATGGCCTGGATCGGTCCCAGTCCCATCGAGACCGTGGGGAACTCCCAGAAGTCCGGCATCAACCAGGGATGGGGATAGGAAGACAGGCCGCCGCCGGGTTTCAGTTCGCGCCGGAAGTTTTGCAGCTTTTCTTTCGGAATACGGCCTTCCAGGTAAGCGCGCGAGTACATGCCGGGCGCGGCGTGGCCCTGGAAGTAAACCAGATCGCGATCTCCAGACGCAGTCCGCGCCTGCAGGAAGTGATTGAACGCGATTTCGTAAAGAGTGGCGGCGGAGGCAAAAGTGGAAATGTGGCCGCCAATGCCACTCTCGATCTTGTTGGCCCGCACCACCATGGCCAGAGCGTTCCAGCGCACCAGGCTCTTGATGCGCCGCTCCATTTCCTGGCTACCGGGAAAGGGCGGCTGTTGCCGAGAAGGGATCGTGTTCTGGTACGGCGTCGTGGCGGTAAAGGGAAGATTTACGCCGGCCGCGCGGCGGGCGTGCAGCGAAAGTTGCTGCAGCAAACGGCCGGCCCGCTCCGGCCCGCCCTGCGACAAAACATAATCCAGCGAATCCAGCCACTCCCGGGTTTCAAGAACTTCCACTCCGTTGGTCTGCGTCTCAGCCACGTCTGGTTTTCTCCATCAATGAATGCCGAACTTTCCATGATAGTCAATTGCGCGGATTTTTGCTGGCACACCCGTCCCATGTCGCGATCACAGCAGAATGGAAGCGCCGTTTTTGAGCGGCCGTCCCGATCTGGCACGGGCTATAATAAGGAGTCGTGTCGCTCTCTGTGGGATAAATCTTACCAGCAACCTTTACCCTAACGTCCTTCACAAACATCCAAAGGGCTGTACCCAGGAAATCAAAAGAGGAGAATTCCGATGTCGAAGAAAACCGCAGGCCACAACGGCGGCATTAGCGCCCAACCTCACTTTGACCAACGAGCTGGTGAAATCCAGCAGTACGGCACCGTGAACCACGCACTGCCACTGGAACTTGAAGAACCCGTCCGTCTGGAAATGACCGAGCACCTCAACCAGCTCCTGGCCGACACCATGACCCTGCGCGATCTCTACAAGAAATCGCACTGGCAGGTCGCCGGACCGACCTTCTACCAGCTTCATCTTCTTTTCGACAAGCATTACGACGAGCAGGTGGAATTGGTCGATACCATAGCCGAGCGCATTCAACTGCTGGGGGGATTGAGCATCGCCATGGCAGCCGACGTAGCCGAAACCACCAGGATCGAGCGCCCTCCGCGCGGACGGGAAGAAGTGCCGGTGCAGCTCTCACGCCTGCTCGAGGCCCACAAGATCATCATCGGCCAGTGCCGCGAACTGGCGGAGCGGGCCGATAAGCTGGGCGACGACGGAACCAACGACCTCGCGGTCAGCGATGTCCTGCGTACCAATGAATTGCAGGTATGGTTCCTGAGCGAGCATCTGGTGAATATGCCGTTGGTAAACGCCAGGGACTGAGGCACCGATCAATGTTTGAGCACAATGGGCTGACTCGGTCAGCCCTTTTTTTGTGTCTGGTCGGGCGCAATATGTCCTAACATGGCGGGCAACGACTCACGACCCATACTATTCATGCGCCCATCAAACACCGGTGTTGCGGAGAGCCTTGAAGAGAAGAGCAGCGCTAGCTCCTCATATACCGTGCTTTACGACGGGCAGTGCGAAATCTGTCAGGCTTGCGTTTCGTGGCTCAAGACTCTCGACCGCGAGAGCAACAATCAGACCATCTGTCTGCCTATCAGCGCCGAAGCCTTAAGCGCGGTTGACTCCCGGCTCAAGATGGATGAATGCCTGCGCCAGTTGCACGTGGTCACTCCTGAAGGCGAAATCCATGTTGGCTGGGACGCGGTGACCTGTTTGGCGCGTCTTTTCCCGTCTACATGGCTGGTGGGCGTCGTCGGTCAATGGTTCCCCTTCCGAAGCGCGGGACGGTTGCTCTATAAGTTCGTCGCTACCAACCGATATTCCCTGAGCAAGTGTCGCGGCGGCGCGTGTCGTGTGGCAAAACCGGAAACGGTACGACGGCAGGCCCGACTAGGTGCGTTCTGGTCATGCTACACGCTCGGCTTTTTCATTCGTCTGCCGCTGGTGCTGTGGGCCGCGATCACCGCAGCGGCGCAAAGGACTAGTATTTTTGCCCGTACGTATCACAAGCGGCTGGACCTGCTGAACGGCAGGCTGACTATTCTCTTTCTAAACGGCATGCTCCCCAACACAGTCCCGCTGCTCTTCGGCGAACTGTTCACCGCAGTGGTTTACGACGGAATCGCAATCGATCCCGGCTCGCCGAAGATGCGGTCAGCGCTGGCGCGGCATCTGCGCCGGGTAAACACGAAGATCACAAAGATCGTCGCCACCCATGCCCACGAGGAGCACGTCGGCAACCTCAACTGGCTGTCTGATATGACCGGGGCGCCGATCTACGTTTCGGAAATGACCGCCCGGTTTCTGACGCCTTTTAAGCAGCTTCCCTGGGTACGCGCTGCGATAATCGGCCAGCCGCCAGACCTGAAGCCGCCCTTCGAGTTGCTGGGTGAGAAGGTGGATACGGACGCCGAGGGACTTCAGGTTGTCAGTACTCCCGGCCACTGCGACGATCACATCGTCCTGTACGACCGCAAGGAGAAGGTGCTGTTGGCAGGTGACGCCTTCATGGGAAGCTACTTTGCCACACCCAACCCCGACGTTGACAGCCACAAATGGCTGGTCAGCCTTGAACGCCTGATGGAACTCGACATCGAGATTCTGGTGGAAGGACACGGACACATCCACACCTTGCGAGCCGATGTCCCCGATTTTCCCGGCGTGGTGATCCGGCAAGATCCCAAACTCGCCATCGCGGAAAAGCTGGATTACATGCGCTGGCTGCGGGAGCAGATTGAATCTGGACTTCAAGAGCAGCTTCCGGTCCGGGTAATCGAGGCCACCTGTTTTCCCTGGGGAAAGCGATCTTCATGGGAGAGTTGCGCCACCGACGAATGCATCCGGCTTCTGAGCCTGGGCCACTTCTCTCGTACCGAACTGGTGCGGAGCTTTGTTCGCACCAACGCAGACCCGCTGCCAACCGTTTACGAAGTACGCATGTCGGGGAGAGAGTAAGGCCCACGTTGTTTCGCCTGACGGCACCTTCGGAAGACGAAGTCCGGCGTTTTATTGCCGAGCAAGGCGGCTCACGCTTCTCGTACCTGGAAGTCGGCGCGTCGGCCGGTGACATCCCGTCTGGTTACAACCTGGACCACAATCGTATCCGCCTGGGAACGGGCGAGGTTACTTGGCGCCGCGGCGTCGCGGCCATCCGCGGGTGGCAGATGTTCAAGATTCCGTGGGTGCATTTGTATTGGCCCAATGCTCCCATACAGGTTGGAACCGAGGTTGCGGTTTCTGTGGATCATTTCGGATTCCATTCACTGAATGCCTGCCGCATCGTTTACATCGTCGATGAGGACGGCCCCATCAGGCGATTTGGTTTTGCCTGCGGCACGTTGCGGGAACATGCGGAGAGCGGAGAGGAACGATTCACAGTTGAATGGAGGCGCAACGAAGATGAGGTCTGGTACGACGTCCTCGCCTTTTCCCGGCCGCGGAAGATGGCGGCCAGACTGGCGTATCCGCTTTCGCGCCAACTCCAACGGAAGTTTGCGGAGGCTTCGAAGTTGGCCATGCTTCGAGCTGCAAGCACCGCTGGAGCAGATTCGCCACCCTGAGAAAAGGCGCCATGCTGAGCTTGCGAAGCGTCTGGCGTGAAGCGCATCTGCACTCTGTGCGGCGATGCGCGCCACAAGTATCACGAAAGGCCTTGGTCTCGGCGGTTTCCTTCGTGTAGCCTCGTGCCCTTCGTGGTTAGCGGTTTCGGAAGCGACCCACTCGGCGTTTCGTCTGCCTTTCGCGTCATTAGCGGGTGTGTAACAATCCTGGTAAAGGCAGAAGAATTATGGACCAAACCGTGAAGACCTTCAGCTCCGAGGGAACAGACGCGCGGCAATGGATTGGCCGGATCATTATGGCGGTGATCGTGGGGGAAGCGATCTGGGGCCTGATCGTGTCGGTCATGAACAACCTGGTCGTGCCGTGGCTGGGGGATGTCATGGGTCAATCGTCAGGATTGCCGACTTCGTTCACGCAGCGGCCCTATAACTATCCCGACCTGTTCGTTTCCGTGCTGGAGTTTTGTATTGCGGGACTGGTGGCGGCGGTCCTGAACTATTTCTTTCAGCGTCCGAGGGTGACAGGAATCAGCACGGTGAAAGGTTCGGCTCCGGCCGCAGCTGTCGGACCCGCGCGAGTGTTCCCTCAGCCAACCACGACTGCAGCCCTGACCCAAACTCCATCGCCGTACACTCCACCAGCGCCGGCAATGAAGGCAGAACCGGTCGAGGTACATGCGCCCGTTGCCGTTTCTGTAGCTCCGTCGCTCGCGCCGGTAGCGGGACCTGCAGCAACTGCTCGTCCAAGTCTGCCAGTGGCGGAGTCAGCAGCCGCAAAACCGCCGTCCCCGGCGCCGGCCGTCGCAATCCCTGCGGCGACGAAGCCGACACCCGCGCCAAAGGCCGAGCCCGCTCAGCCAAAGAAGCCCAAGAATGTGTATTACAACATCGTCGGAGAACCCATGCCTTCCGACGACGACTAGGGGCATTCGCCTCACGGGGGATCCTGCCCCGCCACATCCGCTGCGGCCGGTTTAGCCGGCCATCCACGCTGAGCCTGGAAGCCGTACAGCAGGCGCCTGGAGCCATCACGACGTGATAGGATGCGGCCATTCTTTCAAAGGTAGCGCCATGACTGACTCACACAGGCGCCAGATCGAGGAACTGTACCAGGCTGCTCTCGATCCAGGCAAGCGCGCCCAGGTGCTGGCCGCGGCCGAGCCGGAGCTGCGCCGCGCAGTCGAGTCTCTGTTGGCCCAGGATTCATCGAAAACGGGGGGCGTGGACCAGCCCGCACGTCGGGCTGGGCTTGCTGGCCTGGATTCTCCAGTGACCGTGATCATCTCCGGCGTTCAAATAGGACCTTACAGGATTGAGGGACTTCTGGGCGCTGGCGGCATGGGTGAGGTGTTTCGTGCCGTCGATACCAAGCTCAACCGGACGGTGGCAATCAAGTTCCTTTCGGCGGAGCTGGCCGACACCGCGGCGCGCCGCCGCTTTCAGCGAGAGGCACAAATGGCCTCCTCGCTCAACCACCCGCACATCCTGACCGTCCACGACGCTGGCGATTTCGAGGGCCGGCAATACCTGGTGACCGAGTTCGTGGACGGCGGGACACTCCAGACGTGGGCCAAACAGGAGAAGCGCGGGTGGCGCCAGACGGTGGAGCTGCTGGCCGGCGTAGCCGACGGATTGGCGTCCGCGCACGCCGCCGGAATCCTGCACCGCGATATCAAGCCTACCAATATCCTGGTTGCGAAGCATGGCTACGCGAAACTGGCGGACTTTGGTCTGGCGAAGCTTCTAGAGCCTTCCGACCCGGGGGGAACACGTACTCTCACTGAGGCAGGAACACGGGCCGGGCTGCTGATGGGAACGATCCCGTACATGGCCCCGGAACAAGCCTCAGGAAGGGCCGTCGATGCGCGAAGCGACATCTTCTCGTTCGGAATCGTGCTCTACGAAACCCTCTGCGGTCAGCGACCCTTCACTGGCGCCACGGATCTCGAGGTGCTGCAAAAGGTCATCCACGCGACACCCCCACCCTTGCCACAGACTGTTCCTGCGGGGCTGCGCAGCGTAGTGGAGAAGGCGCTCGAAAGCGATCCTGCGGACCGCTACCAGTCAATGCAGGAACTGGCGGTGGATCTCCGCAGGATGGTTCGGCAAAAGGAAGCGGATCATCCGCCTCCCGCCGTGGTGGTGCCGAAGGGTTACCCCTGGTTGCCATGGGCGGCAGCAGCGATGCTGGCGGCGGGATTAGGTGTGTGGATGCTCGCCAATCGGCACCCGCCGAACCTCCAGAACCCGCTTGCCAATGCGCATTTCGCACGGCTGACCGACTTCGAAGGAGCCGAAACCAACCCAGCCATATCCCCCGACGGGAAATTCGTCGCCTTCATCTCCGATCAGAGCGGCCCGTTCGACATCTGGCTGATTCAAGCCAACGGTGGCAGCCTCGCGAACCTAACCCAGGGCCGGATCGGAGATGCACGCGGGCCCCTTCGTGGCATCGGATTCTCGAGCGACGGATCAGAGGTATGGAGCGGCGGAACGGAAAGCAGGAGGCTCATGCTCTGGCCGCTGATGGGTGGAGCGCCGCACAATTTTTTGGGTGAACATGCTGCCGAGGTTGCCTGGTCACCCGATGGCACCCGGCTGGTGTACCACAGGTGGGAACCGGGCGACCCCACGTTTGTGGCGGACCACAACGGCGCCAATGAACGTCAGATCCTGAAAAGCCAGCCTGGATTGCACAACCACTTTCTGGTCTGGTCGAAAGATGGGCGCTGGATCTACTTTGTTCGCGGTCGGCCATCCACGCGCGAGATGGACCTGTGGCGCATTTCACCGGACGGGGGAGAACCGGAACAACTTACTCATCTCAATACCGATATCGCGTACCCAGCTCCGATCGACGAGCGGACGGTTCTGTTCGTTGCGCACAACGAAAACGGGGCCGGCCCATGGTTGTGGGCGTTCGATATGGAGACCCGAACTTCGCAGCGCGTGAGTTCGGGCTTGGAACAATACACCGCTCTGGCAGCAACGGCGGACGGTCGGCGTCTGGCCGCGAGCGTCGTGAACTCTCAGGTCAACTTGTGGAGCGTTCCGATTACCAGTCGCATGGCTGAAGAAAGGGACGTTGCAGCCTTCCCAGTACCCACCATGCGCGCCCAGGCGCCGCGCTTCGGAGGCGGATCATTGTTCTACCTGTCCTCGCGGGACGGGGCGGACGGACTGTGGAGCTATCGCGATAGGCAAGCGCTGGAGATCTGGAAGGGTTCGGATGGCGTGCTGCCGTCGCCTCCAGCAGTCTCAGCGGACGGGAGCAGTGTTGCGTTTGCGCTAAGGCGGGACGGGAAGCGACAAATGCACGTAATGGCCTCGGACGGAACGCGACTTCACCCCCTTTCGAGCGACGTCGATGTTCGGGGCACCGCTTCCTGGTCTCCCGACGGCAAATGGATTGTCGCGGCCGGCAGCGACCGCGATGGAGCCGGCTTGTTCAAATTACCCGCCGACGGCGGCTCGCCAGTTCGAATTGCAACAGGATCGTTCCAGGATCCGGTATGGTCTCCGCGCGGGGACCTTATTGTGTATGGCGGCACGCAGGTGTTCACGGTGATGCCGCTCCTGGCAGTGCATCCGGATGGTACGCCTGCGAAGCTTCCCGAAATCAACGTGCAGCGCGATGGTGAGCGTGCACGGTTCCTGACTGATGGCACGGGCCTGGTTTACATGCTTGGAAGTACGACCGCCGGCCAGGATTTCTGGCTGCTCGACCTCAGCACGATGCGCTCCCGGCGTTTGACCCGGCTGAGCAATTCCGCCGCAATGCGGACCTTTGATATCACTCCCGATGGCCGCCGGATTGTGTTCGACCGGTCGCGGCAAAACTCGGATATCCTGCTCATTGATCTTGCCACGAAGGAAGCTCGGCCGTAGCAGTTAGTAGAATCCTCGTCATCGGCCCGGCCGATAACTGTCAAGACTAAAAGATGAGGGTGGCACCTGGGAGATTCCACCGGTCGCGTGAAACGCGTAAGTTACTGGAGGCGCGGGTCGGAATCGAACCGACGTATAAAGGTTTTGCAGACCTCTCCCTTACCACTTGGGTACCGCGCCCTTCCCAAAGTTAGAACCATCTCAGAGGATTGTCCACCGGCGCAATCAGTCTCTAAAGACGCGGGACTTTCGACTGATAATTCTGGAGCGGGAGACGGGGGTCGAACCCGCGACTTCGACCTTGGCAATGTTGCGTTATCCAGTCCCCGCAACCACTTACGTGATTTTAGAAGAACTTCCTCCCCCGCGCAAGAACGCATAAGACGTGACCGCCTGCGGGTACGCTGCGGGTACAGGAGGAACATGCCCTTTCTGCTCGTGCTGCTGGTCGTGAACGCTTTCATTCTGCTCTACCCAGCGCTGCTGCTCTGCGCATGGTGGTGGGGTTCGATTGATGACCAATGGGTGATGAAGACCGTTGCCCCGCTCGCGATCCCTCTTTCATGCTGGATGTGGTATCTGATCGTGCGGATGGTTCGGAGGTGGCATGAGCAATCGGCGAAAGGATAAACGGTTCGAGGACATCTGCTCGCTCGCGGTGATGCGAACGCTTGTGCGTACCGTTGCGCCGTTGCGCTGCTGCCGGACGCCGACGACCGCAAGCGGGTGAAGATCGCCCGGAAGATT
>Ga0326726_10002562_pt1 | contig 16673 bp, 11 predicted proteins | sample MHFenrmetagenome_2_FD_207603 | JGI IMG/M metagenome (GOLD analysis project Ga0326726, IMG submission 207603) | Lab enriched peat soil microbial communities from Michigan Hollow, Ithaca, NY, United States - MHF15MN | ecosystem: Environmental > Terrestrial > Soil > Wetlands > Peat | place: USA... | reverse complement strand
GCGCGCACCCCCGGTGGGTCATGGGCCGCAAGATCTCGGTCGACTCGGCCACGTTGATGAACAAGGGCCTGGAGCTGATCGAAGCCTGCTGGCTATTCGGGGTGAAGCCTGACGACGTTCAGGTCGTCGTCCATCCGCAGAGCGTCGTACATTCGATGGTCGAATACGTCGATGGCTCCGTGCTCGCGCAGCTTGGCAATCCGGACATGCGCACACCGATTTCACATGCGCTGTTCTGGCCGCAGCGCTCGGAGTCAGGCGTCGAGCCGCTCGACATCGTCGGGCTGGGACGACTGACGTTCGAAGCTCCGGATCTGCAGCGCTTCCCGTGCCTGCTGCTGGCGCAGCGGGCTGCCGCCGCCGGCGGTACGCTCCCGGCGGTGCTGAATGCCGCCAATGAGGCGGCCGTCCAGTCATTTCTCGATGGGCGTCTGAACTTTACGTCGATCCCGGTGGTCATTGAGGGCGTGCTCAATTGCGTGGCAGCGGCGCCCGTGCCGGATCTCGAAACCGTTCTGGAGGCGGACCGTGCGGCGCGGCAAGCCGCCGCGCAGCTGATTTCGCGCCTGGAAAGCGCTACCCCTGACTCGGTCGCGGGAGCCCTTGCCTGATGTCGGTTGCGATCTCAATCCTGGCGTTCATCTTTGCCATCAGCGTCCTGGTCGCCGTCCACGAGTTCGGCCACTTCTGGGTCGCCAAAAGGCTCGGCTTCAAGGTCCTGCGCTTCTCCATCGGCTTCGGCAAACCATTGTGGATGCGCACCGCGGGCGCTGATCGCACCGAGTACGCCATCGCTGCCATTCCGCTAGGCGGTTACGTCAAGCTGCTCGATGAGCGCGAAGGCCCGGTGCCCGCGGCGGAGATCGAGCGCTCCTTTACGCGTCGACCGGTGTGGCAGCGGCTGCTGGTACTGAGCGCCGGTCCCGCGTTCAATTTCCTGTTCGCCATTGCCGCTTACTGGATTCTCTTTATGTGGGGTGTGCCGCAGGCTCATCCCGTGGTGGGCGAGGTCGTGCTCAACTCGCATGCCGCGCAGGCGGGGCTGAGGCCGCGTGACGAGATTCTGCGCGTGGGCAGCGAGCGCACGGTAGATCCCAAGGCGGTGATCTTTGCCTTGCTCGAGGACGTGCTGGACGACGGTCAGGTGTCGTTGCGCGTGCGGGGAGTCGATGGCATCGAACGCAATCTGATGCTGAGCGTCCCTGATGCCCGCGAGCGGCATGGACTCACCGAGCCCGGGGCGCTGATGAAGGGCATCGGCTTCGATTTTCGCGCGCCTGAGGTGCCGCCGATCATCGAGCGGCCGCTTCCCGACGGTCCGGCCGAGCAGGCTGGCATCCGTTCCGGCGAGCGCGTGCTGGCCGTCGATAGTCAGGCGATGGCGACCAGCACGGAGTTTCGCGACTACATCAGCCAACGCCCCGGCGAGCGCGTCATCCTGACGGTGCGCGGTGCGGACGGGGAACGCAACGTCGCGGTCACGATACGCGCCGAGCACGAAGGCGAGGCGACCGTGGGGCGAATCGGCGTCGAGCTGCAGCGCGCCGAGCTCGAGCGCCTCGGGCCGTTTGCCGCTTTGACACGGGCCGGCAGTGAGACCTGGAGCATGTCGCAGCTCACCGTGAGCATGCTGTGGAACATGGTCATGGGGCGCGTCTCGGTAAAGAACATCAGTGGCCCGATCAACATCGCAGCCTTCGCCGGCGAGACTGCGCGCGTGGGCCTGCGGCCGTTCCTGACGTTCCTCGCGATCGTCAGTATCAGCCTCGGCGTGTTGAACCTGCTGCCGATTCCGATCCTGGATGGCGGGCAGATGCTGTTTCAGCTGATCGAGTGGGTGAAGGGTAGTCCGCTGTCGGAGCGCGCGCAGGTGCTGGGTCAGCAGGTCGGCATAGCGCTGCTGCTGCTGTTGATGAGCCTGGCGTTCTACAACGACATCACCTCGCGTTTCCTCAACTAGAAGGGAACTGACAGGCCGCGAATGATCCGCAAGCTGATTGCGCCGCTGGTACTGTGCCTGCTTGCCTTTGGCGCCTTTGCCCAAAGCAGCGTTGAGGACGAATTCACTGTCGGCGACATCCGCGTCGAGGGCCTGCAGCGCATCTCGGAGGGCACGATCTACAACTACCTGCCGGTCAACATCGGCGACCGGCTCGATACGCAGCGCATCCAGGAGGCGCTGCGTGCGCTGTACAAGACGGGTTTCTTCCGCGACGTGGAGCTGCGTCGCGATGGCAACACGCTGGTGGTGGTAGTGCTCGAGCGCCCCTCCATCGAGAGCTTCGAGATCAAGGGCAACAAGGACATCAAGACCGAAGACCTGCAGAAGAGCTTGCGCAACGTGGGGCTCGCAACAGGCAAGACCTATGACCAGTCGGTGCTCGAGGAGGTGAAGCAGTACCTCACGGACCAGTATTTCAGCCGCGGCAAGTACGGAGTACGCATCGATACCAACGTCGAGGAGCTGCCGGGCAACAAGGTGCGCATCACGGTAGAGGTTACCGAGGGCAAGCGTGCGCGGATCCGCCAGATCAACATCGTCGGCAACACCGAGTACCGGGACAAGGATCTGCGCGACGACTTCGAGCTCAACACGCCGAACTGGCTGTCGTGGTACAGGCAGGATGACCGCTACTCGCGCGAGTCGCTGCAGGGGGACCTGGAGAAGCTGCGCTCCTACTACATGGATCGCGGCTACGCGAATTTCCAGATCGAGTCCGCGCAGGTAGCGATCGCGCCGGAGAAGGACGACATCTTCATCACGGTCAACATCCACGAAGGGGACGTGTTCAAGATCGGCGAGGTGAAGCTGGCGGGCACTATGGTCGTTCCCGAGGCGCAGTTGAAACGCCTCATCCTGGTGCGTCCTGGCGATACCTTCTCCAACAAGCTCGTGACCCAGTCGCAGCAGCTCATTACCTACCGGCTGGGCGAGCAGGGCTATGCCTTTGCCAAGGTCGACCCGGTGCCGACTGCGGACAACGCCAAGAAGGAGGTATCGCTCACGTTTTTTGTCGAGCCGGGTAATCGCGTCTACGTCCGTCACATCAACTTCCTCGGCACCTCGAGCATCAACGACGAGGTCCTGCGGCGCGAGATGCGCCAACTGGAAGGTGGCTGGCTATCCAATGCCTCCGTGGAACGCTCCAAGGAGCGCATCCAGAGACTGCCGTTTGTGGAGAAGGTGGATTACGAGACTACGCCTGTACCGGGCGCCGCCGACCAGGTGGACGTCGACTTCACCATCAAGGAGGGTTTGCCCGGCCAGTTCGGCGGCGGCATCGGTTACTCCGGGTCACAGGGGCTGATCCTCAACGGCAACTTCACGCACAGCAACTTCATGGGTACCGGCCAGCGCCTCGCCGGAGAGATCAACGCCGGCAAGTACAGCAAGGTCTACAGCCTCTCGCACACCGATCCGTACCGCACGATCGACGGTGTCAGCCGCACGATTTCACTCGCGTACCGCGACATCACGCAATTCGTCTCGGCCTCATCGGACTTCGACACCAAGAACCTCATGGCCGGGCTCGACTACGCTTACCCGATCACCGAGTACCAGTCGCTGCACTTCGGGATCTCTGCACAGAAGAACGAGTTGCTGACGTCGAGCGGCAGCGCACAACAGGCAGTCGACTGGGTGAGGAACAACGGCGATCCCTTCATTCATAGCGAGCCCAATGGCCTGGGCGGCACAATTGACTTCTATGGCACAAGATATACGGCGCTGGAGCTCATCGGCGGCTGGAGCTTTGACACGCGCAATCGCGCCATCTTTGCTGACCGCGGCACGCGGCACGCGGTCTCGCTGTCCCTCGCTGCCCCGGGCAGCAACGTTCAGTACTGGGTGGTCAACTACGACTTGCTGCAGTTCCTGCCGCTGCCCGGACCCTTCACTCTCGCCCTGATCGGCGATTTCGCCTACGGCGAGGACATCGGCGACACGACGTCGCTGCCGCCGTACCGGCAATTCTTCGCCGGCGGGCCGGACTCAGTGCGCGGCTACCGCGACAGCCGTCTGGGCCCGAAGGATAACTTCGGCAATCCCTACGGCGGCAACCTGAAGGTGGTGGCCCGCAGCGAAATCCTGTTCCCCGTTCCCGAGAAGTGGAAGACCTCGGCGCGCATCAGCCTTTTCTTCGACATCGGCAACGTCTTCTCGACGGGGCATGTCAATTTCGTCGGCATCGACGGCGTGACCCCGGTCGATTACAAGTTCGCGTATGATCAGTTGAAGCAGTCCACGGGTATCGCGGTGCAGTGGCTCGCCCCATTGGGGATATTCCGCTTCAGCTATGCGTTCCCGCTGAATGCCAAGGACAGCGATGGCGTGCATTTCAAGGACGAGACGGAAGGGTTCCAGTTTTCGATCGGTCAGGCGTTTTGAGGAAATTATCAGTGATCGGTACACAACGTTCGTTGCTCAAGGTTCTCGCGGCGGCAGCGCTCCTGGCGGGCGTGATGCCCGCGGCGCACGCGCAGCTCAAGGTTGGCGTGGTCAGCGTGCCCCAGCTCATCGAGGACTCGCCGCAGGCCAAGGCAGCAATGCAGGCTCTGCAGGACGAGTTCATGCCGCGCCGGCGCGAGATCGAGAATCAGCAGAAGGAGATGAAGGCGCGCGAAGACAAGCTCACGCGTGACAGCGCGGTGATGTCCGAGGCCGAACGCAGCAAGTCCGAGCGCGAGCTGCGCGACGGCCAGCGCGAGCTGCAGCGCCGCCAGAACGAATATGTCGAGGATCTCAACGTGCGCCGCAACGAGGAGCTGGGAAAGCTGCAACGTACGCTGCTGCAGGAGGTACAGACCTACGCCAAGGCCCAGGGATTCGACCTGGTGGTCGGCGACGGGGTGCTGTACGCCAAGGACAATCTCAACATCACGCCCGCGGTATTGAGTAACCTGCAGGCACACGCCAAGACCGCTCCGGCTGCACCGGCAGCCACCAAGACCGCTCCGGCGGCGGCCGCACCGGCAGCCACCAAGCCGGTGGAGAAGAAGCCCTGACCTGAGGAGCGTTGCGGGTGAACGATGTCAGCCACCAGACGTTTCACCCGCGGTCGTTGACTTTCGGATCGCGCACCGTGTCCGGGCGCTGAGCGCAGCCATGGTCATGTCGCTGGGCGAGCTGGCGGTGCGCTTCGGATGCGAGCTCAGAGGGGATCCGGCGGCCCGCGTCGACAGCGTGGCGACCCTGCAGAACGCGAACGCCCACGCTGTCACTTTCCTCGCCAACCCGCGCTACCGCCGCCATCTCGCGCAGACGCGTGCGGGGGCTGTGGTACTGGAAACAAAGCTGGCCGCCGAGTGTCCGGTGGCGGTGCTCATCGCTGCCGACCCGTACGCCACCTATGCGCGCATTGCCGCGTTGCTCTACCCGGAGCCGCAGTTTCCTGCGGGCATCGACCCTGCTGCACACGTGAGCCGGAGCGCTGTGGTCGCTTCAAGCGCATCCATCGCTGCCAATGTCGTGCTCGAGGACGAGGTGCGTGTCGGTGAGCGGGTCCGGATCGGGCCAGGCTGTGTGGTCATGCGCGGCAGCACGCTCGAGGCGGATACTCGCCTGACGGCCAATGTCACCGTGTGCCAGGGAGTGCACATCGGCGCACGCGTGCTCATGCATCCGGGCGTCGTCATCGGCGCGGACGGCTTCGGCCTGGCGCCCGAGCGTGGTCGCTGGATCAAGGTGCCGCAGGTCGGCGGCGTGCGCATCGGCGATGACGTCGAGATCGGGGCTAACACCACCATCGATCGCGGGGCCATCGACGACACCATCATCGAGGACGGTGTCAAGCTCGACAATCAAATTCAGATCGGGCACAACGTGCGCGTCGGCGCCCATACGGCCATCGCGGGCTGCACTGGTGTCTCTGGTAGCACGACCATCGGGCGCGGCTGCATGATCGCCGGCATGGTGGGCATCGCCGGGCACCTGGAGATCTGTGACGGTACGGTGATCACCGGGCGCACGCTGGTCAGCCGCTCGATCACACGGCCGGGGGTGTACTCGGGGGGACTACCCGCCGATGAAGCGCGGCGCTGGCGCCGCAACAGCGCGCGCTTCAGGCACCTGGATGAGCTGGCGCGCCGCCTCGAGCGGCTGGGGGGCGGCGGACTGGGCACGACAGAACAAGAGGGCGAGGATGACTGAAACCGTATACATGGATATCAACGCCGTGATGCGGCAGCTGCCACATCGCTATCCGTTCCTGTTGGTGGACCGGGTGCTGGAATGCACGCCGGGCAAAGCGATACGCGCGCTCAAGAACGTGACGTACAACGAGCCGTTTTTCACGGGGCACTTCCCCCATCGACCCGTGATGCCGGGTGTAATGATCATCGAAGCGCTGGCGCAGGCGGCAGGCATCCTCGCTTTTCGCACCGTGGGTGTGTTTCCCGACGAGCACACGCGATTCTTCTTCGTCGGCATCGACAAGGCGCGGTTTCGCAGGCCGGTCGAACCGGGCGATCAGCTGATCCTCAGGGCCGAGCTGGTGCGCTCGTTCAAAGGGATCTGGAAATTTGCCACGGTGGCCGAGGTGGCGGGAGAGGAAGTCGCGTCAGCCGAGATGATGGTGACGCCGGAAGCGCGCGCGACGCCGGCGAGGAGTGACGCACCCACATGATCGATGCGCGCGCGGTGATCGATCCGCAGGCCGAGCTGGCCGCAGATGTCGAGGTTGGGGCGTTCGCGATCATCGGTCCGCAGGTCAGCATCGGCACCGGATGCCAGATCGGGCCGCACGCCGTCATCAAGGGACCGACGCGTCTCGGCGCGCACAACCAGGTGTTCCAATTCGCCTCGCTCGGCGATGCTCCGCAGGACAAGAAGTATCGCGGCGAGCCCACGCGACTGGAGATCGGCGATCACAACACGTTTCGCGAGTACTGCACCGTCAACCGCGGCACGACGCACGGTGGCGGAGTCACGCGCATCGGCAGCGACAACTGGTTCATGGCCTATACCCACGTAGCCCACGACTGCCAGATCGGCGATCACTGCGTCCTGGCGAATTTCGCCACGCTCGGCGGACACGTGGAGCTCGGCGACTGGGTCATCATGGCGGGATTCTCCGGGATCCATCAGTACTGCAAGGTCGGGGCGCATTGCTTTCTCGCCAACAACGCCGCCGTGACCCGCGATGTGCCACCGTACCTGATGGTGACCGGGCAGCCGGCGCAGCCGCACAGTGTGAATGCGGAGGGGCTCAAGCGGCGTGGATTCACGCCGGATCAGATCCGCAACCTGCGCAGTGCCTACCGGCTGCTGTACCGCTCGGGCCTCAAGCTGGCGGAGGCGATCGAGCAGCTCCAGGCGCTCGTACCGAGCCAGCCGGAGCTGAAGATCTTCGTCGATTTTCTGGGACAGACCACGCGCAGCATCGTGAGGTAGGGCTTTGCGCTTTGCCCTCGTGGCTGGTGAGGCGTCGGGAGATCAGCTCGGCGCTGCGCTGATCCGCTCGCTGCGGGCACGCTCGCCGTCGGCCCGGTTCTTCGGCGTCGCCGGGCCGAAGATGCAGGCCGAGGGGTGCGAAGCCTGGGCCCCTTCAGAGGCGCTCGCGGTCATGGGGCTGTTTGAAGTGTTGAGTCACCTGCCACGACTGCTGCGTCTGCGCCGCGAGCTGCACCAGCGACTGCTGACGGAGCGTCCGGATGTATTCATCGGCATCGATGCGCCGGAATTCAATCTCGGCCTCGCGCGCCGGCTGCACGCCGCGGGCCTGCGTACCGTTCAATACGTGAGCCCACAAGTCTGGGCCTGGCGCCAAGGGCGAGTGCGCAGCATTGGCGCGGCCGTGGATCTGGTCCTGTGTCTGCTACCTTTCGAGGCGCGGTTCTATGCACAGGTGGGAGTTCCTGCCGAGTTCGTCGGCCACCCGCTGGCCGACCTGATTCCCGAACACACCGACCGGCACGCGGCACGCGAGCAACTGGGTCTCCTGGAGCGACCCACGGTGGCGGTACTGCCGGGCAGTCGCATGGGCGAGGTGAGTCGCCTGGGGGATGATTTTGCGGGGGCGATCCGCTGGCTGGCGCAGCGGCGCCCGACTCTGCAGTTTGTCGCCCCGATGGCCAACGAGTCGGTGCGGGCGGCTTTCCATCACGCCCTCGAGCGCAGAGCTCCTGGCGTCGAGGTCCGACTGCTCGATGGCAGCTCGCACCTGGCGCTGGCTGCCGCAGACGTCGTGCTCGTCGCCTCGGGTACTGCGACGCTGGAGACGCTCCTCACCAAGCGGCCCATGGTGGTGGCGTATCGCCTGGGCGCGCCCACTGCCTGGCTGGTACGCACCTTCAAGGTGATGAAGGCTCCGTTCTTTTCGCAACCCAATCTGCTTGCCGGTGAGCGCATCGTGCCGGAGCTGTTCCAGGAGCAGGTGACGCCCGAGTCCCTCGGCAGCGAGCTGCTACGCGAGCTGGATGACAAGGCTGTGCGCGAGCGCCAGGAGCGCGTCTTCGCTGACATCCACCGGCAGCTGAAGCGCAACGCCAGCGACCGCGCCGCCGAGGCCATACTGAGCCTGCTGATACCGCGTGCGGTGCCCGCCTCGTGATCAAGCGCCGTCGCCGACAAGTGCGGTTGCCGTTCCCCGAGCCGGCGCGCCTGGCTGGGGTGGACGAGGCGGGACGTGGACCTCTCGCGGGCCCCGTCGTAGCTGCGGCCGTCATCCTCGATGCGCGGCGACCCATTCGCGGACTAGACGATTCGAAAATGCTCGAACCCGAGGTGCGGGAGAAGCTCGCAATCCGGATTCGCGCCCGGGCGCTGGCCTGGTCGGTGGCCTGGGCGGACCGCGAGGAGGTCGACTCGCTCAATATCCTGGAAGCAACGCTGCTCGCGATGCGCCGCGCGCTGCTCGGCTTGCAGATCGCGCCCGATGAAGTGCGGATCGATGGGGATCGGTGCCCATCGCTCGAGGGACTGGCGTTTGCGTGCCCCGCGGTTCCGATCATCCGGGGTGATGCCCTGGTTCCCGCCATCAGCGCCGCTTCCATCCTGGCCAAGACCTACCGCGACGCATGGATGCGCTCGTACCACGAGATCTGGCCGGACTATGGGTTCGCATCGCACAAGGGCTATGCAACACCGGAACATCTCGCTGCGCTGACGTGCCATGGCGCCTGCCCTTTGCATCGGCGCTCGTTCATGCCGGTCAAGGTCATGACCGGGTTCGGCGGCGAGGCAGCGCCTGACGGGCCCGAAGCGATGCCCGCAGACGACGCTCAGACGGCTACAATCGCGCTGGTCCAGCTGCCGTTCCTCGCATGACTCAATTCGTCCATCTGCGCCTGCACACAGAGTACTCGCTGCTCGACAGCGTCGTGCGCGTTCCGGAGCTGATGGTTGCGGCGGCAGGCGCGGCCATGCCCGCGATCGCGCTGACGGACGAGACCAACCTGTTCGCGATGATCAAGTTCTATCGCGCGGCCCAGGCGCGGGGACTGAAGCCCATCATCGGTGTCGACGTACGCCTGCGCGAAGCCGCCGAGCGGCAGGAGCCCGCGCGACTGACTCTGTTGAGTCAGAACCTGGGGGGCTATCGCAATCTGACACGCCTCATTACGCGGGCCTATCTCGAGGGCCAGAGACGCGGCGTGCCGCTCGTCGACCGGTCCTGGCTCACGCGGGAGAGCACGGCTGGGCTGATCGCCCTTTCGGGCGCACAGGAAGGCGATGTCGGACGGGCACTGCTCAACCGCGAGGCTGACGCGCGCCGCCTCCTCGAGCGCTGGCTCGAGCTCTTCGACAACCGCTTTTACGTCGAGGTCCAGAGAGTCGGCCGTCCGAACGAGGCAGCCTATCTGGAGGCTGCATTGCGCCTCGTCGGTGACTGTCCGGCGCCGCTCGTGGCCACGAACGATGTACGCTTCATCCGGCCGCAGGATTTCGAATCGCACGAAGCGCGGGTCTGCATCCAGGAGGGCAGCCTGCTCGCCGACGCGGCGCGGCCGCGACGGTACACGGAGCAGCAGTACCTTCGATCCCCGGCAGAGATGGCCGAGCTGTTCGCGGAGCTGCCCGAAGCGCTCGAGAACTCGGTTGAGATCGCGCGCCGCTGCAGCCTGGAACTCAAGCTCGGCGAGTCGAAGCTGCCGGAGTATCCGGTGCCAGCGGGCATCACGGAAGCAGACTACCTGCGTGCGCAGGCGCATGCGGGGCTGGAAGGGCGCCTGCCCGCGCAGGGCGAGATCCACCCCGATGCCGAGCGCGGCTGGCCTGTATACGAGCGACGTCTGGCAGCGGAGCTCGACACCATCTGCAGCATGGGCTTCGCCGGCTACTTTCTCATCGTCGCCGACTTTATCCGCTGGGCGCGGGAGAGCGGCATTCCAGTCGGTCCAGGCCGCGGCTCCGGCGCCGGATCACTCGTAGCGTGGAGCCTCGGCATCACCGATCTCGATCCTCTGCAACACGACCTGCTGTTCGAGCGCTTCCTCAATCCTGAGCGCGTGTCGATGCCGGACTTCGACATCGACTTCTGTATGGAAGGACGCGATCGGGTCATCGACTACGTGGCCGAGAAGTACGGGCGCGACCGCGTGTCGCAGATCATCACCTGCGGCACGATGGCGGCCAAGGCGGTGGTGCGTGACGTCGGACGCGTGCAGGGCATGAGCTACGGTTACGTCGACCGGATTGCCAAGCTGATTCCCTTCGAGCTCGGCATCACGCTCGACAAGGCGCTGCAGGATGAGCCCGAGCTGAGGCGCCTCTACGAATCGGAGGAAGAGGTCCGTAACCTCATCGATCTGGCGCGCTCGCTCGAAGGGCTGACGCGCAACGCCGGCACGCACGCGGGCGGTGTGGTGATCGCGCCGTCGATGCTCACCGATTTCACGCCGCTGTTCTGCGAAGAAGGCTCGCACAGCGTCGTCACCCAGTTCGACAAGGACGACGTCGAAGCGGCGGGGCTGGTGAAGTTCGACTTCCTGGGGCTGCGCACGCTCACGATCATCGACTGGACGGTCAAGGCCATCAATGCGCAGCGTGCCGCCGCCAGCGAAGCGCCACTCGATATCGCCGCGCTGCCCATGGACGATCCGGCCACGTTTGCGTTGCTGAAGAGCTGCCGGACGAACGCGATCTTCCAGCTCGAATCACGCGGCATGAAGGACCTGATTCGCCGGCTGCAACCCGACCGGTTCGAAGACATCGTGGCGCTGGTGGCGCTGTTCCGCCCGGGGCCGCTGCAGTCGGGAATGGTCGATGATTTCATCGCGCGCAAACACGGTCGTACTGATCAGCCGATTGACTACTTGCATCCGGATCTCAAGCCCGTGCTCGCTGGCACCTATGGCGTGATCTTGTACCAGGAACAGGTGATGCAGATCGCCCAGGTCCTGGCGGGCTACACGCTCGGCGGCGCGGATCTGCTGCGCCGGGCCATGGGCAAGAAGAAGCCCGAGGAGATGGCCAAGCAGCGCTCAGTGTTCACCGAGGGCGCGATGCAACGCGGCGTCCCGGAGCCGCGCGCCCGGCACATCTTCGACTTGATGGAGAAATTCGCGGGCTACGGCTTCAACAAGTCGCACTCGGCGGCGTATGCGCTGCTGTCCTACCAGACCGCCTGGCTCAAGGCACATTACCCGGCGCAGTTCATGGCCGCGGTGTTGTCCGCGGACATGGACCGCACCGACAAGGTTGTCACGCTGATCGACGAGTGCGTGAGCCTCGGCCTGCAGGTGGAGCCTCCCGACATCAATTCCTCGCACTACGCGTTCACGGTGAGCGGCGCGCACAGGATTCGTTACGGGCTTGGCGCGGTGAAGGGCGTGGGGCACTCGGCGGTCGAGGCCATCATCGCGGAGCGCAACGCTCGTGGCCCGTTTGCCGGCATTGAAGACGTATGCCGGCGTTTGGACCTGAATCGCGTCAACAAACGCGTGCTGGAGGCGCTGATCCGCTCCGGCTGCCTCGACTCCCTGGGTCACACGCGCAACACGCTGATGAGCCGCCTCGCGGCCGCCATGCAGCTGGGCGAACAGAACACGCGGGCACAGGCGGTCGGTCAGGTCGACCTGTTCGGGCTCGCCGCAGGCCCCGCAACACACCTGCGCGAAGTCCGCGAAACAGAGTTACCGGAATGGCCCGAGGCCACACGCCTCGCGGGTGAGCGCGACACGCTGGGCCTTTACCTCACGGGCCATCCGATCGCGCAGTACGAGAGCGAATTGACCTTCCTCACCAGCGGGCGGCTCGGCGATCTGGCAACCGGCCGGCCAGCGGGCGCAGGTGAAGGTGGCCGCTGGCAACCGGGACGCGTGGTCACAGTCGCGGGACTCGTGCTCGAGGTGCGAAAGCGCGCCAACCGCGTGACGCTGGTACTCGACGATCGCAGTGGGCGCATCGAAGTGCTGTTGTACGATGAGACGTTTCAGCAGTATCGCGACATCGTGGCCAAAGATGAGATCCTGCTGATCGAGGGGCAGCTGCGTTTCGATGAATTCACCGAAGGCTGGCGCCTCACCGCCAAACGGTTGCTGGACATCGACGCGGCGCGTGAACAGCAGGCGCGGCGCTTGATCCTGCAGTGGCCCGCCGGCGGCGAGGGCGTCGACCGCGTGCGTCATCTGATTGACATCCTCAAGCCTTACGTCGGTGGCAGCTGCAGCATCCAGGTCAACTACCGTGCCGCTGGCGCCAGCGCTGCGCTGTCGCTCGATGAGCAATGGCTGGTACGGCCGGCACCGGAGCTCATCGAGCAGCTGAAGCGTTTCGTCGGGCCGGAGAATCTGCGCATCGTCTATGGTGCGCGCAGCAGCGGCGATGACGGCGCTGCCAGTGTGGGCCGCAGCGTCAACTGAGCGCCACAGCCCTGCCCGTGCAAAGGGCGCCATCGTCCGCTAGCATGACGCGCCCATGGATCTGAATTTCCTCGACTTCGAACAGCCGATCGCCGAGCTCGAGGCGAAGATCGACGAGCTTAAATTTCTCGGCTCCGACACCGAGATCAATATCGGCGAGGAGATCGCACGGCTCAAAGCCAAGAGCCGGGCGCTCACCACGAGCATCTTCGCCAGTCTCACGCCGTGGCAGATCACGCAACTCGCGCGCCATCCACAGCGCCCGTACGCGCTCGATTACATCGGCCAGATCTTCACGGATTTCCAGGAGCTGCATGGCGATCGCATGTACGGCGATGATCTGGCGATCGTCGGCGGGCCGACGCGGCTCGATGGGCGCGCCGTGATGGTAATCGGCCACCAGAAGGGCCGTGACACGAAGGAGCGGGTGCGACGCAACTACGGCATGCCAAAGCCCGAGGGGTATCGCAAGGCGCTGCGCCTGATGAGGCTCGCAGCGCGCTTCCGGCTGCCGCTGGTGACGCTGATCGATACTCCCGGTGCCTATCCGGGTGTCGGTTCCGAGGAGCGCGGCCAGAGCGAGGCGATCGCACGGAATCTCTTCGAGATGAGCACGCTGGAAACCCCGATCGTCAGCGTCGTGATCGGCGAGGGCGGTTCGGGGGGCGCGCTCGCTATCGGCGTGTGCGATCGGCTGCTGATGCTCCAGTACAGCATCTATTCGGTCATTTCCCCCGAAGGTTGCGCGTCGATCCTGTGGAAGAGTGCGGACAAGAAGGAACTCGCCGCGGAAGCAATGGGGCTCACGGCGGATCGGCTCAGCAAGCTGAGCCTGGTCGACGAAGTGGTGCGCGAACCCCTGGGTGGCGCACATCGTGATCCTGGCGCCATTGCGGAAACGGTCAAGAGCGCCGTGGTGCGCAATCTGAAGGAGCTCGAAAGCGTTCCGTTGGAGCAGCTGCTCTCGGCTCGCAACGTGCGCCTGAAGGCTTTCGGCGCATTCACCGGCAACTGAATGACGCGCGCGGTCGAGCGATGGCAACGGGTTTTTCCGCCGCAACTTTGCAGGCCGCTCTGGCCGCGCTGGATGTCCCCGCCGGCTCGCGCTATTGCGTTGCGCTGAGCGGCGGGGCGGATTCCACGGCGCTGCTCAAAGGCCTGGTCGATCTGCGCGAGCAGCAGGCGGGGTTCGGCCTGCGGGCCATCCACATCAACCATTACCTGCAACCGCGCGCGGACGGGTGGGCTGAACATTGTGCGTCGCTCGGCAGACGGCTCGCGGTTCCCTGCCAGCTGCTGGACGCGCCGGTCGAAGCGGTGCGCGGCGAATCTCTCGAAGCTGCGGCACGAGAGGCGCGTTACGAGCTGCTGGCTGCCAACCTCGCATCAGGGGAGTTCTTGCTGACGGCACATCAGGCCGAAGATCAGCTCGAGACGATCCTGCTGCAACTCGCTCGTGGCGCAGGTGTCGCCGGGCTTGCCGGCATGCCGCGCCGCTCAGTCTGCGGACCGGGCTTCCATCTGCGACCGCTGCTCGACTTCGGACGCGAGGAGCTGCGCACCTTCGTCGCTGCGACGGGGCTCGACTGGATCGAGGACCCGAGCAACGAGGACCCGCGCTTCGACCGTAACTTTGTGCGTCAGCAGATTCTGCCCGTGCTGCTGCAACGCTGGCCGGCTCTGGCGGCAAGCGCGGTCCGAAGCGCTGACCACCTGGCGAGTGCCCAGGTGTTACTCGATCATCTGGCGCAGGCCGACTACACGGGCGCTGCGGAGGGCAACCGTCTGCGCGTCCCATCGCTGCGGGCGCTTGAACCGGCGCGCGTGAGCAACCTGCTGCGTTTTTGGATTCGAAGCCACGGGGTGTCGTTACCGGCGAGCGCAACGCTGGCGCAGATCGAGCAGCAGATGCTCGCCGCGCGTGCGGACTCGATTCCCGAAGTCGCCTGGGGCAACCACGTGATGCGACGCTACCGCGATCGGCTCTATCTGGGCCCGAGGCTGCCGCCACCGCCGGGCGAAATGCTGTCCTGGCCATGGCGCGCCCAGCCGGAGCTATCGCTGCCAGCGGGCCTTGGCCGGCTGAGGGCGCGCGCCGCCGAACGCGGCGCTGCGGGACTCATCGGTCTTCCTGACATGCTGCGAGTGGGCTGGCGCGCGGGTGGAGAGAGTCTACGGCTCGCGACCAATCGGCCGCGACGCGAGCTGCGCGCTCTGATGCAGGAGTGGGACATCGTGCCGTGGATGCGCAGCCGCATTCCGCTGCTGAGTGCGGGTCAGACGCTGGCCGCGGTGGCTGACCTGTGGGTGGCGGCCGAATTTCGCGCTGCCACGGATCAGCCAGGCGTCCGCATCGAGTGGCTCGATCATCCCGCGCTTGATTGAAGCGCGGGACGGGCGCACGCGCCGATTTCGCGACCAGCTCGTGCGGTAAGTTTCATTGAGCCGACCCGCCCGTTCTGGTACCCTGACTGCCCGTCGAAAATCACCGGCTGACGCGGCGCAGCTGAGCGACGGGATCAACTGATCTCCCTCTCCGACGACCGCCCGCGGCCCTTCGGTACACATGACCGGTCCTGTTGCGCGGGACCCTTTGTATTGCGAGTAAGTCTGGCATGACCCGTTTCGTATTCGTCACCGGCGGCGTCGTTTCCTCGTTGGGCAAGGGCATCGCCAGCGCTTCGCTCGGCGCGATCCTCGAAGCGCGCGGGCTCAAGATCGCGATGGTGAAGCTCGATCCGTACATCAACGTCGATCCCGGCACCATGAGCCCGTTCCAGCATGGCGAGGTGTTCGTGACGCAGGACGGCACCGAGACCGATCTGGACCTCGGGCACTACGAGCGTTTCGTGCGCACGACGACCGGCCGCAACAGCAATTTCACCACCGGGCGCATCTACGAGCGCGTGATCGCCAAGGAACGGCGCGGCGACTACCTGGGCGCCACGGTGCAGGTGATCCCGCACATCACCGACGAGATCAAACGCAGCATCCGCCTCGGCGCCGGAGATGCGGACGTGTGCATGGTGGAAATCGGCGGTACTGTCGGCGACATCGAGTCCCTGCCGTTCCTCGAGGCGATCCGCCAGATGGGCGTCGAGCTCGGTCGCAACAACGTCGCCTATATGCACCTGACCCTGATTCCGGTGGTGGGCACTTCGGGGGAGATCAAGACCAAGCCAACGCAGCATTCGGTAAAAGAGCTGCGCGGCATCGGTATTCAGCCCGACGTCCTGTTGTGCCGCTGCCGCGACCCGCTGCCGGAAGAGCATCGGCGCAAGATCGCGCTGTTCACTAACGTCGAGGAGCGCGCGGTGATTTCGGCGATCGATGCCGATGACATTTATAAGATTCCGCTGCTCCTGCACGAGCAGGGGCTCGATGACATCATCGTCGATAAGTTGCGCCTGGAGGCCCGCCCGGCCGACCTGTCCGAGTGGCGCCACGTGGTGAGCGCGAAGATGAATCCGGAGGCGCAGGTCAACGTCGCGATGGTCGGCAAGTACGTGCAGATCCGCGACTCCTACATCTCGCTGAACGAGGCGCTCACCCATGCCGGGGTACGGACGCGCACGCGCGTGAACGTGCACTACGTGGAATCGACCGACCTGGAGATGCACGGGCTGTCGGCGCTCGACGGAATGGACGCGATCCTGGTGCCTGGCGGATTCGGTGAGCGCGGTATCGAGGGCAAGATCCGCGCGGCCGAGTACGCGCGCTGCAACCGCATCCCCTACCTGGGGATCTGCCTCGGGATGCAAGTGGCGGTGATTGAGTTCGCCCGCCACGTGGCGGGCCTCGAGGGCGCGAACAGCACCGAGTTCAATCGCGCGACACCGCATCCGGTCATTGCGCTCATTACGGAATGGCAG
>Ga0326726_10002561_pt1 | contig 16678 bp, 21 predicted proteins | sample MHFenrmetagenome_2_FD_207603 | JGI IMG/M metagenome (GOLD analysis project Ga0326726, IMG submission 207603) | Lab enriched peat soil microbial communities from Michigan Hollow, Ithaca, NY, United States - MHF15MN | ecosystem: Environmental > Terrestrial > Soil > Wetlands > Peat | place: USA... | reverse complement strand
TTTTAAAAGAAGAATGTGTCGTAACCGTATAATTCCCAAGTTCCGGATTAAGCAAAAAGAGCCCTTTTTTAGAACTGTTGTCTTTTAATGCAGCAAGGATTATAGAAGTTTTTACATTCAGAACTCCTCTGCAGGCTTTGCATAAGTATTGGGTTGCCATAAAGTACCTCCTGTTTGTTTAATATGAATTGATAATATTAATTATTTTTTCGGCTTCTTCCTTTACAAGATAGGATATATTTTCACCAAAATCAATTTTTTCCGGTTGAATTCCCAGTAAATAAACAGGCATACTGAAAAATTCCGATATTCTCTTCAGGGAGATATTGTGAGTATTGAAGGTCAAATCATTTATCTTGCTGACTGACATTAGTTTAGATGTCCCTGGAACTGATCCCATTTCAACGCAGTCAATTAGCACAAGTATATCCGGATCAATTATGTTTATCTTTCCAATATAGTTTTCAAGACTTACTTCGACCGTAAGCGACTCTATATTCTGTTTTTTCCTGATACCTGAACTTATGTAAACGCCGACCCCGTCATCCTTTTTGAGGAGATTCCCGATTCCGACAAATAGTATTCTTTTGTCATTCTTCAGCAGGAAGTTTTTGAGGTCTTCAGGCACCCTTGAATAAGTATTTTACAAGAACCTGTTTCAGGCAGTTCGGACAGATAATGTTGAACATGTCCTTTCGTTTCAAACCGTCCCTGATCTCAACATCAAGATCATGGCCTTTGGCCAGCTCCAGCTTCTGATTCAGGAGATTAAGGTTAAGGATCGAAGAGAAAGCTTTCGGGCCAAGCTTCCTGTGCAGGAAATGGAGATGTTCCTTCGTTGTAATCACGGCACCGCAGTTTTCGCAAATAAGAAGCTCTTTTTCCTGGTATTCAATGACTTTGTCTTTGTCAAATACAGCCAGATCGAATATCTTGTCTGATAAAGTCACTCCTTTTCCTGTAATACAATGATCCTGGCACTGGCCACAGAATATACACTTTCCATAATCTCTTTTGATCGTTCTGACTCCTTTTTCTATATCATCAGAGTTTGTTATTGCCTGAGGCGGACAAACATTTGCACATGTTTCGCACCCTACACAATTTTCATTATCGACCACAGGTTTGCCCCTGAATTTTTCAAATGGGATATGAGGCTCAGCAGGAAATTTTGAGGTGTAAGCCGGTGTGAAAAGTGAAATAACTGCTTCCTTTAACTCTCTTATCTTTGGATATTTCATTTTACAGCCTCCTTATAATCATCTTTCACGCTTTTCTTACCGAGCTTAATGCCAAAATGATAGGTTCCCCTTATAAGCGCATGTGCTCCAACGGTAGAAGCAAAGAATAAAATAGGGATAGCAACCAGCGCTTTGGTACTGGCATCACTGAGTCCAAAATGGAACACAACACCCAGAAGGATGCTGCAACAACCAAGAGTGACACATTTTGTTGCTGCCTGAAGTCTGTTATAAGTATCAGGAAGCCTGATAATTCCAATGCAGCCTAACAGATTGAAAAGTACTCCTATAGTTATGAATATCAAGCTTATCATATTATTCATTTAGTTTTTTCCCGGTCAGGTATTTCGCAAGAGTTAAAGTCCCGATGAAACTGAGGATAATCCAGGCAATTCCAATATCGAGGATAAAAGATTTTTCCGTCTGAATAGAAATTATTGCACAAATACCAACGACAAGTATTCCGAAGATATCAGCTCCGACCATCCGGTCAGGAATTGTAGGTCCTCTTATTATCCTGTACATGCAGACTACGCTTAATCCTATCTGGACGTACAGCAATATATTCAGGTAATTGCTCATTCTATTATTCTTTTAATATACTTTTCAAAAGCTCCGGTTATTATCGGAGTGTATACTTCAGGGTCTTCAGACCTTATATAGATCCAATGAATATAAAGATTGTCATCTATAATATCGACTGAGATCGTTCCGGGTGTCATTGTGATTGAATTTGCAAGAAGCATTTTTGCCATATCTGATTTTAGTGTGGTTTTTACTTTCACTATTCCGGGCCGGATTGGCATTGCAGGGTGAAGTACGCGGTACGCAACATCTATATTGGCTTTTAAACATTCCCAGATGAAAATGAAGAGGTATATTATAAACCAGAAATATCGTCGTGGTTGTAAAAGTTTATAGACATTAGTTACAAAAATCCTTCCAAAGAACAATGCGCAGATTATCGAAGAGACTGCTCCAACAATAATATTGGGAACTGTAAATTCAAATGTGAGGAGCATCCAGAATATAAAGGATAATATGAATAAGGTGAAATATCTCATTTTACTGTCCGATTATTGTTGAAGTGTATTTTAAGTGGTCCGTAAGAATATTGACAGCCGGAGTCAATATTGCATGCCTGATATCGGGAATTGCAAGCAGGCTGAGAAGCAAACAAATAATACTTAAGACAACCATGCTGAATGCCATGGGAAACGGAACTTCCCTGATCTGCTTATTTTTGGTGGTTTCAGATTTATTATAGAAAGCATACCGCTGGAATTTCAGGAATGAAGCCAGAGTTACAATACTGACAATTACAGCAAGAGCGGCAAGAAGATAGAACTTAGCCATAACTGCTGCAATTATGATTATCAGTTTACTGAAGAATCCGTTAAAAGGAGGTACCCCTGAAATAGACATGGATGCGATAAAAGAGGTGGCAGATGTCACCGGCATGGATCTTGCTAATCCTCCCATTTCCTTAAGATCGCGTGTTCCAATTGTATATTCAATTGCCCCTGCATTAAGGAATAAAAGACCTTTAAAAGCTGCGTGATTAATAAGATGGAAAATTCCTCCGGCAATCGCCAGTGCAGCAACTTCTGGTTCTGAGCCTCTTGAAATCAGGATCATTCCAATACCCACTGAAAGAATAACATATCCCATCTGGCTTATACTGTGATAGGCCAGGAGCCTTTTGATATCCCATTGCCCAATGGCAAGAAAAACTCCGATTACCATTGATAAGGTCCCTAAAGTGGTTATCAGGATTGCCATTCCTTCACTCACAACAAACATATTAAAGAACAGCCTGATAATTACATAAATGCCGACAGCTTTGATAAAAACACCTGAAAGCATTGCAGAGATAGGGGATGGCGCTGATGAATGTGCGTCTGGTAACCATGCATGGAAAGGAATAATAGCAGCTTTAAGACCAAATCCGCTTAAAATAAGTATCTGGACAAACAGGTAATATGTCTTATCATAACCATTGCTGAAAGCTTCTTTAATATCAGCTATATTCAGTGTTTTGGTTTTCCAGTAAATAAACCCGATACCAAACAGGATTAAAAACGAAGCTAATCCTCCCAGAACCTGGTACTTAAATGAGGCTTCCAGTTCATTCTTTTCAACGCCGAATGCTACTAAAGCATAGGATGAAATAACAGAAATCTCGAGAAATACAAATATATTGAACAGGTCGCCGCTAAGGACAACTCCATTCATACCGCCAATCATAAGACAGAATAGGGCATAAAAATAATTCCCGGCAGTATATCTCTTTATATAAGAAATTGAATATAAGGCCGATAATAGTCCAATGAAGTTTATGATACAAACAATTATTGCATTGAATCCATCCATGACCATATAGATACCGATAGGAATTTTGTCAATGGGTTGCCAGCCTCCTACCTTATAAACAGATAAATTTTCACCTATTGTAGAAAGTGAATAAAAACTGATAATTGCCAGAATAAGAAGTATCAGTGAGGTCAAATATTTGTCAAATTCCTTAAGGAATCTTCCTGTTATCATTATCAGGAAAGCCCCGGCCAGTGGTATGATTACAAAAAATGGGATCAGCGGATTCATATATTATCCTCTTAAGTTTTTTATCTCTCTGATATCGAAGGTCCCGTACTTCCTATAAAGCCGAATGATAATAGCCATAAGCATTGCGGTCGTTGCCAGTCCGATTACAATTGCCGTGAGCACTAAAGCCTGGGGTAAAGGATCAACATATACTTTTACCGGATCAGCAGGATCAACTATTGGTGCAACTCCTCCATCAATATATCCGACAAGAGCAAAGAAGAGAAAAGTGCTTATTTCCATTATCGACAATGAAACAGCTATTTTAACCAGGTTTCTTCTGGTTATTACACCATATAACCCAACCAGAAATAATATGAAACACATTATGTATGCAATCATTTCGGTGACTCCTCCTTAAAGATTATTAATGAAAGAAATATTATAAATATTGAAGCTGCGACCTCGGTTCCAACGAAAATATTGTAAAGGGGTAAAACACCTGCACTTACGAGATGTCCAACAATACCTTTGGGCAGGAAATTGTTAAAGAAGATTTTCGTCCCAAATAAAAAACCAGAGACAGCAATCGTTATTACCAGTATAGTAGCTAAGCTTTCAACAATTGTAGTCCTGTTCTCTTCTTTTACAAGCTTCAGAAAATCACCACCATATGCAAGAGTTATCAGTATAAATGACCCGGCAATAATTACTCCTCCCGCAAATCCTCCTCCAGGTGTAAGATGTCCATGTACAATGACATATATGCCATACATAAAAACCATACCAGCAATAAGCTGAGAAGTCTTTTTTACTATGATGGTCATCCCTTTCATATATTCGTTTTTCGTTTAATTAACCCACCCCTCGCCCCTCCCAGGAGGGGATCTTTCTGGCATTTACCGTCAATTGCGAGGAGCCCCGAGTATTCGGGACAACGAAGCAATCCTTCACTTCTTCCCTTTAATCCTTAAAATTGTCAGGACCCCAAGGACTGCGGTTACAAGTACAACCGCTTCACCCATAGTATCGTAACCCCTGAAGTCAAATACTACACCGGTAACAAGGTTTGCACTGCCTGTTTTTTGGGCGGCACCTTCGATATAATACTTTGCCATTCGTAACGAGCTCTTCCCAAGTACATCAAGGGTCTGAATAGAAACTGTAAAGAAATAGAGAAGAATCAATAATATAAAAATGCCGGTTACTGCAGAGATATATCCCTGGGTATCAAGTTTTGAATATGATTCTTCCCGGGAACTGTTAATTACAACTGCAACCATAATTATCAGAGTTATTGTATCAACTACGATCTGAACAATTGCCAGATCGGGGGCTCTTAATAACAGAAAACATATCACTAAGCTGTATCCAACAATGGCACATGCTATAACTGACGAAAGCAGGTCTTTTGCATGTATAGCATACAATGCCCCTAAAATCATGAATCCTGTTACAATTGATATGGCTAATTCCATTTCAATTTTTGTTAATTATATCATAATGAGTAGCATAATAATTAAACCAGCAAAAACCCAGATCACATAAGCTGGCAATAAGCCAGTGTGGGCTTCACTTAACTGATGGCTCACCCAGAGAACAAAACTCTTTGAAATATCATAAATATCGAACCACTTCTTTTCAGCTTTTTTATACATCCAGGAAAAGAAACCGATCTCACTTATTGTCTTGTAGAATTCAGGAGTCGGATAGCCAGTCTCGTCCTGAATTTTTTCACCCCCGATGAAGCTATCCTCGGTCCTGAATTTTTTCAAGCTGGTTGCCAGATATATAATAACACCAAGTGCAATCGATATCAGAACCAGAAGCGACACCAGCGACGAATTCCAGAATCCTGTAAACTGAAATTCACCTGTTATCGGCATAAATAGCTTTGGTACTATAATGTTGGTTGCTAAAATTCCAAATACGATGCAAAATAATGCAAGGATTAATAATGGTAACCACATCAAAATCGGAACTTCCTTAATATTCTTAAAATCAGGTTTGCCCCGACTAAGGAATATTCCTCCGATCAGTTTTATAAAACTGGCAAGTGTAAGTGCTGATCCCAGAACGGCGAATCCAAGCCATAGAATCCAGAGTTTATTTGGCAGATCCGATCCGATCCCGAAATCTATTATACCCTGGTATATCATCCATTTTGAAGCAAAACCGTTTAAAGGAGGTACTCCGGAAATAGCCATTGCAAAAATCAGGGCTGAAAAGAATGTTAATGGCATTGTTCTGGAAAGGCCACCCAGGTCATCGATATTTTCTTTGCCGGTTCTGTATTCAATACATCCTGCAGAAAGTAATAATCCGCTCTTATACAAAGCGTGGTTAATCATATGAAATAATCCTGCAGCAATTCCTATTGGTGAACCAAGACCCAATCCAAGAATCATGTAGCCAACCTGCGAAACTGCGTGAAAACCAAGAAGACGTTTATAATTATGCTGTACAAGAGCCATCATGACAGCACTGATTATTGTAATTACTCCAATAGACAGAAGAAGTAAAGTCAGCCATTTATTGAGAATGAACATTCCACTGGTCAGTCTTGCAAGGAAATATATGCCAAGCAGTTTGTCAAGTGACGCAGGTAAAAGGGCGGAAGAAGATGCAGGAGCATTTTGAGCATAATCCGGAACCCAGGTATGAAACGGGAAAGCACCTGCTTTTGTAAAACTGCCGATCATTAAAGCCAGAAATGCTGTTACGGTTAAGACATTATCTGTTGGTAATGCTGTAGCGCTAATGTTTAATGATCCTGTTAATCGCCAGATTAATGCAATACCAAGTAACATTATTGAATCTGAAGCACCGATCAGTATCAGAGTCTTTTTTGCTGTGGCTGAACTTTCTTCGCTATTACCTGGAATAAGCTTGTATAGAGTAATCCCAAGGATTCCCCAGAATGTAATGAAAAGCAGAAGATTATCAGCTAAAACTGCCCCATAGGAGCAACCTATTGTTACCAGGAAATAGGGATAATAATTCTTAGCCCTGCCATCTTTGATATAAACCAATGAATACAGAAGAATAAGAATAGAAAATATACTGATAAATATTATAATAAGCTTACTCAGATTGTCAGCATTGAATATTGCGTACCTACCGGCATCCTTAAGGAGATCGATTCCGAAGAGGGAAAGACCTGCTCCATTTGTCAGTTCACTGAGAGTGCCTGCTTCAATATTGTTTGTATATACTATAATTGCCAGATATCCGGTAATTATACTGACCAAAAGGGCAAAAATGCCTTTGACAGTTCTCAGTTTGTCGGGAACAAGGAAAAGCAGCAGGCCTGCAGCGATCGGTAATAGAATTATGCTGACAATTGCGTTCATTTGTTTTTCTTAAGTTCTTCCATTAAATCGTGCGATTTGGATATTGATCTGTCAATCAGTTCTCTGGCATTCATTATTTTTTCACCTGAATTAGCATCATAAACGACAGCCATTCGTTCAGTGCAGCAATAGCAGGGATCGACTCCTGCAAGAGTTATTGTTGCATCGGCGATTGTCTGACCCACGCAAGATTTTTTGAAGGTGGCAATATTGACATAGCTCGGAGCTCTTATTTTGTGCCTGGCTGGTGAATTTGAACCGTCCGACACTACAAAATGAAAAACTTCGCCCCTGGGAGCTTCTGCCCTGCCATGACCTATTCCTTCCGGGATCTCATTGACTTTTACCATAATATCACCCTCTTTCTCCTTCTCAAGTCCTTTGAGACACTGTTCTATTATTGATATTGATTCGTACATTTCCAGCAATCTCACCTCTGCCTTTGCAAAAACATCTCCTGCCTGAGCCGTTATAACCTTCCAGTTAACCAGCGGGTAAGCAGCATACGGATCATCCTTCCTGACATCTATGGCCACTCCCGATGCTCTGGCTGTTGGTCCCACAGCGCCATAATCAATGACATCCTGTTTTGTGAGAATACCTACACCTTTTAGTCGTGCGTGGATAACCGGATCGTCCATAACAGCACCTGTAAGAAGATCAGTCTTGGTTTTGACTTCGCTCAGGATTTTCCTTATAGCGGCAATTTTATCGCTTTCAATATCCCTGCGCACTCCCCCAACCCTGAACATTGCATAGCTGTTTCTGTTGCCGGTGATCATTTCAAACAGGTCGAGGACCGGCTCGCGGTATTTCCATGCCCACATGAAGACTGTATTATACCCAAGGAAATGCCCTGCAAGTCCTACCCAGAGCAGGTGACTGTGAATGCGCTCAAGTTCACCTATGATAGACCTTATATATTTTGCCCTGTCGGTTGGTTCAATTCCCACAATTTCTTCAACAGCATTTGCAAAAGCAAAAGGGTGGGAGGTAGAGCAGATCCCGCAAATACGTTCAACGAGGAAGAATACCTGCTCGTATGTCTTTGATTCACTTAGTTTTTCAATACTCCGGTGATTGTACCCCGTCACCCACTGTATATCTTTTACAATTTCCCCGTCACAGTAAAGCTTGAACAGTTCAGGTTCTTCCTGAAGGGGATGATACGGGCCAATCGGTATGAGTGTCTTTCTGCTCATTCTTTCTCCTCTGAATTTGATTTAAATTCTTTACGGTAAGGATAAACTCCTTCTGCCCAGTTCCCTTCAGATATCAGTTTATCCTGGTTTGGATGATTAAGGAAATTAATGCCAAAAAGCTCATGCATCTCCCTTTCGATCCAGTTTGAAGCGTTGAACATATTGGAAAGCGATTCCACCTCAGGATTATTCCTGTCGAGTATAACATGAAGATTAAGTATCAGCCCGGCAGAATCCTTGCTGAAATGATAGTGGATCTCGAAACCTCTTTTTGTATGAATGGCTGAAGCAATAATGAATCTGAATCCGGCATCCTTGTACAAATACTTTGCCAGATTCAACAATGAATCAGGCTTTATAGTAATAACAACACGCTTGTGATTCTTTTCCGTGATTTCGAGAATCTCTGCAGTGAACTTTTCTTTGAAACTCTTTATGATTGATTCGGACTCCATAACTTTACTTTCTCTTCGGTGTCTGTCCTTTTGTCTTTTTACTTTTAACTTTTAACTTTTATCTTTTACCTTTTTTAACCCACCCCCACTCCCTCCAGGGAGGGGAGCCTAAAGCTGCTTTTACATCCTCCCGCCCCCTTCAAAGGGGGAGTTTTACCTCGAACCCCGCAACGTGTACCTCGCACCAATTATTTATTTACAAGTTTGACAATGCCTGCGATAATTGCTTCAGGTTTTGGGGGACACCCGGGTACATATGCGTCTACCGGAATTACCTTATCCACCGGTCCGGCAAAAGTTATGCTATCAGCAAAGATCCCACCTGTACATCCGCAGGCTCCGATCGCCACGACCAGTAAAGGTTTTGGAGCCTGGTTATAAATCTCAGTCAGCCTCTCCTTATCATGATGGTTGATTATACCGTTAACCAGCAATACATCTGCATGTCTAATACTACCAACAAGCAGGATCCCAAAACGTTCAAGATCGTGCCGCGGTGTAAGGCAATCGAGGATCTCAATATCGCAATTATTGCATGAGGCTCCCCCGAAGTGAAAAACCCAGAGCGACTTTTTGAAGCAATAACTTTTAAATCCCACGTTCTTAAGTTTTATTCTATCAAATTAATATCCAAAAGCTATCAAGACTATCGCTATAACCGCAATCAGATTCATCCATATCAGGAAGAAACTAACAGCCTGCCTGATCCTTATCCTGGGATTTGTGTTCCTGATAAGAGTAATCAGTAAAACAATTCCAAGAATTTTAAGTATGCTCCATAATATATGAATCCCATCCAGTCTGAAACCGCCCAGCAAAAGGCCCGCAAGCAGTGACGGCAGTATAAAAAGCATTATATATTTTGTCAGTTTAATAAATGCGTAGGAGGCTCCGGAATATTCGATAAAAATTCCTTCAGTGATCTCAGCTTCAGCTTCAGGCATATCAAAAGGCACCAGAGCCAGCTTTGCCTGAATACAAAAGATTGCGACTATGAAAAGCAGTACTCCTGAGACACTGCCAATAAAAGGTGATGCCGCCTGTTGTGTCTGTATTATACTGTAAAGGTTAAACTGCTGGCCGCATTTCATAATAACACCGGCTATCACCAGCAGGAATGTCAGCTCATAGCTCAGTATCAGCTTCATTTCCCTTGAACCTCCAACTGCTGCCAGCGGATTACCCGATGCAAGTGAGCCGATAATATACGAGAATGATGGTATGGTCAGGAGGTAGAAAATTACAAGAAGATCACCCCTGAAGCCTGTTGTGATATTGAATAACGGCAGAAGGATAAAAACCCCTGCTGTTGTTGCTCCAAAGACGGAAAAGACAGGAGCTATAAGGAATGTAATGGGCGATCCGTGTTTTGGAAGAATGGTCTCTTTTACAAGCAGTAATTTGAAAAAGTCATAAAATGGCTGAAGAAGAGGTGGCCCTTTACGGAACTGAACTCTGGCAGTTACTTTCCTGTCAAACCACGAAAGAAATCCACCGGTTATACCTGCAAAAAGCAACCCGGGGAAGACAAGAAAATAAAAGAGGTCTGCTGCCATCGTCAATTAAATATGGTTTTATGTACTGTACAAATATTCTCTGACAAGCACCTTGTCGTTAAGCATGTAAATGTTCTCAGCAGGCGATTCATCCGCTTCCGTTAAAGAAACCACACCCGGCGGACAAGCCTTAATGAAAAGCTCAAGCTCTTTCCTGTCATTCAGATCATAATAGATATCCTTATTCCGGTGATGCTTGAAAAAGTCCGTCATCATGGTACCAAATGGACAGACGGTGACACATGACTTGCATGAGATACAAAGGTTTGTATGCCGGTCAATGATACCTTCTCCGTCTTTTTCAAGTGCTTCGGCAGGACAAACACTTATGCATGGAGCATCCTCACACCTCCTGCATGAAAACCTGAATGTGGCGAGTTCCCTTATAGATTTCAGGCCGCTTAAAGCAGGGAAATCATGAAAATAACACTCCGGCAGTTCTATGGTTGGGTTTTCAGCCATAACTGATCTCAGTTTAATCATATCCAGGAGTATCCTTTGAGCCATTTTTAGAGCTATTAAAGCATCATTTGATTCATAAGCTGGAATCTCGTGTCACTAAGCCTGTGTGAAATTGTTTGAGCTATTTTTGACATGGTCTTAAAACCAAAATCACAATCCTTTTCAATTTCTTTATTAAGCTTTTTTGCATCTATCGCAATAACTTTTGCCGGGGCCATGGCCATAACCCACGCCGTTGAAATATAAGGAGAAAAAACAGCCGACCATGAAAAAAGCTGACCTTCTTCAATAGAACCAAGATGAATCCTTTTTTCTTTTGCCAGACTTATTCCAAGTGAAAGTGAACCTTCAAGCAAAACAAAGACTTCTGTGAGTTCATCATACTGTTCAAACAAAATTTCCTTTACCTTGAACTCTTTGATTGAACTCATCATCAGGATAGTCTCAAGTTGTTTATCTGTATAGCCTTCAAAAAACCTTATTTTTTTAATATCATCTAATGTAAGTTTCATGATTTTAAAATTAATTCCAAAGATTTCTAAAACAGTCTATTTCCATATATCAGGAGTATTTCTTAATTCATTATAAGTAAATACCGGCCCGTCTTTACAGACAAAAAATTCACCCATCATGCAATGCCCGCATTTACCCAGACCGCAAGACATATTCTTTTCCATCGACAGATAGATCTGGTCATCTTTATATCCCATTTCAAGTAGTCTGATAGTTCCGAATTTCATCATTATTGGCGGTCCGCAAACCACAGCAATAGAATTCTTCAGGTCAACCTTTATTTTATTAAGGAGTGTTGTTACAACACCCACCGAGCCATCCCACTCATCATCTGCCCGGTCAACGGTACGATAAGCCTCAAATTTATCAATAGAGTTAAGCCTGCTGAAGAGCGGTTTATATATACAATCTGTAGGAGTTTTGGAACCATAACAAAGAATAACCTTTTCAAGGTTGTCTTTTACATGTTCCAGGGCAAAGAGCAATGATCTTATCGGAGCAAGACCACATCCTCCCCCGAGGATTATGACTTCTTTTCCGAAGAATTTTTCAACAGGATAACCCCTTCCGAACGGACCTCTTATACCCATGTAAGCACCAGGTTTAAGATTATGCATGATTTCAGTAACGTAGCCGGTCTTCATAACTGTCACTTCAAGCTTATCAGTTACATGAGGGGAAGAGGAGGGAGTGAATGGAGCTTCGCCTATGCCGTCGACTGATAATTCTATGAACTGCCCTGTGCCGAATGAAAACTCTTCTTCAGGCACCACGACAAATGTCTTTATAAGGGGTGATTCATCGATAACCTCAGTCAGTTTTGCCTTTATCGGCTTGTATATGTTCTTTGTGTTAGTCATGACCGGCCAGGTGCCAATTCCATGAATAATTCATTCTTGTTTATTTTTCCAATGCATGCTTCAATGCACCTTCCGCATCCAGTACAGGCTATTGAGCTGAATTTCTGAGGTTTCCATACATATTTGCACATATACCTGTTCCTGAACCGTCTGGGCAGCTCGCCAAGCGAATCTTCGCCTCCGGCGACTCTTTCGAATCCCGGATACTGGCAGGCATCAAGCTGTTTGATCTTTTCAAAACCAGGCTTGTCGATCAGCAGAAAACATGAACAGGTAGGGCATATAGTTGCACAAGCACCACATGATACGCAATTGGTCGAATATTTCTTCCAGATCTCATCATCTGCATTTTTTACAATAACACCTGTAGCTTTGTAGTCCGGAAGTCCCTTATTTGACTCAATAAGCAATGATTCTGCTTTACTATGTGACTTGTCAATTTCAGAAATGATATTCTTATCCGTAAGAACCTGAACAAGGGAAAACTGATTGATAAACTTTTCTCCTTTAGGGGTGATAATCCTCAAAACTATCAGATCACCGGTCCTGATCACTGACAGGTCTGCATCAGCATCTGACCAGGGCTTAATTCCATATGAACTGCAATGGCAATGCTCCTGCTTATCAAAGCAATCTATGGAGATAATGATTGTGTTCTCGCGTCTTTCCTGATAGAAAATGTCATAGAAGTCCTTATCAAGATAGATCTCATCAAGAAGCTTTAATCCCTGTATATCACAATTTGGTGCACCAATAATAACTCTTTGTCTTTTTAGGGAAGCACCTGAAGTTACATTTTCCTTTACAGGGAGAAAGAAAGTCTTAAGGGATGTGGCAGGCTTGGCTTTGTTGTAGGATATCCCGCTGACATTTTCAGGACTAACTATTTCATAATCAATACCAAATTCGTTGTCCACAGCAGCGAAGATGGTATAGGATAACAGCAATTGTTCAATGGCTTTATCCCATTCTTCTTTTTTGATGCTTAAATATTGCATTTATGTGAGAAGATTCACATATAAAAATATAATCAATGAAACAAATTATCAATAAAAATGTATTGATTTTATAGAAATAGATATTGTTATTATCATAATATACTCAATTACAATAGAATATAAATATTTTATTATAATTGAAATTTTATTTAAATTGCATTTAATATTGATTTAAAAATATTTGATGTGAAACAAATCACAAAATATGTAATAAAAAACAGCCTGAAAAGAATTTTTCTATACAGGGCATGCCTGGCCCGGCTTAAAATGATGGGGGTCCAAAAGGTCTTCTCATACACTCTTGCAAACGAGACAGGTGTAACTTCTGATCAGGTGCGGAAGGACTTCTCAGAGTTCGGCATAAGAGGAAATAAACGGGGAGGTTATGAGATAAACGAGCTTCTCGAAAAGATGGAGAGCATATTTCACCGCAACAAAGACCATAATATTGTACTGATCGGAATGGGTAACCTGGGGCTTGCATTGTCGAAGTACAGCAAGTTTGTTCAGCGGAATATGAATATTGTGGCAACCTTTGATATTGATCCTTTCAAGCAGAAAATAAGATCTGACATACCGGTTTATTCAATGAGCCGCCTGAAAGAGATAATTGACCGGTTCAGGGTAAAGGTGGCCATTCTTGCCGTTCCTGAAATATCGGCCCAGGAAGTCAGCGATGAGCTTGTGAGGGTAGGGATAAAGGGAATAGTTAATTTTGCTCCCGTTCTTCTTAAGGTTCCTCCTGAGGTGGTAATAAATAATGTGAATCTCTGCGACGAACTTGAAAGTGTAATATATTACGTCCATAAGCTCATGCAGAATGAAGAACCTAAAAACTTAGAATTATTATACAAGGATATGAAATACTGATCAGGGGACTGGTTCAGGGTGTCGGATTCCGTCCTTTTATCTGCAGACTGGCCATAAAGCATGGACTTTACGGGGAAGTCGATAACAGAACAAATGGTGTTTCTGTTATAGTACAGGGTGATCTGAAAACCATTGAAAGATTCACAAATGAGATCCTTACCGAAGCTCCTCCGGCATCCCGGATAAAATCCATTGAGGTTCATGCAAAAGCTATAGAGGGGTATGATAAATTCAGTATTGCCGGGAGCAAGGGAACTGATGATAATATAACTGAAATAAGTCCGGATATTGCTGTCTGCGATGAATGTCTTGCTGATATGTCGTCAGATCCCGGAAGGATTGATTACCCTTTCATAAACTGTACGAACTGCGGACCGCGGTTTACAATTATCGAGGGGTTACCTTACGACCGCCCTGAAACAACGATGAAAGATTTTAAGATGTGCAGCAAGTGCAGTTCGGAATACAACGATATTCTTGATCGACGCTTCCATGCGCAGCCAATAGCATGCAATGACTGCGGACCTGATTATCAGTATAAGGCGGCCGGAAAAACCATTTCAGGGACAAACATGATACTGAAGGAAGTGTCATCGATGATAACATCGGGTCAGACAGTGGCAATTAAGGGCATAGGAGGCTATTTTCTGATGTGCGATGCACTGAATGATGAGGCAGTCGTCCGGTTGAGACAGAGGAAGCAGAGAGAGGCAAAACCACTGGCTGTGATGTTCAGGGATCTTTCTGAAATGAAAAGGTATTGTTATGTTGATAAAATCGAGGAACTCGAATTAAAATCATGGCGAAAACCCATTCTTATACTTAAGCAGAAGAAAACGCTGGCAGCTTCAGTAAGTAACGGTCTGAATACCATCGGAGCCATGCTTCCATATATGCCCATCCATTATTTATTGTTCAGAATTCTGAAGACTTCTTCAGTGGTTCTGACAAGCGGTAATCTTTCAGACGAACCCATAATTACTGATGATTCTGCTGCAGATAAAAAGCTGATGACAGTTGCTGACTCACTGGTAAGCTACAACAGGATAATCAGGAACAGGACCGACGATTCTGTTGTCAGGATCATCAGCGGGAAGATTAATATAATCAGGCGATCCCGTGGCTGGGTCCCACAGCCAGTCGACCTGAACTTTAAAGTTGAAGGGATACTGGCTCTGGGAGCCGAGCAGAAAAACAGCTTTTGCATCGGAAAACACTTCCAGGCAATTATGAGTCAGTATATCGGTGACCTTAAAAATATTCCTACCTGTGATTTTTATAAAGAAACAATTGATCGCTTTAAAGACCTGTTCAGATTTAAGCCTGAATACTTAGCCTGTGATATGCATCCGGATTACTTTTCCACCAATTATGCATCATTCCTGGGAAAAAGGCATAATATTCGGGTTATCAGGGTACAGCATCATCATGCACATATTGTAGCAGCCATGGCAGAGCATGGCCTTGATGAAAAGGTGATTGGCATCAGCATGGACGGAACCGGCTATGGAACTGATGGAAATATGTGGGGAGGAGAATTCCTTTTAGCTGATAATTCTGACTTTGAACGATTCACTCATTTCGATTATATACCCATGCCAGGAGGGGATATGGTTGTGGAAGAGCCCTGGAGGATGGCGTTTTCATACCTGTATAAGTATTTTGGAGATACAATCGATTATAATTCAATGCCGGTTTTCAGATCGGTTGACAGGCAGAGGTTAACTCTTGTAAAAGAGATGGTTCAGAAGGGCATAAACTGCCCGCTATCATCAGGAGCTGGCCGGCTCTTCGATGCAGTTTCAGCCCTTCTTGGTATTTGCCCGGTTACCTCTTTTGATTCAGAGGCACCCATGCGACTGGAGTCTGCAATTAATTCTGAAACCGATCTGTATTATCCATTTTCCACCGGCGGGAAAGTGGTGTTTGCTGAAACATTCAGGGCAATCATAGCAGATATGCAACACTCTGATGTTTCATTAATTTCTGCGAAATTTCACAATACAGTTGCTCAGGCTATTCTTGAAGTATCAGAATCGATAAGAAAAGAGACTTCTCTTGAAAAAATTGTACTTTCGGGAGGAGTATTTCAGAATAAATACCTGCTCGAGAAAACAATTCAAAAACTTACACAAAAAATGTTTAAAGTATATACAAATCACCAGGTTCCTGTTAATGATGGGGGAATATCACTTGGTCAGCTTGTTGTTGCATCAAAAAAAATCGGATTATGTGCTTAAGTGTTCCTGCTTTGGTGGTCGCAATAGACGGGCAAATGGCTGATGTTTCAGTTGGCGGTGCTTTATTTAAGGCAGGCCTGCACATGGTCGAAAATGTTAAGGCCGGGGATTACATACTCCTTCATGCCGGATTTGCCATTCAGAAGATTTCGGATAAGGAGGCACTTGAAACATTGAACCTCCTGAATGAGATGAAGAATTATGAGAATGAATGACAGGTAATGAAATATATTGTAGAATACCGGGATAAGGGCCTGATCCTTAAGTTATCGGATCACATAAAAAAGTCGGTTACGCGAAATTATGCTTTTATGGAAGTATGTGGTGGCCACACTTCTGCAATTCATCGTTTTGGCATTCCTTCACTTCTGCCGCCTGAAATAA
>Ga0326726_10002560_pt1 | contig 16681 bp, 17 predicted proteins | sample MHFenrmetagenome_2_FD_207603 | JGI IMG/M metagenome (GOLD analysis project Ga0326726, IMG submission 207603) | Lab enriched peat soil microbial communities from Michigan Hollow, Ithaca, NY, United States - MHF15MN | ecosystem: Environmental > Terrestrial > Soil > Wetlands > Peat | place: USA... | reverse complement strand
CAGGCGCGTGCGTTCGGAGCGGAAGGCATCGGGCTGTGCCGCACCGAGCACATGTTCTTCGCCGAAGACCGCATTCCGCACATGCGCGCCATGATTCTCGCCGACAACGAGAAAGACCGCCGCGCGTCGCTGAAGAAGCTGCTGCCGATGCAGCGCGCCGACTTCGCCGGATTGTTCCGCGCTATGGAGGGACTGCCGGTGACCATCCGCCTGCTGGATCCGCCTCTGCATGAGTTCCTGCCCAAGCGTGAGGAGTTGATGGTAGAGATCGCGGTTCTGGAGGCGACCAAGCCCAAGTCTCCGAAGCTGAAAGAGCTGCGCAAGATCCTGGCGCGCGTGGAAGAACTGCACGAGTTCAATCCCATGCTGGGTTTCCGCGGCTGCCGGTTGGGCATCGCCCTGCCGGAAGTCACGGAGATGCAGGCGCGCGCCATCATCGAGGCGGCGGTGCAGGTGGAGAAGGAAGGGGTCAAGACGCACGCCGAAATCATGATCCCGCTCACCAGCACAGTGAAGGAGATGGAGAACCAGGCGGCCATCTGCCGTCGCGTCGCCGAGGAAGTGTTTGCCGAGAAGGAACGCAAGGTGCATTACCTGGTCGGAACCATGATCGAGTTGCCGCGCGCCTGCGTGGTGGCGGACAAGATCGCGGAGGAGGCCGAGTTCTTCAGCTTCGGCACCAACGACCTGACGCAGACCACCTACGGCTTCTCGCGCGACGACATCAACAAGTTCCTGCCCAAGTACGTGTCGGAAGGGATCCTGAAGCAGGATCCGTTTGCCGTCATTGACCGCGAGGGCGTGGGCGAGTTGGTGCGCATGGGCATCGAGCGCGGGCGCAAGACACGGCCCAAGCTGGAGGTCGGCATCTGCGGCGAACATGGCGGCGAACCTGCCTCGGTGGAGTTCTGCTACCAGGTGGGGATGGACTACGTGTCGTGCTCTCCGTATCGCGTGCTTACGGCGCGTCTGGCGGCGGCGCAGGCCGCGGCCGGCGAAAAGCTGGGAGCGGAGGCGGGCAGAACCAAGTAGGGGCTGGTTGTCAGTTGCGAGGAGAAGGCTCGATGATGACATCGGGCCTTTTTTCCTTTTCCGAGCTGTTCGTACCAGAATGGAATTGCGAGTCGAGTCGGGACCATGCAACGCGGGACTCCTGTTGTAGGATTCGCAGGAGAGCTTCGGAGGGATGGATGACGGCAAAGATCGTGTTCGTGATGTTGGCGATCATTTCATTGGCAATCATGGCGTCGGCGCAGGGGTCGCAGAGAGATTACCTGCTGCTGGAGAACGGAGACAAGATCCTGGTGAATTTTCCCGCGGGATCGAATGGTTCCATCCAGTTCAAAAGCCTAAGCGCGAGATCGCGCGTGGATGTGGAGAACACCGCCAAGCGTGGCGTCGACAAAGTTGTTCTCACAGACAAAGAGGGTTGGAAGGCTTATCCCGCCAAGGTGGACGGCGCCGATATTGCCATTACGCTGCGCGAAGCCAAGGATAATGATAAAGACCTGGCTACCACGGAATTGCCGGTGGATTCCGACGTGGTGGTGCGAATCGTGAACAGCGCTCCGCCGCGGGTTGCGGGCGGCGATAACAGCAAGAGGGGAACCAAGTGCCCGTTGTGTAACCGCACGCTGGACTGGTAGGAAGTTGCGAGTGCTCGCTGTCCGAGGGTTACGTCTTGCAGGTCATAATTCGCGCTCGAAGCTCTTCGGGCTTCATGTCCCTGGCCCGCAGGGCACGCAGGCTGAGCGCGTCGGCGCGTTTCGCCAGGCGCGTGCCGCTTGCATCCAGCAGCAGATCGCAGTGGTAGTACGCCGGCGGCGCGATGCCCAGCGCTTCACATAACAGGATCTGCCGCGCAGTGGACTTCAGCAGATCGCATCCGCGCACCACTTCCGTAATCCGCATGGCGTCGTCGTCGGCCACCACCGCCAACTGGTAGGCCGGAACATCGTCGCGGCGCCAGACGATGAAGTCGCCAAAATCCGTGCCCGCCGTGTACTGCTGCTCGCCTTGCGCGCCGTCGGTGAAGCGAATCACACGGCCATCGGGCACACGAAAACGCCAGTTCACGCCCGCGGGATGATCTGCCTGTAGCTTCCACGTCCGGCACTTGCCGGAATACATCGGCTCATCTCCTGACTCCTGAGAACCGAAGCCACGCCAGCGCGCCGTACTTGCACGCTCGGGGGTAGTTTCGTGCGGCGCCTGTGCAGCTTCCGCCAGGTCCTTGCGCGAGCACGTGCATGGGTAGATCCACCCGCCGTCGTAGAGCTTTTGCCAGGCGTGCAGATAAAACTCGCGGCGCTCGCTCTGCGAATACGGTGCGTATAGGCCGCCGATATCGGGCCCTTCTTGCCACGCGATGCCGAACCAACGCAGGTCTTCGAGAAACGCCTGTACGTACTCGGCCTTCGACCGCCGCGGGTCGAGGTCTTCGTTGCGCAACACCAGCACGCCTTGGTTTGCGCGTGCGCGCTCGTAGGCGATCCAGAACGTGCGGGCGTGGCCAAGGTGCAGGTATCCCGTAGGCGAGGGCGCCAGCCGCCCGCGATAGCTACGCAAATCAGACACGATGGTATGTTACTAACTCCCAGCAAAACCGTGGGCCCATGGCGCCTCTGCCGGGGCCGCACTTGATAACAACAAAGTCTGCAGGGCCGCGAGCGCCTGGCACGCGGCGAACTAACCACTAACCACCAGCCACTACCCACTGCCTCTCCGCTACAATCATTTACTCTCGAGAGGTCACGGATGGAGATACCATCGTCGACGCAGATCTTCGATTTCCGCGGCAAGACCGTGATCGTCACCGGCGCATCCGGCGGCATCGGCGCCGGCATCGCCCAGCGGTTCGCGGAAGCCGGCGCTAATGTGGTGGTGAACTATCGCAACAATCAAGGCGGCGCGCGCGCTGTGGTCAAAGCCATTGAAAACCTGGGCAGACGTGCGCTCGCCATTCAGGCCGACGTCAGCCAGACCACCGGCGCAGCCGCGCTGATCGATAAGGCGGTTGCCGCATTCGGCGCGCTCGACGTGCTCATCAACAATGCCGGGACGTATCCGCTTTCCGCGCTCGTCGAAATGAGCGAATCGGAGTGGGACCAGGTGATCGCCTCGAACCTGCGCAGCGTCCACCTGTGCACCCAGGCCGCGGCCCGCCGGATGATCGCGCTGGGCCGCCCGGGCGCGATCGTGAACATCGCTTCCATCGAGGCCGAGAATCCCGCGCCGCAGCATAGCCATTACTCGGCGGCCAAGGCTGCGGTCCTCATGTACACGCGCTCGGCCGCCTTGGAACTTGGGCCGCAGGGGATTCGCGTCAACTGCGTATCGCCGGGGCTGATCTGGCGGGAAGGACTCGAGCGCGACTGGCCTGAAGGAGTGAATGCGTATCTGGGCGCCGCTCCGCTGCGGCGGCTAGGACAACCCGAGGATGTCGCCGACGCCTGCCTGTTCTTGGCTTCCGTCGGTGCCCGCTGGATCACCGGCGCCAACCTGGTGGTGGATGGCGGCGTGCTTTGCAACCGGGTCTACTGAGCGGAAGAGAAAAACCATGACGGCCGAAGAACTGATTCGCCTTCTTCGCCTGGAACCGCTGCCGGTCGAGGGCGGACACTTTCGCCAGACTTGGTCCAGCGACGTGATGCTGCCGGCCTCGGCGCTGCCGGTGCGCTATGCCTCACCGCGCACGGCGGGAACGGCCATCTATTACCTGCTGACCTCCGATCTGGACTCGTTCTCCGCCTTGCACCGCCTGGCCACTGACGAGATCTATCATTTTTATCTGGGCGATCCAGTGGAAATGCTGCTGCTGACTGAAGACGGTGATGCGCAACGCATCGTGCTTGGCCCTGACCTGCTGGGCGGCCAGGAAGTACAACACGTCGTTCCACGATCCGTCTGGCAGGGATCGCGCTTGATGCGCGGCGGCCGATTCGCGCTGCTGGGAACCACCATGGCGCCCGGCTTCGACCCGCGCGACTTCACGCTCGGAAGCCGCGACCAGCTCATCCGGCAGTTCCCGCAGGAAGCAGCTTTCATTCGCGAGCTCACGCGCGGCTGAGCCAACGAATGGCCACAGATTCCCACGCATAAACGCGGATCAGCTTGGAAAGCACTTGATCCGTGTTCATCAGTGAAAATCCGTGGCTGATTTTCTCCGGGTTACCGCGTCCCGATCATCAACCCGCTGGGTCCCGGCATCCGCACCCGCTTGATGTCGCGGAAGCCCGCGTCGCGCATCCATTCCGTGTACTCGGGCTCGCTGTAGCTCGCACCCGCCCTGGTTCCCACCAGCATGTTCAAGGAGAACAGAGCCGCAAATTTCGGTGAAGTCTTGTCGGGTTCAAGAATGAAGTCCTGCACCACCACGCGCCCGCCGAGCGCCAGCGCCTGATGAATCCGCCGCAGCAAGCGCTGATTTTCCTCGGGCGGAAACATGTGGCAAATCGCCGACAGCAGCACCAGGTCGTAGTCCCTGCCCAGGTCATCCTGCAACATGTCGCCGGCGCGCGTGCTGACTCGATCGGCCACTCCGGCGGCCTGTATGTGCTGTTGCGTGATTGGCAGCACGTCGGCCAGATCCATGATCTCGGCCTTCAACTCCGGCGCCGCCTTGGCAAACGCGATCGAATACGCGCCCGACCCGCCGCCCAAGTCCAGCAGCCGGCGCGCGCCGTTCACGCCGACTTCCTTCACCAGTGCTCCGGCCCGCCCGCGCGCGTTGTGATCCATCGCGGCGATGAACGCATTCGTCCACTCCTCCGATGTGCCCCGCTCCATCACCCGCGTGCCCGCGCGCACGGCCTCGGTCAAGGTGGACCAGCGCTTCCAGAGGTTCACGGTATGCATCTGCGCTGGGCGTGCGTTGTCGGGCGAACCGGAGGTGAAGAAACGCTGGGCCAGCGGCGTGTTCCGGTATGTGCCATTGCTTTTCTGCAGCAGGTTCAACCCTACTAGAACGTTAAGCAGCATTTCGGTGGCGCGCGCGTCGGCCTTGATCTTCGCTGCCACCTCTGCTGCCTTGCCGCCATCACCGATGGCAGCGAAGATATCCAGTTCCAGCGCGGTCAGCATGGCGCGGCTGGCCATGAACCCGCGAATCGTTTCACTGATCGCATCGGGTAGCACTCCCGCCGCATCCCACGTCTTCAGCATGGCCAGGTAATGATTGCGGTGGTCGAGGATCTCCGTCTTCATCCCGGCCGCGTCGCTGCGCGCCAGATGCGACACCGGTCGCCCGCGCTCAAAGTGTGAAGCCACAATCTCGGTCACATCGGACGCTTTCAAGCCGGAATACCATGCGCCTTCGGGGTAGGCGATCATCACCGGTCCGTGCTCGCATGTGCCCAAGCAGCCGGAGGTCGAAACCTGCACTTCGTCGGCCAGGCCGCGCGCGCCCAACTCCCGCCGCAGCGCATCCAGCACCTGGGCCGAGCCGCTGGCGGCGCAGCATGGAACGCCTTCGGGTTTTTCCTGCGTGCACACGTACACGTGATAGCGGAACGGCTCCATGAAATCCTCCGATTGATGTGGTGAACGAACCATTGTGCGCCGGTGAGGCACGACGTCACTGTGACGCAGCGCACAAAAGGCAGGGCTTCAGGCTCGAGACTTCAGGCGTGTAGGTTCGCGGACGTAGCCGCTGTCGGCGTGAACCGCCCCGGATTAACGAGCATTGGCCATGCGCCAGTAGCGTTCCGGGCGCGTCGGCGCTATGATGCACGGCGCATGCCGGAGCCGACCAAGCGCATCCTCGTGGTGGACGACGATCTCGCGCTGTGCAAGCTGATGACCCGCATCTTGGAGGAGCAGGGGCACACGATTGTCGAGTGCCATAGCGGCGTGGATGCGGTCAAGATGCTGCGTGAAGAACGTTTCGACGTGGTGCTGCTCGACCTCGGGCTGCCGGACATGAACGGCCTGGACATCCTCTCGTTGTGGCGTGGCCGTAACTGCAGCAAAGTGATCGTCATCACCGCCGACGACACTGCCGAGACGCTGGTCAGCGCGATCCGCAACGACGCCTACCTGTACATCCGCAAGCCCTTCGAACCCGAGCAATTGCGCGACCTGGTGGAAACTGCCCTGAACGCGCAGGAAGCGCAGCGCATCGAGGTGATTTCGGCCAAGCCCGATTGGTTCGAGCTGTCGGTGCCGTGCTCGCGCGAGGCGGCGGAACGCATCGACCAGTTCATGCGCCAGATCAAAATTGACCTGCCCGAGGAGGAGCGGGAAGGCGTGGCGCAGGCGTTTCGCGAGCTGCTGATGAACGCGGTGGAGTGGGGCGGCGAGCTTGATCCCAGCCGGCGGGTGCGCATCTCTCTGCTGCGCACCAAGCGCATGCTGCAGTACCGCGTCTCCGATCCGGGCCCCGGCTTCCGGCTGGAGGATCTGCCGCACGCCGCCATCAGCAACGCGCCCGGGGACGTCTTTACGCACGAGATGGTGCGCCAGCAGAAGGGGCTGAGGCCGGGCGGATTGGGCCTGATGATGGTGCGGGCTGTGGCCGACGAACTCCTTTATAATGAAAAGCATAACGAGGTAATCTTCATCAAGTACTTAGACCACGCCGGCGAAGAGGGAGAGGGTACGGAGGCGAAGAGCGCCTCCGGCGCCTAGAAATGCACAATTGTTCCACGTGGAACAATTGTGCAAACTGTGCAAGCTGTGGAAATCTCCTCACCCCGTAACTTCCACATAAATTTGCCGCGGATCGCAAGCAAGTAGCGCTGCTATGCCTTGGCTGCGGTTTCCAGCAGAGGCATTTCGCGGCCGCGGGCGCTGACCGGCTCGACGCACACGACGCCACGGTTGCGCACCAGCAGGGCGTGATCGAAGTTGTTGACGGTGGGGCAAACATGTCGTGGAACGATATATAAGAAATCGCCGACCGCGGGCACGGCCGCGCCGCGCGGGACTTCGATGGGCAGATGCTCCTCGCTGGGCGTGAGCGGCTTGAGTTCGGGACGGCCCAGGACCGTACAGTTGGGAATCCCGGCATCAGCGGAGACGGTCTTGTGGCCGGCGTCGCAGGTGACGATGTTCTCCCGAGGATGGCTGACCACGCGGGAAATGACCAGGGCGGCCGGCTGGTAGCGATACTCCTGGGGAAGCTGTGCGGCGCTGGTGGTGTCACCGTAGACGACGGTACCGGGCGAGACACGGTGCAACAGGTCGCGGCTGCCGAAGGGCAAGTACGACAACGAGCAGGGAAGCGAGGGCGTGCCGGCGGTGATCAACTCTCCCACATCAATCTCCGCTTCAAGAATCGTGGAGGCGATCACCATCAGCCGATCGTAGCCCAGGTGTGCCTGCCGGCAGCGGCGCTCCAGGCTGTCCTCATGCAGGTGACCATCGTAATAGTGGAGGCCTCGGAACTCGAGGCCGATTTCGCCGATGAGCCGGGCCAGAGTGACAACCTGATCAGCACGCTCCTGCTCGACGCCGGTGCGATCCATGCCGGGGTTAATGTCCACGAAGAGGCCGACGCGACTGCCTTGCCATTGCCGCACCTGCTCGGAGTTCTCGACGAGCGCCGAGACGCGAACGTTGGGGAACTCGGCGGCGATGTCGCGCACGCGCTGCGCGTTGGCGCCAACGAGCGGATAAGCGACGAGCACGTCGGCGGCGCCGGAGCGGCAGGCGGTGAGAAGCTCCAAGGTGGTGGCGCACTTGAAATTGACCACACCGCGCTCGACCATCATGCGCATGATGGCGCCGATCTTGGCGGTTTTGACATGCGGACGCCAGCGGTTGGGATCACCACCGAGCAGGTCGAGAGTGAACTGGATGTTGTTCTCGACGGCGTCGAGGTAGATGGCGAGCGCGGGGGTAAGGATGGGGTCGAGAGAGGAGAGGGAATAATCCAGCATGATGCAGATTGTATTTGCGATTGGTGATTTGTGATTGGCGATTTGAAAGAGACGAGGTTTCAGGGAAGGCGGACGTTCTGTGGTTGCAGAGGCTGCACGCTCTCCAGCGTAAGCATGGCGAAGCCAGGGTGGCGCATCTCCACGCCGGATCAGAGGATGATTCTTGACAACACAACCTGTGCCTGGTTGATGGTGACTCGGATCTGTCTCAGGGTTTTCCCTTGTCTCTGAACCTGCAACGTATAAGTCCCGAATGGCACGTTCAGGATGCGGAACCTGCCTCTGACGTCAACGAAGGCGAACCTGCCGCCAAGCACGACGGTGCAGTTCACAGCCGGCTGTGCGTTTCTGTAAACCACGGTTCCAGTCACAACGGCGGACTGGGCAAATGCGCTGGAAAATGTAGCGGTGAGGAGAACCGCCAAGAGGGTGAATGCCGCCATTTTTCTCATGGGTTGCATCCGTGCTAGTCGGGAAGTTTTATGTCCAGAGCCGAAAGGTCCTGGTCAGGGAAAATTTCGTAGAGATGCTGACGCCCTTCCTGGATGATGTACAAAGCCGTTCTCGAATTTTTCAAATCCAAGCACGGCGCACTCAGCCTGAATTTCCGGTTGATCGGCAGGTCTGCTTCACTGAGAACCAACGCGACCTTGGTCTTGTCGGAGTAAGGGTCAACCCTGCCGGAGACGTCGTGGACTTTGGTGAACGCCTGATAGCCGGTGATCTCGGTTTCCAGGTTGGTGATCTTCGTGGTTTTCTTGGTGATCGTGTCTTGCAGGCCCTTGATCTTGTTTTCATAGCCAGCGACCTTGACGAACGACAGGTGCAGCAGGCCGAAAACAATGATAAAGCCAGCGATCGCTCCCCCGGCCTGATAACGTTTGCTGGTGACAACCGCGGTTGACTTAAAGAAAGCGAAGAGAATGACCGCCGCGGTGAGGCTCAGCAGAAACAATACGATGATGATAATCAAACTGACTATGTCGGGGTTATTCACATCGGTACCCGCCCTTCGATTCGGTGCCGGCACGAACGGGGAAAATTTGTTCTCGAGTGTAAGCCGAGCCACGTAACGCGCCCAAAGTTATGCTGAAGAAGCTGTCTTGAACGAAATATCTATTTCTTGTTCCAAAAACGGAACATCGCCCCCAGGAGTCACTCGCTACCCTGGATTGGAAACTCCGTGGGCCCTTCAAGATTCGATCCGGACATCGACGGTTCGTGCTCGCGGGATTCCAGGTACTCGTTGACGACGGTGCCGACGAGGGCGGCGGTGGGTACGGCGACAATGGCGCCGAGAATGCCCGCCAGAGCGCCTCCCAGGGCTAACGCAATTATGACGGCGATGCCGGGGAGATCCACGGTGGAACGCATGATCCTCGGCGTCAAGAATGCATTTTCCACCTGCTGATAGGCGAGATAGAAGATGACGACGCCCAGCAGCTTGGTCCAGGAATCGATTGCTGCCATGATGCCGGCGAGGATGACGGTGGCAATGGGGCCGAGGATGGGAATGAAGTTGGCCAACCCGGCGAAAACGGCGATGGCGTAGAAATAGCGGACACCCATCAGGCCGAGCGCAATGGCGGTGAGGGAGCCGAGTATGGCCATCAATGCCAACTGCCCTACCAGCCAGCGCTCGACGCGGCCTTTGGCACGCTGCAAGGTGGCGGAAAGGCGGGCACGTTCTGAAGTCGGCGCCAGCGACATGGCCCACTGGAATGCCCGCTGGCCGTCGAGAATGAAATAGGCCGTCATCAGGCCGATCGTAAGCAGCGCCATCAGGCCGCCGGTGATTCCCTGGAAGACATTGAGAGCAGTGGCGGCCAGGGAACGCAACGCGTTCTCCAGCGATTGAAGATTGAACTGGGCGGCGATCCTGGAGCCGAAGGGAAGCCAGTGAAGCCGGTCGCGCAGCTTGAGGACGGTATTGGGCAGTTGAGCCGCCAGTTGCTGGGAATCGCGGGAAATGGGTGGAACCGCAACCACGATGAAGATGGTGATGACGCCAAGGACGGCGGCCAGCAGGATCAGGATGGCGGCGCCGCGGCTGGGGTGCCAGCGGCCGATGTGGCGGCGTTCCACCCAGCTCACCGCCGGGCTGAATACGATGGCGAAGATCAGGCCGACGTAGATCAGCAAGAGAGTGCTTCGCACCACCCAGCCGACGTAGATGGCCAGGCCGACAACAAGGGTGATGATCAGGTCACGCAATTGGAGTTGATGCTGATCGTGCATCGGATTCCTTCGCTCTGGTTCGATGCACGTTTACAGAGCGCGGCACAAGAATGCGGCGAGCTCAGGGACGTAGCCTCGATTTCAAGAACTGCTTGCGGCGCGAATGTCCGGCACTTCCAGGATGCGAATGCCTCTTGCCGGACGCTCGACCGCCTCCGCCAGGGCGCGCACCATCTGAACGCGCGTCACCAGGCCGAGACGGCGGGCGCCGCTGCGAGTGGCGGGCAGGCGCTCGAACAGCCAGTAAATGGGGAGGAGGGCGTAAGGCCAGCGGTGGCCGGGGCCGAGCACGTACCACGGGCGCAAGATGGTGGCGTTCAAGCCGCTTTCGCGGATGATGGCTTCGCCGGTGGTCCGGACGTCAATGTAAGCCCGCATCACCGGTGCGGGATGCGCCACGCTGACGTAAACAAAGTGCCCTACACCGGCTTCGATGGCGGCGGCGACTGCGGCCTTCACGGATGCGAGGTCAACGCGACGGAATTCGTCGGCTTTCCAGGGGTTGGGGCGGGAGACGCCAACCAGGTGGACGAGAGTGTCCTTCGGGCGCAGGTTCTGCCGGTACGATTCCTTCTCGAGCGCATTCCCAATCGCGAGGACGCAGCCCGCCGGCAGCTTGTGCTCCGAGCCCGCGCGCACCAGCGCACATACGTCGCGCTTGCGGCGCCGCAGCTCGGCGATCAGAGCGCTGCCGACGTATCCAGTTCCGCCGCTGACGAATATGCGATTCATTTTCCTTCCGCCCCACATCCGCCGAAAGAGCGCAGATATGGGCACGGCTCATTTTCGTTCCATCCAGGCCATGCCGTCGGGAGCGGATCCGGTGGCAATGCTGCCGATTACCTGAAGGGTTTCGAGATCTACCACAACCACTTTGTCCTCACCCGCAACGGCGACGTAGGCACGCGATCCATCGGGGACAATCAGGATACCCTCTGGCTGCTTGCCCAGCGGGATGCGCTTGATTTCCTTGCGCGAAGTGGCGTCCAGGATCAGCAATTCTCCTCCTTCGAGATCGGAGATGAGGACGCGCTTGCCGTCAGGAGTGAACTTCAGGCGGTTGGAGCGCTTGGTATGGACGTCGAGCGTTTGCACTACCTTCTTGGTGGCCGCATCAACAATGGACAAGCCGCCGTCGCGTGAGTGCGCCGTCCATACCTGCTTGCCGTCGGGCGACAGATCGATTCCTTCCGGACCCTTACCTACCGGAACCGCGGTCACGTTCCAGCCCGGAGGGGAAGAGGTGCGCTCAACGACGCTGACCGTGTCGGAGTTGATGTTCGCGGTGAATATGCGGCTTTGATCCGGACTGAGGACGAGCATGTGGGTGGTGTTCTGGCCGGTGCCCAGGAGCCAGTCAATGCGGTCGGCGGCAGGGTCATAACGCGCGATTAACTTGTTGGCCTCCGCTGTGAAGTACACATGGCGGTCGGCGAAGGCGATTCCGTGTGGACGGCGCAGGGCGCCCAGATCAACCCGGCGGATTTCTTTGGCGGCAGCCACGTCAATCACGGAAATGGTGCTGCCCGGCTCGCGCGCACCGTAGTTGGCGACGAAAGCGAGCTTGCCATCGGTGGAAACCGAGACTTCATGCGGGCCTTCTCCGGTCGGAATGCGAGCGAACACCTTGCGGGACGCGGGATCAACAATCGCCACCGAGTTCTCGGATTTGTTGAGCACCAGCAGAACGGGCGACGGTGACTGCGCAATGGCCGGCAGCAGCAGCAGCAGGACGACGAGCGACATCCATAGTTTTCGCATCGTGAGCACCAGGCGTGGTTCAGTAATGTAAATCCCGAATGAGTGATCGGTAAAGATATTGATACGCTGGTTTCCAAGCGATTCGCAGGAGCTTGCGATTGCAACCATCCATACCGGGAGTTGCGGACATCCAAATATTGCACGGGCGGGAATTCCAATGCTGTCGAAGTGTGCCAATCCGGTTTGCAAGACCGAATTCAAGTACTTTCGGCACGGCCGGCTGTTTGAATTCAACGTTGGCGCCGGTGCGAGCTACAACAGCCAACCACCTCAGAAGGGCACGAGCCGGGAACTGTTTTGGCTGTGCCGGGAGTGCGCACGCGCGCTCACGCTGCAATGCAGTGGCGACGGACACATCGTGCCGGTGCCGCGATCAGCCAGGGCGCATTGGGCGGCGTGAAATCTGGCGTCAGGTGTCAGGCGTCAGGCCCGTGCCGATTACCGCGAGCAATTAAGCCGGATGCTGCAGAGCATGAACCTAAAACCTGAACCCTGAAACCTAGAGCCTGAAGCCTGCAGCCTGAAGCCAGCACTACTGCTGTCCGCGGCTGGCTGGCGGAATAACGCCGTTCATGCGCAGGTATTCGACCATCTGGCCGTAGTGGTCAAAGTCGTGCCCGACATTGAGAACGGCCAATCCGAGGCGGGAAACCTTGTTCGCGCCGAATGGGCTTTGCACCTGTCCGGTGGCGTTGCTCTCGTTGATCGACTGGTACGCCTTGTGGCAATAGGCGTAAGAATCCTTCAAGAACTTGACGCTCTCATCCTTTGTCTTGATGGACGCGGGACCGTTCTCTCCACCGAGCTCGACCGGCGGCTTTTCATCAAGAATAGCCGCGCAGATCATGTATTGGGCGGCGGCCACATGCCTTACCTGCTGGCCGAAGGTGCGCACGCCCTTGAACTCTCCGTTGGTCGGGGCGAAGGAGTATTTGTCCTCGGGCATGGCTTCCGCAGCCGGGACAACCTCGCTTTCAGGGTACTTCAGGCTGCGGTCCAGGATCATGGTGACGGTTGGCGGTGGCTGTGGCGCTTGCTGAGCCTCCTGCTTTGGCGGTTGCTGCGGCGTTGCCGGCGGTGTGGCCTGCGACTGTGCGGCGGTGACGAACAACAGGACGAGAAACGGCAGGTAAAGTAGTTTCTTCATGGTGCCTCTCTCTGGATTTGGTGATTGGGTGATTTGCCGATTGAGTGATTGCGAGCTGCAGCGATAATGCCGACAAATCAGCGAATGGCCAAATCAGCAAATCGGCCAATGTGGAACGGGGGCCCAGTCTTACGTAATCGTCTCGCTGGCGGCGGACGGAGGATACGTGAAGCCGTCCGCACGCAAGCGGAAATGCCGGATGGTGAGCAGGCCCGCCAGCAATCCGAGGGCGGAGAACAGCATGGCGTTGGGAATTCCCCAGCGCTCTCCGACTGCCCCCCAGGCGGCGCTGCCGGCAGCCATCCCGCCCTGGAGCACGAGCAGGTAAATGGATAGCGTGCGGGCGCGCAGCCAGGCCGGCGACATGGTCTGGGCGGAAACATTCAGGCTGGCGACAATGGCGATCCAAGCCACGCCGCCGGCAAACAACACCGCGCACAAAACGGCGAAGCCGTGAACGCGTCCGCTGAGCATGGTGGTCGCGGCGAACAACACAGTGGCAAGGGCGACCAGCGCATTCACCGGCACCACCCGGCGCACCGCCGGCAGGGCAATGGCGCCACCCAGCGCACCGGCGCCAAAGAACCCGAGCAGCGCGCCGTAACCGATGGATCCAAAGGGTCGCGCGATGAGCGGCAACATGGCCAGCAGCGCGGTGGCGGAAAAGCTGAACACGGCGGTCCGGACCAGCACTGCTTTGACCTCGTGCGAATGGCGGACATACTCGAAGCCGGTGCGCATGGCGCGCATGACGCGGACGCGCGGGACGGGCTGATCATGCGGGCGGCGTTTCCATCGAATCAGAAAAAAAATGACGCCGAACAGGGAAGCGGCATTGAGCAGAAAAGCGAGTCCGAAACCGGCCGCGGCGATGATGATGCCCCCCAATGCCGGACCGACCGCGCGGGCCACGTTGTAGCCGGCGGAATTCAAGGCCACGCCGGAGGCGAAATTTTTCTCCGAGACGACCTCGGGGGTGATCGCCTGCCAGGCAGGGTCGTTCATCACCGCGCCAATGCCCATCATGAAAGTGAACACCAGCAGCACCCACGGCGTGACCATGCCGAAGATCGCCAGCAATCCGAGGGCGGCGGCGGCAACGACCATCCAGGTTTGCGTGACCAGCAGCAGGCGGCGGCGGTCCACCATGTCGGCGAGGGCGCCGGCGGGGAGAATGACCAGGAACGCGGGAAGGCTGCTGGCGGCTTGGACGAGCGAAACCATCATCGGGGAGACGGTGAGGGAAGCCATTAGCCAGCCGCTGCCGACGCTCTGTATCCAGCGGCCTGTGTAAGAGATAACGGCGGCAATCCAAAGCGAACGGAAGAGCGGCTCGTGCAACGGCGCCCACGCGCTTAGACCGACGCGTGGCGGCTTCAGTTGAATGCCGTTCAATGATTTGCCCAGTTCGGCCATCGGAAGCTGTTAGCTCTCAGCTCTTAGCTTTTAGCTGGTGTGGCTGTTAGGTGAGTTCACCTCACCCCGAGGTGACAAAGTTCGGCCATTACTTTAAACGAGGGTCGCGGCAAACCGTGAGCAGAAACAACGCGGAGAGATGTAAAAAGTTGTAACAATGGTCGATCAGTCTGTCGGTCTATCGGCCTTTCAGTCTCTCGAACAGTTTTGAGGATCCTCATCTACCAAAGCCGGGCCGACGTGGAGCCCGCAGCGGGGTAGTATTTCTTGACCGCTGGTATTAAAGTGAGCGGCCATGATTACCGGTACACACGTTCTGCTGTACAGCACAGACGCGGCGGCGGACCGCGACTTCTTTCGCAATGTGCTCCAGTTTCGTTCGGTGGACGCCGGCGAAGGATGGCTGATCTTTGCCCTGCCGCCGAGTGAACTTGCAGTTCATCCTGGCGAAGGAGAATTCGCGCAGCGCCATGCCGATCACGCCATGCTGGGCGCGGTCGTCTACCTGATGTGTGATGACCTGGAGGGGACGGTGCGGTCTCTGAAGGCCAAGAACGTCGAATGCACGGAAATAACCGCAGCGCCGTGGGGAATGAAGACCACCATCCGATTGCCCAGCGGCGGGGAAATAGGGCTGTATCAGCCGAGGCATGAGACGGCAATCGGGAAACGGTGAATGGCGGGAGTCCTGCGACGCATTACTGGGGATGCGATTTAACGCCAGCTAACTCAGGGGGCGTATCAGAGTCACTCCGGCGGGTGGCCACGGCGCGCAAAGAATACGTTTGACAGCCGTGAAAACTCCCGTGTAGCGTTGGGCGCTTTCTCAGCAAAGACAAGAAACCGCAAGGAGATCAACATGAAATTGCGACTAGCGCTGTATGGGGCGGCATTGTGCCTCTGCCTCTCCCCAATCCTTTCGGCCCAGGATGCGGTCAAGGTCGATCCTAAGCATTACCAGGTGGTAAGCGAAAATGACCAGGTGCGGATATTAAAGGTGCACTACGGCCCGCATGAGAAGTCCGTCATGCACAGCCATCCAGCCGGGGTTGCGGTCTTCCTCACCGACTCCAAGGGGCAGTTCACTTATCCCGATGGGAAGAAGGAAGACCTTGCCGGCAAGGCAGGCGACGCGCGATACACCCCCGCCGTCACTCACTTGCCGGAGAACACCGGCGACAAAGCGTTCGATGTGATCGTGGTCGAGTTGAAGGGCAAGGCAGCCGCAGCCAAGGCAGCGGGCAAGCCAATGAAAGCGGAGAAGAAGTGACCTGGCTCGCTACCAGAGCAGTTCGACATGTAGCTATTAGCTATCGGCTTTCAGCGAATGTGGAGAAATAACAGCGTGCAAAGCTGTCGGATGTTTCAGCAAGCTCTCAGGCGAAGGCCAGCGAGAGCAGCGTCTTCTGCTCCCCTGGAGGAGCCCGGACTCCCGTCGACTCACGTCTCGTGTGTGGGGCTCGCTGGAACGGCCCCTCCGGGCGCTTGCCAACCTGAAAACAGAACGCCCAAAGCTAGGACAAACAGCGCTATACCAGACAAAGCCTCAACATTCGTCGCCATCTTCGCATACCAAGCAGTTGGAGCAAGATTGCCATATCCGACGGTGGCCAAAGTCATGACACTGAGGTGCAAACAGTCCGACAACACTTCGGGCACAGCTTTCGTTCTAAAAGCGATGATGCGGTCGGGATTGAGCTGTGCCAACTCAGCCAGCTCGACTTCGCGATCGTACCGCTTGCGAAAAGTCACCGGAGGGAAAACTCTTTCCTCGTCGTATATGTTGCCCCAAAGATGTTCATTGAAGCCTGCGAATGCCCGTGGCGTACCTGCGAATGGACGGAGATGGGAGTCCTCCGCTTCCTGCGTCTCTCTAATCCATTGCCCGGATGCCCGGTAGTAACCATACGACGCGATCGCGTATTCGTGGTCAGAGTAAAACGTCATTGCGAAATAGAGTCCCGCGAAGATAAAAACTATGCATGCATACGCGTATACGACAAATTGGAGTCGCGACATTCGCGATAGACGTCGCGAAAACGCGAACACAATGGAAAAGATTACCAACGCGAACGGCAGAACAACAGCCAGAAGCATGCCTGCAACCAGCAGCGTTATGTATGCGGCGCCCGCCTGTTCGGAACGCACGAACAGAAACGGCATACCAACACTCAAGGCGACGGACAGTATAGTGCTGCCAATCAGTAATGCCGTTGGATGGATAGACACTCGCTGAAAC
>Ga0326726_10002559_pt1 | contig 16681 bp, 14 predicted proteins | sample MHFenrmetagenome_2_FD_207603 | JGI IMG/M metagenome (GOLD analysis project Ga0326726, IMG submission 207603) | Lab enriched peat soil microbial communities from Michigan Hollow, Ithaca, NY, United States - MHF15MN | ecosystem: Environmental > Terrestrial > Soil > Wetlands > Peat | place: USA... | reverse complement strand
TTCTCGGGGCCGATGCTGCGCGGCAGCGGGATCGCGTGGGACCTGCGCAAGAAGCAGCCATACGAGGTCTACGACAAGATGGACTTCGACATTCCGATCGGCGTGAACGGCGACTGCTACGACCGTTATCTCGTGCGCGTCGAGGAGATGCGCCAGTCGAACAAGATCGTCAAGCAATGCGTCGATTGGCTCAAGGCGAACCCGGGGCCCGTGATGCTCGAGGACCGCAAGGTGTCGCCGCCGCGGCGTATCGAGATGAAGGACGACATGGAGTCGCTCATTCACCACTTTAAGCTGTTCACCGAGGGCTATGCCGTGCCCGAGGGCGAGGCTTACGCGGCGGTCGAGCATCCGAAGGGCGAGTTCGGCGTCTATTTGATCTCCGACGGCTCCAACAAGCCGTATCGATTGAAGGTCCGCGCGGCTGGTTTCGCGCACCTCGCGGCGCTGAACGAGATGGTCGTCGGCCACATGCTCGCCGACGTCGTCGCCGTGATCGGCACGCAAGACATCGTGTTTGGCGAGGTCGACCGGTGAGCGCACATCCGCCATCCGGCAAGTCGGCCGACGTGCCCGGAGTCGCGAAGCCGAGCTCCCCGGCCGCGAGCGCGGCGCGCGTCGAGCTCTCGGCCCACGTGCGCGAGGAAATCGACCACTGGGTCGCGAAGTTTCCGCCAACGCGGCAGCGCTCGGCGGTCATCGGCGCGCTGCACGCGGCGCAGCACGAGAATCACGGCTTCTTGACGCCCGAGATCATGACCGCCGTCGCCGAGTACCTGAGCCTGCCGCCGATCCAGGTATTCGAGGTCGCGAGCTTCTACTCGATGTTCGAGACGAAGCCGGTCGGCCGGCACAGCGTCTCGATCTGCACCAACATCTCGTGCATGCTGCGCGGCGCCGACCAGATCGTCGCGCAGGTCGAGAAGAAGCTCGGCATCAAGACGGGGCAGAGCACGCCCGACGGCAAGTTCTACCTCAAGCAGGAGGAAGAATGTCTCGCGGCCTGCTGCGGCGCACCGATGCTGATGATCGATCACGTCTATCACGAGAATCTCACGCCCGAGTCCGTCGGCGCGGTTCTCGACGCGGTGAAGGATTAGGGCGGTGGCGGAACGACGCTTCAATCTCGTGTGCTTCGAGACGCTTCAGTTCCCGAACGAGCCGTGGTCACTCGATAACTACCGGAAGATCGGCGGTTACCAATCGTGGGAGCGCGTGCTCAAGGGCGAGCTCACGCGCGACGCGATCATCGACGAGATGAAGAAGGCCGGCATCCGTGGCCGCGGCGGCGCGGGCTTCCCGACCGGCGTGAAGATGAGCTTCATGCCCCGGACGGCGCCGATGCAGAAATACCTCGTCTGCAACTCCGACGAGAGCGAGCCCGGCACCTGCCACGACCGCGACATCCTGCGCTACAACCCGCACGCGCTCGTCGAAGGGCTCGCGCTCGAGAGCTATGCAATCGGCGCCACGGTCGCGTACAACTACATCCGCGGCGAGTTCATGGCCGAGCCGATCCCGCGCTTCGAAGCCGCGCTCAAGGAGACCTACGCGGCCGGCCTGCTCGGCAAGAACGTTCGCGGCTCGGGCATCGACATGGACATCCATACGTTCATCGGCGCCGGTGCCTACATTTGCGGCGAGGAGACGGCGCTGCTCGAGTCGCTCGAGGGCAAGCAGGGCAAGCCGCGCTTCAAGCCGCCGTTCCCGGCCGCGTACGGCGTCTACGGCGCGCCCACCACGATCAACAACACGCAGAGCGTCGCGTCGATACCCACGATCCTTCGAAAGGGCGGGCAGTGGTTCGCCGACCTGGGCGTCAAAGGCTCGGGCGGCACCGCGATCTTCTCGGTGTCGGGCCACGTCGAGAAGCCCGGCAACTACGAGCTGCCGCTTGGGCTACCGTTCCCCGAGCTGCTCGAGATCGCGGGCGGCATGCGCGGCGGCCGCAAGCTCAAGGCCGTGATCCCGGGCGGCTCGTCGTGCCCGGTCGTGCCGGCCGAGAAGATGATGACGCTCACGATGGATTTCGACACGATCAAAGCCGCCGGCTCGGGCCTCGGCACCGGCGCGACGATCGTGATGGACGAGACCACGTGCATGGTCAGCGTGCTGCGCCGGCTCGCGCGCTTCTACTACGCCGAGTCGTGCGGCCAGTGCACGCCGTGCCGCGAGGGCACGGGCTGGCTCTACCGCGTGCTCACGCGAATCACGCAAGGCCAGGGCACGAAGGCCGACCTCGACATGCTCGTCGACGTCGCGAACAAGATCGAAGGCCACACGATTTGCGCGCTCGGCGACGCGGCCGCGTGGCCGGTGCAGAGCTTCCTGAAGCACTTCCGCCACGAGTTCGAGTACATGGTCGAGCACAAGGGCCGCAGCATCGTCGAGATGCTGCCGTCGGTGGCGGCATGAGCACGCCGAGCCCGACGCCGTCGCCTGCCGCCGCGCCGACGCCGTCGGCCGCACCGCCGGCGACGGCTCCGCCCGCCGATCCGAACGTCGTCAACATCGAGGTCAACGGCGTGCCGCTGAAGGCGCGCAAGGGCCAGATGCTGATCGAGGTCACGGACCGCGCCGACATCTACGTCCCGCGCTTCTGCTATCACAAGAAACTCACGATCGCGGCGAACTGCAGAATGTGCCTCGTCGAGGTCGAGAAGGCGCCGAAGCCGTTACCCGCGTGCGCGACCCCGGTCGCCGAGGGCATGAAGGTGTTCACGCGCAGCAAGCGCGCGATCTCGGCGCAGAAAGCGACGATGGAGTTCCTGCTGATCAACCATCCGCTCGACTGCCCGATCTGCGACCAGGGTGGCGAGTGCGAGCTCCAGGACCTCGCGATGGGCTTCGGCCGCGGCGTCTCGCGCTACACCGAGCGCAAGCGGATCGTGAAGGACAAGAATCTCGGGTCGCTGGTCTCGACGGACATGACGCGCTGCATCCAGTGTACGCGTTGCGTGCGTTTCGGCGCCGAGATCGCCGGCATCCAGGAGCTCGGCACGACGGGCCGCAGCGACCAGATGGAGATCGGCACGTACATCGAGAAGAGCGTCGACCACGAGCTCTCCGGCAACATCATCGATCTTTGCCCGGTCGGCGCGCTCAACAACAAGCCGTACCGCTTCAGCGCGCGTGCCTGGGAGATGATCGCTAAGCCGCTCGTCGGTGCCCACGACTGCGCGGGCAGCAACCTCTATGCGCACGTATTGCGCGGCAAGCTGCGCCGCGTGGTGCCGCGCGACAACGAGGAGATCAACGAGAGCTGGATCTCGGACCGCGACCGCTTCAGCTGCCACGCGCTCTACACCGAGGACCGGCTGCTCGCGCCGCGCGTGAAGCGCAACGGCGCTTGGGTGGACGCCTCTTGGGCCGACGCGCTCGAGAGCGCGGCCGAGCTCTTGACCGAGGCCGCGCACGCGGGCGGCGACTCGATCGGCGTGCTCGCGAGCCCGAGCTCGACGCTCGAGGAGCTTTATCTCCTGAACCGGATCGCGCGCCACTTGGGCAGCGACAATATCGACACGCGCCTGCGCCGGCGCGACTTCCGCGACCAGGCCGCGGACCCGGCCGTGCCGGCGCTCGGCATCAAGATCGCGGATCTCGACTCGCAGGCCGGCGTCGTCGTTATCGGCTCGAACCTCCGGATGGAGGTGCCGATCCTCGCTCACCGCCTCCGCAACGCCGCGCGCAAGGGCGCGAGCGTCGCATTCGTGAACCCCGAGCGCTACACGTACCACTTCAAGACCGCCGCGTACGTCGACGCTCCGCTCGAATCGTTCGCCGCTTCGCTGGCCGGCGTCGTCGCGGCTGCGGCCCAAGCGGCCAAGGTCGAGGCACCGCCGCACGTGCGCGAGCTCGTCGCGCGCGCTCAACCGACCGACGCGCAGCGCGCCGCGGCCGCGGCGCTCGCACGCAAGCCGGGCCTCGTGCTGCTCGGCCTGATCGCGCAGCGCCACCCGCGTTATTCCGACATCCGCGCGCTCGCGGCGGCGCTCGCCGGCCTCACGGGCGCGACGCTCGGCTATTTGAGCGAGGGCGCTAACGCCGCGGGCGCGGCGCTCGCGGGCGCGCTGCCGCATCGCGGCCTCGGCGGCAAGCCGCTGTCGCGCGCCGGCCGCGATGTGCGCGCGATGATCGAGTCGCCGCGTGCGGCGTACGTGCTGTTCGGCGTCGAGCCGAGCCGGGACCTCGCGGCGGGCGCGGAGGCGCTCGAGGCGCTACGCGCCTCGAAGGTCGTCGCGTTCACGCCGTTCGTCTCGGCCGAGCTCCTCGAGGTCGCGAACGTGCTGCTGCCGATCGCGACGTTCGCGGAGACGGCCGGCACGTTCGTGAACGCGGAAGGGCGCTGGCAAAGCTTCGATGCGGCCGCGGAGCCCGCGGGCGAGTCGCGCCCCGGCTGGCGCGTGCTCCGGGTGCTCGGCAACGAGCTCGAGCTGCCGGGCTGCGAGTACCGCACGCCGAGCGACGTCTCCGCGGAGCTCGAGCACGAGCTCGGCGGTAGACCCGAGCTCGCTGCGGAGCGCTATCCGGGCAGCTTCGCGGCGTCGGGAGGCGGCGGAACGTACGCCGTCGATCCGCGCGAGCTCGACGTGCCGATCTACGCGGTCGACGCGCTCGTGCGCCGCTCGGAGCCGTTACAACTCACCGAGCTCGCGCAACACGGAGTGGCGGTGTAACGATGTTCGACTCGTTGCTCGCACAAGGCATGTCGATCTGGAGTGCGGTTCCCGCGTGGCTCCAGTTCCTGATCGTCGTGCTGGTCAAGATCGTGGTCGTGCTGATCCCGCTGATCCTGTCGGTCGCCTACTTCACGTACTGGGAGCGCAAGATCCTCGGCTGGATGCAGCGGAGGATCGGTCCAAATCGCGTGGGCCCGATGGGCTTGCTTCAGCCGTTCGCCGACGTGCTCAAGATGCTGATCAAAGAGATCGTCGTGCCGACGAAGTCGAACCGGTTCCTGTTCGTGATCGCGCCCATGCTCTCGCTGGTGCCCGCGTTCGCGGTTTGGGCGGCGGTGCCGTTCAACGATTGGTTCGTGATCGCGGACATCGACGCGGGCCTGCTCTACGTGCTCGCGCTCACCTCGCTCGGCGTCTACGGCGTGATCCTCGCCGGCTGGGCCTCGAACTCGAAGTACGCGTTCCTGGGCGCGATGCGCTCGGCGGCGCAGATCGTCGCGTACGAGATCGCGATGGGCTTCGCGCTCGTCGGCGTGCTGATGGCGTCGCGGAGCCTGAACCTCGGCAAGATCATCCTCGCGCAGCAGGGCACGAGCATCCTGAGCTGGTTCTGGCTGCCTCTCTTTCCGCTCTTCATCGTCTACTTCATCGCGGGCGTCGCCGAGACGAACCGCGCGCCGTTCGACGTCGCGGAGGGCGAGTCGGAGATCGTGGCGGGCTTCCACGTCGAATATTCCGGCATCGCGTTCGGGCTGTTCTTCCTCGCCGAGTACGCGAACATGATTCTGATCACGGCGCTCACGGTCGTGTTCTTCTTCGGCGGCTGGCTGTCGCCGCTTGCCGGCATCCCCGGCCTCGAGGGCACCTGGCTCGCGGCGCCGAGCGTCGTTTGGCTCGCGCTCAAGATGGCCGTGTTCGCGTTCGTCTTCTTGTGGATTCGTGCGACGTTCCCGCGCTACCGCTACGACCAGATCATGCGGCTCGGCTGGAAGGTGCTGATCCCCGTGACGATCGTCTGGATCGGCGTCGAGGGCGTGCTGGCGGCGCTGAAGGTCGGCCCGTGGTCGGGACCGGCGTAGGAGGGCAGGATGCGTAGCCTCGTCAAGACGTTCCTGATGACCGAGCTCGCTCAGGGCTTGAGCGTGACCTGGCGGAACCTGTTCCGCAAGAAGGTCACGGTGCAGTACCCGGAGGAGAAGACGCCGCAGTCGCCGCGCTTCCGCGGGCTGCACGCGCTGCGCCGTTATCCGAACGGCCAGGAGCGCTGCATCGCGTGCAAGCTCTGCGAGGCCGTGTGCCCCGCGCTCGCGATCACGATCGAATCCGACGTCGGCGACGACGGCACGCGCCGCACGACGCGTTACGACATCGACCTCTTCAAGTGCATTTACTGCGGTTTCTGCGAGGAAGCCTGCCCCGTCGATGCGATCGTCGAGACGCGGATCCACGAATACCACATGGAGAACCGCGGCGAGAACATCATGACGAAGGACAAGCTGCTCGCGATCGGGGACAAGTACGAAGCGATGATCGCGGCCGACAAGGCTGCCGACGCGCAGTTTCGCTGAAGCTCGGGCACACGGGAGGAACGTTGAGCCAGAAATTCGCCAAGCGCCTGCTGAGCCGCAGGCTCGCGCGCCGCGTGATGCGGCGGCGGGTGACCGCGATCAAGAAGAAGGAACGCTGAGCCTTGCTGGTAGGTGTCCTCTTTTACGTGTTCGCGGCGTTCCTGATCGGCGCCGCAATCGGCGTGATCACGACACGCAACCCCGTGCACGCGGTGTTGTTCCTCGTGCTCGCGTTCGTGCAGAGCGCCGTGCTCTGGTTGCTGATCGAGGCCGAGTTCCTCGCGATCGTGCTCGTGCTCGTCTACGTCGGTGCCGTGATGGTGCTGTTCCTGTTCGTCGTGATGATGCTCGACATCAACGTCGAGAAGATCCGCGAGGGATTCACGCGCTACTTGCCGCTCGGCGTCGCGCTCGCGCTGATCGTCGTGGTCGAGATCGGCCACGTGATCTGGTTCCGCTCGCAAGGGCTCGCGTTTGCCACGACGCCGAAGCCGACGCCCGAGGGGTACAGCAACACGAAGGAGCTGGGCGCGGTCCTGTACACGCAGCACGTCTACGCGTTCGAGATCGCGTCCGTAATCTTGCTGCTCGCGATCGTCGCGGCGATCACGCTCACGATGCGGCAGCGCAGGGGCTTGAAGGTGCAGAACATCGCGAAGCAGGTCGCGGTGCGGCGCGAGGACCGAGTCCGGATCGTCAAAGTGGAAACGAGCACGGAGCGCTGATGCTGACCATCACGACAGCGCACTACCTCGTGCTCGCGGCGATCCTGTTCAGCCTGAGCGTCGCGGGCATCTTCATCAACCGCAAGAACGTGATCCTGCTCCTGATGTGCATCGAGCTCATGCTGCTCGCGGTGAACTTCAACTTCATCGCGTTCTCGCGGATGCTCGACGACACGCTCGGGCAGGTGTTCGTGTTCTTCATTCTCACCGTCGCGGCGGCCGAGGCCGCAATCGGTCTCGCGATCCTCGTCGTGCTGTTCCGCAACACGCGCAGCATCGACGTCGAAGAGCTCGACAGGCTCAAGGGCTGACGCCGTGCAGAACGTCTACCTCGCCATCGTCCTCGCCCCGCTCGCCGCCGCCGCGGCGGCCGGCTTGTTCGGCAAGGCGATCGGCCGCGCCGGTGCGCACACGGTCACGATCTTGGGAGTCGCGATCTCGTTCGCGCTGTCGGTCTACGTGCTCAACGGTCAGCTCCACGGCGCGCCGATCTACAACGGCGTTGTGTACGAATGGGCGGAGCTCGGCGGGCTGTCGTTCGAGGTCGGATTCCTGGTCGATCATCTGACCGCGCTCATGATGGTGGTCGTGACGTTCGTGTCCCTCGCCGTGCACGTCTACACGATCGGCTACATGCACGACGATCCGGGCTATCAGCGCTTCTTCAGCTACATCTCGCTGTTCACGTTCTCGATGCTGATGCTCGTGATGAGCAACAACTTTCTCCAGCTCTTCTTCGGCTGGGAGGCGGTCGGCGTCGTCTCGTATCTCCTGATCGGGTTCTGGTACACGCGGCCGACGGCGATCTTCGCGAGCCTGAAGGCCTTCCTCGTGAACCGGGTCGGCGACTTCGGCTTCATCCTTGGCATCGCGGCGCTCGCGACTTACACCGGCACGCTCGACTACTCGCTCACGTTCGAGCAGGCTGACCGGCTCGCGGGCACGAGCATCGAGATCTTCTCCGGCGCGCACTGGTCGCTGCTCACGTTCGCGTGCATCTGTCTCTTCGTCGGCGCAATGGGCAAGTCCGCGCAGATGCCGCTGCACGTCTGGCTGCCCGACTCGATGGAAGGCCCGACGCCGATCTCCGCGTTGATCCATGCGGCGACGATGGTCACCGCCGGCATTTTCATGGTCGCGCGCATGTCGCCTCTGTTCGAGCACAGCGAGGTTGCGCTGACGGTCGTCATAACGATCGGCGCGGTCACCGCGTTCCTCACGGGTCTGCTCGGTATCGTGCAGCAAGACATCAAGCGCGTGATCGCGTACTCGACGCTGTCGCAGCTTGGGTACATGACCGTCGCGCTCGGAGCGTCGGCCTATGGGGCCGGCATCTTCCATCTGATGACCCACGCGTTCTTCAAGGCGCTGCTGTTCCTCGCGGCGGGCTCCGTGATCATCGCGATGCATCACGAGCAGGACATCCGCAAGATGGGCGGGCTCAGGAAGTACATGCCCATCACTTACGTGACTTTCGTGATCGGCACGCTCGCGCTGATCGGCTTCCCGGGATTCGCGGGTTTCTTCTCGAAGGACGCGCTGATCGAGGCCGTGCACGCGTCCGAGACGCCATGGCACATGCTCGCGTATTGGGCCGTTCTGCTCGGCGTGTTCGTGACCTCGCTCTACAGCTTCCGGCTGCTGTTCGTCGTGTTCCACGGCGAAGAGCGCATGGATCACCACACGAAGGAGCACCTGCACGAGACGTCCCCCGTCGTCTGGCTGCCGCTCGTGGCGCTCGCGATCCCGTCCGTGATCATCGGCTGGCTCACCGTCGACCGGGTGCTGTTCGGCGACTGGTTCAAGGGCTCGATCTTCGTGCTGTCCGAGCACGATCCGCTGCGCGAGCTCAGCGCGGAGTTTCACGGCCCGCTCGAGTTCACCATCGACGCGTTCAAGTCGCCCGCAGTCTATCTCGCCGCGGCGGGCGCCGTCGTCGCGTGGTTCCTGTATCTGAAACGCACCGATCTGCCCGCACGCTGGCAGCAGCAGTTCTCGGGGCTCTATCGGCTCCTGATGAACAAGTACTACTTCGACTGGTTCAACGAGAACGTGCTCGCGAGGGGCGGGCGACTGCTCGGAATGTTCTTCTGGAAGGTCGGCGACGAGACGTTGATCGACGGCGCGATCGTGAACGGCAGCGCGAAGACCGTCGGGCTTGTCGCGAGCGTCGCGCGCGGCCTCCAGTCGGGTTACCTCTACCATTACGCGTTCGCGATGATCGTCGGCCTTGCGGCGCTCGTCGGCTGGCTCGTGTTCAAGGCGTGACGAGATGAAATGGCCGTTGCTGAGCGTCTTGATTTGGCTGCCGATCGCTGGCGCGATCGTCGTGCTGCTGCTCGGGTCGGGCGCGCGCACGCAGCTCGGCAAGCAGGTCGCGCTCGGCGTCTCGATCCTCACGTTCGTGCTCAGCATCCCGCTCTACACGCGCTTCGATCAGACGACCGCCGCGATGCAGTTCGTCGAGCACGTGCCTTGGATCATGCGCTTCAAGGCGTACTACGCGCTCGGCGTCGACGGCATTTCGATGCCGCTCGTGCTGCTCACGACGTTCTTGACACCGCTCGTCGTGATCGCGGGTTGGCAAGTGATCAAGCTGCGGCCCTCGCAATACTTTGCGTCGTTCCTCCTGCTCGAAGGCATGATGATCGGCGTGTTCGCCGCCACCGACGCGCTGCTCTTCTACATCTTCTGGGAAGCGATGCTCGTGCCGATGTTCATCATCATCGGCGTCTGGGGCGGCGAGCGGCGCGTCTATGCGACCGTGAAGTTCTTCCTGTACACCTTCCTCGGCTCCGTATTCATGCTCGTAGCGCTGATCTACCTGTACTCGAAGGCCGGCGACTACTCGATCGCGTCGTTCCAGAGCCTGCCGCTCACGATGAACGAGCAGGTGCTGATCTTCTTCGCGTTCCTGCTCGCGTTCGCGGTCAAGGTGCCGATGTTCCCGGTGCACACGTGGCTACCGGACGCGCACGTCGAGGCGCCGACCGGCGGCTCCGTGATCCTCGCCGCGATCCTGCTGAAGATGGGCGGGTACGGCTTCATCCGCTTCAGTCTGCCGATCACGCCCGACGCGAGCCACTCGCTCGCCTGGCTCATGATCGGGCTGTCGCTGATCGCGGTCGTCTACATCGGCTTCGTCGCGCTCGTGCAGGCGGACATGAAGAAGCTGATCGCGTACTCGTCGATCGCGCACATGGGCTTCGTGACGCTCGGGTTCTTCGTGATCTTCCTCGCGACCGCGAACGCGCCCGGCAGCGATGGGGCGCGGCTCGCCCTCCAGGGCGGCATGATGCAGATGCTGTCCCACGGCCTGATCTCGGGCGCGATGTTCCTCTGCGTCGGCGTGCTCTACGACCGGATGCACAGCCGCCAGATTGCGGACTACGGCGGCGTCGTGAACACGATGCCGAAGTTCGCGGCCCTGATGGTGCTATTCGCGCTCGCGAACGCGGGGCTGCCCGGCACTTCGGGCTTCGTCGGCGAGTTCTTCGTGATCATCGGCAGCTTCCACGCGAGCGCGTGGCTCGCATTCTTCGCGGCGACGACGCTCGTGCTCGGCGCGGCCTACACGCTCTGGATGGTCAAGCGCGTCGTGTTCGGCGCCGTGGCGAACGATCACGTCGCGGAGCTTGCGGACGTGAGCGCGCGCGAGTTCTGGATGCTCATGGTGCTCGCGGTTGCGGTGCTGGCCGTCGGCATCTGGCCCGCGCCGATCGTGAGCGCGATGGACACGACGCTCGGCGCGCTGCTCGATCACGTCGTCCAGTCGAAGCTCTAGAGGCCAGGGGAACCGACGCCCGCCATGCCGACCACCGACTTAGTCAGCGCCGCTCCGGAGATCTTCCTCACGTTCGCGATCTGCGCGGTGCTGCTCGTCGACGTGTTCCTGCGCGATCACCAGCGCAATGTCACGTACGTGCTGTCGATGCTCGCGCTGATCGGCACCGCGGCCATCACGCTGCACACGTCGGTCGATCATCGCGTGCTCGCGTTCGGCGGCAGCTACGTGGCGGATCCGACCTCCGGCGTGCTGAAGATGTTCGCATACATCATCGTCGGCGTCGTGTTCCTGTACTCGCGCGAGAACCTCGAGCAGAACGGGCTGCTCAAGGGCGAGTTCTTCCTGCTCGGCCTGTTCGGGCTGCTCGGGATCATGATCATGATCTCGGCGAACAGCCTGCTCACGCTGTACTTGGGGCTCGAGCTGCTCGCGCTCGCGCAGTACACGCTCGTCGCGTTCAATCGCGATTCCGCGGTGTCGGCCGAGGCGGCGATGAAGTACTTCGTGCTCGGCGCGATCGCGTCCGGCACGCTGCTTTACGGCATTTCGCTGCTCTATGGCATCACGGGCACGCTGCAGCTCGACACGCTCGCGGAGCACTTCGCGCGACCGGGCGGGATCGGCGTGCCGGCGCTGCTCGCGCTCGCGTTCATCGTCGCGGGCGTTGCGTTCAAGTTCGGCGCGGTGCCGTTTCATATGTGGCTGCCGGACGTCTATCAGGGCGCGCCGGCGCCCGTGACGCTGTACATCGGCTCGGCGCCCGAGATCGCCGCGTTCGCGCTCGTCTGGCGCGTGCTCGTCGAGGGGCTCGGGCCGCTGCACGACACGGGCTGGCAAGACATGCTGATCGTGCTCTCGGTGCTCTCGCTCGGCGTCGGCAACCTGCTCGCGATCGCGCAAACGAATCTGAAGCGCATGCTCGCGTACTCGACGATCTCCCACGTCGGCTTCATCTTGATGGGGTTCATCGCGGGTACGCCGCAAGGCATCCAGGCCGCGATGTTCTACACGTTCGCGTACGTGCTGATGGCAGCCGCGGCGTTCGGCATGATCATCCTGCTGTCGCGCGCGGGCTTCGAGGCCGAGCGCCTCGAGGACTTCAAGGGCTTGAATGCGCGCAGCCCATGGTTCGCATTCGTCACGCTGATGATCATGTTCAGCATGGCCGGCGTGCCGCCGTTCGTCGGCTTCTACGCGAAGCTCGTCGTGCTCGGCAGCGTGCTCGACAGGGGGTTCGTGTGGCTCGCGGCGGTCGGCGTGCTGTTCGCGGTGATCGGCGCGTTTTACTACATCAGGATCGTCTGGTTCATGTACTTCGCGGAACCCACTGATCGCGAGCCGCTCGCGGCCGCGCCCGACATGCGAATCGCTCTCAGCGCGAATGGGCTCGGGCTGCTCGCGCTCGGCATTTTCCCGGGTCTCTTGATTGATCTTTGCGCTCGCGTGCTCGGCGGCTGAGCCCGTTGTAGTAGAATCTGACGCCGAGCTTCACCGGCAGCCGATTCGGCTCTTCCTCGGGGGAACGCGAGATGCGAGCGAACTGGAAAGTCGTCCTTCCCACCGTATTGCTGGCTCTTGCCGCGGCGTTTGCGGCGCGAGCGCATCACTCGTTCACGGCCACTTACTTCGAAGATCGCACGATCACGATCGAAGGCAAGCTGCTGCAGTTCATGTTCCGCAACCCGCACTCGTTCGTGCACGTCGAGGCGCCGGGCGACGATGGTCAAATGCACCGCTGGGCGGTCGAGTGGGGCGGCGCGGGCGCGCTCGCGGGCCAGGGCGTCACGAACCAGACGCTGCGCGCCGGCGACGTCGTGAAGATCACGGGCAACCCGGGCCGCGACGCGGCCGACTATCGGATCCGGATGCAGTACCTGCGCCGCGATTCCGACGGCTTCGAGTGGGGCAAGAAGCCCGGCGAAAGCTTCCAATAGAGCCGCGGCCTTTGCGCGCGCTCGTCCTTTGCGGAGCACTGGCCGCTGCGTTCGCGGCGGCGAGCGCGCATGCCCAGATCGACATCTCGGGCGAGTGGGCCGGCAAGTATCACGAGGATTTCGACGACCGCGTCCCGGGCGACGTGCAAGGCGACTTCACGGGCGTGCCGATGAACGATGCGGCGCGCCGCTTCGCCGAGTCGTGGGACGTCACGCGCGTTAACCTCCTCGAGCACCAGTGCCAGCCGTACAACGTCGCGCACATCTTCCGCGGCCCGATGCAGTTTCGGATCTGGGCCGAGAAGGATCCCGCGACGCAGTCGATCATCGCGTATCGCGAGTACCTCGGCACGTACCAGCAATACCGCACGATCTGGATGGACAACCGCCCACATCCGCCCGAGTACGTGCCGCACACGAACATGGGCTTCTCGACCGGCGAGTGGCACGGCGACATCCTCACGGTGACCACGACGCACATCAAGAAGGAGTTCTACCGGCGCAGCGGAATACCGAGCAGCGACCGCACGACGCTCGTCGAGCACTACATTCGCCACGGCAACTTGCTCTCGCACGTGATGATCATCACGGACCCTGTGTATCTCACGGAGCCGTACTTGAATAGCGAGGAGTTCGTGCTGATGGATCGCGGCAACCAAAACTGGCTCTACAACTGCGAGTACGTGATGGAAGTGCCGATGGACAAGAACAAAGTTCCGTACTACCTGCCCGGCATGAACCCGTTCATCGAGGACTACGCGAAGAAGTTCGGCCTGCCGTTCGAGGCCGTGTTCGGCGGCGCGCCGACGATGTATCCCGAGTACCAGCCGAAGCTCGAGCAGCTGATGAAGCGCCGATGACACGCGTCGCGCCGCAATCCGCGCCGAGACCGCGTCGCGCGGCGGCAGCGCGTCGTGCAGTCACTGGTCTCGCGATCGCGTCGCTTCTCGCGGCATCGGGCGCCCGCGCGCAGAGCGGCTCGCCGTTCGACGGCACGAGTCCCGAGCGCGTGAGCTACTCGGCGTCCGACAAGGACGCGCGCTCCGGCATGGATCGCGCGGAACGCACCGTCGACGGTGTCGAGACGTACCACGTGCAGGGCAACGTCTACATGTTGATCGGCGCCGGCGCGAACGTCGCGGTGCAGGTCGGCGCCGACGGCGTGCTCGTCGTCGACACGGGCGGCGGCGCGAAGCGCGCGGCCGTGCTCGCGGCCATTCGCCGCCTCTCGAGCGGTCCGATCCGCTGGATCGTGAACACGAGCGCGGAGGCCGACCACACGGGCGGCAACGAGACGATCTCGCAGGCCGGCCAGACGGTGAACGGCAACCCGGCCGCAATCATCGCGCACGAGAACGCGCTCGCGCGGATGACCGATGCGAACCGTCCGATCACCGAGCTGCCGCTCAACACGTTCTTCGAGCCCAGCCGCGACTTCTACTTCAACGGCGAGGCCGTGTTCCTCTATCACCCGCAGAACGCGCACACGGACGGCGACGTGTTCGTCTATTTCCGCGGCTCCGACGTGCTCGTCTCGGGCGACCTCTTCACGACGACGCAGTACCCCGTGATCCGCGCGGATCAGGGCGGCGGCGTGGACGGCCTGGTCGCGGGCCTGAACCAGATGCTCGACATCGCGGTGCCGAAGTATCTGCAAGAGGGCGGCACGTACGTGATCCCGGGCCACGGCCGCGTCTGCGACGAGGCGGAGCTCCTCGACTATCGCGACATGGTCGTTATCGTGCGCGATCGGATCCGTAACCTCGCGGCGCAGGGGATGACGCTGCAACAAGTGCTCGCGACTAGACCTGCGCTCGACTACGACGGGCGCTACGACAGCCCGCGCGGAGCGTGGACGTCGGCGATGTTCGTCGAGGCGATCTACCGGGACGCGGGTAAAACCACGAGCGGTAAACAACGGGCGGCCGCGAAATGAGCGCGCATCGCCGATTCGGCCGCCGCGTCGCGCTCGCGTCGTGCGCCGCGGTTCTCACGGGGCTCGGCGTGCAAGCTTCGGCGCAGCCGCGGCCACCCGCAAACGCGCCCGCGTCGCCGAAGGCGGGCGCGCCGATCGACCTCACCGGCTACTGGGTCTCGGTCGTGAGCGAGGATTGGCGGCATCGGATGGCCACGGCGCGCAAGGGCGACTACGAGAGCTTGCCGCTGAACGCGAACGGGCGCCGCACGGCCGATGCGTGGAACCTCGACGCCGACAGCGCGGCCGGCGCGCAGTGCAAGGCATTCGGTGTCGGTGGACTGATTCGCCAGCCCGGCCGTTTGCACGTCACGTGGGCCGACGACGATACGCTGCGCGTCGACTTCGACGCCGGCACGCAGACGCGGCTGCTCGAGTTCGCGAGCACGGCGCAGCCCTCGGGCGAGAAGACGTGGCAGGGCTTTTCGCGCGCGCAGTGGCTGCGGCCGCCGCAAGCCGGCGGCGGACCGGCCCGTGCGCAGATCGGCAACAACACGGGGCCGATCGCCCCGGGTGGCGGCGGTCGAGGCCAGCGCGGCGGCCCCGAGCTCTCACCGGCGCTCGCCGAGGGCGGCTCTCTCAAGGTCGTCACGACGAATTTCCGCGCGGGGTATCTGCGCAAGAACGGCGTGCCGTACAGCGAGTCCGCGTCGATCACGGAGTATTACCATCGCTTGCCGGACGCGCCGAACGGCGACGTCTATCTGGACGTCGTCACGATCGTCGAGGACCCCGAGTACCTCAACGAGCCGCTCTACACGAGCACGATGTTCAAGCGCGAGGCGAACGGCGCGAAGTGGAGCCCGACACCGTGCCGGACTGCGCCGCCCCCGGCCGGTCCGCAAGCTGCTGCGCGTCCCGCCGAGCCGCTGCCGCGGTGAGTTTTCGACTTGCCGGGAACGCTTCCGCGGAAGCGTCGCTGCACGACTTCGGTGCAAAATCCCTCCGCGGAGGGATTCTTGGGTCAGTAGTCTCCGCGCAGGCGGATTCTCTGGCGCAGCCCCTCGATCGCGATCGGCGAGCCGACGAACGTGCGCTCCGGGAAGCGTGCGCCGTGCGCGACGATCTGCCGGTAGAGGTCGTCGGCTTGTTGAGCGTTGAGGCCGTCGGCCGCGAGGTATTGGAGCCGCAGGCCGCGATCCGTGTTGACGGCGGCCGTGCGGAGCCAGCCCGACATGTCGGCCGCTCCTCCCGCGTAGGTTCCGAGCAGATCGAGCGCCGAGGAGAAGCCGACGTCGCGCAGCGAGCGCGCGACGCGCTCGTAGCTCGGTTCGGCGAGTCGCCGCTCGACTAGATCGACGTCGATCGGCGCGTCGTTCTTGCGGCCGACGAGCACCGCGTCGTAGCCGCGGCCGTTCACGGTGTTCACGAACAGCGCGCCGTGAGGAAATGCCGAGAAGAACGTCGCGACCTCGCTCTTCACCGCGTCGCCGGTCGTCTCGTAGAGCTGAAGGAACGCGGTCACGACGCCGTCGTCGTTCAAGCGCGATTTGCAGAGTTCCCAGAACTCGCGCGTGTAGAGAGCGGCCGCGCCTTTGACCCACGGGTCGAGCGGATCGGACGTGATCGCGTCGAACTTCTCGCGCGCGGTCGCGAGCACGTGGCGGCCGTCATCGACGCGGATTTGAACCTTCGGGTTCGTGACGACGCCATGATTTGGCGTGGCGAAGTAATCGCGCGCTACGTTCGGTACGAGCGGCTCGATCTCCGCGACGACGACGCGCTCGACCGCCGGGTCGATGCTCGCGGCGCCGGCGGTGATTCCCGCGCCGAGGCCGATCACGAGCACCGAGCGTGGCCGCTCGGGGATCAGCGTCGCGAGGTGGCCGAGCATGCGCTGCAGGCGCAGGTCTTGCGGGTACGTCGAGGCCTGCGTCTTACCCGCGTTGTGATACGTGACGATCCCGCTCGGCTCGCGCGTGACAGCGATCGACGCGGCGACGCCCTCGCCGACATAGACGACGTTCGCGTCCTGGCCGCGCGTCGGCAGGAAGCGGCCGTACGCGACGAGCG
>Ga0326726_10002558_pt1 | contig 16683 bp, 17 predicted proteins | sample MHFenrmetagenome_2_FD_207603 | JGI IMG/M metagenome (GOLD analysis project Ga0326726, IMG submission 207603) | Lab enriched peat soil microbial communities from Michigan Hollow, Ithaca, NY, United States - MHF15MN | ecosystem: Environmental > Terrestrial > Soil > Wetlands > Peat | place: USA... | reverse complement strand
GCAGAGGAAATGGCCTCGACCTCGGAGGATCTCGCGTCGCAGGCAGAGCAGCTCCGCACAACGATCTCGTTCTTTAAAGCGGGGGAAGCGGATGCCCTCCGGTCAAGAGTCGGGGTCAAAAAGCTCGGAACCGGCCCGGCAAATTCATCCGGGATTGCTCCGCTTCATGTCCGTTCGGCAATGAAGCAGATAGGGCAGATTATGTAAGAGGGTGACAGTTCCGTCCCGTTGGCCCGCCGCATGATAACGCTGCGGAAGGAATCATGCGAGGCCTGCATGGACCCGCTGCAAGGATTTTACTAAAGCGCGTAGTTCGCGCACTCTCTTCATAAAGCACAGGATGATTCTACCATGAAAGACAGTCCGCTTTACAACGACACAGTGCGAGCAATGTCCCCCAGAGAGTTCGACCGCCTGAGCGAGTTTATTATCGATCATTGCGGGATTAAAATGCCTCCGGCAAAAAAGATCATGCTGGAGTCGCGGCTTCAGAAAAGGCTCCGAAGTCTCGGGATGGCATCGTTCAGAGAGTACTGCGAGTTCCTGTTCGACTCTCCCGAGGGGAACGGCGAACTCCTGCACATGATCGATGCCATAACAACGAACAAGACCGATTTTTTTCGCGAGCCCGTTCATTTTCAGTTTCTGACCGAAACCGCATTGCCGGAATTCCTGGCCGAGGGCGCAATGGGCAGCAGGAAAAAGTTCATCGTCTGGAGCGCGGGCTGCTCCTCGGGGGAAGAGCCGTATACGCTGGCGATGGTGCTGAACGAATATGCATTGCCGCATGCTGATTTCCAGTATTCGATCCTGGCCACGGACATATCAACGAGGGTTCTCGAAAAAGCGCGCTCCGGCATCTACGATCAGCATCTGGTGGAGGGGATCCCTCATTTCTTCAAGCAGAAATACTTCCTGCGCAGCAAAGACCGGGAAAAGAAGCTGGTCAGGGTCGTGCCGGAACTTCGGTCCCGCATCTCCTTTCAACGGGTGAATCTTATGGACGAGAACCTGATCGTCCCCGAAAAAATGGACGCGATATTCTGCCGGAACGTGATCATTTATTTTGAACGTACGACGCAGTACAAACTCTTGAGCCGGCTGTGTCAGAGCTTGAGGACGGGCGGATACCTCTTCCTGGGGCACTCGGAGACCGTCCATGGTTTTGACCTTCCCCTCGTACGCATCGCTTCCACGATTTACAGGAAGATGCCGTGACTCGAATAGGAGAAGAGCTGCCGACGGTCCACCTCAAGGCGGGCGAGATGCACTGTACCGACCGGCCGACGCTCGTCGTAACGGTCCTCGGCTCCTGCCTTCGGTCATCCTGTACAATCGCCGTCTGGGGATCGGCGGCATCTGTCATGGATTGCTGCCGTCGTGCGGCAATCAAAAGACCTGCAGCGGCGACTGCATGGAAAAGTTCAGGTACGTGGACTGCGCAATCCGGCAGATGGTGAAAATCTTCGACCGCTTCGGCGCCGCCGACATGTTTTCGAGGCCGATCGAAAGGTCCGGCCTTCTTTCGGTCGGCAGCAGAACAGCGAGACTGCGGATGAGGTCATGAAGAGTGAAGGGCTTACGCTGATCACGCGGGATGTGGGCGGGATCCAGGGTAGAAAAATATTCTTCTATACCCATACGGGTGAGGTGCTCCTGAAGCGCCTGACGAAACGACAGCATTACCCGGATCTGACGGAAGCGCCGACGGCGTGATCAATCCCGGAGCGGTTTCCTGCGGTGCGAACGCGAGGTGCAATGGTTACGAAAAAAAGAATACGGGTTCTCATCGTCGATGATTCCGCCGTGGTCCGCCAGACGCTCGAAACGGTCCTCTCCTCCGATCCCGAGATCGAGGTCATGGCCACGGCTTCGGACCCGTTTATCGCCGCGGATAAGATCCTCCGCGAAGTGCCCGATGTGATAACGCTGGACGTGGAAATGCCGCGTATGGATGGGATCACGTTCCTCCAGAAGATCATGAGCCAGCACCCCATCCCGGTGGTCATCTGTTCGAGCCTCACGGAAAGCGGCTCGGAAACAGCCTTGAGGACGCTCGAATACGGGGCCATCGAGATCATCCTGAAGCCTCGGATCGGGACGAAACAATTCCTGGAAGAGTCGAAGGTGCGCATCTGTGATGCGGTGAAGGCCGCGGCCATGGCGCGTATCTCGCGCATTGCACCCGAAACGCCGCGCGTTGTGCCGAAACTCTCCGCGGACGTCATCCTGGCGAAGTCCACATCGCATGCAATGGCAAAAACGACCGATACGGTCGTCGTGGTCGGCGCTTCCACGGGCGGCACCGAGGCCCTGAGCGATTTTCTCATGGCCATGCCGCTCGATGCGCCCGGTATTGTTATCGTCCAGCACATGCCGGAGCATTTTACGAGGGCGTTTGCATCCCGTCTTGACAGCATGTGCCGCATTTCCGTAAAGGAAGCGGAGAATAATGATACGGTCATCCGGGGACGGGCGCTCATTGCGCCGGGCAACCACCACATGCTGCTCAAGCGGAGCGGAGCGCGCTACTACGTGGAAATCAAGGATGGGCCGCTGGTCTCCCGCCACCGCCCGTCGGTCGACGTCCTGTTCCGCTCGGCGGCCCGCTATGCGGGCAAAAATTGCGTCGGCGTCATCATGACCGGCATGGGCGATGACGGTGCGAAGGGCATGCTCGAAATGAAAGAGGCCGGAGCATTCACCATTGCACAGGATGAAGAGTCATGCGTGGTGTTTGGCATGCCGAAAAAGGCAATTGAATTGGAGGCTGTCGACAGGGTCGCCCATCTCAAAGATATCCCGGCGACGGTACTGAAGAACCTCTCATGATGTCCTTCAGACGCTTAACGTGCAGGATGTCATGGCTGAACGAGATCGCATGCTCAACAACACAACGAGTTTCGTATTGAGAGTACGCCAGAAATCCGACAGCAGGGCGATGAGCGTTGAAGCCTCTTTAGCTGCAATAACTGAAAAAGTACGGCCTTGATTGTTCTAGAGACATTTGGAATAAATCCGGGAGTGAGGAGTACGAATCAAATTATTACTGCAGGGCTGGTCGTTGCTGCGGGAGGCAAAAAAATGTCAATATCTGTCAACACCTTACGCGATAGCTCCATCAAAGCCGAACCCAAGCGGATTCTTATTGTTGACGATGAACCAACCATCCTGCTCACGCTGTCCTACGCGCTGCGATCGAGCGGAGTTGAGGTCATTACGGCCAGCAGGCTTGAGCCTGCCGAGGAAGCGCTGGCCCGCTATGCATTTGATCTGGTGATCGTGGACATCAGGATGTCCGGAATTCTGGGTATTGAAGGATTGGAGCTCTTGAGCTATATTAAACGCTACTGGCCGAAGACCGAGGTGATCGTTATGACGGCACACGGCTCAACCGAGATCAGGCAAGAGGCCTACGATCGCGGCGCTGGATACTATTATGAAAAGCCTGTCGACATCACTGAACTGGCGGAGCGGGTGCGCAGTATGGGAATTCCGGTCAAGGGATAAAAGACGCAGCTAAAGAGGAGCGTGTTTTGAACGCACCTCAGAGGAGTCTCACAACGGCCAGCAGGAGGATAAGAAATGCTTAAGAAAGTCTTGGTTATAGATGACTCGGCACTGATACACCAGATGTATAAGATGGTGCTGATGCGGTACCGGTGCGAGATCATAGACGCGCTGAACGGTCAGGACGGACTGGATAAACTCGAGAAGCATCCCGATGTAAGCTTGATCCTCCTCGATATCAATATGCCTGTCATGAACGGGATCGAGTTCATAAAGAAGGTAAAGGAGCTTGGGAAATACAACGACATACCGATCATCATGGTCAGCACCGAGGGTAAAGAAGAAGATACGATGAGGGGGCTGGCCCTCGGGGCAAAAGGGTATGTAAAGAAGCCCTTTCAGCCAAGCGATCTGCACGCAATCATCGAGAAGATCTATCCCTCGAAATAAGCAACAGCGCTGTATTTCCCGATAATTGATGTGATGCGCCATCAGGAGGCCGCAACGTCATGGGTAAAGAGCTTGTTCAAGGGTCGTCGCTCAGCGCACTTCTCGATGCATTTTACAGCCTCGATAAGAGAGGGAGGGATGGTGTTACTGCAGTGTTCCGCGGGGCAGCCGATCCGCTCTCCTATTCCGTACTTGAAACCGGCCTTAAAAATCACGAAAATGACCGCGTACGGAATGCAGCCATGGAGATCTATGTCGCGCTGGGCGAACGGTCGCTTCCGTTCCTCATTTCCCTTCTCAATGACGCGGATGAGGAAGTGCGGACGTTCAGCGGCGTTATGCTCGGCACGATGCAGGACCGGGGCGCCGTGCCGTCGCTCATCAAGACGCTGGCCGATCCGGACATGAATGTGAAGCATGCGGCGGCAGAGGCGCTTGGCAAGATAGGAGATCCGCGGGCGGTAGAGCCCCTCATCGATACGCTTGCGACGGATATGTGGCTTCAGTTTCCCGCGGCAATCGCACTCGGCGACATCGGCGATTTGCGCGCTGTCGCGCCGTTGATCTCGCTTCTCGAGACGCCGGGAGTAAACGTGCCGGTCATTCAGGCCCTCGGGAAGCTCGCCCATCCCTCAGCGCTCGGGCCTCTCAGCAGGCTGCTCGACGAAGAAGAGCCCTCCCTTCGCGAGTGGTCGCTGGAAGCCGTTGCAGCTATTCTCGCCCGCTGGCCGGACAGCGGGTGTGACCTGCGACTCACACAGAAAGCGACCCGCGCGATGATCGAAATGCTCAGCTCAAGCAGCCTTGAAGCGCGCAGAAATGCCGCTATTACCCTTGGCTGCTGTAAGGTGAAGGAGGCACTGTCCTACCTTGTCGAATTGAGCACCGACCGGGACATGGGCGAGGTAGCGCGAAAAGCGATTGCCAGGATAGGCCGCTAATCCATGAGTATAACAAAGGCATGGCATCCATAAAAAAAGTTATAAAATCCATTCCAACCCCAACCTGGAAACAGGTCCCAAAGCACCAAATTTCAAGTCCACGTTACAATCCGTAACCTTCCCCGAAAAACAAAAAATCCTTGACACTTCCTCTTCATAGATGTTATTTTGACTAACTATTATTGAGGAGAAGTGATTGAAAATCGCAATTACAGGCAAGGGGGGAGTGGGCAAAACTACCCTGGCCGGCCTGTTGGCCAGACTTTACGCGGCCGAGGGCCGTTCGGTCCTGGCCGTGGATGCCGACCCGGACGCCAACCTTGCCTCTGCGCTTGGAATATCGCCTGAAATTGCGTCCCGTGCCCTGCCGCTCGCAGAACAGTCCGATCTGATCGAGGAGCGCACGGGTTCAAGGCCGGGGTCCCCGGGCGGAATGTTCAGCCTCAACCCGAAGGTGGATGACATCCCCGACGCCTATAGTATAAGGCACGAAGGGGTGCGGCTCCTGGTCGTGGGGAAATCCAAGGAAGCGGGGTCCGGCTGTTACTGTCCCGAGAACGTACTCCTGCGCCGTCTGATCAGCCATCTGATTCTCAGGATTGATGAGGTCGTCATCCTTGATATGGAAGCGGGTATCGAGCACCTGACCCGCGGCACCGCCGGCAGCGTCAATGCCTTCATTGTAGTGGTGGAGCCCGGCCAGCGGAGCATGCAGACTGCCCGGCAGATCGAGTCGCTCGCCCGCGGCCTCGGTGTAAAAGAGGTCTTTGTCGTCGGAAACAAGATCCGGCAGGATTCCGAGAGAGATTTTATCCTCCGGCATCTCGAAGGGATGAAGTTTCTCGGGTTTATGAGCTATGCCGGTGACGCCGTTACGGCAGACCTCGACGGGAAATCTCCTTATGACGCCTCTCCCGGAGTACGGGAAGAGGCGAAGAAGATCAAAGCCGCGCTCGACCAATTGATGAAGAACTAAAATCCTTCACTTGAAAAAAGAGATAAGAAAAAGAGTCCTTGCTGCTCGGGACGGGCTGTCGCCGGGCCAGCGAACAGCGAAAAGCAGAGAGATCGAAGAACGGCTCTTTTCGCTTCCCGAATTCAGATCAGCTCGTATTGTTCTGCTCTTTGCGTCCTTCCGGAGCGAGGTGGATACCAGTCCCATGATCCGGCGGGCACTGGCTTCCGGAAAAAGGGTCGTCCTCCCGAAGGTCAAGGGCAAAGAACTGGAACTGTTCGAGATAAGAAATCTTGACAGCGATGTTTCTCCCGGGGCATGGGGGATTCCCGAACCGCGAGGGTCTGCATTGGTAAGGCTCGATGAACTGGACGTCATTATCGTACCAGGGGCGGCCTTTGATGCGCGGGGAAACCGGCTTGGTTATGGAGCAGGGTTTTACGACAAGCTCCTTTCGGCATTTAAAAAGCTGACCATAGCCGTTGCTTTTGAGGAGCAGATCGTTCCGAAGGTTCCCGCTGATCCGCACGATGTGCCGGTGCAGAAGATCGTGACGGAAAAGAGAATCATAGAAGCAAAATCATTTACCATAGAGGGCGCAAAGTAAATAGAGGGGTGTGCTGATTGCGTCAGGTGTTTCTTCGCTGTCCTCTGTGAACTCTGTGGTTATTTCTTATGGACATTAAAAAAATAGAAAAAGGCGTTCGGCTCATTCTGGAAGGCATCGGTGAGGATGCTGATCGGCCCGGGTTGAAGGACACCCCGCAGCGCGTGGCCGAGATGTATGGGGAAATTTTTTCCGGCATCTCCGCGAATACCGAAGAGTTGATGAAGCCCATGGTGGGCGAGAGTCACGACGAGATGGTGATGATCCGCGACATTCCGTTCCACTCGATGTGCGAACATCACCTTTTGCCGTTTTCCGGCAAAGCGCATATCGCCTATATCCCGGGCGCGGGGAAGATCGTGGGCATCAGCTCACTTGCCAAGGCGCTGGAGATTTTTGCCAAGAGGCCCCAGGTGCAGGAGCGATTGACCGCACAGTTCATCGATCTCATTGTGAGCAGGCTTAAACCTAAGGGTGCGATGGTGGTCATCGACGCGGAACATCTCTGCATGAGCATGCGCGGCGTGAAGAAGCCGGGTGCACGGGTCGTTACCTCCGCGGTGCGGGGCAGTTTCCGCAGCAAGGAGTCCACGCGCATGGAGATGCTCGAGCTCTTGACGAAGCAGGAAAAATAACCCGAACAAACGGAACCAAAGAATAGACCCGCAGCCCAGGGTAACAGTCGCCGTAAAAAGAGGCTTAAAGTATGAAAACGAATGCTGCGAATCTTGAGAGCGACGTTGAACTGGATTGTTTTTTCTATTTGTTACTTAAAGTCCGATAATAAAAAGTTAATTGAAACAGGGGAGATTTATGGCACCGCAAGATATTTGTGCACTCGAACCATACCGGCCGTACGGCGCTGACATCAAGGAAACGAGGCCCTATTCCCCGTGTCGCGCTGCATGCCCCGCGCATACGGACGTGCAGGCCTATGTGGGCCTGATCGCCCAGGGTAAATACACTGAGGCCTTCGAGGTTATCACCTCGGTAAACCCCATCGCGTCGGTCTGCTCCATGATCTGTCACCATCCCTGCGAACAGTCGTGCAGGCGATGTGGTGTAGATGAGCCGCTGGCGGTCCGGCATTTGAAACGGTTCGCCATCGAGAAGTCCAAGGACTATCGTCGCGCCAAGCGGAAGCTTGTCCAAAAGACCAAGGGCAAGAGCATCGGCATTATCGGCTCTGGCCCTTCGGGTCTGACCGCGGCGCGGGATCTCGCAGATCTCGGCTACAGCGTTACTCTTTATGAGAAGCATCCGGTTCTCGGCGGTATGCTTGCTGTCGCGATCCCTCCCTACCGCCTGCCCAGAGAAGTGCTGAAAGAAGATATCGATGACGTTATTTCCAAGGGTGTCGAGGTCAAGACGAACTTCGAGATCGGCAAAGATGCGAAGCTTGATGATCTCGCAAAGAAGCACGATGCAGTGCTCGTGGCCATCGGTCTTTCCCTCAGCCGTTCGCTGAATATTCCCGGCGTGGAAGGCCCCGGTGTGCTGCTCGCTATTCCTTACCTGGAAGACGTCGCATTCGGCCGGAAGCCGGCGCTCGGCAACAAGGTGCTCGTTATCGGTGGCGGAAACGTTGCCATGGACGTTGCCCGATCTGCCCGCAGGCTCGGGGTTCAGAACGTCGAGATGGTCTGTCTCGAAAACGAACAAGAGATTCCGGCATGGAAATGGGAAGTGGACGAGGCGGTTGAAGAGGCGATCAAGATCAATTACCGCTGGGGACCCAAGGCGATCAAGCGCGAAGGCGACAAGGTAAAAGGTCTCGAAGTCACAAAGGTCTTGTCGGTCTTTGACGCGAACAAACGGTTCGCTCCGACCTTTGATAATAATGTGACCACGCTGATCGAAGCGGACACGATCATCATCACCATCGGTCAGATGTCAAATATGGCTTTCCTGAAAGAGAGCGCGGTCAAGATCGATGAACGCGGACGCGTTGAGTGGAATCCGGCGACCCAGATGAGCGGCGCAAAAAACGTTTTCGTCGCAGGCGAGGTCGTGACCGGACCCGGCTCGGCAATCGCTGCTGTTGCGAATGGTCGCCGTGCCGCTCTGGCCATGCATCTCTATATTCAAGGTGAGACCATCGAGGGCAGGCTTCCTGTGCAGGAGAAGGAAAAGATCGCCGAAATGCCTTCGGAGGTTGTTGAAAAGATCGCCAAAGAGCCGCGCATGAAGGTCAGGCACCTTGCCCCCGAGGTCCGCGTCAAGACCATGGAGCATTTCGAAGAGGGCTTTACCGAGAAAGAGGCGCTTGAAGAAGCAGGCAGGTGCCGCGGCTGCGGCGGCGGGGCTGTCGTGGACCAGAAGAAGTGCATGGCCTGCCTCACCTGCTTGAGAGTCTGTCCCTACGGCGCGCCGGTTGTTGAAGCATACTCCACAATCAGGCCCGAATACTGCCAGGCCTGCGGTCTTTGCGCGCCGGAATGCCCCGCAGAGGCCATCAGCATGGTGAGCTACGACGTGCGCGAGATCAGGAACACGCTGCCGGCTATCGTCGGCAAGGTTGATCCCAGGCGGCAGGAGCCGGTCATTGCCGCCTTCGTGTGTACGCACCACGCGGGCGTGCTCGGTCTTGATTTGCCGAAGAACGTTCGGGCCGTGCCTGTTCACTGCACCAGCCGGATCGATATTCTTGATATGCTGAAGGCGTTCGAGGTAGGCGCCGACGGCGTGGCAGTCCTGCGCTGCGGGAGCGGGACCTGCAAGTATCGCGACATAGAGCCCCGCGTGAATGCGCGCGTGAAGCGAGTGCAGGATCTGCTCGGAATGCTGAAGATCGAGTCCGGGCGTCTTGAGATACTTTCTGCGGCACCAACAAACGGCGGCAATCCCTACGCTGCCGTGTGTGCTGAATTTTCCGAACGCCTCAAACACATAGGACTGAAAGCTGGTAAATAACCGCCTTCCTGAATAGCATGATATAAAGGAGTAATGAACTATGATCGTAGGATCGCAAAAACCAATCGAGGAAATATGGAACATGGTGAAGGACTTCAAGAAGGTTCTCGTGTTCGGGTGCAACACCTGCGTTGCCATTTGCCATGCGGGTGGAGAAAAAGAGGCCGAGACCATTGCGTCCCTCATCAAGATGAAGGCGTCGCAGGAAGGCAAGACCATGGTTGTGAACCACATGGGGGTCATGCGCCACTGCGAGCCCGAATACTTCGACCCGGTCATGGACGAGGTGAAGAAGTATGATCTCGTGCTGTCCACGGCCTGCGGGGTGGGCGTGAACTTCCTGTCCGACCGGACCGGGGCGATCCCCGTGTATCCTGGCATCAATACATCATTTTACGGCGCGGTCGAAGCGCCTGGCGTGTTCAAGGAGCTTTGCGCCGGCTGCGGGGACTGCATCCTGCACATGACCGGGGGCATCTGTCCCGTTGCACGCTGCGCCAAGACGCTCATGAACGGGCCCTGCGGCGGTACGAACAAGGGCAAATGCGAAGTGAGCAACGAGATCGACTGCGCCTGGTATTTGATCGTCGAGCGGATGAAGAAGCTCGGCACCCTGGAAAAGCTCTCCGAGATCCAGCCGCCGCGCAACTGGTCAACGTCCCGAGACGGCGGGCCGAGGCGTATTTCGCTCGAGCATATCCGGGAATACGAGGCGAAGGAAGAGGCGAAGACTGAGACGGCGGGAGGTAAGAAATAATGAAGAGCGGAAGCACACTCGAAAAAGTACTTGCGAGCGGCAAGCCCGCGGTCACGGCAGAGCTTGGCCCTCCCATGAGCGCCGATCCCCATGAAGTCATCAAAAAAGCGCAGCAGCTCAAAGGCTTCTGCGACGCGGCGAACATCACGGATTGCCAGACCGCGGTTGTCCGGATCTCGAGTATTGCCGCTGCGGCCATCGCGTTTCAGCAAGGCCTGGAGCCGGTCATGCAGATGACCTGCCGCGACCGGAATCGTATTGCGATGCAGGCCGATCTTCTCGGCGCAGCAGCGCTTGGCCTCAAGAACTGTCTCTGCCTCGCCGGCGACCATCAGAAGTTCAGCGCTGCGGGAAGGCTCAAGGGCCACCCCGGCGCAAAGAACGTATATGATGTGGATACGTGCCAGCTCGTCGGTATTCTCAAGAAGATGCGCGATGAGAGCAAGCAGGACGGCGGCGACCCGATCGAAGTGCCGCCAAAGTTCTTTATCGGCGCGTCCTGGACGCCCATGGCCGACCCCATCGATTTCAGGCCGATCAATCTCATGAAAAAGGTGAATGCCGGGGCGGACTTTATCCAGACCCAGGGCATCTACGATATGGAAGGCTTCCGCGCGCAGATGGCAAAGATTCGGAACATGGGGCTCCATGAGCGTACCGCGATCCTCGCGGGCATTATCGTTCCGAAAAGCGCCATGATGCTCAAGTACATGGATTCCTCTGTTGCCGGCGTGTCAGTGCCGAAGGCCCTCATCGACCGGATGAACAAGGCAAAAACGGCCGCAGGTGAAGACAAAAAGAAAGCCAGGGAACTCCAGGAGCAGGAAGGCATCAAGATCACGATCGAGCTTATCCATCAGGCTTTGGAGACCCCTGGCGTAAGGGGCGTGCACATCCAGGCCATCGAGTGGGAGAGCGCTATCGAAGGGATCGTCAAAGCAGCAGGACTATACCCGCGGCCGCAGGTCTAGCAAATGCGGAATTTATCCTGCACTCGCGCGAGCACTCGTAAACGCTGGGCGCAGGCGGAATGCGGAATAAATAACGAATCTGAAATAAGAATATGCCTAAAATAACCATCCTCGATATATATAAGAAGAAAGCCGAAGGCAAGAAGATCACCATGCTCACGGCTTACGATTATCCCACGGCCCAGATTGTGGACCAGGCCGGCATTGATATGATACTCGTGGGCGATTCTCTCGGCATGGTCGTGCAGGGAGTGACGAGCACTCTTCCGGTCACCATGGATGAGATGATCTATCACACCAAAATGGTCTCCCGTGCCGCGTCATCAGCCATGGTTGTCGGCGATATGCCGTTTCTTTCTTATCAGACGCACAAAGCTGAGGCAGTCCGGAATGCGGGAAGGTTCCTCAAAGAGGCCGGGGCAGAAGCGGTGAAACTTGAAGGCGGCAGCCAGATGGCCGAGATCATCCGGGCGATCGTTAATGCCGGGATCCCAGTCGTGGCCCATATCGGGCTCACTCCGCAGTACTTGCACATGCTCGGCGGATTCAAGGTCCAGGGCAAGGATGAGGCGGCCCGCGAAAAGATCCTTGCCGATGCCCGGGCCGTTCAGGACGCCGGGGCGTTCTCGGTCGTGCTCGAAGCCATGCCCGCTCTTCTTGCCAAAGAGATCCATGGAATGCTCCATATCCCGACCATAGGGATCGGCGCAGGCCCTGATTGCGACGGACAAGTCCTCGTAATTCATGACCTATTAGGTCTTTTTGACCGGTTCACCCCCAAGTTCGTAAAGAAGTACGCCAATCTCAAAGAGCAGGCGCTCAAGGCGGTAAAAGAGTATAGGCAAGACGTAGAAAACGGCAAATTCCCGTCCGAAGAGCACAGCTTCAAATAATACTGCTGACAAATAGAGTAGATTTTCGTAGCAAAGGGCCAGCTACCTTTTGTAGCGCGAGCATTTTTATCAATGAAATTTATAAGTTAATTAAAAAATATTGTCGGCATCTTCTCAATTTTTCTTGACTCATGAGATAGGTGCTGGATATAATATCCTTCCCTTGTCATCCGTTTTTGCTCCCCTTTTCTCGCTGTAAGGGGTGTCGAGGGTCGCTCTGGAGAGGAGGGGACAACATGCCTGAAACAGCATTAAACGTGGTTCTCCTCCGGCATACGCCGGAACCCGAAGAGGTCGTGGCAATGGCAGCCAAGCTTTGCTACAGCCCGTCGGGTGTTGAGGAGTTGAAGGAGAAGATCGAGGCCAAGGACCAGGCTGCCTTCGTGGAGAAGCTGGCGGCCATCGGACACCTCTCCCCGATCGAGCATGTTTCGTTCTCCTTCGGCATTGAAGGCATCTCCCGGGCCTGCTCTCATCAGCTTGTCCGTCACCGCGTGGCGTCTTATTCGCAGCAAAGCCAGCGTTACGTGAAGGCAGAGCAGTTCGACTATGTGATCCCTCCAAGCATCAAGCAGGACCCGGCCCTGGTCCGTGAGTTTGAGAAGTTCATGGCCGAAGCCCAGGAGAACTATACGAGAGTTCTCAAGCGGCTTGAAGAGCTTGGCTATAAGGGCGAAGCCGGACAGCAGGACGCGCGCTACCTGCTGCCGAACGCGGCAGAGACCAAGATCGTCGTAACCATGAATGCCCGCGAGCTTTTGCATTTCTTCCGCGTGCGGTGCTGCAACCGGGCGCAGTGGGAGATCCGGGAAATGGCCGAGCGCATGCTCGCGCTCGTGAAAAAGGCGGCGCCCACGATCTTCGCCAAGTCCGGTCCCGGCTGTCTCTATACCGCCTGTCCCGAGGGCAAGATGACCTGCGGCAAGATCGAAGAGGTCAGGAAGAAGTTCGGAGTGAAGAAAGATAATTAACCACAGAGGGCCACAGAGAAGAGCCTTAGAGAAAACGATTTAAGCTTTTTATTTTATCCTCTGTGATCACTGTGGTGAAGGTGTTGTATGGGTTTTAGTATTGCAGTTGCAGGCAAGGGCGGCACGGGCAAGACCAGCCTCTGTGGCCTTACCATTCGATATTTGACAGAAAAGAAGAAGGGCGCGATACTTGCCGTTGACGCCGACGCCAATGCGAACCTGAATGACGTGCTTGGGGTGAAGGTCCACGCAACCGTAGGCAAGTTGCGGGAGACTTCCCTCGAAGCCGTCAAGTCCGCGGCTCCGCGGCCGGGCGGCATGAGTATGGAGCAGCTCTTCGACTACCAGATCCAGCAGGCATTGATCGAAGCAAAAGGCTTCGACCTTCTGGTGATGGGCAGACCCGAGGGCTCGGGTTGTTATTGCGCAGCGAACAACATCATCCGCAAGTACATGGACAAACTGGCCGACTCCTATCCCTTTACGGTCATGGACAACGAGGCCGGCCTCGAGCACCTATCGCGACGCACAACCCAGGACACGGACCTGCTCCTTATCATCAGCGATTCCTCGGTGCGCGGCGTAATGACCGCCGGCCGTATCGGCGAGCTGGTAAAAGAACTGGACCTGAACGTCAAGCGTTCGGTCCTGATTATGAACCGCGTGCAGGACGGGACGAGCAATGACCGGTCGCTCCAGAAGGCGATCGAGCAGCAGGGCGTGGAATTCGCGGGATTTGTTCCCGCGGACGAGCTGATCTTTGAATACGATTTGAACGGCAGGCCCCTTATCCAGCTTCCCGCTGATTCCAAAGCGCTGACGAGCTTCTATACCGTACTGGACAATTTGATCCCCTAGACTATGACCCCTAAAACGGTCGCCATTATAGGCGCAGGTCGTGTCGGCAGTTCCGTGGGGTTCCTGCTCAAGCGGGCGGGATATGCCGTCACCGCAGTTGCGGCACGAACCGCGGCGACAGCTGAAAAGGCCGCGGCCTTCATCGGCGGGGGCGAGCCTCTTGCCGATGTTATAGACGCAGCGTCCACAGCAGAGATCGTTTTTATCACTACGCCGGACAGGGACATTAGAGAAGTCTGCGACACGATATCAACCGGCGGCGGACTGAGAAGTGGCTCACTCGTCGTGCACATGTCAGGCGCTCATTCACTTGATCTCCTCAACGCTGCACGAACAACAGGTTCGTATCGAGCAGTGATTCACCCGCTCCAGTCGCTGGCGAGCAGAGAGCAGGGCATCAAAAATCTGCCGGGCTCGTACTTTCGCATCGAAGCGGACCCCGAGGCACTGAAAACGGCGAAAGAGATCGTGAAGGCGCTGGGCGGCATCGAGCTGGCAATGCCGAAGTGGAGTTCAGATAAGGAGTCAGCCGCCCTCTATCACGCAGGTGCGGTGGCGGCATCGAACTACTTCGTGGCCCTTGTTGACTACGGCTTGAAGTTTTATCAGGCATTGGGCGCCGACAAAAAGGATGCGCTCAAGGCCGTGCTTCCCCTCATTCGGGGGACGCTCGACAATATCGAGACGCTCGGCATTCCCGATGCGCTTACCGGGCCGATCATGCGGGGCGACACACAGACGGTCCGTGATCATCTCGATGCCATGCAAAAGCGGACGCCGGAGCTGATGGGTCTTTATAAGGAACTGGCGCGACAGACGGTGTCTGTGGCCAGGGATAAAGGAAGCATCACCCGGGAGAAGGCGGAAGAGCTGCTGCGGTTGGTGAAAGAATAAAGCCGTAAGGCGGGGAGGGGTAAGGCGAGAGGCGTAAAAGCGAAATAAAGATTCGCCCCCTTGCGATTATCCTGACGGCGCTGCGGTTCAATTGATTCAGATTTGAAAGGAGAAGTTTCAGAACATGATAATTATCGGAGAAAAAATCAGCGTTATCGCGAAAAAAGTGCGTGAGGCCCTCACGAAGTTTGATCCCAAGCCGCTCCAGGAGCTGGCCGTGGCGCAGGCCAAGGCAGGTGCGCACTTTATCGACATTTCCATCGGCCCGGCCGAGGAGAACGGTCCCAAGCTCATGGATTGGGCGGTGAAGGTCCTGCAGGAAGCGGTGGAAAAGCCGCTCTGCCTCGACACCACGAACATCAAGGCCATGGAGGCGGGGCTCAAGGCGCACAACAACGCGTGGGGAGTGCCGATCATCAATTCCACGTCCAACGAGCCGGAGCGTTTCCCGATGATGGAGCTTGCGGGTAAGTACAACGCGAAGATCATCGCGCTTACGCTGGGAAAGGGCAGCATCCCCGCGGACGCCGAGGATCGCTGCGGCATCGCGGCCGAGATCATGGCCCGCGCCATGGAGAACGGCGTGCCCATGGAGAACCTCTTCCTCGACCCGCTTATCCTCCAACTTTGCACCATGCAGGACCAGGGCCTTCAGGCAATCAGGGCTGTCAAGATGTTCCAGCAGCTGAACGATCCGCCTATGCAGACGGTAGTCGGACTTTCGAACATCTCGAACGGGGCGCCGAAGCACGTTCGGCCGATCATCAACAGGAACTTCCTTACCATGCTGATCTACGAGGGGCTTACTGCCGCGATCATCGACCCCCTTGACAAGGACATGATGGACACGGTCAAGACCACGGAGATGATCATGGGTAAAAGCATGTATGCCCATTCGTACCTGGACATGTAGTAAATGCGGATTGCGGATTGCACCCTGCACTCGCGCCAGGCACGCCCTGCATTCGCGGCTCCACTCATAAACGCGGGTGAGGGCTCGTAAAACGCTGGGCGCAGGCGGGATGTGGAATAAAGCGGACAACTGGTAAAACAGCCCGCTCGATGGACTTGAGGCAGGCGACCGGCGCTTTTTAATTCTTGTTCTGATACGGCAATTCTGTTAATATACAGGACATTTTGAGGAGGCTTTCATGGCACTGGTAATACCGAAAGAAACTTATTCCGGAAAGATTTTCAACGTACAGCTCGGAACGGGCGCTAAAGCCGTGACCATCGGCGGGGCGAGCGCGCTTCCCTACCTAGGATTCGAGGGCACGTTCCCGAACAAAACGGCCGTGGCGCTCGAGATCATGGACATTACGCCGGATGACTGGCCCGAGACCCTGAAGAAAGCGATTGGCGGAGCTTCAGCAAGCCCGGTGCAGTGGGCGAAGTTCTGCCAGCAGAGCGGCGCGGACATGGTCGCGCTCAGGCTCATGGGCACCCACCCCGACCAGCAGAACAAGAGCCCCGAAGAGGCGGCCAAGGTTGCTGCGGATGTTGCCGCTGCGATCGATATTCCGCTCATCATCCTCGGCAGCGGACAGGCCGAGAAGGACACTCAGGTGCTCCAGGCCGCAGCCGCAGCCACACGCGGGAAAAACTGCGCCATCGGCAAGGCCGTGGAAGAGAATTACAAGACCGTAGCGGCCGCGGCAATGGCGAACGACCACAAGCTGATCGCCATGAGCCAGCTCGACGTGAACCTGGCCAAGCAGCTGAATATCCTCCTGACCCAGATGGGTTTCGACAAGGAGCGCATCATTATGGACCCCATGTCCTCGGCCCTGGGATACGGTCTCGAATACACGTACAGCGTGATGGAGCGCATCCGCTTGGCGGCGCTTCTGCAGAATGATCCCATGATGCAGACCCCGATCGTCTGTGACATCGGATTAAACGTCTGGAAGGTCAAAGAAACCATGGCGCCTGATGCTGAGATGCCGGAATGGGGCGGCCTCGA
>Ga0326726_10002557_pt1 | contig 16685 bp, 9 predicted proteins | sample MHFenrmetagenome_2_FD_207603 | JGI IMG/M metagenome (GOLD analysis project Ga0326726, IMG submission 207603) | Lab enriched peat soil microbial communities from Michigan Hollow, Ithaca, NY, United States - MHF15MN | ecosystem: Environmental > Terrestrial > Soil > Wetlands > Peat | place: USA... | reverse complement strand
AGCGTCACGCTGCTCGAGCGCGTGGTGAACGATCTGTCCGAGGCGGGGGCACCGCGCGGCTGGCACAGGACGGTGCACGCTCTTGTCGCGCTGGCCGCCGCCCGGCCCGAGAGCGCCCGAGCCGCGCTGCCGCAGTTTGTCGAGTCGAAGCACTGGCCGCTGCGGCTGTACGCGGCCAGGGCGGCGATCGTTCTCAGAGATCAGTCGGTGCTCGAACAGCTCTGGCGGGACAAGGATGAACACGTGAAGGAGGCGGCGAACACCGGTCTGATTGCCCTCGGGGTTCGCACCGACGCCGACCCGCCGGCCGATCCCCAGAGTCCGGCCAGAGCGACCTTGAACGCCACCGAATTGCGGGACCTGTCGCTGCTGCGCGCGCGCGTCACCGTGCGCGACCTCGGGAGCTTCGAGATGGCGCTGCTCCCGATTGAAGCGCCGCTGACGGTCAGCCGCGTCGTCTCGCTCGCAGAATCGGGCCGCTATAACGGCGTGATGATCCGGCGTGTGCTCCCGAACCTCGCCGCCGAAGCCGGCCGGCCGATCGAGGATCCGGACGGTCTGGCCGTGCTTACACGCGATGAAGTGGGACCGTGGCCGCACGTGCGCGGCGCCGTCGGCGTCAGCGATGAGTCCGGTTTCTTCATCGATCTGGTCGACAACCCGCAGTTCGATCATCAATTCACGGTCTTCGCGCAGCTTCTGAACGGCATGGATGTCGTCGACGCGCTTCTCGAAGGAGATATCATCGAGAGAGTCGACATCCTGAAGCCGTGACCTTCTCAGCCCGTTTTCCAACCGAGCGCAGCTCGAATCGTCTCACGCGCGCTGTTCAGCAGGCCCGGGTGGAAGCGCGTCCGATCCTCGACCTCACTGAATCGAACCCGACGCACGCCGGCTTCGAGTACCCGTCCGATCTGCTCGCGCCGCTCGCTGACGCGAGGGGCCTCGTTTACCAGCCGTGTCCGCTCGGTCTGCCCGAGGCCCGCCAGGCGATTTCCCGCGATTACGCAAGACGGGGGATCTCCGTCGACGCTGATCGCATTGTGCTGACAGCGAGCACGAGCGAGGCATACTCAATGCTCTTCAAGTTGCTGGCCGATGCCGGCGACGAAGTGCTGGTGCCGCGTCCCAGCTATCCGCTGTTCGACCATCTCACGCGCCTGGACCTCGTGACGGCCAGACCGTACGACCTCGAGTACCACGGCTCATGGTCGATCGATATCAGCAGCGTGGAGCGCGCCTTGACGTCGCGGACCCGCGCGCTGCTGCTCGTCAGCCCGAACAACCCGACCGGTTCATTCGTGGCTGCTCGTGAGCTCGAGCAGCTGGCGGCGATGTGTGCCAGGGGCGGCGTCGCGATCATCGCCGACGAGGTCTTTGCCGATTACGAGCTTCGAACCGGCGCCGCAGCCGGCGCCGGCCGCGTGATCGATTGCCGGCAGGTGCTGGCGTTCAGCCTTGGTGGCCTGTCCAAATCCGCCGGCGTGCCGCAGGTCAAGCTGGCCTGGATCGCAGCCGGAGGGCCCGACGCGGTCGTCGCGGAAGCACTGGAGCGCCTCGAGATCGTGTGCGACACCTATCTGTCAGTGTCGACGGCCGTCCAGCTCGCGGCTTCTCATCTGCTCGAGCGTGCGCCCGCGATTCGCGCGCAGATCCAGACGCGAATCGCAGCCAATCATCGGCAGCTGACCGAGCGTGTCGCCGTAATGCCTGCGTGCCGCGTGCTTCAGGCAGACGGCGGCTGGTACGGGGTGCTGCAGGTACCGTCTTTCACCAGCGAGGAAGAACTCGTCGTCGATCTCGTGACGACGGCCGGCGTTCTTGCGCATCCCGGGTTCTTTTTCGACTTTCCGCGTGAGTCGTATCTCGTGGTGAGCCTGCTGACGCCCCCCCCGGTGTTCGCCGAAGGCCTCGACCGCGTTCTGCGGCATCTCCGCACGATGACACCTGGGAATGACTGAAGGGTCGCGCGGCCGCCGTTCGGGCATCCTGCTGCCGTTGTTCTCGTGCCCGCGCACGACGGGCTGGGGTATTGGCGACATCAGCGATCTGGAGGCCATGACCGCCTGGCTGGCGTCTGCAGGGCAGCGCGTGATGCAGCTCCTGCCCATCAACGAAATGGCACCGGGCCAGCAGTCGCCGTATTCGGCCATCAGTGCGATGGCCCTCGATCCCATCTTCATCGACGTTGCCGCGGTGCCTGAGTTCGCCGCGATTGGCGGCGAGTCGTCGCTTTCGCAAACCGATCGAATGCGGCTCGAACGCGCGCGGCGTTCACCGTCGATTGATTACGGCCTGGTCCGCCCGTTGAAGCATCAGGCGTTGCGATCGGCCTTCGAGCGGTTTGTCGACGTGGAATGGGATCGCAAGACGGGCCGCGCGGCGGCGCTCATGGGTTTCGTGGCCGAGCAGGCGTGGTGGATCGAAGAATACTCGCTGTTTCGCGCCGTCCACGCGGCGCAGGGCGAGCGTCCGTGGACCGAGTGGCCGGCCGCCCTCCGCTATCACGAGCACGCGGCAGTGGCCGATGCACGTCAGCATCTCGCCAGCGAGGTCCTGTTCCATCAGTACGTGCAGTGGATCGCGCACACACAGTGGCGACAGGCCCGCGAGCGGACTCATGGCGTCGCGCTGTTCGGCGACCTGCCATTCATGGTCGACGGCGACAGCGCCGACGTCTGGGCGCGCCAGCATCAATTTCATCTGGACGTCTCGCTTGGCGCGCCACCTGATGCGTTCAGCGCCACGGGCCAGAACTGGGGAATGCCCGTCTACCGATGGGACGTGATCGCGGAGGCCGGTTTCGACTGGCTGCGCGATCGCGCCCGGCGCCATCGCGATCTGTACGACGGCTATCGAATCGATCATCTCGTCGGGTTCTACCGCACCTACGGCTGGCCACAGGGTGACGCCGTGGCATTCTTCACGCCCGACAACGAGGCCGATCAACTTGTGCTCGGCGAGCGCGTGATTTCGATTTTCCGGGACTCCGGCGCTGAGGTCATCGCGGAAGATCTCGGCGTGGTGCCGGACTTCGTCCGCGAGTCGCTGGCGCGGCTTGGCGTGCCCGGTTTCAAGGTGTTCAGGTGGGAGCGGCAGTGGCACGCGGAAGGTCAGCCTTTTACCGATCCGCTGGCATATCCGCCGGTGTCGGTCGCGACCTCGGGCACGCATGATACCGAGACGCTCGCGGCCTGGTGGCAGTCGGCGTCGGCGCACGAGCGGCGGGAGGTCGCCCGGCTCGCGGCCGTTGAGCGTGTCGCGCCTGGCGCCGTGGATCTGAGCACGGCGGCGTTCAACCCGGCCGTTCGCGACGCGCTGCTCGAAGCGCTGGTCGAATCCGGATCGGATCTCGTCCTGCTTCCAGTGCAGGATGTGTTTGGCTGGCTGGAACGCGTCAATGAGCCGGCGACGATCAACGAGCGCAACTGGACGTTTCGATTACCGTGGCCCAGCGACCGCCTTCAGGACGTGCCGGAGGCCAGCGAACGCCAGTCCGCGTTGCGTACGTGGTGCGCCAGGCACGGGCGCATATAATTTTCGTGAGATGGCGACGCTCACGCCTTTTCGCGCACTTCGTCCGACCCCCGTCGACGCTTCCCGCATCGCCGCCGTGCCGTACGACGTCGTCAACACCGACGAGGCGCGATCGCTGGCGGAGGGCAATCCGCTCAGCTTCCTGCGCGTGTCGCGAGCGGAGATCGAACTGCCGCCGGGTACCGACCCGCACGCCGACGCGGTGTACGACCTCGCGGCCCGGAACTTCGCCGCGCTGCGCCGCTCGTCGCTCGTCGTCGAAGACGAGGCGCGCGTCTACTTGTATCGGCTGCGGATGGGGAGCCACGAGCAGACTGGCATCGCCGCGTGCTGGGCTCTTGACGAATACGACCGCGACGTCATCAAGAAGCACGAACGGACGCGGCGGGACAAGGAAGACGATCGGACGCGACACATGATCGCGATCGGCGCCCAAACGGGTCCGGTGTTTCTCACATATCGAGCGTCGCCGCCGATCGATGCCACCGTAGGGCGGCTCAGCGCCGGCCAGCCGCTGTTTGATTTCTCTGCGCCGGACACTGTTCACCATACGATGTGGTCGGTGGGCGGGGCAGACCGCGATGCGCTTGTCGAGGCGTTTGCGCCGGTCGAATCGCTGTACATCGCCGACGGTCACCACCGCGCGGCCAGCGCCGCGCGGACGCGCGATTATTTCCGTCGCGAGAAGAGCGTCCGTCAACCGCTCGGAGACAGGGCAGACCATACGACGTTTCTCGGCGTCGCGTTCCCGCACAACCAGGTACAAATCCTGGCGTACAACCGCATCGTGAGAGATCTGGGTGCTCAGTCTCCCGGCGGGTTCCTCGACGCTGTGAAGAGCCGCTTCGACGTCCAGGACGGGCCAGCAACACCGACGAGGCGCGGTGAGATTTCGGCGTACTTCGGCGGCAGATGGCACACGCTGCGGGCACGGGCGACCGCCGTCGCATCCGATCCCATCCAATCGCTCGACGTCAGCATCCTGCAGGAGCAGTTGCTGGCCCCGATGCTGGGGATTGTCGATGTAACGACCGATAGACGAATCGACTTTGTGGGCGGCGCACGCGGGACCGCAGAGCTCGAAGCGCTCGTCCGATCAGGCAAAGCGGCGGTCGCGTTTTCGATGTTCCCTGTGAGCGTCGCGGACCTGATGGCCGTCTCTGACGCGGGCGAGATCATGCCGCCGAAGAGCACCTGGTTCGAGCCAAAACTCCGCGATGGGCTCCTGAGCCACCTCATATGACCACGATTCATCGAATCTTCAATTTCGCCGCGGGACCCGCCGTCCTGCCGGTGCCGGTCCTGGAGCAGATTCAACGCGATCTGCTGGCGCTGCCTGGTGTCGGCATCTCGATTCTCGAGATCAGCCACCGCTCGCCGCAGTTCGAAGCGATTCTCGCGCAGGCCGAAGCGGACATCAGGTCGCTCGCGGGTATCCCCCCGAACTACCGGATCCTGTTCCTGCAGGGCGGCGCGAGTCTGCAGTTCTCGATGGTGCCGATGAACCTCCTGTCGGCGGGGGAGACGGCCGACTACATCGATACGGGATCGTGGGCCGACAAGGCCATTCAGGAGGCGCGCAAGGTCGGCCACGTCAACGTCATCGGATCGACGAAGTCCGACAACTACGCCCGCCTCCCATCGTCGTCCGAGCTGAAGCCGACGCCTGGCGCGGCCTATCTCCACATGACTTCGAACAACACAATCGAGGGAACCGAGTGGAAGGAGCTGCCGCCGCGGGGCGTCGTCGGGGACACGCCGCTCGTGAGCGATACGTCATCGGACATCTTCAGCCGGCCCATCGATATCGCCCGCCACGCGCTGATTTACGCCGGCGCGCAGAAGAACCTGGGCCCGGCAGGCGTGACGATCGTCATCATCCGCGACGACATGCTCGCACGGAGCGTCGCGAAAGGCGCCTTGTTGCCGACGATGCTTCGTTACGCTGTGCACGCGGAGCATGGGTCGCTGTACAACACGCCCCCCGTGTTCGCGGTGTATGCGCTTGGTCTCGTGGTGAAATGGCTGCTGGCGCAGGGTGGCCTTGCGGCGATTGCGGTGGTCAACGACCGGAAGGCCGCGAAGCTCTACGCGGAGATCGATCGGACAGGCTTTTACCGGGGGACGGCGAACATCGGCAACCGCTCCCTGATGAATGTGACCTTCAGGCTGCCGGCTGAGGAGCTCGAGAAGGCGTTCGTCAAGGAATCGACCGCGGCGGGATTCGACGGGCTCAAAGGGCATCGTGCCGTCGGCGGCATGCGAGCGTCCATTTACAACGCCTTCCCCGAAGCCGGCATCGACGCGCTCGTGTCCTTCATGCGCGACTTCGAGCGAACCCACGGATAGACGCCAGGCGCCGGGTTTCCGTAACGCAAATCTGCGCCAAATTGTTGGCGGTAATAGCTTTGTCTGTTCAGGTGGCCATGTTACTATCACATGTTTGGTCCCAGCAGGATTTCGCAGGAGGGCGTAGTGCTCTTTTCTCTTATCGTCTCCCTTATCGTCGCCGCCATCCTCATTCAGGTCGCCGTCTTCAGCACCACGATTTACCTTCATCGCACAGCCACTCATAAGGCGCTCGAACTTCATCCGGCCGTCGTGTTCAGCTTCAAGTTTGCGTTGTGGATCACGACGGGACTTTCGACGAAGGAGTGGGTCGCGGTCCACCGCAAGCACCACGCGTTTACCGACGAGGAAGGCGATCCGCACAGCCCGGCGATCGAAGGGTTCTGGAAGGTCCAGCTTGGAAACGTTTACTACTACGTGCGTGAGGCCAAGAACCAGGAAACGCTGGAGCGCTACGCGCGGGACATCGAAGAGGGCTGGTGGGATCGCAATGTGTTCAAGCGCGGGCTCCTGGGCCTCGGCCTTGGCACGATGTCGCTGTGCGTGGTCTTCGCGGCATTCCTTGGCGTTGCGGGAGTGTGGTGGGCCCTGCTTGCCGCCGGTACTCACGCCGTCATGTATGTCTTCGTGCTGTCATCCTCCATCAACGGTCTCTGTCATCGCGTCGGGTACAAGAACTTCGACAACACCGCCACCAATATCAGGCTCATCGCGCTGCTGACGGGCGGCGAGGGACTCCACAACAACCATCACGGTTACCCGAGGAGCCCGAAGTTCAGCTGGCGCAAGAGCGGCCGGGGCGAAATCGATCCTGCCTGGCCGGTCATCAAGCTTCTCATCGCCCTGCATCTCGCAAAACCGTACAAGACGATCGAAGACGTCGCCGCGTAGCGCGGCTACGTGTGATTTCGCGGGCCCCGGCGGCGTCCCCGCCGGCGGCGCCGGCGCCGGCGGAGCGGATACGCCTCGTCAGGCGCTGAAGGCTGTCCCGCATTTTCTGCCGAGCCTTCGGGCGCGCCGGGCTCGTTTCGTATCTCGGTGGCAAAGGCGCGCCAGTCGTCGACGAGATCCATCGCCCCGCCGTGTATTTCCAGCCAGACGAGCGCTTCGCGAAAGATACCCCGCTGGACGAGCGACCGCCTTGCTCTCGGGTGCGCTCCGGTGTCGCGCAAGCGGCGCTGCAGGCTGAGGATCTGGCGCAGTCGATCGACATCGCCACGTGCCAGCGGCAGCTCGCCGAGTTTCAATGCCGGCGGCCGGTGGCGTTTCTCCCCTCCAGCCTCCGCCGTCGAAGGACGCTCGGCGTGCAGAGGAATGCCGAGCGGCACGATCAGCGATCCGAGCAGGATCGGATTGGTCAGGGTGTCGGGAGTCGATTCGAATTTCCGCCTGTACGCGTCGAGCGCGGCAAGCGACCGCCACAGCTGTTCGCCCGCGCGCCGATGCAGTTCGATTGAGATGGGCTCGAGCAGGCCGACCTCGTGGAGGCTGCGGAACGTTCGCTCCGAGAATCCCGCCCGAAGGATCTTGTAGTACTCCTCGACGAGACGCGGCGGAGAGCTTTTCGCGATCTCGTGTCGATGCCGGCGGATGGCGCTCTCGAGAGGCGGGTCGATCGCGAAGTCGATGCGCGCCGCGAGCGCGACGGCACGCAGCATCCTGACGGGATCTTCGTGGATGCGCGTCTGCGGATCGCCAATCGACCGCACGACGCGAGCCTGAAGGTCCTCGAGTCCGCCGACGTAGTCGATGATGGAAAACGTGGCGATGTCGTACGAGAGCGCGTTGATCGTGAAGTCGCGGCGAAACGCGTCTTCTTCAGGCGTGCCGAACGTGTTGTCGTGATGGATGAGGTGGCGGCCTTCGGTGGTCGTCGGATCCGGCGCGGGCACGCCGTCGGCGACGACCTCTTCGCCCGGCGCCAGCTGGCGCCGGAACGTGGCGACCTCGATGACCTTGGCGCCGAACTTGACGTGCGCGAGCCGGAAGCGCCGGCCGATGATCCAGCAGTTCCTGAACAGCTTCTTGACCTGCGCCGGATGAGCTGACGTGCCGATGTCGAAGTCCTTGGGCCGGCGGCCGAGCAGCAGATCGCGGACGCTGCCGCCCACCAGATACGCGACATGATTGGCTTCGCGCAGCCGGTAGAGCACCTTGAGGGCGTCGGCGTCGATATCGCGGCGCGAGATCGGATGCTCGGCCCTCGGCACGATCCGCGGGACAGCGCTCACTTATCCCTTCGCCTCCTTCCAGTTGGCACCAATGCCGACGTCGACTGTGAGGGGCACGTTCAGCGCCGCGGCCGATTGCATGCGATCGCGAACGAGGCTCGCGAGATCGTCGGCCTCGCTCTTCGGCACTTCAAACAGCAGCTCGTCGTGCACCGTGAGAATCATCCGGGCCTGAGGCCTGTCGGAGAGCGCGGCGTGGACATCGATCATCGCGCGTTTCAGGATGTCGGCGGCCGTGCCTTGAATCGGCATGTTGACGGCGACGCGCTCGGCCGCGGATCGAATCTGGCCGTTCTTGTTCGTTAATTCCGGCACCAGCCGCCGGCGTCCGTACATCGTCTTCACGACGCCGGACACGCGCGCTTCCGCCAGCGTTCTGTCGATGAACTGCCGGACGCCAGGAAACCCGGCGAAGTACGCGTCGATGAATTCCTGCGCGGCCTGCGGCGTGACCCCGATGTCTTTGGACAGCGTGAACGCCGTTTTCCCGTACAGCAGCGCGTAGTTGATCATCTTGGCAATACTGCGCTTCTTATGCTTGTCCATTCCGGCGCCAGGAGGAGATGCCCCGAACACGCGGTTGGCCGTCTGGTCGTGGATGTCGTCGCCGCGCCGGAATGCTTCGATCAGCGTCTCGTCACCCGAGAGATGCGCCAGCACGCGAAGCTCGATCTGCGAGTAGTCCGCCGAAATCAGGACGTTCCCCGGCTCGGCGATGAACGCCCGCCGGATCTCGCGGCCGAGCTCCGTTCGAATCGGAATGTTCTGAAGGTTCGGGTCGCTGCTGCTCAACCGGCCGGTCGCCGCGACCGCCTGGTTGAAGCTCGTATGGACGCGGCCGGTCGACGGGTTGACGAGTTGCGGCAGCGCATCGATGTACGTGCCCTTGAGCTTCGACATCGCACGCCAGTCGAGAATGAGCCGCGGCAGGTCGTGTGTGAGCGCCAGCTCCTCGAGGACCTCGACCGCCGTCGATGGCGCGCGCGAAGTTCCAGTCCGTTTCAGCACTGGCAGGCCAAGCCTGTCGAACAGTACCTCTGAGAGCTGTTTCGGCGAGCCGATATTGAATTCGATGCCGGCCTTCTCGTACACCTCCCTCATCAGCCGCGCCAGCTCCTGCTCGACGCGCTGCGACTGGGTCAGAAGGGCCGCCGAGTCGATTCGCACACCGGCCTGTTCGATGGCGACGAGGACGGGCACGAGCGGCAATTCCAGCGTGCGATAGACGCCGGTCAGTTCTTCCTTCGCGAGTTGCTCCTCCAGCAGCGGCGCCAGTTGCCCCACGAGATCGGCGCGCTCGCCGGCATAGTCGACGACCGCCTCCACCGGCACCTCGGCGAGAGACAGCGCTTTCACGCCCTTGCCGCAGATGTCTTCCTCCGCGATCGCTTTGTAGGCGGTGTGTTCGAGCGACAGATCCTCGAGCCGATGCGCCGATCTTGTGGCGTCGAGCAGGTAACTGGCAAGCATCACGTCCGTGCCCAGACCGTTCAGGGCGACGCCGTGCCTGGCGAGGACGATCTCGTCGAACTTGAGGTCGTGACCGGACTTGATGACGCCTGGATCGGCCAGCACGGGTCCCAGGATGCCGATGGCGTCATCGAATGGCATCGACGCCACATCGCCGAGCGCCCGGTGGCCGACGGGCACGTAATCGGCGTCGCGCGGTGCGCTCGAAAACGCCAGGCCGACGATGGAGGCCTGCATTGCCGAGGGGCGATCGACAAGGACGCGAAATGAGAACCGGCCCGCCGACTTCAGCCGCCCAGCCAGCTCGCGCACCCCGTCGGCCGTATTCGTGATCCGGTACGTCTTGGACACCGAATCCGCCGTCGGCGCGAATTCCTTGACCAGCGTCGTGAATCCAAGTTCGCTGAAGATCTGAAAGCAGCGCGCCCGTTCGCCGCCGCGGTACCGCACGGCCTGTTGATCGAAATCGACGGGCACCGCCGTGTGGATGGTCGCCAGGTCGCGGCTCTGGTGGGCTGCGTCCACGTTGGCGAGCAGGGTCTCGCGACGTTTCGGCGTCAGCTCGGACGCATGGGCGATCAGATTGTCGAGCGAACCGTACTTGCCGATCAGCTCCTTCGCGCCCTTCTCGCCGATACCGGGGACGCCCTTGATGTTGTCGATCGTGTCACCCATCAGCGCCATCACGTCGACGACCTGGTCGGGCGACACGCCGAACTTCTCCTTCACGCCCGCCGCGTCGTACCACGTGCCTTCGTCTCGCGGATTGAAGACGCGCAAGCCGTCGTGCACGAGCTGAAAGAAGTCCTTATCCATGGTGACGACAACGACGTCGAAGCCCTCGGCGGCGGCCTTGGTGGCCAGCGTGCCGATCACATCGTCGGCCTCGTAACGTTCGGACGTGAGAATCGGCACGCCGAGGGCTTCACAGGCGGCGTGCACCATCGGAATCTGCACCGCGAGGTCGTCCGGCATCGGCGTCCGGTTGGCTTTGTAGTCGGAGACCATGTCGTCGCGAAACGTGCGGCCGGGCAAATCAAATGACGCGGCGATGTACTCCGGGTGATGCTCGTTGATCAGCTTGCGCAGCATCGTGATGAAGATGTAGACCGCGTTGGTGGGCGTCCCGGCCGCATTACGGAGCATACCGCCGTCAGCCGTGCGGACCGGCGCGTGAAACGCGCGGTACATCTGCGAGCTGCCGTCGATCAGGTAGAGAACGGGTTTGGCGGGCATCAGATCACGTACGTAACTACAGAGGCACGGAGAACACCGAGCCAAACACAGAGGATAACCATTGCTTATCTCTGTGCCGAGCTCCGTGCTCTCGGTGCCTCCGTGGTTACGTCGTACAAGTTTTGTACTATATCACCTGGGATGACACGGACTTGGCGTTCCGTCGCGATCGCACTCGCGGCGGTGGCTGCAGTGATGCTGACGGGCTGCGTCGGGGTGAGCGGGCTGTTTCGTCAGTACGAATACGAAGAAGAGATCTATCTGTCGCTCGACGGCACCGCGACGATCTACGTGAACGCCTCCGTGCCGGCGCTCGACGCGCTGCGCGGAGCCACACTCGATACGAGTCCGGCGACGCGCGTCGATCGCGAGGCCGTCCGCGCCTTCTATTCCAGTCCGGTCACGCGTGTGAGGCAGATCAATCAGTCGCGCCGCTCTGGACGCCGGTTCGTCCACGTGCGGATCGACGTGGACGACATCACCCGGGTCGGCGAGGCGCCGCCGTTTCACTGGTCGTCGTACAGCTTCCGCCGCGACGGCGATCGGTACGTGTTTCAGCAGTCGATAGGCGGCGCCGCGAACAAGCCGGTTGGAAATGTCGGATGGAACGGACGCGAACTCGTCGCGTTTCGGATGCATCTTCCGAGCAAGATCACGTACCACAATGCAGGTGCCGCCAACATGCGGCGTGGCAACATCCTGGTGTGGGAGCAATCGCTCGCCGATCGCCTCCGTGGCGAGCCGATGGTGCTCGACGCGCAGATGCAGACGCAGTCGATCCTTTACCGCACGATCTCGCTGTTCGGTGTGACCGTCCTCGCCGCTGCCGCGGCGTTTGCGATTGTGATTCTGCTGGTGCTGCGGAGTGGCAGGAACAAGGCAGGAGGGGCGGGAGAGGCAGGATAGGGCAAGCTCTTCTTTCCTGCCTGTCCGGCCCTTCCCGCCCGTCCTGCCCTCGCCAGGCGATCAGAACCGCACGCCGAAACTGAGACGAAACGTCCGTGGCGACGTGAAGGCAGTCTTGATCGTCGCCGTGCCGAAGCCCGGACCGTAGTTCCAGTTCGTACCCTGCACTGGTACTGTCGTCAGCGGATTGAAGGCCGCCAGCGACGGTGTGCCGGAGTTCGTCAGGACTGCCTGGCCGATTCTCGTCGACACGTCCGCGCCGCCGTTGCCAAAGACCGACGAGGCGCCGCATCCGCAGAGATCGAACTGGTTGAAGAGGTTGACGACGACCGCCTGCCCGAACACGTCGAATCGACGTCCACCCGCATTGAGGGCGTAGCTGTACGTCGCCGACAAGTCGGTTCTGTATGAAGCCTCGGTGCGGAACGCGTCCCTGGCGGTGAAGTAGTAGCTCTTGTTCAAAGTGCCGGTCAGAGGCGTGAGATACCCGGGATTGGTCACGAATGGCGCGACGTTGACGGTGCCCACGGCGCCGTACGGCAGACCGCTCGCCACCGTTTCCAGCGCACTGACCGTGAGCCCTGTGAGCTTCGGCACGCCGTAGTTGACCCACGTCGCCGAGCGGTGCCGTTGGTCGGCGGACAGATCGCCGTCAGGGTAGTTCCACGATGGCTGCGCGTATTCCGGGTACTGGAACGCCGACGCCGGGAGCGGACCGCTCCCGAGGTTCTCGCCATCGAAACTGCCCCACAGCCTCGACAGCGTGTAGTTCCCGCCCACGTCGGTTCGCGCCGACAGGCGATACACCGCAGAAACGGTGACGCTCGTGTATCGGCGCTTCAGGTCGTTGGTGTTTTCGACGACGGACTTGTCGAACCTGGCGCCGAGTGAATCGACGGCAATGCCGGTAGTGGTGTCGATCCGCTCCGAGTAGAAGTCACGAAAGTCGCGATACATAAAGTCGGCCCGCACCGAGGCGCGATCGCCAAGCTTCCGGCTGATGCCCCCTGCGTACTCGATCGCGTGCGGCGATTCGAGGCTGCCGGGAATCGTCCTGGACACGCCTGGGACGGTCCGCGCAGGTGTGGGGACGGTTGCGCCGGTGCACACGCCCTGCGCGTCAGGCCTGCACCAGTCCATGACCGTTTGAATGGCCGCGGCAGATGTGACGGGCGACGCGACGGTCGTGTCGACGTTGACTTGCGGACCGGTGTAGTTCCACGTGTAGCTCGCCGTGTTGCCCGCGCTGGAGCCGCCGTCCGCAATCGTGTTGGCCACCGCGGCAACGTACTTCCCGAAGCTGGCCGTGATCGCCCAGGTGCCGTCGCCCTTCGGATCAAAGACGACACCGACTCGAGGGCTCACGGCGCCGTCATTCGCTCTCAGCACACCGAGGCTGTCGTAGCCGTGATTTCTGTCCCAGCGGACGCCCGCGTTGACCGTCAGGTTGTTGTTGACGCGCCAATTGTCGTTGTAGAAGACGGAATGAACCCGGAAATTGGTGCCGAGGCTCGACACCAGCAGCGGCTGATAGCTCAGCAGAGTGTTGCTGTTGAGAAACCGGGGGAAGATCTCCGTGCCCCGGATAATCGTGCCTGTGCCGGCGATGCGATAGTTGCTGCCCGACTGATAGTTGTCGGCCTGGCGTTTGTCGTTGAACGTGTCGTAGCCGAACACCATGGTGTGCGACCCGCCGCCTTTCTTCGAAAGAAAGTACGACCCTTTCAGGAACACGTCGTCGCTGTCCAGTTTCTGGGCCGGGCAGGCGCCGCAGAACGTCGACGTCCAGTAGCGAAATCCGGAACCGCCTTTGCTGAGATCGATGAGCAACGTGCCGTTGACCACGTCCCTGAACGGCGAACCCGCGCCCTGGCCGGTGAAGTGCCGGGAGTTGTATCGAGCCTCGACGAACAACTTCGGTGACAGAACGCCGCTGTAGCTCAACGTGTACAGATCCTGAGGAGTGCTCGCGTCGTAGAGGCTGGCCAGGTCCATCACGCTCTGCTGGCTCTGGTTGATCTGCGCAAGCAGGATCTTCGTGAACGCGCCGTAGACGCGGTGATTCGTGTTGGCGGAATAGGTGACGTTGACCTCGTACCGCTTCTCGTTCTGACTGAACGTGTACGGAATGTTCGTGACGAACGTCTGCCGGTTCGCGATCTGATCCTGTAAGCGGCCCGCAGTGAAGAACCACAGATGATCTTTGATCGCGGGACCGCCCAACGTGTATTCATACGTTGGAACGACGTGGTTGAATTTCACATCGCCCGGGTACGGCGAATCCGCCGCGATGGCCGCGGTCGGTACTGTCTGCGTACGATCGCCGGGAATGAACGCGCCGCCGGGCAACGATGTCAGCGCTCGCCAGTTGTCGTTCGCAAGGCTGTCGCGCAAGGAGCCGCTGAACAGATTGCCGCCCGACTTGGTGACGACGTTGATCACTCCGCCGCTGAAGCGTCCGTACTCCGCCGAGACTCCCGCAGTGGCGACCGTGGTCTCCTGAATCGCATCTTCGATGTACAGGGTGTTGGGCTGGCCACGAGTGTTTTCGTTCACCGTGACGCCGTTCACGAGAAACAGGGATTCGAACGACGTGGCGCCAGAGATGGAGTAAGCCCCGTTCGGACCGGACGGATGAACCCCTGGAGCCATCAGAAGCGGAGCGTTGATGTCCCGGGTCGTCGGCAACCTCGCAATGGAGTCCTGATCGAAATTGACTGCCGCCGTGGTCGTCAGCCGAAGCGCGTCCACACGGTAGCCGATGACGACGGTGGTTTCCGCGACCGGGGCTGGACCCATCCGGGCGTTGAGCGGTAACACCTGGGTCGGGGCGAGGGCTTCGGTCAGTACGACCTTCTCGAAGTTGGCCAGCTCGAACGTGACTCGATAGACACCGGGCGGCAGCACCGGAATGAGGTAATCGCCGTTCTCGGACGTGACCGCGGTGCGAGCGCCCTGAAGGTTTGGCGACGTGGCGATCACCGTGACACCAGGCAGGGCGCCCCCAAGAATGTCCGCGACGTGCCCGGAGATGGTTCCGTTAGTGGTTTGAGCGCCGCCGACGCCGGCGAGAGCCAGGAGCGCGACTGCCGCCTGCAGCCACGGTCTCACGAACCCCATATTTGTCTCCTCCGTTTCGCAGCGGGAGCTCGAAGGTAACGCACATGTTGTCGCACAGCCCGGGCGATTGGATGTCTCAGGAGGCGATCCCATCCCATTTTTTTGTGGGACGAACCTTCCATTTGAGGGACGAACATTCCAAGCCGTCAGGCTGGCAGATCAGTCTTCTGCTGTTGGATTACGCGCACGATCGGAGGGAAGGGGCTCGAAGAACCAGCTGGCGGCGAACGACGCAGGATGGGCGGGATGGCAGGATTGGCAGGAAAGAAATGTCTTTCCTATCGTACCCGTCCTGCCTGTCCCAGCCTTCCTGCCGAAGTGATTAGAAACGCACGCCGAACGTGATCCGATACATGCGCGGCGACGTGTACGCAAACCGGCTGAGCGCGTGGCCGAAGTTCGTGCCGTAGTCCCAATTCGTGCCCTGCACTGGCTTCGTCGTGAACGGGTTGAACGTCTGGTAAGAGCTCGCGTTCGTGACCGCGTCGCGAACCGACGTGTCGATGAACTGATTCTGCACGTTGCCGCCGTTGGCGAAGACGCTGGCCCCGCATCCGCAGAGCTGTTCCTGGTTGAACACGTTGATCATCTGGCCCTGGACGAACAGTTCAACCTTTCGCACACCGCGTCCGAGTCCGAAGTTGTACGAGATCGCCAGATCCGTACGCTTCTGACCCTCCGTGCGGAACGCGTCACGGGCGGTGTAGAAGTACGTCGTCTGCGTGCCGTCTGGCGGCGTCAGATACCCCGGGTTAGTCACGAATGCCGCCGAGTTCACGCCGTTGGCGCTCGCCCCGTTCTGGTTCGAGGCGCTGTACGGGGCGCCGCTCTCCAGGCTTTCCAGCACGCTAATCGTCAGCGCGCCGGGCACCATCGGTACGCCGTAGTTCACCCACATCCGAACACGGTGCCGCTGGTCGAGCGACAGGTCCCCGTCCGGGAAATTCCACGAGGCCTGCTTGTATTCGGGGTACTGCGCCGTGCCGTCAGAAATTGGTCCGTTGTTCGGCGTTTCGCCGTCAACGTTACCCCACAGTCGCGATAACGTGTAGTTGCCGCCGACGTCCGTTTTCCCACTCAGCCGGTACGTGCTCGAGAGCGTCAGCCCGGCGTACTGTCTCCTGAGGGCGCCCGCCGTGTCGTTCGTGAGGACGGTCAGATCGTATTGACGGCCCACCACCGACGGAGGTGCAAACGACCGCGTGTCGGTGGCTTTTCCGGTGGTGGTATTTGTCTGAAGCACGTAGAAGTTGCCCCACTTCCGATAGGTGACGTTGCCGCGGACGGACATGCGGTTGCCGAATTGTCGGCTCACGCCGCCGGAGTACTCCCAGACACTCGGCGGGTCGAGCGATCCCACGATCTGTGGCGAGACGCCACGAACGGTGGGTGTGCCAAAGAGCGGCAGGTTCGCTCCGCCGTTTGCGCTGAACCAGCTGAAGAGCTGTTGCAGCGCCACCGGCGTGGGCAAAAGAGCCCCGTTGGGGTCTCCGTTGATCGGCGGGCCAGTGTAACGGAACGTGTACGTATCCGCGTTGCCGGCCGGAGAGGCCGAGTCCGCGATGCTGTTGAGCAGCCCATCGACGTACTTGGCGACGCTGCCTGTCACTGCCCATTCGCCCTTGCCACTTGGATCCCACACGATTCCGAGGCGAGGACTGAATGCCGTGTCTTTAGCCACCGTTGCGCCCTGACCGTTGGCGCCGCTGTTCTTGTCCCATCGCAAACCAATGCTCGCGGACAGTCCCGATCCGATGAGCCAGTTGTCGTTCAAGAACACCGAGTTCGTGCGGAACGTCGTCCCCAGACTGGAGATGAAAATTGGCTGCCATCGGA
>Ga0326726_10002556_pt1 | contig 16691 bp, 15 predicted proteins | sample MHFenrmetagenome_2_FD_207603 | JGI IMG/M metagenome (GOLD analysis project Ga0326726, IMG submission 207603) | Lab enriched peat soil microbial communities from Michigan Hollow, Ithaca, NY, United States - MHF15MN | ecosystem: Environmental > Terrestrial > Soil > Wetlands > Peat | place: USA... | reverse complement strand
TGAACGTCATATTTTTGGACTTTTTCGAAAATGGCCAATGGGGCAACGGCAAGGTCAACTGCGGGGTTACTGTGTTCTATCCACGGCTTACCGTCAAAACCCATCATGGGGAACTCAACAACCTCAGCGCCGCCCCCATCTTTCGTATTGAGGCGCAAGCGCAGAATTGGGATGTTTTGCAACGCCGGTTGAATGACGTGTTTGGCTGTAACGAAGTAGCAGAAAGTGAATTTCTGTTCTTTGACCCCGATCAGGAATCCGGTGGCCTCGGCCTTGTCATCCTTCATGACGAAAACGCAACTTTTCATTACCCAGTCAGGGATTGTGAATGTACCTGCTGCAAGTGCGACGAATGGGCAAAGAACGGGTGCAAAGCACAACAGACAAAGGAGGACCTTCTTTTTCATCATTGTTTCCTCTAACGAGGATTATGCAGTCTGTATGATCCGGCTCAAATACTGGATTATTGTTTGAAATATGCAGATTCGATGCAAAGTCGTCAAACAATACTTTCAGGAAGGAAGCTGAACATTTTTGCACTCCTTTTTCGGAAAATGCGTCTACAAGTAAGGGGCAGGATGGGGTCATGATAAAAGGTTAATTCAGCCTAGCGGCTTTGGATATCTCGGCGATTTTTTTGCCTCCTGGAGCAGGCTACTTACCTCTGGCTCTAAATTTCCCGATGAAATTTCCATCGCTCGGATTACCCTTTCTCTCGCTGTGCCAATGAAATCTCCCGCAACTTCAAGAGTAGAGAGGAAATATTCTTCGCGATCCTTCTCTAAGGCACGCCGAACCGTATTTACCATTCCTATCGCCGATCTCATTTTTTGGTCCGCAGCCTCAAGAATCCCCCAGACATCACAGAGTGGGCAGGAACTGGAGGAGTAAACAATGACAGTTCCCTCATGACATTTACAAACGTTCATACTTCCCTCTCCAATAAATTCTCTTCTTCAATACTCCAAAGTTCCGAGAAAACTATATCCTTGAGGAAACAAGGACTCCTAAACCGTTTAAGCATTCCCTTATATACTTTGCCTACTCGCTTGCACGGTCCAATTCAAGGCATCTCAGCCAATGTCTTTTTGCTCCATTACCGATGGGAATCTGCATCATTTCTCAAAACCTGTCACCTGAGGAGTACAGGAAAGAAGAGTGACTTAGATCCGAACACCCTTCTATCAGCCTTCATTTTTCCTCGGGGGCAGGGGCGATTTCTTGGTCGGGGGGTTCCATAGCTTCTTCTGGTAATAGCTCCGGCTGGTGTAGAGCGCGGCAATGGGATTGTGCCCGGTGACCCGATCTTTCACAATGAGGGGAGTCACATCGGCCTCCGAATACTTGATGAACAGGATGTCGTGACCCAGGCACAGCCCGACCATCACATTCAACTCTGTCTTCTCGCGGTTCAAAACCTCCGCCTGCATAATGGGATTGCAGGCGAAGTGGGATCCGCTCTTCTTCTCTTTCAGCCCGAATTTGGCCCGGGGAGCGCCCCCTGCCATGCAGCTGACCAAGACAACCCGGAAGCCTGCCTCCGTTAAAATCCGGGCCAGAAGCTTGGATTCCTCGATCAATCCGACGCACCCGGCAACCCCGATCTTACTGTAGTGCAAGATCCTTGCGTACTCAATCAGCTCTCTAATTCTGGTCCATTGATACCCGACGGGGCCAGCGCCCCGCTTCAGGACTTCCTCACAAGCGATGTTGACCCTGAGGATCTCCGGGTCCTTTCGACTCTTCTCGACGATCTCGTTCACAATTTTGCCATAGTGCTTTCGGGGGCAACTCCCGGGAGCGGACAGTTTCGACTCCGGATAACGGCATTTGTAAGCATTGCATTCTGAACAGGTTATCTTCATCGTTTCTCCCGCAACTATTTTTTTGCTCATCTGCATGTGAGAATATGTCCTGAAAATTTCCCAAAGGGCAGGTCGGGGGACCTCCCGGGAACCTTTTCTCATCCTTCCTTCCAGAAGGTTGCAGGTTAATTATTCGGATGGATTTACCAGGCCACAAACGGAAGCAACTACCCGGAAAATACTCTTAACCTCATGGGTAGTCAAGAGGAAAAGTGCCTTTGGAAATAGCGCCGGTTTCAAAACCTAAATTGATGACCTGCCTTCGAAATGTTGTATTTTTAAGGAAAATCCGAAAAACAAGAGTACAGGAAGACAGGAAGAACTGGTTGACTGGCTGGATCAGTGCCCATTAAACCAAACCCCACAAAGACCCCTCAAAAAAAAATGACGCCAGTTTGACACCAAATAAAAAGGGACTACAGGTTTTGCCTGTAACCCCTTGTAATTACTGGTAGGCGGTAATGGATTTGAACCATCGACCTCCGGTATGTGAGCCGATTCGATAGGATAAAACAGAATATACCAAAATATATAAAAGTTAAATATTTCAATATGCTATGAACTCTTTTGGTTTCCCCTGCTTTGTGCTGTTTTAGCCCAGTTTATTTTGTTCCGTTAGAAATCCGTTAGAAGGATACCTGCCTAAGGGAACTTCTTTTCAAGATCGACCGATTCGATCCTCCCGCCTCATTCAAATCGAAGCTTGGAATCCTAGACCTTGAGCACCAAAATGATAAAATGGTTGGTTTTCTATAGGACCATTTCCATAAATAAATGGAAAAGCGAAATCATCTCGCTCGCTTGGGTTTTAATTCAATAATATTTTCGAGCTGATAATGATTGGTACATAATTCGCATACTTGATAACTTGATGAACAGAAGTCCTCAAATAAATATGGCACAAGTAATACACCAAGCCGCTTCAGCCGAATCTGAAAGAAGAAGGCACTTCAGGCTATCTTTGCGCCTGCCAATGGAATATTCTTTTCCGGAATCCTCCCACCTCCGTCTTGCCTATATGGTTGATATTGGTGAGGGTGGTTTATTGATGTATACCCCGGAAAATTTGGATATTGGTCAAAATCTAAGTTTCAAGTTCTATTATGATTCTGCCGCTGGGTTAGACTATATTCAAGCCCCTGGAGAGGTTGTCCGCGTGGATAGATTGGGAATTTCAGGAAAGGAGTATAGATGTGCGGTTAGGTTTTCCGGTCTGCCTCCAGATTTTTTGAAAAAATTTAGGAAATTTTTAAATAGTCTTTATTGAGCAAAAAGTCGGACCTGAAGTAAATTAGCGGAAAGAACCTCTATTCCCGGAGTAACCCGGGGGAAAGCGAAGAAACTGTCACTCAAATTCCGGACGCCTTCCGAAGCGCCGAGGTACAAGGGGGATAATTCGGCTCGCATTTCCGGTTTTCGTCGGGCATCAACCGAAAAGGAGGTTACTCTCTCCTTTGGCTATAACGACTTATCCGATAACCTGAGACCTCCTTATCCCCGCTTGCCCATTAAGCCGTTTATTAGCTTTGGTCTTGTCAGTCGGCCAATCCTAATAGAGCGTAGTTAGAAATGACGCTGTTCTTTTGGGAGATATAATCTTCAGCAGGAGGATAAATCGTGAATGAAGTGATCGCTTTCCCAAAGGCAATCTTAATGGGAACAAAGGTTCAATTAAGGAATGAAGCCTTCAAGGATATTAAGTTCAGAGAGTGGCAATTTTCAGGGGTAGACAAAGGGAAACTTGTTCTCTCCCGTCCGGATGGCCTTGTTCTAAAAGTCAAGTTAGAAGATATTGATTGGAAAAACCATAATAAACCCAAAATTGAAGATTGAATCCTCAACCAAATCCCGTTAGAAATCCGTTAGAAAACCCATAAAAAAGGGGGCTAGAAGCCTGGAAAATGCCTTCTAACCCCTTGTTTTTACTGGCAGGTGGATTTGAACCATCGACCTCCGGCATGTGAGACCGGTTACGACCCAAAGGGTCCCCCCGTTGTACAGCTTCTTAATATTTGGATCATTGTTCCGATAGAAATTTGCCCGAAAAGACAGAATTCGTAATTCTCCACCAGGATGACTTTCAGGATTTCCATCTCTCACTGCGGAAGCGGGTTTCCTCTCTGCTCAAAGAATAATCATCTTCCCGCCCGGCGGTCTTCGCTGAACCGCGGTCTGTTTTTCCGATTGGTTTGAGGTATAATATATGAAAATCATTCAATCCAGGATCGACTTTTTCGCGAAGAGATGCCCTCCACCCTAAACCCAAAACGGCCGAAAACCGACCGCGAGCTCTCCGATCAGATCTTCGAGTATGCCAACCTAGGGCTTCCTCGGACCGACTTTCTTCAGGAAGTCTCCGACCTGCTGATTCAATTCTTCGACTGTGATGCCGTGGAGCTATGGCTGGAGGAGGCCGGCACGCAGGCCCGTTGTGAAACTACCCGGCGGCCGAAAAGGTCCTTCCGTTACCGGTTGATCCGCGGAGTGAAGAAAAAAGGGGGGAAAATAATCCCGGCCTTGCAGGATGATTCCCGGCTGGAGGCGTTATGCTGGGATGTTCTCCTGGGGAATATCGATCCGGGGGCTCCCCCTTTTCCGCGAAACGACGTGTTCTGGGTCCTTGATTCTCTTCCCCTCTACACATCTATGGCCGTTACCCCTCTGCGGGTCGGCAGCAAGAGGATAGCCCTTCTCATCCTGAAGAGTGAGCGGAAAGGTTACTTCGAAGTAAAGGATATGGCCCCCTGCGGGAGGGTGGCGCAAAACCTGGGAATGGCCCTCATGAACCAGAGGGCCCAAGCCGCCCTGCAGGAAAGAATCAAGGAGTTAACCTGTCTCTATAAAATCGCCCAAGTTATGGAAAACCCGCGGAATCCCCTGGATGAGGTCCTCCAGTCGGTCGTTGAGGCCCTCCCTTCTGCCTGGCAGTATCCGGATATTGCCTCCGCCCGGATCATTTTTGACCAGCGTATTTTTGTGGCCCCGAATTTCAGGGATAGCGGTTACACCCAGAAGGCGGACCTGTTGGTCCGGGAAAAGTTGCGGGGCTCCGTCGAGGTAGTGTATGCGAAGGAGAAACCGGACATCTACGAAGGCCCCTTCCTCAAGGAGGAACGCCATTTGATCGATACCATCGCCCGCCAAATCTCCCTGTTTGTGGAGCAAAAGGAAACGGAGGAGGAGAAGGAACTTCTTCAGGAACAGCTCCGACATGCCGACCGGCTGGCCACCATCGGAAAACTCGCCGCGGGCGTGGCCCACGAATTGAACGAGCCCCTGGGCAGCATTCTGGGCTTCGCCCAGCTGGCCAAGAAATCCGCCGGGCTTCCTAAACAGGCGGACCAGGACCTGGACCGGATCGTCTCCGCTTCCCTCCATGCCCGGGAAGTGATCCGGAAGCTCATGCTTTTTGCCCGGCAGATGCCGCCCCGGGGGACCCGCCTGAACCTGAATCAAGTGGTAAAGGAGGGCCTCTATCTTTTCGAAGCCCGTTGTGCCCGGCAGGGAATCGAGTTGGCCCTTGCCTTGGCCTCCGGCCTTCCAGACATCCATGCCGATGCAACCCAGCTGACTCAGGTCATGACCAATTTGGTGGTCAATGCCATCCAGGCTATGCCCAGAGGGGGAAAACTCTCGGTAGTCACCTGGAGCGACCCGGACTGGGTCTGGCTCCGAGTTGAAGATACCGGGGAGGGAATGAGCCCGGAGGTGAAGAAGCAGATATTCATGCCTTTTTTCACTACCAAGGAAGTGGACCAGGGAACCGGGCTGGGATTGGCCGTGGTCCATGGAATCGTGACCGCCCATAAAGGTCTTATCAAGGTTGAAAGCCAAGTCGGCCGGGGGACCCGGTTCGAAATCCGACTCCCCCTGGCGCTCGATCAAACCGAGCAGAAGGAAGGAAATGAAAGGTTCCGACAAGAAGGAACGAATCCTGATCGTCGATGATGCTCCGGATACGCTGGAAGTCCTGCAGCGGAACCTGTCTTCGCGGGGTTACCAGGTGTTTACCGCCCCGGGGGTGGCGGAAGCGATCCAGGTCTTGGAGCAAACTGCGGTGGACTTGGTGGTCACCGACTTGAAAATGCCCAAGGCCAGCGGGCTGGACCTGGTCCGTCACGTGCGGGAGAACCTCAAGGACACCGAAGCGATGCTGATTACGGGCTATGCCAGTATCGAGGGGGCGGTCCAAGCGGTGAAATCGGGAGCGGAAGAATATCTGAGCAAGCCTTTTACCGACGACGAACTCTTCTCCGCAGTCCAGCGGGTGCTCGAAAAGCTCCACCTGCGCCGTGCGGGACAAAAGGCCTTGCCCGCCGTTCCTGCGGGCCGGTACGGGTTCCTGGGAGAGTCCGAGGCCATGGCCAAAGTCTGGCAGGCTGTGGCCAAGGCCGCTTCTACGCTGGCAACCGTTCTCATCTCGGGGGAGAGCGGAACGGGAAAAGAGCTGGTGGCCCGGGCCATTCATTACAGCAGCCCGCGGTCGGCGGCTCCCTTCGTGGCGGTCAATTGCGGGGGAATTCCCGAGGGGCTGCTTGAAAGCGAACTCTTCGGGCATGTGAAAGGAGCCTTCACCGGGGCTACCGAATCGCGGGCGGGCTTTTTCCAGACCGCCGACGGAGGAACCATCTTTCTCGATGAAATCAGCGACACCAGCCTAGCCATGCAGACCAAGCTCCTGCGGGTCCTCCAGGAAAAGGAAGTGTACATGGTCGGTGCCCGGCGGCCGCAGAAAGTGGATGTGCGGGTTTTGGCCGCCACCAACAAGGACCTCTTCGCTCTGGTGAAGAAGGGGACCTTCCGGGAAGACCTTTACTTTCGCCTGAATGTCATCAACATCTCCCTGCCGCCGCTGCGGGAGAGAGGGGACGACATTCTGCTCCTGGCCCGGCACTTTGCGACGCGCTTCGCCAAGGAGGCAGGAAAACCGGTTCCCCAGTTTTCCGAGAATGCCCTGCGGGTTCTCAAAAGGTATGACTGGCCGGGGAACGTGAGGGAGTTGGAGAATGTCCTCCAGCGCCTAGTGGTCATGACTGATGGTCCCCACATTGAGATCCCCGACCTTCCGCCGCTGATGCGCTTTTCCGCCCCGCGGATGAACGGTCTGAATCGGACTCTGGCTGAAGTAGAAGCGGATTATATCCGGAATGTGCTGGCCGGGGTGGGAGAAAACAAGACCCGGGCAGCGGAGATCCTGGGAATCGACCGCAAGACCCTGCGGGAAAAGTTGAAAATCCATGATTCAAAAAAGGAGTAGGTTCGCTTGTTTCCGGGGAGATTTTCCCCGGTGGTTCAAATCTCACCGCGATCGCGGCTATATGTGGATCGCCTGATCATCCTCGAATTTTTCCCTCGATTCCCCCTCCTTTTAAGAATTCTGTTTAATAATCAAAACGTTATGCCATCGGCCGGGCTTTCCCGAAAGAAATAAACCTCGCCCCCAGCAGATTGGTACACCTTTTGCCCTTAGTCACTGGAGGTGCGGCTTGATGGTTTTGACCCTTCCCCGATCATCTGCCAGGCCGGCCGAGAGAAAAAACCAGGAGGAAAAGATCATGTCAGGGGATAGAATCTTTTCCGGACTCTGCCTCACATGTCAGAACGCAGCCGAATGCACATTCCCGCGAGATTCAGCCAGGCCGATCTGGCAGTGCGAAGAATTTATGGGGGAGGCGCGAGCGCCTGAAAGGGTTTCCATGGAGGGATACAGCCCATCGAGGACCGGGTTGATAGCAGCCGAAAAAGACCTGAAGACCTGGATCGGGTTGTGTAAGAACTGCGCCAACCGGGAGACCTGCCGATATCCCAAGCCGGATGGAGGAATCTGGCGCTGTGAAGAATACCTGTAAGTAGAGCGGGCTCTTGGGCTCGAAGATAAGGGGCGAAGAAGAGGACCGATGAACCCTGAGCATATACTGGATATCGTGAAGAAACATACCAGCCGGGGCCGGATCATCGCCATCCTGGAGGAGATTCAGAAAAAATACAGTTATCTTCCGGAAGAGGCCCTGCGCATGGTTTCCGAAGCCACGGGACGGCCCCTGGTGGATATTTACGGGGTGGCCACCTTCTACAAGCTCTTCAGCCTCAAACCGCGGGGAAAGCACCTCGTCATTGCCTGCTCTGGGACTGCCTGCCATGTGCGGGGCGGTGCGGACATCGCCGAAGAGATTCAGAAACAGCTGGCTATCAGAGCTGGGGAAACGACTGCGGATGGAGAAATCTCCTTTGAAACCGTCAACTGCCTGGGGGCCTGCGCGCTGGGGCCCATCGTCGTGGTGGACGGGCACTATTTTTCCAATGTCAGCAAACCCGGAGTGAAGGAGATCCTCTACAAGACGCGGGTGGGGCTAGACCGGGTGGATATTTCCACGGATCAGCGGGTCTTCCCCGTGGAAGTCGGCTGCCCCCGCTGCAACCACAGCCTGATGGACCGGAGTTATCTGATCGACGGGCACCCCTCCATCAAGGTGACCATCGCCTTCGGGGGGGACCATGGCTGGCTTCGCCTATCCTGCCTGTATGGAAGTTTTTCGGTAGACTGTGAATTCAAAGTACCAGTAGATGCGGTGGCCAACTTTTTTTGTCCCCACTGCCACGCGGAACTGATCAGCGCTTCAGCCTGCGTCCTTTGCGGAGCCTCAATGGTACCCATGCTCGTCCGCGGCGGGGGCGGGATGGTGCAGATCTGCTCGAGGAGGGGGTGCAGGGGGCACATCCTGGATTTGAGCGGGGTGAACCTTTAAAAAAAGGGTGCAGGGGAATTCAAGGTTAGAGGTTTGAGGCCTGAGGAACGAGGCTAAAGACACATGCAATGGATGGAAGGGCAAGGAAGAAAAGCTCGGAGTAATTTAGTTCGAAGTTCGGAGATTGTAGGGGCGCCCTGCCGCGCGCCCATGGGCAGATAGGAGTGAGAAGAATGTTCAGGAATGATTGGGCGAAGGAACGATAGGGTTAAGAGTAAATGAGTGACCGATTGAAGAGCATCGAAGAATTGCGGGGACTCCGGGATAGGCTGCGACTGGACCGCGATCCAGAGGTCCCCACCATTATTATTCCCGCGGGAACCTGCGGGCAGGCTAGCGGGGCCAATGACTTGATCCGGATCGCCAAACGGGAACTCCTGGCCGGAAAGCTCACCGATCAGATTCACCTCTGCATTACCGGCTGCCACGGATTCTGCGAGACCGAGCCTTGCGTGGTCATCGAGCCCCACGGAACGTATTATCCCAAGGTGGGGATCCGGGAGATGGAGAGAATCATCCGGGCCATTCGCCAGGGAAAGGTCTGCGAGGAACTCCTTTACGTGGACCCCGATTCCGGGGAAAGGATCGAAAAGAAAAAGGACATCCCTTTTTTTCGCACCCAGGTGCGAACCCTGCTTTCCCGGGGAGAAAAGATCGACCCCATCCGCATCTACCATTACATCGAGAATGACGGTTACTCCGCGCTAGCCGCGGTTCTGGCCAAAAGAGACCCGGGGTGGGTCCTGGAAGAAGTGGAGGCTTCCGGCCTGCGCGGGAGGGGCGGGGCCGGCTTTCCCACCGGACTGAAGTGGGAGATGTTGTCTCGGCAACCGGACGGCCGGGGCAAGATCCTGGTCTGCAACGCAGACGAGGGAGATCCCGGAGCCTACATGGACCGCAGCCTCCTCGAGGGAAACCCCCACAGCATCATCGAGGGGATGATCATTGGTGCCTTTGCCACGGGAGCCGAAGAGGGGATCGTTTATGTGCGCGACGAATACCCCCTGGCCATCAAGCACCTCATCATCGCCCTGCGGCAGGCCCGCGATCTTGGGCTGCTGGGGGAGAACATCCTGGGCTCGGGCTTTTCCTTCTCCCTCGACCTCATGAGGGGGGCCGGTGCGTTCGTTTGCGGGGAAGAGACCGCCCTGATCCAATCCATCGAGGGCAGGATGGGGGAACCCCGGCAGCGGCCGCCCTATCCTGTCCAGAGAGGAATCGACGGAAAGCCGACGGCGATCAACAATGTGGAAACCTGGGCCAATATTCCCGTCATCTTCCAGGCAGGGGCCGGTTCTTTTAAACAGACCGGCACTCCGGGGAATTCCGGAACCAAGATCTTCAGCCTGGTGGGAAAAGTCCGAAATACAGGCTTAGTGGAAGTGCCCATGGGAATGTCCCTTGGCGAGGTGGTGTACAATATCGGCGGCGGATCCCCTGGCAAAGCAAGAATCAAGGCGGTCCAGACCGGCGGTCCGTCCGGGGGATGCATACCCTCCGGGAAGTTTGACCTTCCCATCGATTATGACAGCCTTGCCCGGGCCGGGACGATCATGGGATCGGGCGGGATGATCGTCATGGACGAACAGACCTGCATGGTCGATGTGGCGAAATATTTCATGAATTTCCTGAAAGACGAATCCTGTGGTAAATGCTTCACCTGCCGCAAAGGCACCCAGCGGATGTATGAGATCCTCGAAGACATTTCCTCGGGAAAGGGGCGTCCCGAACAACTGCACCTCCTAAAGGAACTGGCCGAGGTGGTCAAAGACACGTCCATGTGCGGCCTGGGACAGACGGCTCCCAACCCGGTTCTTTCCACTTTGCAGTACTTCTCCGATGAATACCTGACTCATATTGAAAAGAAGAGATGCCCGGCGGGGGTGTGCAAGAACCTGATTACCTATTTCATCAATACGAAGTGCGTCGGATGTCAGCTGTGCGCTAAGAACTGCCCGGCGGAAGCAATTTCCGGCACGAAAAAAGAGCAGCACTTGATCGACTCGGGAAAATGCACCAAATGCGGGGCTTGCAAGACGGTGTGTAAATCGGATGCCGTGGAGGTTCGGTAAAGAGCTTCGAAAAAGGACTCAAAGATGGTCAGACTAGAGATCAATGGTTTACCGGTTACGGCGGAGAAAGGCGAGACAATCCTCGAGGCAGCAAGATTCCTGGGTTTCCCGATTCCGACTCTGTGCCACTTGGACGGGCTTACCCCTTACGGGGCCTGCCGGCTCTGCGTGGTGGAGATCGGGGAAGGGACCAAGGCCAAACTGGTCGCATCCTGCACGTATCCGGCGGAAGAAGGACTGGTGGTCCGGACCGGCTCCTCCCGGGTGGTCCATGCCCGGAAGATGGTCATTGAACTTCTTCTGGCCTCATGTCCCCAGTCCAAGCAGGTCCAGGACTTGGCTTCGGCCTACGGAGTCCGATGGCAACGTTTTCGGCAGGAGCATGAAGAATGCATTCTCTGCGGGCGCTGCATCCGGGCCTGCAAGGAACAGATGATGGCTGGGGCCATCGGCTTCCACGGCCGGGGAGAGAAACGGGCTCTGGGCACCCCCTTTGACAAGAAATCGGATGTGTGCCGGCTGTGCGGAGCCTGCATGTATGTCTGCCCCGCATGCGAGCTTCGCTGCACCTACCAGGAGCCGGAAAAGGCCATCTGCGGGGGATGCGCCAACCTGGAGGCCCCCTGTCTGGAGAAGGAATCTTTTGATGACCGGATGTGTTTCCTGGATCCCTGCATGGCCTGCGAGATTCGAAAAGAAGTCAGAAAGGAGTAGGATAGAATGAGCTATACCTTTTCCCGTGTCAATTCTTCGGCAGCGACCCTGACCAAGAACCGGACCGAGGGGTCCGTTGTCCCCTCATCGGGCATGTGCGTGACCTGCGTGGACGGCTGCATCGGGATGTGTGAGATCGGAAAATCAGCCTACCGGGGGTCGGAGGTCATTTACCCGCAGCCCTTCGGGGTCATCACTACGGCTGCGGAAAAGTCCTACCCCGTTGACTATTCCCACTTCAACATCATGGGCACGGTGATCGGCGCCCACGGGATCGAAGCGGACAGCGACAAAGCCATCTTCCCGGCGGTGAGCCTAGAGGTTGCCATCGGGCCGGAACGGGACCTGAAATTCCGGTACCCCTGGATCATCTCGGCCATGGGGTCAACGGATGTGGCCAAGAACAACTGGGACGGGCTGGCCATCGGGTCGGCCATCGCCGGGACCGGGCTGACCATCGGAGAAAACGTGGCCGGCATGGACCCGGCGGCGGTGATCCGCGACGGGCGGGTGTTGGATACGACGGACTTGAAGCGGCGGGTCAAGCTTTACCAGGAATACCAGCGCGACGGCTACGGGGCGATTGTGGTCCAGGCCAACGTGGAGGATACCCGCCTGGGGGTCCAGGAGTACGCCGTCGAAAAGCTGGGCGTCCAGTGCGTGGAGCTGAAGTGGGGGCAGGGGGCCAAGGATATCGGCGGCGAGGTCAAGATCCGAGACCTCAAGAAGGCCCGGACCCTCAAAGAGCGGGGCTACATCGTCCTCCCGGACCCGGACGATCCGGATGTGACCCGCGCTTTCGAGCGTGGGGCCTTCAAGGAGTTCGAGAGGCATTCGCGGGTGGGCATGGTCACCGAGGAATCCTTCGCCCGCAAAGTGGAAGAGCTGCGGCGGGCCGGCGCAAAATACATCTTCCTCAAGACGGGGGCTTACCGACCGGCCGACCTGGCACGAGCGCTGATGTTTTCAACCCGGTACAAACTCGACCTCCTGACTGTGGACGGGGCCGGGGGGGGAACGGGCATGAGCCCCTGGCGGATGATGAACGAATGGGGGGTGCCGCCGGTGGAACTGCATTCTCTCCTTTACCAGTATGCCAAACGCCTGGCGGAGAAAGGCGAGAAACTTCCCGCCCTCGCCGTGGGAGGAGGCTTCTCCTTCGAAGACCAGATTTTCAAAGGGCTTGCCCTGGGAGCCCCCTTCGTGAAGATGGTGGGCATGGCCCGGGGCCCCATGGCCGCCACCATGGTGGGGAAGACCATCGGGAAGAGGATCGAGGAGAATCAGGTTCCCGTCTACGTGGAACGCTTCGGCCACACCAAGGAGGAGATCTTCGTGACCGCCAGCTCGCTCCGCAAGGAGCTGGGCCAGGACCTGTTCGATAAAATTCCCACTGGAGCGCTGGGGCTGCTGACTTACTATGAACGGCTGGCCCAGGGGTTGCGTCAGCTCATGGCAGGGAGCCGCAAGTTTTCCCTTGAGCACATGTCCCGGAATGACCTGGCCGCCCTGACGCCGGAGGCCGCGGTGGTCAGCGGAATCCCCTACATCCTGGAGACCGACCGGATGGAGGTGGACAGGATTTTGAAGTCCTAACCGCGTTTTCCCTACATCCAGAAAAAATGAAAAAGCATCTTTCCCTGGAGATCGAAGCTAAAGCCTTTTTAAAGGACTATTTGGCTGCCATTCCGGGCCCAAAAGAACGCCAGAGGATTAAAGAGGCCATCCAAAAGATCACGGTCAGCGCGGAACAACGCATCAAAGGGCTCCAGGAGGAACTCCATTCCGCAAAGGAAGAACTGAAGCGGGAAAGGGAAAAACGGACCCAGGCGGAGGAAATCCTTCGCAAAAGGGAGCCCCTGCTCACCGAGCGGGTGAAGGAGATCAGCTGCCTCTATTCCATCGTGAACCTGATGGGCGACAGGAGCTATCGCTCGGAGGAGGAAAAACTAAAGGACATCTTGAAGCTGGTGCCCACGGGCTGGCATTGTCCGCAGGATGCCTGTGCACGGATCACCCTATGGGGCAAGGATTATAAAACGGATAACTTCCAGGACACCCCATGGAAGCAGGTTTCTTCCATCATCGTGAACGGGGAGCCTGCCGGAGCCTTGGCCGTGGGGTATCTGAAGGAAAAGCCCGTCCGGGAAGAAGGCCCGTTCCTGCTGGAAGAAAGAACGCTGATCGACGTGATGGCCAGACTCATCGGGGAAATCATGGGCCCCAAACTCATGAAAAAGCCCGGCGGAGGAGTCTAGAGGCAAGGAAGGGCGCAGAAATTCGATTGCCAATCGAGAGGCCCGGATGATTCCCGGGCCTCTCGCTTTTTTGAGAAGATGAGTTTTTAGGGTCCTGCAATGGCGATGGGAGCAGAGTTTGGAAAATTGTCTCGCCTAAAAATGACCGACATCAAGGAGGTCGTGACAAGAATTGGATGTGTTAAAATAGAGGTTACGAAATTCAGCGAGCCCTACCCTATCCTGGATCGGGCCGTGGGGGAGAAGGGATCGGCTTGATATCGGTAATCATCCCTATCATCAATGAGGCAGAAATCCTTGAAGCTTTCCTCCGAAAACTCCTGAATCAACCGGGAGATTGGGAAATCTTTGTTGCCGACGGGGGAAGCATGGACGGGACCCGGGAGGTCCTGAGCCGGTTCGCGGGCATCAAGCTCGTACGGTCGGGCGGGGGGAGGGGCAAGCAGATGAACGATGGGGCCCGGCAGGCCCAGGGAGAGTTCTTGCTGTTCCTCCATGCGGATACGACCCTGCCCGCCAATGCGCTCCTGAAGATCGAAGAGGCCCTGGCGGATTCATCGGTGGCGGCGGGGTGCTTTTCTTTGGAATTTGACCATCCGGGGAGATTCTTCAGGATTCTGTCAATCTTCAGCAGGATCAATCACCCTTTCTTTACCTATGGGGATCAAGGATTGTTCCTGCGGGCGAACACTTTCCGAGAAATCGGAGGCTTCAAGGAAATCCCGGTTATGGAGGACGTGGAAATCCAAGAGCGGTTAAGGAAGATCGGTACATTCGTCAAGCTCAAAGAGCCCGTGTTTACTTCCGCCAGACGATACCAGCAAAATGGCCCCCTTCGGCAACACCTGATTACCACCGGGGTTGTGCTGCTCTATCACCTGGGGGTGTCTCCTCTTTATCTCGGGCGTCGGTACTATGGGACCCATCGCAAAGGGGAAATCCGATGAAGAGAATATTTTCTGTAGGAAAGGGCCTTCAAGTGCCCGATGCGACGAAAGTCTTTCCCCTTTTCAACTGCCTGGATTCCACAAGCGGCCTGCCGGGAGATCTTCTGAATGATTTCAGCCTGGCGCTGGGGGAAATCGAACCGCATCATCAATCCAAAATCCATATCATGCCCCTGGTGGCCCAAGTGACTTTCGTTCTGGGAGGGCATCTGGAGGTTTGGATGAAAGACCTTGATGGAACCGGGCCTTACTCGCTCCAAATCACTGCGGGGCAGGCTGTCTTAACTCGACCCGGAACCTTCCTCCAATTCCGGAATCATACCCATGATCCTTGCCGGGTCCTGTACATTGTGAGCCCGGCTTACGTCTTTCTTATGGAAGAAGGAAAGCTTATTTACGACGACTCCGCGGTGTTAGAGGAAGGTTGGGAGGAGTTGGAAAAAATAAATTGGAAGCCGGCGAAACTTCGTTCTTTGGATTTGATCCGAAAGGATCGTCAGGCGGCAAAGGAACGCTTTTTCGGCCGGGCAACGTAAGAGAACATCAGCAGCAAAGGAGGATGGAATCATGAAACTTCAAGGGAAAAAGGTGGTCATCATCGGCGGGAGCTCGGGGATCGGCCTGGCAACGGCCAAAGCGGCAGCAGCGGAAGGGGCCCAGGTGGTCATCGCCAGTCGTTCGGAGGAGAAGCTGCGCAAAGCGGCGGCGGAAATCAAAGGGAAAGTGGAATCCATTCAGGTGAACACGTTGGAGGAAGCGTCCGTGAAGGCGCTGTTCGGCCGAGTGGGGGAATTTGATCATCTGGCCACTCCCGGGAGCGAAGCTGCCTGGGGGCCCTTCCTGGAGATGGACCTTCGCGCGGCCAAGTCCGCTTTTGACAGCAAATTCTGGGGCCAGTACCTGGCGGCCAGATATGGAGGTCCAAAAATTCGCCAGGGCGGTTCCATCACCCTCTTCTCCGGGGCCTACAGCCAGAGGCCCGGCCGGGGCGCCACTCTTCTTTCCGCCATCAACAGTGCCGTTGAAGGCCTGTGCCGGGCCCTGGCCTTGGAGCTATCTCCAATCCGGGTCAATGTAATTTCCCCCGGCCTGGTGGATACACCGATTTACTCAGGAATGCCTGAGGATAAACGCAAGGCCATGTTCAACGCCGTGGCCGGAGCGAACCTGGTCAAGCGGATCGGCAAACCCGAGGATATCGCCGAGACGGCGCTTTATTTGATGAGCAACGGCTATACGACCGGGGCGACGCTCTTCGTGGAAGGGGGAATCATGCTGCGGTAGTCTCGCACCTCCTTGCTAGGGCCGCCCCATTTTTCGCAAACAAGATCGAATCTCCGGACGATTGAGTACATATAAGAAACCGGGCAGTATGAAAATAGGATGGAACTTGGCGGAATCTTCAGTTGGCAAAGAGAAGCGAAGCGGCAGCCTGTAGGGGCAATTCATGAATTGCCCCTACGAAGTTCGGAATGATGCTTTCCTGGGAGGGACGGAAAGGGCAGATTTCTCGTAGGGGCGACCCGGCGGGTAGCCCCTGCAGAGATGAGAAAAAATCCGACCTGATCGCGGATCAGGCCCTACTGTTTGAGGTAAGCCAGCTTGTCCCAGCGGATCGGGTAGCCGCGGGTGACGCCGGGGCAGAAGTAGGTCGGGCTGTTCCGGTCGGTCACCACTTCGATCAAATAGGGCTCGTTAAGACGGATGGCCTCCTGGATCGCCGGCTTGATTTCCCCGGAGGCGTGAATCCTCTTGCCTTTCACCCCGTAGGCTTCGGCGATTTTCACGAAATCGGGATTGTAAGGCTTGCCGTCTTTTTGGAAGCTGGACCAGACTTCCCGTCCGTAATTGATCAATTGACCGTGCCGTTCGATGGACTGGCCGAAGTTGTTGATCACCATCCAGATGACAGGGATCTTGTATTCCACCGCGGTGGCCAGGACATAGTTGGACATGATGAAAGACCCGTCGCCCACGATTGACAAAGCGACTTTGTTGGGCCGGGCCAGCTTTACTCCCATGACCGCGCCGGCCGCCCACCCCATCTGGGCCATTCCCGAGTTGTTGAAGAAGGTGTTGGGGGTGTGGA
>Ga0326726_10002555_pt1 | contig 16691 bp, 14 predicted proteins | sample MHFenrmetagenome_2_FD_207603 | JGI IMG/M metagenome (GOLD analysis project Ga0326726, IMG submission 207603) | Lab enriched peat soil microbial communities from Michigan Hollow, Ithaca, NY, United States - MHF15MN | ecosystem: Environmental > Terrestrial > Soil > Wetlands > Peat | place: USA... | reverse complement strand
AGGTGGCCAGGACCCAAAGCCAGTAGGCGGGAAGGGCCAGCTCCTCGCCGCCCACGCTCACGGCGCCCATCATCATGGCCGCCAGCAGGATGAGCAGCATCCCGTAGTCGACGATGAGCGCCACGACACGCAGCCAGAAACCGGCAGGCTGCATCTCCACGGCAGCCGCTGGCACCGCTGGCGCGTCCACGGGCGCCTCCGCCCGGTCCTTCTTCTTGCCGATGCCGAACATGGTCTTTCTCCCTTATGGCGCCGTCGTCGTCGGGCAACGGCGGCGCGCAGCCCCCTGTTCCTAGCTCGTGGTCTTCAGCACCCCGCGCACGATCTCGAACAGCTGGTCGATCTCCTCCTTGCGGATGATCAGCGGCGGCGCGAGCGCGACGATGTCGCCCGCGACCCGGATGTAAGCGCCCTTCTCGAAAGCCTGCGTGTGCGCATCCAGCCCGCGCATGCCGGGGGCGCCCGCGCGCGGCGCAAGTTCGATCGCGGCGATCAGGCCGATGTTGCGGATGTCGATGACATTGGGCAGCCCTTTGAGCGCGTGCGCCTGCTCTTCCCAGTACGGCCAGAGCTCCGCGGCGCGCGTGAGCAGCCCCTCCTCCTCGTAGACCTGCAGCGTGGCGAGTCCCGCGGCGCAGGCAAGCGGGTGCGAGGAGTACGTGTAGCCGTGCGCGAGCTCGATCGCGCCCTCCGGCCCGGTCATGAACGCCTGGTAGATGCGTTCGCGCATGAACACCGCGCCCATCGGCACCGTGCCGTTGGTGATGCCTTTCGCGGTAGTGATGAGATCCGGCATCACGCCGAAGTGCTGCGCGCCGAAGGGCTTGCCCAGCCGCCCCCACGCGGTGATCACCTCGTCGAAGATGAGCAGGATGCCGTGCTTGTCGCAGATCGCACGCAGGCGCTCAAGGTAGCCCACCGGAGGCACCAGTACGCCGCCCGAGCAGGCCACCGGCTCGACAATCACCGCGGCGATGGTGGAGGGGTCGTGCAGCGAACAGAGGCGCTCCAGGTCGTCGGCGAGCTCCGCGCCGTGCTTGGGCTGCCCGCGCGTGAAGGCGTTCTTCTCCAGATCGTGCGTGTGCCGGATGTGGTCCACGACCGCCACCAGCGCGCCGAACACCTTGCGGTTGCCGACCACGCCGCCCACGGCGGTGCCGCCGAAGTTGACGCCGTGGTAGCCGCGCTCGCGTCCGATCAGGCGTATGCGGTGCCCCTCGCCGCGCGCGCGATGATAGGCGAGCGCGATCTTGAGCGCCGTGTCCACCGATTCCGAGCCCGAATTGGTGAAGAACACGCGCTTCAAGTCCCCCGGGGCCACTTGCGCGAGCTTGTCCGCGAACGCGAAGGCAAGCGGGTGGCCCATCTGGAAGGTCGGCGCGAAATCGAGCTCGGCGACCTGCTTCTGCACCGCCTTGACGATCTTCTCGCGACAGTGGCCCGCGTTCACGCACCAAAGACCCGAAGTGCCGTCGATCAGCTTGCGGCCTTCGGGCGTGTAGTAGTGGATTCCACTGGCGCGCGACAGGAGGCGCGGCGCCTTCTTGAACTTGCGGTTCATGCTGAACGGCATGAAGAACGCGGAGTCTTCGAGCGTCGGGATGGTGGCGCGGTCGTTCATGGGAACTCTCCTAGGCGGCGGCGCGTGAAGCGCCGGCGACGCCGGCGGCCTTCAATGCCGCTTGCAGCAGCACGTCGCAGCCGGCGGCCAGATCCGCGGGCGTCGCGCTTTCGATTTCGTTGTGGCTGATGCCGCCCGCGCAGGGCACGAACACCATCGCGGCGGGCGCGACGCGGGCAATAGACACCGCGTCGTGGCCCGCGCCGCTCACGATGTCGCGGTGCGGGTGCCCCAGCGCCGCCGCGGCTGCGCGCACGTGCGCGACCAGCGCCGGGTCGAACTCGCAGGGCTTGAAGTACACGTTCTCGCGCAGCTCGATCGAGACGCGGCACTCCGTCTCAATCACCTTGGCGGCGCGCTTCAGCTCCTCGCACATGGCATCCAGCGTAGAGGTCTTGGCGTTCCTGAAGTCCACTGTGGTGCTCACTTCGCCGGGGATGACGTTGCGCGAATTGGGTTTCACCTGCAGAAAGCCCACCGTGCCGCGCGCGTAGTCGGCGAACGCGCGCGCGATGCGGTTCACCTCCAGCACGAAGCGGCTCGCACCGATCAGCGCGTCCTGCCGCAGCTCCATCGGCGTGGGGCCCGCGTGCGCATCCTGTCCGGTAACGGTCACGTCGTACCAGCGCTGGCCGAGCGCGCCCTGCACCACGCCGATCGTCTTGCCCTCTTTCTCCAGCACCGGGCCCTGCTCGATATGCGCCTCGAAGTAACCGCCGAGCTTGTGCGCCCGGGCGTTGCCCGCGTAACCGATGCGGTCAAGTTCCCCGCCCACGGTTTTGCCGTCGATGTCCTTCTGCGCGCGCACGTGCTCCAACGTGTAGGTGCCTGTAAACACGCCCGAGCCCATCAGCACCGGCGTGAAGCGCGAACCCTCCTCGTTGGTCCAGGACACGGCTTCCAGCGGCGCGTGCGTGCGGATCCCCGCATCGTTCAGCGTGCGCAGCACTTCCAGCCCCGCCATCACGCCGTAGGCGCCGTCGAACTTGCCACCCGAGGGCTGCGAGTCGAGGTGGCTGCCCATGGCGATCGGCGCCAGGCTCGGGTCGCTGCCGGCGCGGCGCGCGAAGATATTGCCGATGCCGTCGATTTCGACTGCGAGGCCGGCCTCGCGCGCCCAGCGGCAGAAGAGGTCGCGTGCGCGCCGGTCCTCGTCGGTGAGCGTAAGGCGCTTCACGCCACCTTTGGGGGTGGCGCCGATCTTCGCCAGCTCCATCAGGGAATCCCAGAGCCGGGCGGCGTTGATGCGCAGTTGGTTCATGACGGCGGGTGCAGGGCGGCGGTTGGCGCAGGTAGCTTACCCGATTAGACTTTGCCCATGAATCCCTTCGATCTCAAGGGCAAAGTTGCGCTGGTCACCGGCGGCAACGGCGGCATCGGCCTGGGCATCGCGCAGGGTCTCGCGGCAGCGGGGGCGCAGGTGGCCATCGCGGGCCGCAACGACGCCAAGAATGCCGCCGCGCGCACAACGCTCGGCGACAAGGCGCTGGCAATCGCTGTCGACGTGAACGACGGCGCGCAAGTCAGGCGCATGGTGGCCGACACCGTGAAGGCCTTCGGCGGCCTCGACATCCTGGTGGCCAACGCCGGCATCAACATCCGCAAGCAGCCCCAGGACTACAGCGCCGAGGAATGGCGACAGGTCATCGACACGAATCTCAACAGCGTCTTCGCCTGCTGCCAGGCGGCGTATCCGGAAATGAAGCGCCGCGGCGGCGGCAAGATCGTCACCATCGGCTCGATGACCAGCATCTTCGGGCTCGGGGTGGGGCCCGCCTACGCGGCGACCAAGGGCGCGGTGGTGCAGCTCACCAAGAGCCTGGCGATCGCCTGGGCGAAGGACAACATCCAGGTGAACAGCATCCTGCCGGGCTGGATCGACACCGATCTCACGCGCGGCGCGCGCGCGCAGATCGCGGGATTGAACGAGCGCATCGTGCAGGGCACGCCCGCGGGCCGCTGGGGCATGCCCTTGGACCTCGCGGGCACCGCCGTCTTCTTCTGCAGTCCCGCGAGCGACTTCGTGACAGGCACCGCGTTGCCGGTGGACGGCGGGTACTCGAGCTCGATCTTCTAGGGAAGCGCGGTCGCGTTCGCGCTGGGCCGCGGCTTCAGCCGGGCCAGGCGACGACTTTCTGCCGCTGCTCGCCCAGGCCCTTGATGCCGAGCGTCATCACGTCCCCCGGCTTGAGGAACACCGGGCTGGGCTTGATGCCCATGCCGACGCCCGGCGGCGTGCCGGTCGTGATGATGTCGCCGGGCGTCAGCGTCATGTACTGGCTGACGTGCGAGACGATCTGCGCCACGTTGAAAATCATGGTGCGCGTGTTGCCCGACTGCATGCGCTTGCCGTTCAAGTCGAGCCACATGTCGAGCTTCTGCGGATCCGTGATCTCGTCGGTGGTCACCAGCCATGGCCCGATCGGCCCGGCGCTGTCGAAGCCCTTGCCCTTGTCCCACTGGCTGGTGGCCAGCTGGAAGGCGCGCTCGGAGACGTCGTTCACCACGCAATAGCCGGCCACCATGTCGAGCGCCTTGTCCACGGGCACGTACTGCGCCCTGGTGCCGATCACCACGCCGAGCTCCACCTCCCAGTCGAGCTTGGTGGAGCCCTTGGGCTGGATGACGTTGTCGTTCGGCCCGCAGATGCAGGTCGTGGCCTTGGAGAACACGATCGGCTCGGCCGGGATCGGCATGCCGGCCTCCTTGGCGTGATCGCTGAAGTTCAGGCCGATGGCGACGAACTTGCCGATGCCGACATAGGGCACGCCCATGCGCGGATTGTTGGACACCACCGGCAGCGTCTCGGGCTTCACCTTGGACAGCATCTTCAGGCCGCGCGGCGAGATCTCGTTCGGGCCGATCTGCTGCACCACCTTGGACAAGTCGCGCAGCTTACCTTCCGCGTCGATCATGCCCGGCTTCTCGAATCCGTCCTTGCCGTAGCGGCACAACTTCATATCGTCATCCCCCCGTCGATCGAATACATGTTACCCGTCGCGAACAGCGACTCGTCCGAGGCGAGGAACACGAGAATGCCCGTGATGTCCTCGACGGTGCCGAGCCGGCCCATCGGCTGGCGGGCGATGAAGTCCTTGCGCGCCTGCACCGGGTCGGCGAAGGCGGCGATGCGGCCCTGCAGCGATGGCGTGTCCACGGTGCCGGGGCCGATGCAGTTGCAGCGGATGCCCTGCTTCACGTAGTCCGCCGCGATCGCCTTGGTGAGGCCCACCACCGCAGCCTTGGTCGCGCCATAGACGAAGCGGTTCGGCAGCCCCTTCACGCTGGAGGCGATGGAGGACATGTTGATGATCGAGCCCCTGCCCTTGGCGAGCATCCCCGGCAGGAAGGCGCGCGTCACCAGGTACATGGACTTCACGTTGAGGTTGAAGCTGAAGTCCCAGTCCTTCGGCGCGCACTCGAGGATCGTGCCGTGGTGCACGAAGCCCGCGCAGTTGAACAGCACGTCCACCGGCCCGACTTCGGCGGCCGCCTTCGCGATCGCCGCCTCGTCGGTGACGTCCAGCGCGCGCGTGCGGATGCCGTCCATGCCCTCGATCTCGGCGAGCGCCTTGGCGTTGACGTCGGTCGCCCAGACCTTCGCGCCCTCGCGCGCGAAGGCGAGCGCGGCGCCGCGGCCGATGCCCTGTCCCGCGGCGGTGATGAATGTGGTCTTGCCCGAGAGTCTGCCTGCCATGGTGCGCGTCGTTGCTGGTCTGTGAGGGGCGGGCAGCGATTATAAATGCAACGGGCGCCGGATTGCTCCGGCGCCCGCGATGCTCAGCCGAGGTGAATCGGCGCGCTTACGGCTTCGAGTAGATCTTGTCCTTCCAGTAGTATTTGCCGGCGAAGTCGTAGTTCGGATACCAGGACAACCGGTAGGGCACGATGGTCTCCGCGTACTTCTTCTGGCTCTCGATGACCTTCTTGTAGAACGGGTTCTTCGTCGCGTACTCGGCCGAAATCTTCTCCCATTCGTTGAGGAAGTTGATCAGGATCTCGTCCGGCGTGCGGTGCATGATAACGCCCGCCTTGAGGAGCTCCTTGCAGGCTTCCGCCGTCTCGTGCTTGAGAGCCATGTTGCGCATTGTCGTGGCGTAGACCGCGGCCGCCTTGGACATCTCCTGCAGGTCGGCGGGGAGCTTCTTCCAGACGTCCTTGTTGAAGATCAGTTGGCCGCCGGTCACCGGCTCGTGCATGCCCGGCGAGTAGTAGTGCTTCGCGACCTGGTGCAGGCCCAGTTTCCTGTCCTCTTCGCAGTTGATCCACTCGGCGCCCTGGATGATGCCGCGCTCCATCGCCGGCACGATCTCGCCGCCGGGCAGCGTCACCACCGCGACCCCGAGCCTGCCGTAGGTCTCCGCGCCGATGCCGAAGATGCGGTACTTCATGCCCTTCAGGTCGGCGAGGCTCTTGATCGGCTTGTTGAACCAGCCCAGGCCCTGCGGATAGTCGGTCGGGATGGGAAAGCCGACGATGTTCAGCTTGAGCACGTCGTCGTAGAACTCCTGCAGCAGCTGCATGCCGCCGCCCTGGAGGTACCAGCCCCAGTAGTCCTCGCCGTCCATGCCGAACAGCGGGCCGTGCGACATCGGGATCGTCGCCGTGTTCCTGCCCTGGATGTAGCCGAAGGTAATCATGCCCACGTCGAGTACGCCCTTGGACACGGCGTCGAACACCTCGAACGGGGGAACGATCGCTCCGCCCGGCTGCACGTCTGCCTTGAACCGCCCGCCCGACATCTTCTCCATCTGCTCGGCCCAGAGCTTGAAGATCAGGTGAAAGTTGGCCGTGGCCGGGTGGCTCGACTGGCCCTTCAAGGTGAACTTGGCCTGGGCTTGAACCGGTCCCGGAACGGCCATCACGAGACCCGCGGCGACGACCGCCACGAATAGCGATACGAATCGGTGCATCGGACCCTCCTCCTGGATGTGATCGCCCGGCTCCCCCCGGGCGTCTGGCACACTAGGCTTCGCCCTCGGTCGCTGTCAAGTAACCCGCTAGTTAACAGCCAAAGCCTCGGCTAGAATCGCCGCGGAGGAGGGGTACTGATGCCGGCCATCACCGGGACGCCGCAGCGCGGCGGCGACTTCCCGTCGGGATTCTACGCGACCATCCGGGGCATCGACCGCTTCTCGGACGTAACCGGCAGGTTGATCGCCCTGTCGATGCTGGTCCTGGTCGGCATCATCACCTACGAGGTGGTCTCGCGCTACCTCTTCAACGCGCCGACGGTCTGGGTCTACGAGGCGAGCAGCATGGTCAACGGCTCCGCCTTCATGCTCGGCTGCGCCTACGCGCTCTACAAGGGCGCGCACGTGCGCACCGACATCTTCTGGGAGAGATTTTCGGAGCGCAGGAAGGGCATCATCGACCTGGTGTCCTACCTGGTGCTGTTCTTTCCGACCATGATGACGTTGTTCGCGATCAGCGTCGACGACGCCTGGTACTCCTACACGGTCGGCGAGCGCTCGCAGGAAAGCATCTGGCGCGCCATTGTCTGGCCGTTCCGCTCGATGATACCGCTCGCCGCGCTGCTGTTCATGATCCAGGGCGTCTCCGAGTCCCTGAAGTGCTGGTACCAGATCCGCTTCGGGCGCGAGTTCCAGCACCGCGAGAAACTTGAAGTATGACCGGCCTCGAGGCGCTCGGCGCACTGATGCTGCTGGTGATGCTGGCCGCGATCTTCATCGGCCTGCCGATCAGCTTCACGCTGCTGTTCCTCGCCCTGATCTTCGGCTTCATCGGCATGGAATGGCGGGTGTTCGACCTCGCCTACCTGCACACCATCAGCATGATGAAGCAGGACGAATTCGTCGCGGTGCCGATGTTCATCCTGATGGGTTACGTCTGCGACCAGGCCGGGCTGATCGAGCGCCTGTTCAAGGCGTTCCGCGACCTGTTCGCGCCGATGCGCGGCGCGCTGTACGTCGTGGTAATCCTGACCGCAACGCTGTTCGGCATCGCCGCGGGCACGGTCGGCGCGACGGTGACGCTGCTCGGCATCATCGCCGGGCCGATGATGATTCGGGCGGGCTACGACACGCGGCTGTCGGCCGGGTCGATCGCGGCGGGCGGCACGCTCGGCATCCTGATCCCGCCCTCGGTGATGCTGGTGGTCATGGCGCCCGTGCTCGATGTCTCGATCATCGACCTCTATGCAGCGGCGTTCGGCCCGGGATTCCTGCTCTCGATCCTGTACATCCTGTACGCCGTCGGGCGCAGCTTCCTGAACCCCAAGCTCGGCCCGCCGGTGCCCGTGGCGGAGCGGCCGACTTCGCTGAAGGTGGTGCTCTGGGAGTGCCTGGTCGGCCTGGTGCCGGTCACCGTGCTCACGATCGTCACGCTGGGCGCGATCCTTGCGGGCGTCACCACCGCCGCCGAGGCCGCCGCGATCGGCGCGCTCGGCGCGATCCTGCTGGTCGCCGCCTACGGCGAGTTCACCGTGAAAGGGCTAGTCAACGCGTGCTACATGACCCTTGCGACCACCAGCATGGTGCTGTTCCTCGCCGTGACCTCGAACGTCTTCGGTGCCGTCTTCGCCTGGCTGGGAACCGCGAGCTGGATCACCAAGATGCTGCTCGCCGCGCCGCTGCCTGCCTGGGGCACGATGGCCCTGCTGCTCGGGGTGATCTTCCTGCTCGGCTGGCCGTTCGAATGGCCGGCGATCGTGCTGATCTTCCTGCCGCTGCTTGCGCCTGTCGCCAAGGGCCTGGGCTACGACATGGTGTGGTTCGCCTGCATCGTCGCGGTGGTGCTGCAGACGGCGTTCCTGTCGCCGCCGGTGGCGATGTCGGCGTACTACCTGAAGCAGGTGGTCAAGGAATGGAATCTCGCGGTCATCTACCGCGGTATGGCCGACTTCATGGTCATCCAGTGCATCTGCGTGGCGCTCGTGATGATCTTCCCGTCGATCGCAATGTGGTTCCCGCACTGGCTGCAGGAGCGCGCCAAGGCCGAGCGCATGCGCGACAAGAGCTCGCTGCCGGCCCAGCCCATGTCGGTCGCGGCCGACAGCAGGTCCGAGGCCGCGCGCTAGGCCGGCGGCGGCGGCGCGCCGCGAGTCGCGGGCCGATGGATATGCCCGGCAGGCGATGCACCAAGGACTGGCAGGAGGCGGTGTACTAGCATGGCGGCAGTCGCACTCAGCGGTGTGTGCAAGTCCTTCGGCTCGACCGCGGTGGTGCACGGCGTGGACATCGCCATCGAGGACGGCGAGTTCTGCGTGCTGGTCGGGCCCTCGGGCTGCGGCAAGTCGACGCTGCTGCGCATGATCGCGGGCCTGGAGAACATCACCGCCGGCGAGATCCGCATCGGCGACCGCGTGGTAAACCAGGTGCACCCGAAAGAGCGCGACATCGCCATGGTGTTCCAGAACTACGCCCTCTATCCGCACATGACGGTGGCGGCGAACATGGGCTTCTCGCTCGCCTTGCGCGGCGAGGCGAAGAAGGTCATCGACGAGCGCGTGCGCAAGGCCGCCGGCATCCTCGATCTCACGCCCTACCTGGATCGCTACCCGCGCCAACTCTCCGGCGGGCAGCGCCAGCGCGTGGCGATGGGCCGCGCGATCGTGCGCGACCCGCAGGTGTTCCTGTTCGACGAGCCGCTGTCGAACCTGGACGCGAAGCTGCGCGTGGCGATGCGCACCGAGATCAAGGAGCTGCACCAGCGCCTCAAGACCACCACCGTCTACGTCACCCACGACCAGATCGAGGCCATGACCATGGCCGACAAGATCGTGGTGATGCATGACGGCCTGGTGGAGCAGGTCGGCGCGCCGCTGGAGCTGTACGACCGCCCGGCGAACCGGTTCGTCGCCGGCTTCATCGGCTCGCCGGCAATGAATTTCCTCCCCGGCAGGGCGAGTGGCGGACGCATAGCCGTCGCCGGCGACAGCTATGCGGTCGCGGCCGGCGCCGGGCTGGAGGAGAACCGCGAGGTGGTCTTCGGCATCCGCCCCGAGCATCTGGAGCTGGCCGCCGACGGCTTCGAGGCCGAGGTGGTGGTGGTCGAGCCCACCGGCTCGGAAACGCAGCTCTTCGCGCGTCTCGGCGGGCAGGAGATCGCGGCAGTGTTCAGGGAGCGGCACGAATTCGTCCCCGGCCAGCGCATCCGGCTGCGCCCGCGGGCCGACTGCCTGCACCTTTTCGATCCGTCGAGCGGCCGCAGGATCTGAGGCCCCCGGCGCCTTTCTGCAGGATCCACCAGAGGAGAGATGACGACATGAACGACGAACGCAGATTCACCCGCCGCGACGCACTCAAAGCGGGCGCCGCGCTGGCCGGCGCGGGCGCGCTCGAGGCAGCCAACCTCGCCGCCTTCGCGCAGGCTTGGGCCCAGGCCTCCCGCTGGAAGCCCGAGAAGGGCGCCAAGCTGCAGCTGCTGCGCTGGAAGCGCTTCGTGCAGTCCGAGGAAGACGGCTTCATGGCGCTGGTCGCCGCCTTCACCAAGGCGACCGGGGTTCCGGTGACCGTGCTCAACGAGTCGCTGGACGACGTGCAGCCCAAGGCCTCGGTAGCGGCGAACACGGGCCAGGGACCAGACATCTTCTGGGGCCTGTACTCGCTGCCGCACCTGTTCCCGTCCAAGTGCCTGGACGTCACCGATGTCGCGGACTACCTCGGCAAGAAGTACGGCGGCTGGGCGGCAAGCGCGGTGATCTACGGCAAATCGGGCAATCGCTGGATTGACATCCCGGTGGGCTACAACGGCAACGTCATCAATTACCGCCAGAGCATGATCGAGAAGGCGGGCTTCAAGGAGATTCCCAAGGACACCGCGGGATTCATGGAGCTGATGAAGGGCCTGAAGGCCAAGAGCGTGCCGGGCGGCTTCGCGCTCGGCCGCGCCTCGGGCGACGGCAATGCCTGGGTGCACTGGTGCCTGTGGGCCTTCGGCGGCAACCTGGTCGACGCCAAGGACAAGGTGATCATCAACTCGCCCGAGACCGCGAAGGCGCTGGAGTACGGCAAGGAATTGTCGACCACCTTCGTGCCCGGCTGCGCCTCCTGGAACGACGCGTTCAACAACAAGGCGTTCCTGGAAAGCCAAGTCTCGCTCACCAACAACGGCGTCTCGATCTACGCCGCGGCAAAGGCGAACGCGGCCAAGGACCCCAAGGCGAAGGAGGTGATGGATGACATGAACCACTCCCTGTGGCCGGTCGGACCGGTGGGCAAGCCGACCGAGTTCCATATCTGCTACCCGATGCTCGGCATGCGCTATTCCAAATTCCCGCAGGCCTGCAAGGCGTTCATGGCATTCACCATGGAAGCGGAGAACTACAACAAGTGGCTCGAGGCCTCGGTGGCTTACATCACGCATCCGCTGAACGCCTACGACGCCAACCCGGTGTGGACTTCCGACAAGAAACTGTCGATCGTCAAGGACTGCGGCCGGCGCACGCTGACCGCAGGCGGCCTGGGCTCGGTGGGCGAGAAGGCGGCATCGGCGTTGGCCGATTTCGTGGTCCTGGACATGTTCGCCTCGGTCTGCACCGATCGCGCGAGCGTCAAGGAAGCGATCGCGGTGGCCGAACGGCAGGCGCGCCGGATCTATCGCTAGCCTGTTGCTGACGGAAAGCGCATGAACCAGGCCTCGACATGGGAGCGGCTGCGCACCAACCGCGACTGGCTTGGGTTCTGGTTCATGCTGCCCGCAGCGGCGTTCCTGCTGCTGTTTCTCGTCTACCCGCTCGGCCTGGGAATTTGGCTGTCGTTCACCGACGCGCGCATCGGCACGCCGGGCGCGTTCATCGGCCTGGAGAACTACGAGTGGATCATCGGCGACTCGAAGTTCCAGACCGCGGTGTTCTTCACGCTGCTGTACACGCTGGTGGCGAGCCTGTTCAAGTTCGCGATCGGCCTGTACCTCGCCATCCTGCTCAACCAGGCGATGCCGTTCAAGGCGCTGGTCCGCGCCATCGTGCTGATCCCGTTCATCGTGCCCACCGTGCTGTCGGCGATCGCCTTCTGGTGGATCTTCGACCCGCAGTTCTCGGTGATCTCCTGGTCGCTGCGGCACCTGGGGCTGATCGACGGCAACATCAACTTTCTCGGCGATGCCTGGAACGCGCGCTGGAGCGTGATCTTCGCCAATGTCTGGCGCGGCGTGCCATTCATCGCCATCTCGCTGCTGGCCGGCCTGCAGACCTTGCCGCCCTCGTTGTACGAGGCCGCGACGCTGGACGGCGCGACGCGCTGGCAGATGTTCCGCTACGTCACCTACCCGCTGCTCACCCCGATCATCGCGGTGGTGATGACCTTCTCGGTGCTGTTCACCTTCACCGACTTCCAGCTGATCAAGGTGCTGACCAACGGCGGGCCGGCGGGCGCCACCGAGTTGATGGCCACCATGTCCTACAACACCGCCATCCTGGGCTCGCGCATCGGCGAGGGCTCGGCGGTGTCGACGGCGATGGTGCCGTTCCTGCTGGCCGCGATCATGGTCTCCTGGTTCGGCCTGCAGCGGCGCAGGTGGCAGCAGGGAGAGGCGAATGACTGAGGCGTCCAGGGCCGTCCCCCTCGCGGACGCGAGCGAGGGCATGAGCTACCTGTCGACGCTGCCGCAGCGGCTGGTGACGCTGTACCTGCCGCTGTCGATCATCGTCCTGGTGCTGCTGTTCCCGTTCTACTGGATGACGATGACGGCGATCAAGCCGAAGGAGCACCTGCTCGATCTCGATGCGCACAATCCGTTCTGGACCCTCAGCCCGACGCTCGAGCACATCGAGGCGCTGCTGTTCAAGACCGACTATCCGCTGTGGCTGTGGAACACGATGTTCATCGCGGTCTCGGCGACGGTCCTGTCGCTCATCGCCAGTGTGCTCGCCGCCTATGCCATTACCCGCATCCGCTACCGCGGCGCCCAGTGGATCGGCGGCGCGATCTTCCTCGCTTACCTGGTGCCGCCGTCGATCCTGTTCATCCCGCTCGCCACCGTGGTGTACCAGTACGGCCTGTTCGATACGCCCTTCGCGCTGATCCTCACCTACCCGACGATCCTGATTCCGTTTTCGACCTGGCTGTTGATGGGCTACTTCAAGACCATCCCCTACGAGCTGGAGGAGTGCGCCCTGATCGACGGTGCGTCGCGCTGGCAGATCCTCATCCGCATCATCCTGCCGCTGGCCATCCCCGGCCTGATCTCGGCGGCGATCTTCTGCCTCACCCTGTGCTGGAACGAGTTCATCTACGCGCTCACCTTCATCAACACCACCGACAAGAAGACGGTGCCGGTGGCGATCGTCTCGGCGTTCACCGACGGCGACCAGTACCGCTGGGGCTCGCTGATGGCGGGCGCCCTGGTCGGCTCGCTGCCTCTGGTGATCCTCTATGCGTTCTTCGTGGAGCACTACGTCTCGGCCATGACCGGGGCAGTCAAGGAGTAGCCAAGTGAACCAGCTCGATCTCAAGGGCCGCACGGCCGTCGTCACCGGCGGCCTGATCGGCATTGGCGCCGCCATCGCGAAGCGCCTGACGGACTCCGGCGCGAAGGTGCGGATCTGGGACGTCGGCGCGAAAGACGATCCGGTGGACGTCACCGACCAGAAGGCGGTCGAGCGCGCGACTGCCCGGGCGCTCGCCGACCTCGGCCGCGTCGACATCCTCGTCAACAATGCCGGCATCGCCGGCCCGACCATGCCGGTGGTGGACTACCCGGTCGCGGACTGGAAGCGCGTCATCGACATCGACCTCAACGGTCCGTTCCTGTGCTGCCGCGCGGTGGTGCCGCACATGGTGAAGGCGGGCTATGGCCGCATCGTCAACATCGCCTCGATCGCCGGCAAGGAAGGCAATGCGAACGCTGCGGCGTACGCGGCGGCGAAGGGCGGCCTCATCGCCTTCACCAAGGCCCTCGGCAAGGAGCTCGCCAAGACCGGCGTGCTGGTCAATTGCATCACGCCCGCTGCCGCGCAGACCGCGATCCTCGACCAGGTGACGCCGGAGTTCGCGCAGTTCATGCTCTCCAAGATCCCGATGGGACGCTTCGTGAAGGTGGACGAGATCGCCGCCATGGCCTGCTGGCTCGCAACCGAGGACTGCTCGTTCACCACCGGCGGCGTGTTCGACATTTCAGGCGGAAGGGCGACGTATTAGGAACCGCGCTGTGATGCAGCGCAGACATGGCCTGCGCTGCAACACGGACTTTCGGAAAGGGCTTTAGGGACATATGGCAGAGAAGAAGAAATCCGCATTGCGCAGCGTCCAGTGGTTCGGGCGCCAGGACATCTACGGCTTCATCTACCGCAGTTGGGTGAAGAACCGCGGCGTGCCGCATGACCAGTTCGACGGGCGGCCAGTCATCGGCATCTGCAACACCTACTCGGAGCTGGTGCCCTGCAACTCGCACTTCCGCACCATCGCCGAGCACGTGAAGGCGGGGGTGCTCGAGGCGGGCGGCTTCCCGCTGGAGTTCCCGGTGATGTCGCTCGGCGAGACGCTGCTGCGACCCACCGCGATGCTCTATCGCAACCTCGCCAGCATGGACGTCGAGGAATCGATCCGCGCCAATCCGCTGGACGGCGTGGTGCTGCTGGTGGGCTGCGACAAGACCACGCCCGCCCTGCTCATGGGCGCGGCGAGCGTGGACCTGCCGGCCGTCGCCGTCTCTGGCGGCCCGATGCTCTCGGGCAAGTACCGCGGCACCGACATCGGCTCGGGCACCAACGTCTGGTCGATGTCGGAAGACCTGCGCGCGGGCAAGATCAGCGTCGAGGAATTCCACGAGGCCGAGTCCTGCATGCACCGCTCGCACGGCCACTGCATGACGATGGGCACCGCCTCCACCATGGCCTCGATGGTCGAGTCGCTCGGCGTCGGCATGCCGGGCAACGCCGCGATTCCCGCGGTGGACGCGCGCAGGAACGTGCTTGCGCGCATGGCTGGCCGGCGTGCGGTGGAGATGGTGAAGGAGAAGCTCAGCCTCTCCAAGATCCTCACGCGCCAGGCTTTCGAAAACGCGATCCGCGTCAACGCGGCGATCGGCGGCTCGACCAACGCGGTGATCCACCTCATCGCCATCGCGCGGCGCATCGGTGTGGACCTGAAGCTCGCGGACTGGGACCGGCTCGGGCGCGGCGTGCCCACGCTCGTCAACCTCATGCCCTCGGGCAAGTACCTGATGGAGGACTTCTACTACGCCGGCGGGCTGCCCGCCGTGATCCGCGAGCTGGGCGAGAACGGCAAGCTGCACAAGAACGCGATCACCGCCAACGGGCGCAGCATCTGGGACAACAACAAGGACGCGCCGTGCTGGAACCGCGACGTGGTCCACACGTTCAGGAAGCCCTTCAAGAAGGACACCGGCATCGCCGTGCTGCGCGGCAACCTGTGCCCCGACGGCGCCATCGTCAAGCCCTCCGCAGCGACGCCGAAGCTCCTGAAGCACCGCGGCCGCGCGGTGGTGTTCGAGAACATCGAAGACTTCCACAAGCGCATCGACGATCCGAACCTCGATATCGACGCCAAGTGCATCATGGTGCTGAAGAACTGCGGCCCCAAGGGCTATCCGGGCATGGCGGAAGTCGGCAACATGCCGCTGCCGCCCAAGCTGCTGAAGAAGGGCGTCACCGACATGGTGCGGATCTCGGACGCACGGATGAGCGGCACCGCCTACGGCACGGTGATCCTGCACATCTCGCCCGAAGCCGCGGCCGGCGGCGCGCTCGCGCTGGTCGAAGATGGGGACCCGATCGAGCTCGACGTCGCCAAGCGCCGGCTGCAGCTCCTCGTGCCGCCCAAGGTGCTCGCCAAGCGCCGCGCGCGCTGGAAGAAGCCCAAGCCCCCGCTCGAGCGCGGCTACTGGAAACTGTACTTCGACCACGTGCTGCAGGCGCACGAGGGCGCGGACCTCGACTTTCTCGCCGGCAAGAGCGGGGCATTCGTTCCGCGGGATAATCATTAGAACTACGATGTGTTGCAGCGCAGATAAGACCTGCGCAGCAACACGAGACTGTCAGAAAGGACCGAACCGTGCTCCAAGCTGCCGAACTCACCATCCGGCTGCACCCTGACGACGACGTCGTCATCGCGCGAGTCGAGATTCCCGCCGGTACATTGATCCAGCGCGAAGGGGTGCGCACCGAGGCGATGATTCCCGCTGGGCACAAGGTCGCCACGCGAGCGATCCCCAAGGGCAGGCCTGCGCACCGCTACAACCAGATCATCGGCTTCGCCTCGCGCGACATCGCGCCGGGCGACCACGTGCACGTGCACAACCTCGCCATGGGGCCCGAGGAAACGGGCGGGGCCCGGCCCGCCCTCAGCGAGCGCGACTACGCCCACGCGTCCTTGGTGAAGAAGACGGATTTCGTCGCGCAGCCGGCGACCTTCCTGGGCATCGTGCGCGCCGACGGCCGCGTGGCGACGCGCAACTACATCGGGATACTCACGAGCGTGAACTGCTCGGCGACCGTCGCCAAGCTGATCGCCCGGCACTTCGAGAACCGGCTCGACGACTATCCCAACGTGGACGGGGTGGTCGCGCTCACGCACAAGACCGGCTGCGGCATGGCGAGCGAGGGCGAGGCGACCGACCTCCTGCGCCGCACGATCGCCGGCTACGCGCGCCACCCCAACTTCTTTTCCTCGCAGCTCGTGGGCCTCGGCTGCGAGGCGAACCAGATCAGCACCCTGCTGTCGGCGCAGCAACTGAAGCGCAGCGACCGGTTCGGCGCCTTCACCATCCAGGAGAAGGGCGGCACGCGCAAAGCGGTGGAGAATGGCATCGCGCGCGTGAAGGAGATGCTGCCGGAGGCTAACAAGGTGAAGCGCCAGCCGGTGCCGGCGAGCCACCTGATCCTCGGACTGCAGTGCGGCGGCTCGGACGGTTACTCGGGCATCAGCGCCAACCCCGCGCTCGGGGCCGCGGTAGACCTGCTCGTGCGCCACGGCGGCACCGCGATCCTGTCGGAGACGCCAGAGATCTATGGCGCGGAGCACCTGCTGACGCGGCGCGCCGTCTCCCGCGAAGTCGGCGAAAAGCTGATCCGGCGCATCCGCTGGTGGGAGGACTACACGCGCCGCAACGGCAACGAGATGAACAACAACCCCTCGCCCGGCAACAA
>Ga0326726_10002554_pt1 | contig 16697 bp, 19 predicted proteins | sample MHFenrmetagenome_2_FD_207603 | JGI IMG/M metagenome (GOLD analysis project Ga0326726, IMG submission 207603) | Lab enriched peat soil microbial communities from Michigan Hollow, Ithaca, NY, United States - MHF15MN | ecosystem: Environmental > Terrestrial > Soil > Wetlands > Peat | place: USA... | reverse complement strand
TGCTGTTCAAGCCATTCCATGCGGACGAGCTCGCAAACCTGGTATCGACGATCCTGCACGAGGATGCTCCGGTCGCGCCCGTCAAGCACTGACCGCGGGAGCGGGAGCGCGCGGGAGCGCGCGGGAGCTGCGCGTCCCGCATCGATCCGGCGCACTACATTCGCACTCCCTACATCCGAAACACGCTGGCGACGATCATCCAGCAGATGATGATCGTAGCAGGCACGAGCAATGCCAACGTAAATTTCGCCTGGAGCCGATCGTTGTCGTAGGTGAAGTCAGGGTGCGAGTGGCCGAGGTTCAGCATGCGGCTTGGGATTGCATTTCACGGTCCTGATCGAGTTGCGTCGTGTCCTCGATCGCGATCAGGCGCACCCACGGGTAACACGCGTCGAGAAACTCGAAGAGTCCGCGCGCATCGACCGATCCGACGACGTCTGCGAGCACCACGGTCGAGATCCGCAAGCCTTCGGTCTCGAGACGGTGGATCAGTTCCAGCGGTGTCGGCACGACATCGACATCGAATTGCTCCGACCAGATCCGAGCGAGGCGATCGCGCACGCGATGATCGCTCGACACGATCACGGCCTTGGTGCTGTTCCACTGCCCCGTACCACGTGGCCATCGAGAACTGTTGGTCATGGTTGCTCCCCCGTGACCGCTAGAGCAAACCGCGGACCAAGCCGTGCGATCTCCGGCGCAAAACGTTCACGTCGAATGGTATGGGCGTTGCAACTCGCACTTGTCATGAGTTTTCGCGACATTCAGGACCACGAGCTTGGCGAGCGTCGCAAGTCGTTCGTGTACTTGGCCGCATTTGTCGGGGCAGCGCTGATCGTGATCGTCGCGCTGCTGTCGCTGCTGCGCTGATCATGGGCCGATCGGTGATGCGACAGACCGAGCTACCCTACTCTTGATCGCCATGCGAACTCTCTACGCGCTCCTCCTGATCATCGCGTTGACCGGCACCGCGGCGGCCGACACGTGGACGAACCCATACACGGGAAATAGCTTCAACAACCCGATGTCGAGCCTCGCCGACACCTTCATCCGTCAGGCGATGGATCGAAAGATGCTCGAGAACATGTACGCGCGGAAGAATGGCGGTGGTACCGCCACTACCGACGCGCCCGCAGCGACAGCGAAACACGAGCCGTGGACCAAGAGCGACTTCAAACCCGGCAAGAAGCGCCTCGTCGTCGACACGATCATCGCGGGCCTCGCGCAGAACGCCGAACAACAGCAGGGTCTCGCGACCGGCATCAACGCCGTGTTCGAAGGCTTCGAGAAGGTGGCCCGCAAGAACAACGTCGCCTACGCGCTCGCGTTCATGGTGGCAGCGTCGGTGAGCGTCCAGACCGGCAACCAGGTCTCCGACGCGCAGTCGGAGGAGCTCGCCGTGGGCATCAACGACCTGCTGGCGCGCTCGCCGGGCTTCGCCAAAGCGAGCGCGACCGATCGCCAGAAGCTCTACGAGACGTTCGTGACCTTGGGCGGTCTGGTCATGCTGTTTGCCGAGGTCGGCAAGCAAGACGAGGCATCGGCGAAGGCAGCAAAGGTGCTCGCGACCCAGTCCTTGCGCATGGTCGGCGGCGCGCCTCAGTGACAATGATCAGGCATGAGGCTCACGCTTCCGCGACCAACGTGGCCCCGCCTGCAGCTGTTCGAGCTCTGCGATCAATCGTGGCTACCGCGCTGGATCCGCGACGCCGAGACCGATTACCTCGCGGTCGCTGTTGCGATGCTCGCGCCGTTTCGCCCGCTCGCGTCGAAGATCGCCGAGGTCCTCGATCGCGCGGGGACCGATCGGATCGTCGATCTCGGGTCGGGTGGTGCCGGTCCGTGGCCGGCGCTGGCTGACGAGATCGCGTCAGCGCGGGGTGGCCGCGCCCCGCGCATCACGCTGACGGATCTGTTCCCGAACGAACGCGCGTTCGAGCGGGCACGTGCGGCCGGGCTGACCCACGAGATCGAACCGGTGGACGCGCGTGCGGTGCCATCGCAGCTTCTCGGAGCTCGCACGATGTTCGACACGCTCCATCACCTGCGACCACGTGATGCCCGCGCCGTGCTCGAGGATGCGTATCGCGCTCGCGTCCCGATCGTGATCGGCGAGGCGATGAGCCGGCGGCCCGTGATCCTCTTGACCACGAGCCTGATCCCGCTCTTCGTGTTGCTGCTCACGCCGCGGATCCGTCCGCTGTCGGGGTGGCGCCTGCTGTTCACGTACGCGATCCCGATCTTGCCGCTCGTCATCTCGTGGGACGGCTTCGTGTCGTGCCTGCGCACGTATCGCCCGACCGAGCTGTCCACGTTGACGCGAGGCCTCGATGGCTTTCGCTGGGAGGCCGGCGAGGTCCGGCACAAGGGCACGGTGCTGACCTACCTCATCGGCGAGCCGGAGCCCGCTAGCGCGTGAGCTGCTCGACCGGCTGATACTCGGCGGCGCGGTCGCCCATGTGACGCGTGAACCAGCGTGCGCGGCGTGCGCGAGCGGCGCGATCGATGACGTCTTCGAGCGGCGGGATCGCGCGGCGGAGCAGCTCGGTCGTCGCGATCACGGGCGACGCGAGCAGCGGTGCGAGCACCCACAGTCCGGCCGGGGGCAGCTGGTTCGCCTTGTAGGTCCGCGCCGTCACGAACAACCGCGTGTAGCCGAGGTGGATCCGGTGTTCGAGCTCGGCGCGCAGGCGCTTGACGAGCGGCTCGTCGGGATCGGGCGCGAATGCGGTCGCGTAGGCCTGGCACAACATGCGCCCGTCGTCTCCGGATCGTCGCGCGGCCTTGACCGTGGTCACGAACGCGAGCTGCGCGGCCTCGACGAGCGACGACGGGTACCAGCGCGGACGCACGCCCATCAAGTGCCCGACGTAGCGCCAGAAGTGCATCATCGCGACGATGTCTTCGCGTGACGGCAGGTAACCGAGCGCGTGCATCGCGAGCCCGGGCGCGAAGCTGCCGCCCATCAGCGTCAACAACGCGTCGCCCTGACTGATCGGCACGCCCCACGCATCGACGTTCCAATCGGGATGCGCGAGCAGCTTCCGGCGCACGAACACGTGCATGACGCGGACGCGTAACGCCGACGCGCGTCCGGCGGCGCCGGGTCGCAACCCGCCGGGCTCCGAGACCGCGATCCAGAACGCGACGGTCTCGAGAAACCGGTGCCGCGTCGACGCCCCGGCGTACGCGCCGGTGAACGCGAGAGGCTTGGCCACCGAGCTCTCGGAGTACCCCTCGAGCGTGATCGCCCCGGCAAACCGGAACACCGCCGCGCCGTAGCGCCGGAATGCCCGCGCGCCGCGCTCGACGATGTCGCGATCGAGCCAGGCTGGCTCTTGCTCGATGTCGGCGAACAACGCGCGCAGCGAGCCCGGCGCGTCGGGCACGGCGTCGACGCCATCGGCGAGCGCGCGCTCGAGCATCGCGCGGCCGGTGGCGCGTCCGGCCCGGAGGTAGACCTCGTCGACGAACGCCTCGCACGTGGGATCGGCGTCGTAGTACATCGCCGCGAGCTCGCGCACGATGTCATCGGCCGGCGCGAGATCGACTCCGAACAGCGCACGACCGATCGTGCGGATCGCGCGGACGCGAGGGCGATCTAGGTGGTCCCAGTAACGAAACTCGCTTGGAATCTGGCGCGCAGTGCCTGTCACTTGTAGATGGTACCCATGAGACCCGCGTTCGTGTTCGCACTCCTTGCCGGATGCGGTGATAACTGGCAACCGCCGGTCGACCTGCCGGCCGACGAGCTGGCGCTGCGCGCGAAGCTCGGAATTCCGCCCGAGGCCACGCGCGTGATCGTGTTCGGTCAGAGCTCGCACCTCGACATCGACTGGCAGCACACGTTCGACGACTACTACACGCAGTACGTCGGCGACGCGTTCGAGCAGGCGCGCGGGATCCTCGACGACCAGCCGCGCGCGTTCTACAGCGTCGCCGAGATGGCGTACCTCCAGCACCACGTCGCGCAGCACCCGGAGGAGCTGGACGCGTTGCGCGCCGCGAGCCAAAGTGGGCGGTTGCGGATCGTCGGTGGCGGCATGACCAGCCCCGACACGCTGATGCCGGAGACCGAGCTGCTCGCGCGCGACTTCCTGTACGGCATCCGGTTCGCGGAGGACACGCTCGACGCGCACCCGCACGCGGCGTGGCTACCCGACTCGTTCGGCCACGGCGCGGCGGCGCCGGACGTGCTCGCCGCCGCCGGCTACACGAGCGTCGGGTTCGCGCGCATCGACGGTGCACCCACGTTCACCCAGGAGCTGTCGAATCCCGGCATCGCGCCGATTCCGGGCTCGACCGCCGAGCTGCTCGCGCGCCTCGGCAGCGACGACTTCGTGTGGCGCGGCAGCGGTGGCGCCACGATCCTCGCGCACTACATGTCCGGCACCAATCTGTACTGCCAGGGCGACAACCTCGACTACAGGGAGCTGATCGAGCCGGTCGGGAGCCACATCGGGCCGTTCAAGGGCAACGATCCGTCGTTCACCGACGCGAGCATCGATCGCTACATCGCCGAGCTCGCGCCGACCGCGGCGACACCGTACCTGTTCGTGCCGGTCGGCTGTGACTTCGCGCCGCCCAAGGGCGAGCTCGTCGGCTACCTCGACGGGTACGACGCCCGCCGGTACGATGACACCGGCGTCTACGCGGTCGCCGCGCCGTTCGAAGACTTCACCAGCCTCGTCGCGTTTCATCGCGACGCGCTGCCGACCGTGACCGACGAGCTGTCGCCGTACTTCATGGGCTTCTACGGCAGCCGCGCCGAGATCAAGCGCAAGACCCGCGATGCCGCGCGGCCGTTCTTCGTCGCCGAGACGTTCGCGCCGCTGCTCGGCGCGGCCGGGACCGCGATCACGGCCTCCGCCGCGCCCGCGTTCGAACAGCTCACGCGCACCGACCATCACGATTTCATCACCGGTACGTCGGCCGATGCCGTCGTCACCGACGAACAGCTGCCGCTCCTCGCCGCGACCGAGGCGGCGGGCGCGATGGCGCTCGCCCAGGTTGCCGGCGCGCTCGCCGCGCAGATCCCACAGGCCGCGGGCACGACGAGCCGCGCGCTCGCGTTCAACGCCGCGAGCGCCGCGCAGGCCGCGGTCACCGAGCTCGACGTGCCGACGACCGGCGGGGCGATCCCGAGCGTGCACGCGGTGGCGAGCGGGCAGGAGGTCCCGATCGAGCTGATCGAGGCACCGTCGCCGACGGTCGCGCGGTTCCGCGCCGCGGTCAGCGTGCAACCGTTCGGCTGGCAAGCGATCGACCTCGTCGCCGGCGCGCCGGCCTCGCCGCCACAGGTCGTCAGCCTCGAGTTGCTCGACGGCAACGGTGCGCCGGCCAGCGGCGCCGCGATCGCGCGCGTGGTGCTCGCCAACGCTCGCGTGCGTGCGCGGTGGGATCGCACCGATGGCACGTTCGTGTTGACCTCGCTCGCGATCGATGGCCACGAGGCGATCGCCGGGCCGTCGCTAGTGGTCCACGATTATCGCGACGAGGGCGGACTGTGGCGAATGGGCCACGAGATGCCGGGCTGCGCGTTCACGCCGCTCGCGCCCACGGCGGCGACGGAGACCGTCCAGATCGTCGAGCAAGGTTCGCTCCGCGTCCGCGTCGCGTTCGTCGCCGCTGACGCGACCCGCGAGGCGACGCTCGCCGCCGGCGATGCCGGGCTCGACCTCGCACTCGTGACCGGCGCCGCACAGGGCACGACGCGGACCGCGACCGTCGCCCTGGCGGCCGCGACCGGCGCGACGCTCACCACCTCGGTGCCCGGAGGCGCGGCGATCCGGCCGGCCGCGCGTCTGTTCACGCCGACGTACTGGGCCGCCGTCAGCTGGGCCCAGGTCGGAGACTGGGCCGTCCTGTTGCGGCAGTCGACCGGCGTACGCATGGATACGCCCGGTGCGCTCGAGCTGATCGCGGCGCGTGATGCTCGCCAGGAGACATGCGACGTGCTCGGCGGCACCGGCTCCGATCCCGGGACGCACCGGATCGAATGGCGGATCGTCGAAGCGCACGACGCGGTGGCTGCCGAACGCGCGGCGCAGGCGTTCGATCGTCCGATCGAGCTCGTGGCCGTCACGGGCAGCGGTGGCAGCCTCGCGGCGGCGGGCAGCTTGCTCGCGATCGACGGTGGCGTGGTGTCGGCGATCAAGCCGGCCGAGCGCGGTGATGGCGTGATCATCCGCGTCGTGTTGCTCGCGGGTGCCGCGACCGTTCACCTGTCGTCGTGGCTCGCGCATTCCGAGATCGTCGCGACCGATCTCGTCGAGCGCGATCGTGGTCCGTTGCCGCCGTCCGACACGCTGGTGCTCGATCCGGCGAACGGGTCGATCGCGACCGTGCGCGTTCGCTGAAGCCGTCACGGTCGGGGCGCGGGGAGGTCGATCGATAGGCAGGGCGGATCGCCGAGTTACAGCTGGAACGCCCCATGCATGATGTCCATGCATGCGTGCCGGCGAGTTATGCGTACGAGACGTGGTCACGGCCTACGAGGCCGAATCTGTCACCGATGCGGCGCGGCGGATGTCGCAGCTACACGTCGGCGATCTGATCGTGGTCGCCGAGCAACTGCACGGCTTGCCGCGGCCGATCGGGATCGTTACCGATCGCGATCTCGTCGTTCACGTGCTGGCACGACCCGACCGTGACCCCGCGACGATGACGATCTCGGACGTGATGAGCCGCGAGCTCGTCACGGTGAGCGAGGACGATGATATCGAACGCGTGGTCGTGAAGATGCGCGAGCATTCGATCCGACGCATTCCGGTCATCGATCGTTCCGGTGGCCTGCAGGGCGTCCTCAGCATCGACGACGTCCTCGGGTGGATGCGTGATCAAGTCCAGGCCGCTACGAAGCTGCTGGAGCATCAGGGGCGCGGGCCCGAGCTCGCCCACGCGAAGTAAATCGACCGATCAGCAAGGAGAATGCACCATGGACCGCGGAGCCATCGCAACCTGGAGCGGCACCGGCACGAACGCCGGGACCCTCACCACCGATTCGGGGGCCCTGATCAACGCGCCCTTCTCGACGACCGCGCGCTTCGACCTCGAGGCCAAACCCACCGCTACGACTCCGGAGGAGCTCCTCGCGGCGGCGTACGCCGGCTGCTTCACGATGACGCTCGGGGAGCGGCTAGCGGCGGCTGGTCATCCCGCGCACTCGCTCCGAACCGAAGCGCGCGTACAGCTCGTGAAGCCCAGCGGTTACTGGGAGATTCCGTCGATCCGGATCCATTGCTCGGCCGTGGTGCCGAATATCGCAGAGGCTGACTTTCTCGCGATCGCCCACGCGGCCCGGATCCACGGACCGATCGGCCATGCGATGCGTGCCGACATCACGATGACGGTCAGCCTCGAGAGCATGCCCGGACGCGAGTGGCAGCTTCCGCTGCAGCGCGCCTGATCGCGCAATCACTGCGCCACGTCGCGCGAATCGCGCAGCTCGTGCCGGCTTCCGCGTGCGCTACATTCCGGCGAGCAGCCGGATGGCGGTCTCGCGTGCGCCGCCGATGATCGGACGACCGTGGCCCGCGAGCAGGTTGTCGTAGCGGAATCCTCGGTCGTGAAACGATCGCAGCGAGGCGTAGGCTTGACCGAGATCGTGCGCGTACGCGGGATACGGCAGCACCATGCCCTGGATGATGGTGAGCGGTGGCAACGCGGCGAGCAAGGTGTCACCGGAGAGCAAGCTCGACGTCGTGTCGTGGCGATAGAACACCGAGCCATCGGTGTGACCCGGCACCGCGTGGACCTCGAGCCCGGCGACCGTCTCGCCGCCATCGAGCGCGTGATCGACGCGCAGGCTCGCGGCGGGCAGCAGATTCTCGACGTGCGCGAACAGCCGCGCGAATGGCGTGGCCCCCGGTTCGGGCCGGAGCCGCGGGCGCGGGGCCGTGCCCTCGAGCACGGCCGCGTCATCGCGGTGCGCGTAGATCTCGACGCCATACCGGCGCTGGAGGAACGCGGCGTTACCGGCATGATCGGAGTGGCGGTGGGTCAGCAGCACGCCGGTCAGCTCGCCGGGGCGCAGCCCGGCACGCCGGAGCTCCCACAGCAACGTCGCGCGCTCGGACCAGTGCCCGGTATCGACGAGCCAGCGGTCCCCGCGCGCGCCGTCGAGCAGGAACACGTTGGAGATGCGGAGGCGCGACAGATGGCGGATGGATTCGACGACCGGCTTCAAGTGCAAACGATTGTAGTCACTCTCACGATCGGAGAGAGGGGATTCGGCTTGAAGATGAGGAATCGTCATATATGATGCCGGCGCATGAACGAGGCACTGGCAGTTCCGCCCTCGAGCCGCCGCCAGCGGCGCAGCGCCGAGACCCAGACGCGGCTACTCGACGCCGCGATGGCCGTATTCGTCGAGAGCGGCTACGACGCCGTCGCGCTGAGCGAGGTGACCGAGCGCGCCGATCTCGGGACCGGCACGTTGTACCTGTACTTCGAGGACAAGCGCGCGCTGTACGAGGCCGTCGTCCGCAGGGCGCTCGCGGGGCTCTACCAGCGGTGGCAGGGCATGGTCGCCGTGGCCGACACCCGCGCGGCTCGCGTGCTGGCGATGGTGAAGGTCGCGCTCGAGCACTTGACCGCCAATCCCGATCAGGCGCGGCTGTTCCTGCTGGACGGTCCCGCGGTGGAGAACTGGCTCGTCGACGACGTCGCCCGGGCGATCGCGACCTTCCTCGATGGCCCGCAACGCGAGCTGCGTGCCAGCCTGCTGATCGGATCCACGCTGGCCGCGGCGCGACACTACGTTCGTAACGATCGCCAGCCCAACGCTCGCCGGCTTCTCGAGACGACGCTCGCGTTCTGTGCGGGCGGCATCGCCGGCCCGAAACCACGTGCCCGCCGGGTCACGCGAGGTCCGCGATGATCGCCGCGCGATCGCGGTCGTGGATCCTCGCGGCGCTCGCCGCGTGCGGCTCGCACGAGGCCGTGGAATCGCCCGACGCCGCGGCCGCGGCGGATGCGTCCGCCGATGCGGCCGTCGACGCGCCACCATCGGTGTTCACGCCGACGCCGTTCCGCGACACGTACGACGCGCACGACGTGCTCGCGAATCGCTGCAACCGCCAGATGGACCTCGCCGGCAGCGAGCCGGCCGAGCCGGGGCACTATCCACTCGCGATCTTCCTCGTCGGCACCAACGCGCAGTTCGACGGCCCCGGCATCGTCGATCACGTCCTGCCGATGCTGGCGAGCCATGGCTTCGTCGCCGCGTCGCTCGGCTACGAGAACGCGACGCTGTTCGGTGCGGCGCAGAACTGCAGCCTCTACCGGGACAACGCGTCGTGCATGGTTCGCAACGACGGCGACTACGTCCAGGGCGATCGGCGCAGCGCGCTCGCACGGCTGTGTGGTCGCCCCAAGGTGGATTGCGGCAAGGGTGTGGTCATTCTCGGCCACAGCCAGGGTGGCTTGACCGCGCTGCAGACGTTTCACTTCGCGCCCGTCACGCCTCCCGCGGGCGAGCCGATGCCGAGATTCATCGCGGCGGCACCGATGGGCGTCGGCCCCACCGGCTATCTGCTCGGCGTCCCGGTCATTCATCTCGACGCCTGTGTCACCGCCGCGACGCTCGCGGTCGATCCCCACGAGTTGCTTGTCGTGAACGGCGAGAACGATGCCTACTTCAACGGCGGCGACGCGGATCCGGCCGGGGGCCAGGCCGCACTCGAGGCGGTCACCGGCCGGACGTGCGCGGCGCCGTCGTGGGACTGTCGAGGACCCGGCGGTGATGGTTACGTCCTCGTCAAGAAGACGCAGACCTCGACCGGCCGCGCGACGCACGGCTACATGGACGAGCCCGGTGTGGGTGCGTTCGAGGAGCCGAACTGGAGCTCGGCCGAGAACACCGACGCGTGGGGGCTCGACAGCACCACGCGCTGGCTCAAGGCGCAGACCCAGCCGTAGCGACAAAGCTCGGCGACGCCCGCGATCGCCGCGCACACCGCTCACTGGTGCGCGTTCGCGGCCAGCGAGCACCACGGCGTCAGTCCCGCGACCGGGATCACGACATCGTCGGTGGCGTTCGCCGCCTCGCAAGACTCGTCGGCCGTCCACGGCACCCAGTCGGCCGCGTGGCCGGTCGAGGCCGCGTAGGTCGCGAACGGGGCGTAGCTGTTCGAGGTCAACTTGAAGACCGGAGGCTCGACGCAGCTCGCGGTCGCGAGGGTCGCGACGTAGGCCGCGATCAGCTGGTACATCGTGCGGTTGGTGTGATTCCAGCAACACGTGCGTGACTTCGAGTAGTCGAGCGGCGCGTAGATGTAGTCGTCGATCGACGTGCGGTACGCGTTGTCGACGGCGGTGCGGTCCATGCCAAAGCTCGTCTGCATCAGCGCGTAGAGCGACGTGAACGCGTCCTCGCGGCCGGTGCGGGCGGCACACGACGATGGGTGTTCCTGGAGGTACGTGCGCTTGTCGGCGATCACGCCGAGCAGCTGATCGCGCTGGACCGCAGGATCGGGATTGCCGAGCAGCGCCGCGAAGTGCGCCGGCCGCGCGCCGATCCGATCGTAGTCGGTGTCGCTGATCCAGCTCGCCTCGTCGGCGTTCATCCACGTGTTGAACCAGTGCCCGTTCTTGATCTTCGCGACGCGGAATCGCTTGAGGCCGCCGTTCAGGTGCGAGTACAGCGTGGTGCCGCCATAGGGCGTGTTGAGGACCGGACCACCGCCCTCGTTGTCGGTGAACAGGCTGCGGGTCGAGCCCGGATCCTGCCAGGCGGGCTGCGCCGGCGGATCGTTGCCGTAGATCGACTGGATCTTCATCAGGCCGCCACCCAGTTGATCGACGCGAGTCACGATCGTGGTGTGACCGTCGACCTTGCGCGAGCGCGCGAACATCAGGACGTCGCCGGTGTGCACCGACTCGGGGACGAGGTTGTACGTGTTCTGGCTGTCGACCATGTTGTGCGAGCCGAGATACGCCTGCGCGAACAACACGAGCCGCGCCGCGCGCTTGTTGAGGTGGATCTCGTCGAGAAACGCGCCCTCGCGCGACCCGGGTCCGAGAAACGGCAGCTCGTCGCCCGCGGAGATGCCGCGGGTGCGCAGCGCCGTATCCTTGGGCCAGCTCGCGCCGTACTCCGCGGGCGTCTCGTTCGAGTAGTCGCGGTAGGCGGCGCCGAACAGCGGCGCGGTCTTCCACGGGCCGGCCGCGGTGCGCACGCCGAAGTGACCGAAGTAGATCGGCGTGTTGCCGTCGTAGCCGACGAGGTAGATCGGCAGGTGGTACCAGGCTGCGAACGAGATCCGGAGCAGCAGCGCGAGATCCGCGCAGTCGATCTTCGGGCCGGGCACCGACTTGCCGAACGGCGTCGAGATCGCGACGGTCTGGAACCAGGTCTCGATGCTCGGGATCTGCTGGAACGACCCGACCCATGCCGCGAACTTCTGATCCCAGTCGAGCCCGCTGTTCTCGCCCCAGGCCATGCCGGCCTTCCTGGCATCGGGCGTGGTCGTGTCCTCCCACTGGTTCGTGACGACCCACGCCTGGGTCGACGCGTAGTCGCCGGCGACCGGCAGGCCCGCAATGCCGGCCGAGTCCTCCTTGCCGAGCGGCGGGCCGGGATCGAGCTCGGTGGCCAGCTCGTCGTCCGAAACGGAATCCGTACACGCCGGGATGACGGCGACAACGAGGCAGGCGAACACGAGACCGCGCATGTCTCGACAAAAGGCACGACTCGGGCCAAGTCAAGCCACCAGGATCGGGCCGGTTAGCACCGCTTCGGCACGTCGATCGAGGTGCGGCTGGCTAGCCGGCTTGCCACTACGTGGGGTCTCACGATGGTACCCCGCGCATGGTCACCGGACGGCTATCATGGTCGAGTGGAGGAACGTGCCCTGCTTGCAGTGTGCGTGCTGGCGGGCTGCGGACGCTTCGGCTTCGACTCTCACGTCGGAGCGGGCGCGATCGATGGACGCACGAACGGCGCGGACGGCGTCGTGGCGATGTCCGACGGCACCACCACGGCGACCGGTCCGTTCGGACCGGCGACTCCGCTCGTCGGCGTCAACGATAGTGGCGATGACGTCGATGGCGGCCTGTCCTCCGACGAGCTCGAGCTGTTATGGACCTCGAGCCGGTCCGGGAATGCCGAGATCTGGCGCGCTCGCCGCACGGCGATCGGCGCCGCATGGTCGTCGCCGGCCCTCGCGACGGAGCTCGACGGCACGAGCGTCGAATCCGATCCCGAGATCTCCGTCGACGGGTTGACCGTGCTGTTCACGTCGCAACGGCCGCCGAGCGGGCTTGGTGATATCTGGATCGCGACGCGGACCACCATCGCGAGCCCGTTCGGACCGCCGGTGCGGGTTCCTGACCTGTCGACCGCCGCGAACGAATGTTGTGCCGTGATGACAACAGACGAGCTGAACGTGGTCTTCGCCGGAGTGCCGAGCTCTGACGCCGAGCTGTTCTCCTCGTCGCGCGCGACCCAGGCCAGTCCGTGGGGGTCACGCGCGCTGATCGGCGAGCTCGATACCACGAGCCAGGAATCGAACCCGTATCTGACCCCCGACGGGCTGACCGTCTACTTCGACTCGGATCGACCGGGCGGGGCGGGCGGCCGCGATCTGTACGTCGCGACGCGTCCCGCCGTCACCGCCGCGTTCTCGGCGCCGACGCGAATCAGCGAGCTCGCCACGAGCTCGGACGAGCGTGATGCTTGGCTGTCACCCGATGGGCATCGGCTGTACTTCTCGAGCAACCGGAACGGCAACTTCGATCTGTATGTCGCCGAGCGGTGAGCATCAAGATGACAGGTGACCTGTCATCTCCGCATCGATCCCGCTTCCCTGTAGATGTCGTCCCGGGTCAGATCGCCCGCAGATGACCGAACAAACGGTATGGCTGCCCGTCGATCGACGCGTCTGCCTGATCAGCGATCTTCACCTCGGAGACGGAGGTGCCTCCGACGCGTTCGGCACCAAGGACGACCGGTTGCGCGGTTTTCTCGACAAGGTCGCGGCGCGCGCCGATGCGCTCGTGATCGTCGGCGACGGGTTCGATGTTGCCCAGGCGTGGTCGATCGACCGCATCGTCGCGGCGCATCGCCGGGTGATCGAGGATCTCATCGCGCTGTCGCGGGTGGTCGACGTCTACTACCTGCGGGGCAACCACGAAGGCTCGGCCGCCGCGCTGCGTGCGATCCCGCTTCGCTACGCACACCAGTTGATGATCGGCGATCGGATCCGCGTCGAGCACGGCAACGCGTACGACGATCGGAATCTGCCCGGCGATCGCGGCGCGTTCTTCGCCGCACGGGTTCACGCGATGATCGAGAAGGTGATCCGGGCTCCGATCCGGATCCCGATGCGCAAGCACTACCAGTGGAGCACGCGTCTGGGCCACTGGGTGTTCTACCGGTACGGCCAGTGCCAGGCCGCGCTCGGCCATCTCGATCGGGCGCTCGGGCGAGCCGATCGCGCGCGCGAGCGGCTCGAATTCCTCGACTACTGGGGCCGTGGAGAGTGGGGCGATCCGCACGGAATATTTCGCGCCGCGCCGGCCGCGCTCGCCGCGGCAAACGTCGACGTGCTCGTCTGCGGCCACTCGCATCAGCCCGGCGTGGTCGCGGTGCCCGGGGGCACGTACGTCAACACCGGCTCGTGGACGTTCGAGGACTCGACGTACGCGCTGTGCGACCACGGCCGCTTCGAGGTGCGCCGGTGGCCCGACGGAGCGTCGATCGGCGACGAAGAGTATCGTGGCATTCGCGGCGCCGACGCCGACAAGTCGTTCTTCGACTGGTGGGCCGCGCACTATCGTGGCTACCTGCGCTACGACGTCGATCGATCCGTAGGGTGATCGCGACGCTAGAACTGGTGCGCCTTGCGCTGGCACGCGAGGTACGTGTCGTAGCTGTTGGTGCCGGGCGTGCCATCGACGGTGAACTTGCCGAGGCACGCGAGCCCACCGGCGAAGCCGGTCGCCGCGTTCTTGATCTGGGTGAGGCCGCCGCCGGTGACCGTGGCGAGGTTGGACAGCGAGATCGTGGGGAGGTGCTGGCGCTTGTTCATGATGAACGGAGCTAGAGCAGCGCGCGTGCCATCGCGCGTTGTCGTCGTCGATGGACAACCTGTCTCTCGGGGGCGTCGGTCGCCGAGCGGAGACCAGCTACCGCGGTAGACGATCGGCTTCGATGCTGTCTCCTCGACGCGACAATCGCGCGGCCGAGCCATTCGCGAGCGGCAACTCGTCTGGTTGCCTGGCTAGCGGATCGTTCGCATCCCGCGGGCGACGCTCAGCCGCGGTGCGGCATCGCCACGAATCCGGGCACCGCCGCGAACCGCGCCAGCCACGCCGTGACCGCGGGATACCGCGCGAGGTCGAAGCCGCCCTCGGGCGCGACGTGGGTGTACGCGAACAGCGCGACGTCCGCGAGCGTGGGCTCGTCCCCGACGAGGAATGGCGAGCGCGCGAGGGTCTGCTCCATCACGCCGAGCGCGGCGTAGCCGCCGGGCGTGCGCTCGTCGATCTTGGCGGCCAGACCCTCGGTGCCGCGACGCGCGAGGATCGACCAGAACCGCACGGTCGCGACGTACGGCTCGTGGCTGTACTGCTCGAAGAACAACCACTCGTAGACCTTCGCGCGCAGGTACGGATCGCGCGGGATCCACGCGGTGTCCTCGCCGAGGTGGAGCAGCATCGCGTTGGACTCGGCGAGCCGGCGGCCATCAGGGAGCTCGAGGAGTGGCACGCGGCCGTTCGGGTTCTTCGCGAGGAACTCCGGCGTGCGGGTCTCGCGCTGGAAGACGTCGACCTCGATCCAGCGGAATGGCAGGCCGCGCTGGGCCAGCATGAACGCCGGCTTCCAGCAGTTCCCGGACACCGAGTTGCCGTAGAGCGTGTGCATCACGCGCACACGCTACAACATCCCCGACCTCTCGATCACTGAGCCTGGGAGCTCGGGGCCTGACTGTACTGGTCGGCGCGATGGTTCACGGTTGCGCGGCATCCACGGTGCCGCGCGGCGGTGCTCGGGGCCTTGAAGTCGAGCGAGTTATCGTCGGTGTCGGTCGCGTGACCGGCGCCCCCGGCGGGCTTGCGCTCCGAGCTCGTGCCGTCGGTGATCTGCGCGAGCGCGGTCCCCGCCCGGGACCTGGGCTCCCCAGCCGACCTTGTCGATCACGGTCGTGTTGGCCGCGGACGCCAGGCTCACGTAGACGCCGCCGTCCTGGACGAGCGACGCGGCGTTGGTCGGGTAGGTCGCGTCGCGGTGCGCGAACCAGGTATCTCCGGTGTCGGACCCCGCCGACACGATCAGCATGAACCCGTGCGACGGGATCACCGAGGTGCAGCGAGCGAGTTTCGAGCGGCTATGGCAGCTGCGGATCGAGCTGCGCCGCCGGGCTGATCGTGCCGCCCGTGGACGCGACGCCGCGGCTACGCAGCCAGATCCGGCCGACACCACCACCACCGCCACCGGCGTTTGCACCGATCCCGCCGACCATGGCGACGGTCGCGTCGAACGCGCCCGTGCCTCCGACACCCTCACCCGCACCGCCCGCGATCCCACCGATCGCAGCCGAGGCGGCGCGCGAGGCGTCGGCGCCGTCACCACCGAAATTCCCGCCGGACAGCGCACCGCCGCCACCACCACCGCCGTTCGCGGTCAGCGTGCCCATGACGACCACGGTTGGCGACTCGATGAAGAGCTCGCCACCCGCGCCGCCGCCGCCACCCGCCGTCGCGGGGTTCGACGCATTGGGGCCGTTGTTGCAGCCGCCACGACCGCCACCACCGCCGGCGTCGATCGCGCCAGTCGACGTGATCGCGATCGACACCGCGGACGAGATCTGGATCGCACCGCCACCGCCACCGCCCTTGCCGGCGATGCCGTTCGGGCACGTGTCGGACGTGCCGCCTGTTCCGCCCGGCGAGCCCCCGACGAAGCTCGACTCGTCTGCGCCATAGACCACACCACCGGTACCGCCGCCGCCACTCGTCGACGCGGTGCCTCCGTCCGAGCCACTGCCGCCAAAACCGCCGCCGCCACCGCCCGAGTCAAAATAGCCGCTGATCGCATCGAACGCGCCCGGGCCTCCGAGGCCGACGTCCGCGGCACCGGGGCCGCTGACCTCGAGATCCGCCGAGCCGTCGATCGCGTGCGAGACCTCGACGGGGCCGGCCGCGACGACCACGAGCGACAGCGCGCCGGTCACGCGCACGTCCATGTCGACCATCCACTCGCCGACCGAGAGCACCGCGTGGCCCGCGCCGTCGTCGACAAACGCGACGCCGGTCGGTGGCGGTTGGAGCCCGGCGCCGAGATCGAGCTGCTGCGAGCTCGTGTCGATCGTCATGACGTGCGTGAGAGCGGAAGCATTCGGCTTGTAGAAGCCGGGCGCGACGTGACTCGGTGCGAACCCACCCGCGATACCGCCGTCGGCATCTCCGACGCAGCCGCCGGCAAGCCCGTCGCCGGCGTACGTGTCGTAGCGCGACCCCGAGGGACAGCTCGGATCGAGGAAGCTGCAGAACCCCGTCGGTTCGCACGTGCCCGCCGCCGGACCGCCGTTGCACTGGTCGCTCTGCTCGCAATGGAACGTGCCCGCCGCCCGGCACGCCGTTGCCAGGAGGACGAATAGCTGCAGCCAGCGGTGCACCGGTCGATGATAATCAGTAGGCGTTCAGTCGGGTTGGCTTTCGGGCTGCCTTACCCGAGCCCCGCGTCGTCGCCG
>Ga0326726_10002553_pt1 | contig 16699 bp, 12 predicted proteins | sample MHFenrmetagenome_2_FD_207603 | JGI IMG/M metagenome (GOLD analysis project Ga0326726, IMG submission 207603) | Lab enriched peat soil microbial communities from Michigan Hollow, Ithaca, NY, United States - MHF15MN | ecosystem: Environmental > Terrestrial > Soil > Wetlands > Peat | place: USA... | reverse complement strand
CGACGTCATCGCCGCCGTCAGCGTCGTCTTGCCATGGTCCACGTGCCCAATCGTCCCCACGTTCACGTGCGGCTTCTTGCGTTCGAATTTGCCTTTTGCCATTTCAAAATCTCCGTCTCAAAAGAGCGTTGCCAGCGGCTTGTTTAAGGTCTCCGCGCATCGCACCGCCGCTGACTGCAGTGCACCGGGGCGCCAAGACCGGACAGGGCTCGCGCCAGCGAGCCCACCCTCGTGTCTATTTCGTTCTCGACGAGATGATCGCCTCGGCCACGTTCTTCGGGGCCTCGGTGTAGTGCTTGAACTCCATCGTGTAGGTAGCGCGGCCCTGGCTCATGCTGCGCAGCGTGGTCGAGTAGCCGAACATCTCCGACAGCGGCACCTCGGCCTTGATGATCTTGCCGCCGCCAGGCATGTCGTCCATGCCCTGCACCATGCCGCGGCGTGACGACAGATCGCCCATCACGTTGCCTGCGTAGTCTTCCGGCGTCTCGACTTCGACGGCCATCATCGGCTCCAGGATGACCGGCCCGGCCTTGCGGCAGCCGTCCTTGAAGCCGAACGACGCGGCCATCTTGAAGGCGTTTTCGTTCGAGTCGACCTCGTGGTACGAACCGAAGGTCAGTGTGACCTTCACGTCCACCACCGGGTAGCCCGCCAGCACGCCGTTGGGCAGTGAATCGACCACGCCCTTCTGCACTGCAGGAATGAATTCGCGCGGCACCACGCCGCCCTTGATGGCGTCGACGAATTCGAAGCCCTTGCCCGGCTCCTGCGGCTCGATCTTCAGCACCACGTGGCCGTACTGGCCCTTGCCGCCCGACTGGCGAACGAACTTGCCCTCGACGTCGGACACCGCCTTGCGGATCGTCTCGCGGTACGCCACCTGCGGCTTGCCGACATTGGCTTCGACGCCGAACTCGCGCTTCATGCGATCGACGATGATCTCCAGGTGCAGCTCGCCCATGCCGGAGATGATGGTCTGGCCACTCTCTTCGTCGGTGCGCACGCGAAACGACGGATCCTCCTGCGCCAGGCGACCTAGGGCGACGCCCATCTTTTCCTGATCGGCCTTGGTCTTGGGTTCCACCGCTTGCGAGATCACGGGCTCCGGGAACACCATGCGCTCGAGCGTGATGAGCGCATCGGGGTCGCACAACGTTTCGCCGGTGGTCACGTCCTTCAATCCCACGCAGGCGGCGATGTCGCCCGCGAGGATCTCCTTGATCTCTTCGCGCTGGTTGGCGTGCATCTGCAGGATGCGGCCGATGCGCTCCTTCTTGCCGCGGATCGGGTTGAACACCGAGTCGCCGGACTTGAGCACGCCGGAGTACACACGCACGAACGTCAACTGGCCGACGTAGGGGTCGGTCATCAACTTGAACGCCAAGGCGGCGAACTTCTCCTTGTCGTCGGCCTTGCGCGAGGTCTGCTTCTCGTCGTCATCGGTGCCAGCCACCGGCGGGATGTCCACCGGCGAGGGCATGAACTCGATCACGGCGTCGAGCATGCGCTGCACACCCTTGTTCTTGAATGCGGTGCCGCACAGCATCGGCTGGATCTCGCCAGCGATCGTGCGCAAGCGCAGGCCTTGTCGGATCTCGTCTTCGGTCAGCTCGCCCGACTCGAGGTATTTGTTCATCAGCGGCTCGGACGCCTCGGCGGCGGCCTCGATCATGTTGTCGCGCCACTTCTTGCACTCGGCCTCGAGCTCGGCCGGAATCGGACCGTACTCGAACTTCATGCCTTGCGACGGCTCGTCCCAGACGATCGACTTCATCTTGAACAGGTCGACCACACCCTTAAAGTTTTCTTCAGAGCCGATCGGCACGACGATGGGCACCGGGTTGGCCTTCAAGCGCGCCTTCATCTGGTCGTAGACCTTGAAGAAGTTGGCGCCGGTGCGGTCCATCTTATTGACGAACGCCAGCCGCGGCACCTTGTACTTGTTGGCCTGGCGCCAGACGGTCTCGCTCTGCGGCTGCACGCCGCCCACCGCGCAATAGACCATGCACGCGCCGTCGAGCACGCGCATGCTGCGCTCGACCTCGATCGTGAAGTCGACGTGACCCGGCGTGTCGATGATGTTGATGCGGTGCTCGGGGTAGGACAGGTCCATCCCCTTCCAGAAGCAGGTGGTCGCCGCCGAGGTGATGGTGATCCCGCGCTCCTGCTCCTGCTCCATCCAGTCCATCGTCGCGGCACCGTCGTGCACTTCACCGATCTTGTGGTTGACACCGGTGTAGTAGAGGATGCGTTCGGTGGTCGTGGTCTTGCCGGCATCGATGTGCGCCGAAATACCGATGTTTCGGTAGCGCTCGATGGGGGTCTTGCGGGACATGATTCACTCCAAATACAGGGGCCGCCCGAGGGTTGGGATCAACCCTGATGAGCGGCCGTGCGGGACTGAAAAGGTCGGTCGAACTAGAAGCGGAAGTGCGAGAACGCCTTGTTGGCCTCGGCCATGCGGTGCACTTCGTCGCGCTTCTTCATCGCACCGCCGCGGCCTTCGCTGGCTTCCAGCAACTCGTTGGCCAGTCGCGCGGCCATCGACTTCTCGCCGCGCTTGCGCGCCGACTCTTTCAGCCAGCGCATCGCCAGCGCGACACGGCGGATCGGCCGCACCTCGACGGGCACCTGGTAGTTCGCACCACCCACGCGCCGCGACTTCACCTCGACCATCGGCTTCACGTTGTTGAGCGCGGTCAGGAAGATCTCCATCGGGTCCTTGCCCGCCTTCTTCTCGACCTGCTCGAGCGCGCCGTAGATGATCGACTCGGCCACCGCCTTCTTGCCGGATTCCATGACGACGTTCATGAACTTCGAGAGATCCACCGAGCCGAACTTCGGATCGGGCAGGATCTCGCGCTTGGGTACTTCGCGACGACGTGGCATTGGAGTCTTCCTTCCTACGTTTCAGTTGGAGCGAACCCGTCGGAGTCCGTTCCTCGAAGGGCCAAGGGACCCTTCACTTACTTGGCCGGTCCGTTCAAATGGATCCGGCCTCTCGTCCGAGCGCGCCCTACACGGCGGCTCGCGACATTCGTGGCCCGAGGCCGCTGGCGTCAGGCCTTCTTCGGCCGCTTGGCGCCGTACTTCGAGCGCGACTGCTTGCGATCCTTGACGCCTTGCAGGTCGAGCGAGCCGCGCACGATGTGGTAGCGCACGCCTGGCAGGTCTTTGACCCGGCCGCCACGCACCAGCACCACCGAGTGCTCCTGCAGGTTGTGACCCTCGCCGCCGATGTACGAAATGATCTCGAAGCCGTTGGTCAGGCGCACCTTGGCCACCTTGCGCAGCGCCGAATTCGGCTTCTTGGGCGTGGTGGTGTATACGCGGGTGCACACGCCGCGGCGCTGCGGCGAGTTCTGCATCGCCGGCGACTTGCTCTTGGTCGCTTCGACCTTGCGGCCGAGTCGCACGAGCTGGTTGATGGTGGGCATGGCTGACGGTTCCGGTGAATGTTCGCTCGATGGTCCATCGGCAAGATGCCAGAGCGCTCCGGAGAGTAGCGGCAAGCTGGTCAGGCCGTTGCGAAGGCGCTTGTTCGCCGCACCCACCACCCCAAGTGGCGCCGTGGTGTGCCCGCAACCAGCTGATTTGACCGCTTGAGCCGCTCGACAAAGAGCGAAGCAGAATCTGCCGAAAAGCTGCGGATTATATGCTGCCGACTGACAACGTCACAAGACTGGGCGATGGGTCTGCGCTCGTGCTTCCCAACACTCGGCCCGATGCGGGGCGAGTGGTGCTCGACACCAACACGGTCCTCGATTGGTTGCTGTTTGGCGAGCCCTTGGCCGTTGCCGTGGGCACGGCCATCGCCGAGGGCCAGCTCAGATGGCTGGCCACGCCGCGCATCGTCGCTGAACTGCGGTCGGTGTTGGTCAGACCCCTGGCCGCGCGCTGGGAGAGCACTCGCGAGCATGTGCTAACTATCGACGTCGCACCGCTGATCACAATGTGCGCTGAGCCCGCGCCGGCAGCGGCCGACCACCTGATCTGTCGCGACCGCAATGACCAGGTCTTCATCGACCTCGCGCTGGCGCACAGCCCCACCACGCTGTTGACGCGCGACCGGGCGCTGCTGGCGCTGCGCCGGCGGGCGGCGGCTCGCGGCGTGGTCATCACCACGGCGAGCGCCTGGCGGCCGCTGCCTTTGGCCGGCTGAGCGGCCTCGCCTGTGCATGAAAAAGGCGGCCCGCAGGCCGCCCCAAGAACTGCACGTGGGCGACGTCGCCCGTTCTTTTTGATTTTTATTCGGTGGTCTCGCCCGCTCCGGCGGCAGCTGCCGCGGCCGTGGCCGCATCGACGTTGGCCAGTTGGGCCGCCGCCAACTCCTCGGCCTCCTGCAGCGCGATGGCGCGGCGCTCGGTCTCGTCCATCTCTTCCTTGGCCTTGCGCGCCTGGTGGTACGCCATGCCGGTGCCCGCGGGAATCAGACGGCCGACGATGACGTTTTCTTTCAGGCCGCGCAGCTCGTCGCGTTTGCCCATGATCGCCGCCTCGGTCAGCACGCGGGTGGTCTCCTGGAACGAGGCCGCCGAGATGAACGAGTCGGTCGACAGGCTGGCCTTGGTGATGCCCAGCAACAGGTCGTTGTAGGTGGCCGGCAGCTTGCCTTCGGAGCGCAGGCGGTCGTTGGTGTCGAACAGCTCCGAGCGCTCGACCTGCTCGCCGGCGATGAAGTTGCCGTCGCCTGGGTTGGCCACGGCGACGCGGCGCAGCATCTGGCGCACGATCACCTCGATATGCTTGTCGTTGATCTTCACGCCCTGCAGGCGATAGACATCCTGCACCTCGTCGACGATGTAGCGCGCCAGCTCTTCGACGCCCAGCAAGCGCAGGATGTCCTGCGGGTCGGCCGGGCCGTCGACGATCAGCTCGCCCTTGTTCACCACCTGGCCTTCGTGCACCAGGATGTTCTTCTCCTTGGGCACCAGCTCCTCGTAGACCTTGCCGTCGGGATCGGTGATCTGCAACCGCACCTTGCCCTTGGTCTCCTTGCCGAACGACACCGTGCCGGTGATCTCGGCCAGGGTGCCCTTGTCCTTCGGGCTGCGCGCTTCGAACAACTCCGCCACCCGCGGCAAGCCGCCGGTGATGTCGCGCGTCTTCTGGCCTTCCACCGGGATGCGCGCCAGCACCTCGCCAGGCGCGAGGTCCTGCCCGTCGCGGATCTGGATCAGCGAGCCGACCGGGAAGCCGATCGTCACCGAGTGGTCGGTGCCGGGGATCTTGACCTCCTGCGCCATGCTGTCGAGCAGCTTGACCTGCGGGCGCACCACCTTGATCGCGCCGCGACGCTTGGGGTCGATGACCACCAGCGTCGACAGGCCGGTCACTTCGTCGACCTGCTTGGCCACCGTGACGCCTTCTTCGACGTTCTCGAACTTCGCGCGGCCCGCGAACTCGGTGATGATCGGTCGCGTCAGCGGATCCCATGTCGCCAGCACCGTGCCGGCCTTGATCGCCTGGTCGGCCTTGACGTTGAGCGTGGCGCCGTACGGCACCTTGTGGCGCTCGCGCTCGCGGTGGTGGCTGTCGAGGATGATCACTTCGCCGGAGCGCGCGATCACCACCAGTTCGCCCTTGGCGCTGGTGACGTAGCGCATCGTGGTGTTGAAGCCGACGCTGCCGTCGGACTTGGCCTCCACGTTGTTGGCCACCGCTGCACGTTGCGCTGCGCCACCGATGTGGAACGTGCGCATCGTCAGCTGCGTGCCGGGCTCGCCGATCGACTGCGCGGCGATCACGCCGACCGCCTCGCCGACGTTGACCAGCCCGCCGCGGCCGAGGTCGCGCCCGTAGCACTTGGCGCAGATGCCGAAGCGCGTCTCGCAGGTGAGCGGCGTGCGCACCTTGACCTCGTCGACACCGGCGTTCTCGATCGCGTCGAGCGCCTCTTCGTCGAGCATGGCGCCCGCGTCGAGGATCGGCTGCTGCGTTTCCGGGTGCAGCACGTCGACCGCCGCCACGCGGCCGAGGATGCGATCGCGCAGGCTTTCGATCACCTCGCCGCCTTCGACCAGCGCACGCGTCGCAAAACCGTTGCCGGTGCCGCAGTCTTCCTGCGTGACCACGAGATCCTGCGTCACGTCGACCAGGCGGCGCGTCAGGTAGCCCGAGTTGGCCGTCTTCAACGCCGTGTCAGCCAGGCCTTTGCGGGCGCCGTGCGTCGAGTTGAAGTACTGCAGCACGTTCAGGCCTTCGCGGAAGTTGGCCGTGATCGGCGTCTCGATGATCGAGCCGTCGGGCTTGGCCATCAGGCCGCGCATGCCGGCCAGCTGGCGGATCTGCGCCGCCGAGCCGCGGGCACCGGAGTCGGCCATCATGTAGATGGAGTTGAACGACTCCTGCTCCACCGACTTGCCGTTGCGGTCGTTGACCTTCTCCTTGGACAGCTGGCTCATCATGACCTTGCCGACTTCGTCGCCGGTCTTGCCCCAGATGTCGACCACCTTGTTGTAGCGCTCGCCGGCGGTCACGAGACCCGAGACGTACTGCTGCTCGATCTCCTTGACCTCCTTCTCGGCGCGCTCGATCAGGCCCGGCTTCTCCTTGGGCACCAGCATGTCGTCGATCGAGATCGAAATGCCCGCGCGCGTGGCGAGGCGAAAACCCGACTGCAGCAGCCGGTCGGCGAACACCACCGTCTCTTTCAGGCCGCAGCGGCGGAACGACGCGTTGATCAGGCGCGAGATCTCCTTCTTCTTCAGCGTCTTGTTGATGTTGCTGAAGGGCAGGCCCTTGGGCAGGATCTCCGACAGCAGCGCGCGGCCCACCGTGGTTTCCACCAGCGCGGTTTCGGGCACGAAGTCGCCGCCGTTGTCGCGGTCCTTCACCCACTCGGTCAGCCGCACCGACACGCGCGCGGTGACTTCGACCATGTCGTTGTCGAGCGCGCGCTGCACCTCGGCCAGGTCGCTGAACACCATGCCCTCGCCGCGGCCATTGATGCGCTCACGCGTGGCGTAGTACAGGCCCAGCACCACGTCCTGCGACGGCACGATCGACGGCTCGCCGTTGGCCGGGAACAGCACGTTGTTGGACGCCAGCATCAGCGCGCGCGCTTCCATCTGCGCCTCGATGGACAGCGGCACGTGCACGGCCATCTGGTCGCCGTCGAAGTCGGCGTTGAACGCTGCGCACACCAGCGGATGCAGCTGGATCGCCTTGCCTTCGATCAGCACCGGCTCGAAGGCCTGGATGCCCAGGCGGTGCAGCGTCGGCGCGCGGTTCAGCAGGATCGGGTGCTCCTTGATCACCTCTTCGAGGATGTCCCACACCACCGGCGTGCCGGATTCGACTTCCTTCTTGGCCGCCTTGATCGTGGTGGCGATGCCCATCGCCTCCAGGCGACTGAAGATGAACGGCTTGAAGAGTTCCAGCGCCATCAGCTTGGGCAGGCCGCACTGGTGCAGCTTCAATGTCGGGCCGACCACGATGACCGAGCGGCCCGAGTAGTCGACGCGCTTGCCCAGCAGGTTTTGCCGGAAGCGGCCGCTCTTGCCCTTGATCATGTCGGCCAGCGACTTCAGTGCACGCTTGTTGGCACCGGTCATCGCCTTGCCGCGGCGGCCGTTGTCGAGCAGCGAATCCACCGCCTCCTGCAGCATGCGCTTCTCGTTGCGCACGATGATCTCGGGCGCCTTCAGCTCCAGCAGCCGCGCCAGGCGGTTGTTGCGGTTGATGACGCGGCGATAGAGGTCGTTCAAGTCGGAGGTCGCGAAGCGGCCGCCGTCCAGCGGCACCAGCGGACGCAGGTCGGGCGGCAGCACCGGCAGCACCGACATCACCATCCACTCGGGCTTGATGCCGCTCTTCTTGAAGGCCTCGAGCACCTTCAGGCGCTTGGAGTTCTTCTTGACCTTGAGCTCAGAGCCGGTCATGTCGCCGCGCAGCTTCTCGATCTCGACGTCGAGGTCGATGTCGCCGAGCAGCTTCTGCACGCCCTCGGCGCCCATCAGCGCGATGAACTCGTCACCGTACTCGGTGCGCTTGGCGTCGTAGTCTTCCTCGGTCATGATGCTGAACTTCTTCAGCGGCGTCATGCCGGGGTCGACCACCACGTAGGCCTCGAAGTACAGCACGCGCTCGATGTCGCGCAGTGTCATGTCGAGCACCAGGCCCAGACGCGACGGCAGCGACTTCAGGAACCAGATGTGCGCGCACGGCGCGGCCAGATCGATGTGGCCCATGCGCTCGCGCCGGACCTTGGTCTGGGTCACTTCGACGCCGCACTTTTCGCAGATGACGCCGCGGTGCTTCAGGCGCTTGTACTTGCCGCACAGGCACTCGTAGTCCTTGATCGGCCCAAAGATCTTGGCGCAGAACAGGCCATCGCGCTCGGGCTTGAAGGTGCGGTAGTTGATAGTCTCGGGCTTCTTCACTTCGCCGAACGACCACGACCGGATCTTCTCCGGCGACGCGATGCCGATGCGGATCGCGTCGAAGTGCTCGTCGGGGGTGAATTGCTTGAAAAGGTCGAGTAGTCCCTTCATCCTTTTCTCCTTAGTTGCGTTCCAGCTCAATGTCGATGCCAAGGGATCGGATTTCCTTGACCAGGACATTGAAGGATTCCGGCATGCCGGCGTCGATCGCGTGTTCGCCTTTGACGATGTTCTCGTAGACCTTGGTGCGGCCGTTCACGTCGTCGGACTTCACGGTCAGCATCTCCTGCAGCACGTAGCTCGCGCCGTAGGCTTCCAGCGCCCAGACCTCCATCTCGCCGAAGCGCTGGCCGCCGAACTGCGCCTTGCCGCCCAGCGGTTGCTGGGTGACGAGCGAGTACGGGCCGGTGGAGCGCGCGTGCATCTTGTCGTCCACCAGGTGGTGGAGTTTGAGCACGTGCATGTAGCCCACGGTCACCGGGCGCTCGAACGCCTCGCCGCTGCGGCCGTCGTGCAACATCGCCTGCGTGCGCGTGGCGCCCAGGCCCTTGCGCACGGCGATGTCTTCCGGGTAGGCCAGATGCAGCATGCCGCGGATTTCGCTCTCCGCCGCGCCGTCGAACACCGGCGTCGCGAACGGCACGCCCTGCGCCAGATTCTCCGCCATCTCGAGCACGTCGGCGTCCGACAGGCGCTCGAGCGTTTCGCTCTTGCCGCCCGATCGGTTGTAGAGCTGGTCGAGGAACTGCCGCAGCTGCGCCACACGCGCTTCGCCCTGCAGCATGTCGCCGATGCGCTGGCCGATGCCCTTGGCCGCCCAGCCCAGATGCACCTCGAGCACCTGGCCCACGTTCATGCGCGATGGCACGCCCAGCGGGTTGAGCACGATGTCCACCGGCGTGCCGTCGGCCATGTAGGGCATGTCTTCGACCGGAACGATCTTCGACACCACGCCCTTGTTGCCATGGCGGCCGGCCATCTTGTCGCCAGGCTGCAGGCGGCGCTTGACGGCGAGGTAGACCTTCACCATCTTCAACACGCCGGCGGGCAGCTCGTCGCCCTGCGTCAGCTTCTTGCGCTTTTCTTCGAACGCGAGGTCGAAGCTGTGGCGCGTCTGCTCGAGCGAGTTCTTGATGCTCTCGAGCTGGTTGGCCAGGTCTTCGTCGGCCGGACGGATGTCGAACCAGTGGTACTTCTCGACCTCGGTCAGGTACTCCTTGGAGATCAGCGTGCCCTTCATGATCCGGTTCGGGCCGCCGTTGGCCGGCTTGCCGATCAGCAGCTTCTCGATGCGGTCGAACGCGTCGGCCTCGACGATGCGCAGCTGGTCGTTCAAATCCAGCCGGAAGCGCTTGAGCTCGTCGTCGATGATCTGCTGGGCGCGCTTGTCGCGCACGATGCCCTCGCGGGTGAACACCTGCACGTCGATCACCGTGCCGTTGGTGCCCTGCTCGACGCGCAACGACGTGTCCTTCACGTCGCTCGCCTTCTCGCCGAAGATCGCGCGCAACAGCTTTTCTTCAGGCGTCAGCGTGGTCTCGCCCTTGGGCGTGACCTTGCCCACCAGCACGTCGCCGGGGTTGACCTCGGCGCCGATGTAGACGATGCCGCTTTCATCCAGGCGCGCGAGCTGTTGCTCGCTCAGGTTCGGGATGTCGCGCGTGATTTCCTCGGCACCGAGCTTGGTGTCGCGAGCCATCACCACCAGCTCCTCGATGTGGATCGAGGTGTAGCGGTCGTCGGCGACGACTCGTTCGCTGATCAGGATCGAGTCTTCGAAGTTGTAGCCGTTCCACGGCATGAACGCGACCAGCATGTTCTGGCCGAGCGCGAGCTCGCCCAGATCGGTGCTGGCACCGTCGGCCACCACGTCGTTGGCCTCGACCTTGTCGCCGCGCTTGACGATCGGGCGCTGATGGATGTTGGTGTTCTGGTTGGAGCGCTGGTACTTGATCAGGTTGTAGATGTCGACACCGACTTCGCCGGACACGGTTTCGTCGTCGTTGACGCGGATCACGATGCGGTTGGTGTCGACGTAGTCGACCACGCCGCCGCGGCGTGCGATCACCACCGTGCCCGAGTCGATCGCCGAGACCCGCTCGATGCCGGTGCCGACGAAGGCCTTCTCGGGCCGCAACGTGGGCACGGCCTGGCGCTGCATGTTGGCACCCATCAGCGCGCGGTTGGCGTCGTCGTGCTCCAGGAACGGCACCAGCGACGCCGCCACCGACACGATCTGCGCCGGCGCCACGTCCATGTACTGCACGCGCTCGGGCGAGGTCAGCACGGACTCGCCCTTTTCGCGCGCCGACACCAGCTCGTCGGTCAGGCTGCCATCGGCGCCCAGCGACGCGTTGGCCTGCGCGATGACGTACTTGCCTTCTTCGATCGCCGACAGGTAGTCGATCTGGTCGGTGACCTTGCCGTCCTGAACGCGGCGGTACGGTGTCTCGAGGAAGCCGTACTCGTTGAGCTGCGCGAACAGCGCCAGCGAGTTGATGAGGCCGATGTTCGGACCTTCCGGCGTCTCGATCGGGCACACGCGGCCGTAGTGCGTGGGGTGCACGTCGCGCACCTCGAAGCCGGCGCGCTCGCGCGTCAGACCGCCCGGGCCCAAGGCCGAGACGCGACGCTTGTGCGTGATCTCCGACAGCGGGTTAGTCTGGTCCATGAACTGCGAGAGCTGAGACGCGCCGAAGAACTCTTTCAGAGCCGCTGAGATCGGCTTGGAGTTGATCAGGTCGTGCGGCATCAGCGGCTCGGCCTCTGCCTGGCCCAAGCGCTCCTTGACTGCCTTCTCGATGCGCGCCAGGCCCGAGCGGAACTGGTTCTCGGCCAGTTCGCCGACGCAACGCACACGGCGGTTGCCCAGGTGATCGATGTCGTCGACTTCGCCGCGGCCGTTGCGCAGCTCGACGACGATCTTCACGACATCGAGGATGTCCTCGTTGCCGAGGGTCATCGGACCTTCGGGCGTGTCGCGGCCGACCCGCGCGTTGAACTTCATGCGCCCGACGCGCGACAGGTCGTAGGTGTCTTCGTTGTAGAAGAGGCGTCCGAACAGGGCCTGCACCGCGTCTTCGGTCGGCGGCTCGCCGGGGCGCATCATGCGGTAGATGGCCACCCGCGCGGCCAGCTCGTCAGCGGTTTCGTCCAGACCCAGCGTCTGGCTGATGTAGGCGCCCTGGTCGAGCTCGTTGGTGTACAGGCAGTGCAGCTCTTTCAGGTTCGCTGCGCGCAGCTTCTTCAGCAGGCTCTCGGTCAGCTCGTCGTTGGCCTTGGCCACGATCTCGCCCGACTCGGCGTCGACCATGTTGCGAGCGACGATGCGGCCGACCAGAAAGTCCTCGGGCACCGTGATGTATTGCGTGTCGGTCTGCTCGAGCTGGCGCACGTGGCGCGCGGTGATGCGCTTGTCCTTCTCGACGATCACGTTGCCCTGTTTGTCGGTGATGTCGAAACGCGCGACCTCGCCGCGCAGGCGGTCGGCCACGAATTCCATCTGCGCGCCGGTGTCCATCAGCCGGAAGCTGTCGGTCACGAAGAAGTGCGCCAGGATCGCTTCGGGGCTCAGGCCGATGGCCTTGAGCAGGATCGTCACCGGCATCTTGCGGCGACGGTCGACGCGGAAGTACAGGATGTCCTTCGGATCGAACTCGAAATCGAGCCACGAGCCGCGGTACGGAATGATGCGCGCCGAGAACAGCAGCTTGCCACTCGAGTGCGTCTTGCCCTTGTCGTGCTCGAAGAACACGCCGGGCGAGCGGTGCAGCTGCGACACGATCACGCGTTCGGTGCCGTTGACGATGAACGAGCCGTAGTCGGTCATCAGGGGTATCTCACCCATGTAGACCTCTTGCTCCTTGATCTCCTTGACCACCTTGGCCGGATGCGACTCGCGGTCGTAGATGATCATCTGCAGCTTGGCGCGCACGGCGGCCGCGTAGGTGAGGCCGCGCTGCTGGCACTCGCGCACGTCGAACGGCGGCTTGGCCATGTTGTATTCGATGAACTTCATCTCGACCATGCTGTTGTGTGACACGATCGGGAAGGCTGAGATGAAGGCGGCCTGCAAGCCCTCGGGCTTGCGTTTTTGCGGTGGGATGTCTTTCTGCAGGAAGGCCACGTAGGCCTCGCGCTGCATCGTCAGCAGGTACGGCACGTTGAGCACGCTCGCGCGCTTGCCAAAACTCTTGCGGATACGCTTGCGCTCGGTGTAGCTGTAGGGGGAAGCTTGCGCCATTGATCACTCCGGTTCGACCTGTGCATGCCCCAGGGCGAGGGGGCACACACCAGTCGGCGACTGGCGACTTTGGACATTGCGTCCCAAGCTTGGTGGCTGGCCACTACCAGCCGCTGGCGGACAACCTGGAGGCATTGCACCTCGAGGCCCGACCAAACCGAGTTCTCTGCAGTCGGATCAGAGAACACTGCGAAGGGCAGCCTGGGCTGCGCTTCGCGCTGCTCTCCCGAAGGGGCCGTTAGGCCACCTCCGGAAAGGGTTCGGCGCTTCGCGCCGAACCCGCCTTCGTCTCTACTTCAGTTCTGCCTTCGCGCCAGCGTCCACCAGCTTCTTCAGCGCCGCGTCGGCGTCGGCCTTGGCGATGCCTTCCTTCACCGGCTTGGGTGCACCGTCGACCAGGTCCTTGGCCTCCTTCAGGCCCAGGCCCGTGATCTCACGCACCGCCTTGATGACTTGCACCTTGTTCGCGCCGGCTTCGAGCAACTGCACGGTGAACTCGGTCTTCTCTTCGACCACCGCGGCGGCAGCACCGCCACCCCCGCCGGCAGCCGGAGCGGCCATCGACGCGGCCGACACGCCGAACTTCTCTTCGATGGCCTTGACCAGGTCGTTGAGCTCCATCACGGACATGCTGTCCATCGCCGACAGAAAAGCGTCTTTGTCGAATGCCATTTGGGTTTCCTCGATTTCTTGAACTTGAATGGGTTGAATCGGCTGCGTGCGTCAGGCTGCGACGGCGCCCTTCTTCTCGGCCACCGCGGCCAGCACGCCGGCCAGGCGTTGGATCGGCGAACGCAACATGCCGGCGATCTGCGCGATCAGCACCTCACGCGACGGGATGGCGGCGAGCGCCTTGACCCCTTGCGCATCGAGCGCCTTGCCGGCGTAGACGCCGCCTTTGACGACCAGCTTGTCGTTGCCTTTGGCGAAGTCGGAGATGACTTTCGCCGCGGCGACGGCGTCTTTCGAAAAGCCGTAGATCAGCGGGCCGACCATCGCGCCCTGGGCCACTTCGAACGTCGTACCGGACACTGCGCGACGGGCCAGCGTGTTCTTCAGCACGTGAAGGTACACGCCTTTGTCGCGCGCTTGCCTGCGCAGCGCGTTCAGGTGCTCCACGGTGAGGCCGCGGTATTCGGCCAGCGCCAGTGTTTGGGCGCCGGCAATGTGTTTGCCCACGTCCTGCACCATCGTTGCCTTGTCGTTTCGACTGAGACTCAAGGTCTACTCCTCACATTGCGCGCCATCGCCCTCGTTGCCGAGAGCCAAGGCGCATCCGCGTTGCAGCGACCTGGCCTTGCGGAACACTCGACAGCGGCGTCTCGTAGCTGCCGCTGCTGAACTGCCCATTCGGTCGGGACCGCCATCTGCGCTGGCTTTGAACCGCTCGTGCCTCGCAGCACGCTGGGTTCGCGATTAGGGTGCCCTTCGGTACCACCAGCGGTCTTCGATGGCGCGCGGCGGCCGTTGGCCTCCACGCCCCACCATCCTTGCGCCGCCGGCAGCGCCGGCGGCCAATCAACTGTCCTTTCTTGGCTCAAGCGGCCGTGAGCGACGACGTGTCGACGCGCACACCCACTCCCATAGTCGACGACACCGCCAGCTTGCGCAGGTAGATGCCCTTGACTGTCGACGGCTTCGATTTGTTCAGCGCATCGAGCAGCGCGATCAAATTGCCACGCAGCTTGTCGGACTCGAACGAGCGGCGGCCGATGGTCGCGTGAACGATGCCGGCCTTGTCGACCCGATACTGCACTTGGCCCGCCTTGGCGTTCTTCACCGCGGTGGCCACGTCGGCCGTGACGGTGCCGACCTTCGGGTTGGGCATCAGCCCACGCGGCCCGAGGATCTGGCCGAGCGTGCCGACCACGCGCATCGTGTCCGGCGAGGCGATCACGACATCGAAGTTCAGGTTGCCGGCCTTCACCTGCGCCGCCAGATCGTCCATGCCGACGATGTCGGCGCCGGCGGCCTTGGCTTCATCGGCCTTGGCGCCCTGCGCGAACACCGCCACGCGCTTGCTCTTGCCGGTGCCGTTGGGCAAAACGACCGCGCCGCGCACGACTTGATCGGACTTCTTGGCATCGATGCCCAGCTGCACCGCGACGTCGATCGACTCGTCGAACTTGGCCTTGGCGCATTCCTTGACCAGCGCCAACGCAGCGTCGATCGCGTATAGCTTGTTGCTGTCGACCTTGCCGGCCACCGCTTTTTCGCGTTTGGTGATGTTCGCCATGTCAGACCCCTTCCACCGTGACGCCCATCGAGCGCGCCGAGCCGGCGATGGTCTTGACCGCGGCGTCGAGGTCGGCGGCCGTCAGATCCTTCATTTTCGCCTTGGCGATCTCCTCGAGTTGCGCGCGGGTGATCTTGCCCACCTTGTCCGAGTTGGGCTTGCCCGAGCCTTTTTCAAGCTTGATCGCCTTCTTGATCAGCACGGTGGCCGGCGGCGTCTTCAGCACGAAGGTGAACGACTTGTCGGCGAAAGCGGTGATCACCACCGGCAGCATCAGCCCCGGCTCCATGCCCTGGGTCTGCGCGTTGAAGGCCTTGCAGAACTCCATGATGTTCAGGCCGCGCTGGCCCAGTGCCGGGCCCACGGGTGGCGACGGATTGGCCTTGCCGGCCGGAATTTGCAGCTTGATGAAGCCGACGATTTTCTTTGCCATCAATGGCTCCTATCGAGTTCAAACGCCTTGGGCGCACACCGCGCGCCGCGGGCTCCTCGTCAATCGACCCTGAAAACTTTCGGTGCGCCTGGGTCGGGACGGCGTACCGCTCGTCAGACTTTGCGCTGCGCCCTGCGGGCTTCGCGCGAAGTTTGACGACCTCTGGTCGTCAAACTTTCTCGACCTGCGAGAAATCCAACTCGACACCGGTGGCACGACCGAATATCGTCACCGACACCTTGACCTTCGATTTCTCGTAGTTCACTTCTTCCACGGCACCGTTGAAGTCGGTGAACGGGCCTTCCTTGACCCGCACCAGCTCGCCCACCTGCCACTCGACCTTGGGCTTGGGCTTGTCGATGCCTTCCTGCATCTGGTTGACGATCTTCATCACCTCGGCCTCGGAGATCGGCGCCGGACGATTGCGTGCGCCGCCAACGAAACCGGTGACCTTGCTGGTGTGCTTGACCAGATGCCAGCTGTCGTCGTCGAGCAGCATCTCCACCAGCACATAGCCCGGGAAGAACCGCCGCTGAGTCACGGCTTTCTTGCCGCCTTTGAGCTCGACCACTTCTTCTGTGGGCACCAGGATGCGGCCGAACTTGGCCTGCATGCCCGAGCGTTCGATGCGCTCCCTCAGATTGCGCTCGACAGCCTTTTCCATGCCCGAGTAGGCATGCACCACGTACCAGCGCAGCGCGTGGGCGCCGGCGGGGGCGTCGGTTGCCGTTTGTTGTTCAGTCATGCTCGGGGTTCCCTCAGCGCTTCCAGCCCAGGATCAGGTCGTACAGAACCCATTCCAGCGTCTTGTCGGTCAGCCACAGGAACAGCGCCATCACGACGACGAAAGCGAACACGTAGCCGGTCATCTGGATGGCTTCCTTGCGCGTCGGCCACACGACCTTGCGCACCTCGCGAGTCGCGTCGCGGCCAAATGCGATCAGCTGGCGGCCCGACTCGGAGACGAGGAACATGGCCACCGCAGCAGCCAGCAACACCAGCAGCGCGACCACGCGCAGCCACAGGTCCTTCTGGCCGAGCAGGTAGAACGCGGCGAGTGCGCCCAGCACCAGCGCAGCGGCAGCGGCCAGCTTGGCCTTGTCGGCGGCGGTGGAGACGGTTTCGACCGATGCGGGTGCGTTCATGGACGTTTCGGTGTGCTGCGGTTGGCGGTTGTTCCCGTTTGGCAGGGGCAGAGGGAATCGAACCCCCAACCTTCGGTTTTGGAGACCGACGCTCTGCCAGTTGAGCTATACCCCTGCAGGAACCAACCTTCACTCGATGATTTTTGCCACCACGCCGGAGCCCACGGTGCGGCCGCCCTCGCGGATGGCAAAGCGCAGGCCCTCTTCCATCGCGATGGGGGCGATCAGCTTGACGGTGATGCTCACGTTGTCCCC
>Ga0326726_10002552_pt1 | contig 16704 bp, 13 predicted proteins | sample MHFenrmetagenome_2_FD_207603 | JGI IMG/M metagenome (GOLD analysis project Ga0326726, IMG submission 207603) | Lab enriched peat soil microbial communities from Michigan Hollow, Ithaca, NY, United States - MHF15MN | ecosystem: Environmental > Terrestrial > Soil > Wetlands > Peat | place: USA... | reverse complement strand
GTGGGAACAGACGCCGCTGATGTTCGCCGCCGCGGCCAATCGCGCGGACGCGATTCGGCTGTTGCTCAAGCGCGGCGCCGATTCGAAGCTCACGTCGAAGTCGATTGACATCGCCGCGCAGAGCAAGCTCGACGCCGCCGCGAGAACGGCGCAGCGCAAGGTGCTCGAGGCCGCGGTGCCAAAGGGACAGCAGCCGACTGCCGATCAGGTGCAGGCGGCCATTCAGGCGTCGCGCGACCTGTTTACCTCGGGGAAGATTCCGGCGCCGGAACCGGCGGCGGCCGCAGGAGGCGCAGGCCGCGGCGGACGTGGCGGCCGCGGCGGCAATGCTGGCGCGCCCGCGGCCGCAGCGGCTGGCGGCACGACCGCCGCCCCCGCAGACAACCCTGCGGATCGGCCGCCGAATTTCGATCCGGAAGAAATCAATCCGCCAGTCTCGGCCAAGGGCGGACTGACCGCGCTGCTGCACGCGTCGCGCCAGGGCAACCTCGACGCCGCGCGCGCGCTGCTCGACGGCGGCGCGCCGATCGATCAAGTCAGTGCGGGTGAAGCCGTGAGCCCGCTCATCATGGCGCTCGTCAACGGACAGTTCGACATGGCGATGCTGCTCGTCGAGCGCGGCGCGAACCCGAATCTCGTCGCGGCGAGCAACGGCGTGACGCCGCTCTGGGCCGCGATCAACGCGCCGTGGCAGCCGCGCACGCGCTTCCCCCAGCCGCAGGAAATGGAGCAGCAGAAGGCGACGTACCTCGACGTCATGAAGGCGCTGCTCGCGAAGGGCGCGGATCCGAACGCGCGGATCAAGTCGCATCCCTGGTATCTCGTCTACAGCGGCTGCGGCAACCGCAATTGCGGGCTCGCCGATACATCGGGCTCGACGGCGTTCTGGCGCGCGGCGTACGGCACCGACCTCGAGGCGATGAAGCTGCTTGTCTCGTACGGCGCGGACCCGAACATCCCGACGATGGCGCCGGCGATTCCCGTGCGGCGTGGCGGCGGCCCGCCCGCCGGCGCTGGCGGTCCGGTCGCGCCGACCGCGGCGGCGGACCAGGCGAAGTTCAACGCGCCGCCCGTGCCGCAGGGCGGGCCCGGTGCGACGCCGCTGCACGCGGCGGCCGGCGTGGAATACGGTGAAGGCTTCGCGGGCAACGCCCATCGTCACGCGCCCGACGCGTGGATGGCGGTCGTGAAGTACCTCGTCGAGGAGCTCGGCGCCGACGTCAATGCGCGCGACAACGACGGCTACACGGCGCTCCATCACGCGGCCGCCCGCGGCGACAACGACATGATCCTGTATCTGGTGTCGAAAGGCGCCGACGTGACCGCGGTCGCGCGCAGCGGCCAGACGACGGCCGACATGGCGAATGGACCCGTGCAGCGCATCTCACCGTTCCCGGCCACGGTTGCGCTCCTCGAGAAGCTCGGATCGAAGAACAGTCACAAGTGCGTGTCGTGCTAGACGCGTAGCGCGAGGCTTGAGCCGAGCGGGAGTCATCATGGAAGCCGTCATTGCTGGATTGCTGAAAGACTTCGAAGACGGGAAGATGACGCGCCGGCAGCTCATCCAGAGCCTGGCGATGGCGGCCGCAGCCGTCGCGCCCGGCGCGACGCTCGCGGCGCAGGCGCCGGCGAACAAGCCGCCCATTCCCGCGGCGTTCGAGAAGGCGCCGTGGAAGACCGTCTGGCTCGATCACATTTCCTATGCGGTCTCCGACTACCGGCGGAGCACGGCGTTCTATCGCGATCTGATGGGCTGGGAGATCCGGAACGACAACGGCAACAACCAGTGCACGATGAAGATCGGCGACATCGGCGAGATCATCATCCGCAACGGGCGCCAGCCCGCCGCGAATGCGCAGCCGGCGCAACCGACTCAACCGGGACGTCCGCCGCTCACCGGCGTCATCAATCACGTCTCGTACGGCGTCCAGCCGTGGGACACCGAGGGCGTGAAGGCCGAGCTCGAGAAGCGCGGATTGAAGCCGCGGCCGGACATGGTCGGCGACAACTTCAAGAGCTACCACGTCACGGATCCGGACGGTTGGGATCTGCAGATCAGCAATCAAACCAGAGAGACGCGCGGCTAGCGCTCGCCTCACTTCGTGAATCGCTCCGTCCTCATCGCCGTTTTCGGCGGTTTCGTCGTCCTGGCCGCCGGTGTCCTCTACTTGCTGACGCCGTCGCGTCCCGCGCCCGCGCCGAAGGCGGCCGTCAAGCCCGCGGCGACCGCGCCTCCGCCCGTCAGCGATCTGTCGGCCGGCCCGCTGCCGACGATGGCCGCTCCCGAGGCACGCGCGCCGAAGCGCGCGGCGCCGAAACCGGAGGCGCCCGCGCCCGCTGCGCGTGAGACGCCGGCCCCGTCGCCGGACGCCGGCGTGCTGCACATCGACGCCGACGTGCCGGGCGCGCAGGTGTTTCTCGATCGCGTGTTCCTTGGTACGGCGCCGGTGGACGCGCCGAACGTCAATCCGGGCTCGCACCAGCTGAACGTCTCCGCGCAGGGGTGGGAGGGCATCTCCGATCCGATCACCGTCACGTCCGGTCCTCACGACATCCTCGTCAAGCTGAAGGAGGTCCGGCTCGACGCGCACATCGAGGTCGTGCACAAGCATCGCATCGGTTCGTGCAAGGGCCGCCTCGTCGCCACGCCCCAGGGCCTGCGCTACGAGACCGCGGACAAAGGGGATGCGTTTAGTATCCCGCTCGTCGACGTCGACGGGTTCGAGGTCGACTATCTTCAGAAGAATCTCAAGGTGCAGTTGAAGAAGGGAAAGAAGTACGATTTCACCGATCCGGACGGCAACGCCGATCGGCTCTTCGTCTTCCACCGCGACGTCGACAAGGCGCGCGCGCGGCTGAAGAAGGGCGATCCGCCCGCTCCTCCGAAGTAGGAACCGTCATGCGATTCACGATCGCGGCGCTGGACGATCTGCATCCTGAGAAACGTTGATCCCATCCGGGGAGAGTGAGCCGTGGACACGGCGACAGACGCGCTCGACGGTACGACTTTCCGCGTGGCGGCGATGCTGGATCATGTCGCGCATCTGAATCGGCTGTACCGCGCGGGCGACGTCCGCGCGCACGTGCCTGACGCCTTCCACGATAGCGAGCGCCCGCTCGACGAACTGGTCGCGCAGTATCTCCCGGCGTCTCACGCGGCGCTGGCCGCGGCGTCGCGCGGCCTGTTCTATTCGTTGCCGGTGGCGTTTGACCCCGCGGAATCGGTCGGCCCGTACCTCGCGGTCGTCGACCGCGACCCGGCGGGTGAGCCGTACCGCTTCATGGATCTGGGCGCGCAGATCGCCACGCACGCGTTCGGCGAGAACGATCCGGCGGTCGTCACTGCGATCGTCGATGCGCTGCCGGCGGTGGCCGCTCGCTTCGCGCACTCCGAGTACCAGACCGTGCTCTCGCTGCGCTTCAAGGCGGCGCTCGATGGCATCGCGCCCGCAGGCACGCCGCGGCACTTCGTCGTCAACACGGGCGCCGAATCGGTCGAGAACGCGATCAAGGCCGTACTGCTGAATCGCGTCAAGACGACCGGCAACAGCGACGGCGGGTTCATCATCTCGTTCGAAGGCGCATTCCACGGCCGGACGCTCGGCAGCCTCGCGGTCACGCACAGGAAGAAGGCGCGGCTCGGCTTTCCGACGTTCGACTGGCCGAGCGTGCTCTTTCCCGTCGACGAGCCGGCCAAGCCGAAGGACACGCTTCAGCGCGAGGAGCGCAGCCTGAAGCAGATCTGGGATCTGCTGGTCTCCGGCCGTCTGCCGAAGGCCGAAAAGAGCCGTGAGGCCTTCGTTCGCGAGATCGAGGCCATCGACGAGTGTCTCGCGCGGCCCGCGCTCGACTGCGGCGCCGTGCGCGCCTTCGCCGAAGAGCAGCGCGCGAAGCTGACGCCGGACGTCTTGCGCCGGGCGCAACGCGTCGCGGCCGTGCTCGTCGAGCCGGTTCAGGGCGAAGGCGGCGTGCGTGCGGCGAGCGCGCGCTTCATGCGCAAGCTGCGGCTGCTGACGCGCATCTACGACGTGCCGCTCATTTTCGACGAGGTGCAGACGGGCTGGGGGATGACAGGGCGACTGTGGGCGCACGAGTGGTTCGACCTGCCGTGCCCGCCCGATCTCGTGACGTGGGCGAAGAAAGCCCAGAATGGCGTCTTGTTCGTCAGCGAAGAACTGGCGACGTTCTTTCAGGAGGAGAAGAAATTCAACACGACGTGGGAAGGGGACTCGGTCGGGATGGTCCGCGCGCTGGCGCGACTGAACTCGCTCGATCTCGAGCAGGTGCGGCGGACCGGCGAGCGGGCGAAAGCCGGCCTCGACGCGCTCGCGAAGGAGCACCGCGAAATCATCAAGAATGTCCGCGGCTTCGGCGTCATGCTCGCGTTCGACGTCGTGCGGGCAGACTGGTCCGACGCGCTGCTGGACCGCGCGTTCCGCCGCGGCCTCGTGCTCCTGGCGGCCGGCGAGCGCAGCGTCCGGTTCTACCCGCGCTACGACATGGAGCCGTCGGCGATCGACGAAGCGCTGGCGATCCTGCGGCTCGCGATCGAGGACCTCGTGCGCGGGCGCGTCGTGCCCGAGACCATGCCGACGCCGCGCGTCCGCGTGGGCACGCTGGCGTTCCCGCTCGACACGATCGAGGACGTCGCCTTGACGCCGGCGGTCTTCGACGGCGTCAAGCTCCAGATCATGGCCGTCGAGCAGGAGCGCTACGGCGCCGTTCCGCCGGACGGCGCCCCGGCGGGGCATCGGCCGCTCCTGCAGTACTCGCTCGACGCGCTCGAGACGACGGCAGCGAACCCGCGCGCGATCGGCCTCGGCCTCCGCGACCGCGTATCGGGCCGCTTCGTGGGATACGCGTTGGGCAGCGCGCTCGAGAATCACGACGAAGAAGGCGTCGCGTCGGACCCGCGCTTCGGCGAGAACAATACGTTTTACTTGCAGGCCATGGCGATTCTGCCGACGGTCCAGAATGCCGCCGAGCTCGAGAATCATCTGCTGGAAACCATCCGCGCGCGCGCCGCGGAGGCCGGGTTCGAGCACTTCTCGACGCTGATCGAGGACCGGCTGCGCGAAACCGGCCCGGAGTGGTTGCGGAATGCGGTGATCGTCGATCGGTTCGACAACTACCTCGGCGGCGGCGTCGCCTTCGTGTACCTTCAGGCGCCGCTGACGCCTGCCGCGTAGCCCGCGCCGCTGCGACGCACCCGGTGCGTGCTGCGCTCGTACTCGAAGGTGCCGCAGCAGGCCGGACACACGTAGTGGTCGGTCAGATCGATCATGCGGTCGGGATCGCTGGCGTGGCTGCCCTCGTAGTGCAGCGGGCAATCGCACGACGGGCAGAAGAAGCCGGGGGCGCCGGCTGGCGGATGCGGCGACGCGGCGTGCGCCACGGGAATATCGCGTGTGTCCATACAGCCTCGCTTCTTCTGATTGTGTACGGAAGAGTCGTGCCACCAATGGCGTCGGGCTCATCGAAGCAATATGACGCGATCGGCCGAGGGGTTGCCGGGAAACCGGCAAATGGCTTCAGGATGACGTTGCGGAAGAACCTCATTGCACTCCTCTCGGCCGAGCCGCGCTCGGTCTCGTCGATCGCCCACGACCTGGGGTTGCGCCGCGGCGACGTCGAGGAGGATCTGCGTCACGCGCTGCGGTCGGCTCGCGCGGCGGGCCACGCGATCGTGGTGGAGCCCGCACGATGTAAGACGTGCGGGTTCACGTTCGACGAAGGAAAGCTGGCCAAGCCGGGCAAATGTCCCGCGTGCCGCGGCACCCGGCTCTTCGAGCCGCAAATCCGGATTCAGACCGTATAATTCGCTACGTCAGGCCATGAAATCCCGCTTGCTGACGTCGATTCCTGCCGGCGTCGCCGCCGTCGTCCTGACGGCCTGGCATCCGCTTCAGGCGATCGATCCCAATCGCGCTCCCCTCGCGCCGAGCGAGCGCACCGCCGTGCTCGCGATGCTCGACGCCGTCGACGCCGTGCAGCAGGGACGCGTCGCCGCTGACGAGCGCGTGCGTTGGGACAGCCACGTCTTGAAGTCCAGCGTGCTGACGGCGTACGTGCCGTTCGAGCTGTCGCTGGACACGCTGCCGGCGACGCTGAAGTCGGGCGCGCTGTACGTGCGGGCGGTGACGCGCCCGCGTCCGCCGCAGCTGGCCGAGCAGCATTCCGAAGTGCGCGACTGGATCCAGAGTGGCGCGAAGACCGCGACGCGGCTGGGCGACGCCGTCTACATGCCGCAGGGCGGCATGCCGATCGGCGGGCCGGCGATGACGTCTGGCAAGCGCAACATTCAGGTGCCGGGCGAGAGCGCGGCCAAACTCAGGGCAATCGAGCAGGATACCGAGAATCAGCGCGCCGAAGACGCCAGGAAGGCGCGGAGAGAGCGCGATCCGTCGCTGTTTCCGTTCGAGGAGTACTACTTCTTCGACGGCAGGACCTCGCGCGCGGCCGGACCGCGACGCATCGCGCGGGCGATCGCGGTTCCACATGGCGAATACGAGTTGTACGTCGCAGTGCTCGACCGCGGGCACATCAAGGACGCCAGGCCGGTCGTCGTCTCGCGCACGATCAACGTGCCGGACTTCTGGAACGACGAACTGCGCTTGAGCAGCGTGATCCTCACGAGCGACGTGCGCATCCTGAAGGCGCCGTTCGCCGAGGAAGCGCGCATCGAGCACCCGTACGCGTTCGGTCTGGCCGAGCCGGTCGTGAGCCTGGCGCGTGAATTCCTGACGAGCGACGTGCTGTCGATCGTCTATCAAGTCTGCAACTACGGCGCGCCGGATGCGGACTTGTCAGCCGACTACAGTTTCTACCGCCTGGACAACGGCCCGCGGAAATACTTCAACGGCACGAAGCCCCAGCCGCTCGGAGACGACGATCTGCCGCCGCCGTCGCTGTTGGGCACGCAGGCGTTCGCCATGCAGTCCGTTCCGCTGGCGGCGTTTCCGCCCGGCCGGTACGAGCTGGAGATTACGGTCCACGATCGTTTGACGCGCGCGACGGCGAAGACCGTCGCCGGATTCTCCGTCCGATGAGAGCCTGGCTGTCGATCCCGTTGGCATCCGTCATCGCGGCAGCGATCGCGTGCGGCTCGTCGGTCACGATGCCGACCGCGACGCCGTCGCCGACCACAACCTCCACGACGACGCCAATCACGACCCCGGTCGTTTCGGGTGCGCTTGGCGGTGTCTGGCAGGGCACGGGCACCGATTCGCAGGGCGCGACGATCGTCACGTGGACACTGACGCAGACCGGATCGACCATTTCCGGCACCGTGAAGACGCAGGCCGTCAGTCCGAACGACGGATCGTGCGGCTCGTGTCATCGCAACAAGAGCGGGACGTTCTCGGGCTCGATCGACGGCGCGACGTTGATGTTGACGATGCACTTCGCGGCGGGCGCTGACGGCGACCCGACGCCCGCGTGCGACGCGACGCTGTCCGGGTCGGCGTCGATGCCTGCTGGGAATCAGCTGACCGCCAGCTATTCCGGCGCGGACTCATGCGAGGGACCCTTCCTGAACGGCAATCTGCCGATGACGAGACAACCGTAGAAGACACGACGACGATCAACGCAGAGCTCGCTGAGCACGCAGAGCGACAAACCGAGGAGACCGCACATGCGAAACGTAATGCGATCGATGACGGGAATTCTGGCCCTGACATTAGTGAGCGTCGCAACGGCGGGCGCGCAGCAGCCCGCGGGAGGGCAGCGCGGCGCGGGCGGCGGACGCGGACCGGCGGTACCGCCGCTGATCATGACGTCCTCGGCGTGGGAGGACGGCGGCGTCATCCCCGACAAGTACACGCAGGCGGCCGGCGCGACTGCGCCGTCGCCGAAGCTCGACTGGTCACAGGTGCCGCCGGGCACGCAGAGCTTCGTGCTCCTCCTGCACGATCCCGAGCCTGTGCTTGCGAAGGGCTCGAAGATGGACATCACGCACTGGCTGGTCTGGAACATCCCGGGGACGTCGACCGGTCTTGCCGAAGGCGTGGCGGCCGGAGAGCTCCCCGACGGCACGCGTCAGGTCAGCCTGCGCTCGAATTCGTACATGGGCCCGGGCGCGCCTGCCGGTCCGTATCACCACTACACGTTCGAACTCTACGCGCTCGACACCAAGCTCGAGGTGCCGCAGGGCACGCCGCAGGAAGCCGCGGCCACGCGCACGGCTGTCGTCAACGCGATGGACGGCCACGTGCTCGGCAAGGCCGTGCTCGTCGCGCGGTTCCATCGTCAGCCGCAATAGCAGCAGAGGAGGTTCCATGGGCGTGACTGCCGGCCGTTTTGCGCTACTGGTGATGACGGCGGCGACACTCGGGGTCTCGGCTCGGACGACGGCGGATGGCGGCGTCAGCGTCGTTCCGTCGGTGTTCAATCCCGCGCGGACTGATGTGCGGATAGAGGCGGTCTGGACGCCAGGGGCGGGCGTTCCTGATGGCGTCGCTGCACCAAACGATGACCAGGGGCTGGTCCTCGCGATTTCAGACACCGTCACGTATCCGCCGGGCGCGGCGGCGATCGCCGAGGTGAGATCGAGCGGGGACCGCACGCTCCGGCATCTCGCGTTCGATCACAAGGTCGGCACGCATTGCTCGGGCGGATCGCCGCGGTGGGTAATCGAGACGGCCGACGGCGGTGTGTACGCGTTCGGCTGCTCGGCCGGCGTCCGTCAGGTCGATCTGCCGGGGAGCGGCTGGGAGAGGGTTACGTTCAGTTGCTCGGATGTGCAGGTGCTGGCCGGCGTGGAGGGAACCTGCCCGCTCGGATCGGTTCAGGCGATCTCATCGATGAAGATCGTGCACGACGAGGCCGGCAGCACGACGCTGGACAACCTGGACGTCGACTTCGTCGTGACGGGCAAAGGCCGCTGACATAGCCTGGCGTAGACTACGCGGCATGCGCTACGCCTCCCTGGCTGCGTTCCTTCTCGCCGGACTCGGGCTTGTCGCGTCCCCGCAGCAGGGCCGACCAGCGTCGGCCTCGCCTTCAGCGCCCCGCGCCGTGCATCTCACACTGCACGAAGGGACGTCGATGGCGGCGGCGCTGTCGCCGGACGGCCGCACGCTCGCGATCGATCTGCTCGGCACGCTGTGGATGCTGCCCGCGGCCGGTGGCACGGCAACGCCGATCTCCGACATCTTCCTGGACGCGCGGCAGCCGGTCTGGTCGCCTGATGGCAGGCGCCTCGCATTTCAGGCGTATCGCACGACGACGTGGCAAATCTGGACCATCAACGCCGACGGGACCGCGCTGACGCCGGTCACGTCGCCGGGTCCGTTCGACGATCGCGAGCCGATCTGGTCGCCGGACGGCACGCGGATCGCGTTCTCGTCCGACCGCAGCGGCAGCTACGACATCTGGGTGCTGACGCTCGCGACCGGCGCGGTCCAGCAGGTCACCTTCGCGCCGTCGAACGAGTTCATGCCGGCGTGGCGCAGCGCGAACGAGATCGCGTACGTGTCGGATCGCGCGAGCGAACCTGGGATCTACGCGACAACGCCCGTGACGACGATATCGGGCGCCGCGCCACCTGTTGAGCGATTGATTGCCGCGTCGATGGGAGCGCTTGCCGCGCCGGCGTTCAGCGCCGATGGCGCCATCGCGTTCAACGCGATTGTCGGCACTCGGAGTCGCCTCATGACTGGCGGCCGCAATATCGCCGACGCCGACGAAGACGTCTTTCCATTCCGGCCGCAATGGGTGTCATCAGGCGAGCTGCTCTACACGGCTGACGGCAAGATCAAGCGGCGTCCTGCCTCGGGTGGGCCGGCGCGCACGATCGAATTCAGCGCGGACGTCTCGTTCACGCGGCCCGCGTTCACACCGAAGCGTCATCAGTTCGAACGGACTGGGTCGCAGCCCGTGCGCGGGATCATGCATCCCGCGATTTCTCCAGACGGCGGGCAGGTCGCGTTCGCGGCGCTTGGCGATCTCTGGATGATGCCGGTCAGCGGCGGGGCAGCGCGCCGACTGATGACCGATTCCGCAGTCGAGACCGAACCGGCCTGGTCACCCGACGGCGCGTCGCTCGCGTACTCCTCCGATCGCGGCGGCTCGATGAACGTCTGGATCCGCGATCTGCAGAGCGGCGCCGATCGTCAGCTGACGCGCGGCATCGCGGCGGCGATGACGCCCGCGTGGTCGCCGGACGGATCGCGCATCGCGTACGTCGATCCGGTTGGACAACTGCAGGTGGTGGACGTGAAGAGCGGAGCCGTGAAGTCCGTTCACGCGCCGCTCAATGAACCCGGCCGGCCGAGCTGGTCGCCCGACGGCACGGCGGTCGTCGTGTCGTCGCTGAAGGTGTACTCGACGCGCTTCCGCGAAGGCACGAATCAGGTGCTGCGCATCTCGCTCGACGGCCAACCGGATCGCTGGTTCGAGCCGTCGCCCAACAAGTCGATCGGCATGCGCGAGGACTACGGTCCGGTTTGGTCGCCAGACGGCACACAGATGGCCGCGATCGTCGATGGCCTGCTGACGGTCTGGCCGGTCGCGCGCGACGGCGCGCCGCAGGGACCGCCGCGTCCGCTCTCCACGGAACTCGCGGGCTCGCCGACGTGGACGCGCGACTCGAGGTTCATCCTGTATCAGAATGACGTCACGCTGAAGCTCGTCGACGTCCAGGCCAGGCGCGTCGTCCGCGAGATCGATCCGAAGCTCACGTGGACGCCGCCGCCACGCGGCGGTGCAATGACTGTCCACGCGGGCCGGCTCTGGGACGGCCGCACCGACACTCTGCAGACGGACATGGACGTCGTCGTCGCTGGCGGACGCGTCAGGAGCGTCGAGAAGCACAGCGCCGCGCTCCATACGGGCACGGTTCTCGACGCCTCGCGCGAGACCGTGATTCCCGGGCTCATCGAGATCCATTCGCATCTCAGTAAGAGCTACGGCGACGCGCTCGGCCGCGCGTTTCTGTCGTGGGGGATCACGACGGTCCGCAATCCGGCGACGAACCCGTTCGAGTCGCTCGAGAACGATGAAGCGTATGAGTCCGGCGCACGCATCGGCCCGCGGCTGATCACGACGGGCGAGCCGTTCGACGGCACGCGCATCTACTACCCGGGCGGGAGCGCGCTCGACGATGGAGGACAGCTCCCGCTTCAGATCGCGCACGCGGAGGCTGCCGGCTTCGACTTCGTGAAGACGTACGTGCGGCTGCCGGACCTGATGCAGAAGCGCATCATCGAAGAGGCGCATCGCATGGGCATGCCGGTCACGTCGCACGAGCTGTATCCGGCGGTCGCGTACGGCGCAGACGGCGTGGAGCACATCCGCGGGACGAGCCGCCGCGGCTACTCGCCGAAGGTCACGGCGCTGCTGCGGTCGTATCGCGACGTGATCGATCTGCTGACCTCGTCGCAGATGACGCTGACGCCGACGATCGGCATCCAGGGCGGCTTCCGGCTGCAGACCCTGCGCGATCCGTCGTGGATCGACGACCCGCGAATCCAGCGGCTGTACCCGCCGTCGGTCTGGCAGCGGTGGCGCGAGCAGACGCGGACGCCGGCGTCCGCTGACACTATCGCCGAGGCCGCGCGCACCGTGACGCCGCAGGAACGCACCGTCTTCGACATCGTGCGAGGCGGAGGGCGCGTGACGGCGGGCACCGACGCGCCGATCAATCCGTACGGGCTGAGTCTGCTGATGGAAATGGAGAACTACGCGTCGGGCGGTCTGACGCCGCTCGAAGTCCTGCGGACGGCAACGAGCGTGTCGGCCGACGCGATGGGCGTCGGCGGGGACATCGGCCGGATCGCGCCTGGCACCCTGGCGGATCTCGTCGTCATTGACGGCAACCCGCTCGCCAGCATCGCCGATCTCAAGAAGGTGAAGCGCGTGATGAAGGGCGGCATCGTCTACGATATGGACGCGCTGCTGCGTCAACCGCGCTGATCGACGTCCACCTGATGCCCGCTGCCGCCGCCACGCATCTGAACTGGTACTGGATCGCGATCGCGGTGGCCGTGCCCGGTCTCGCGGGCTTCCTGGTGGCGTATCCGGTGTGGAAACAGGAGCATCCGATCCTCGGCAATCTCGCCGGCACCGCAGTCATCTTCGGCGCCGCTGTGGCACTCATCCTGCGGGAACGCATCGACCTCGATCTGGCGGCGCAGGCGTGTCTCGACCGCGGCTTCGTGTGCTTTCCCGAGCCGAGCGCGTTCACGCGCTTCGCGATCTACGCGTTCATCGCGCTGATTCAGATCATGGTGTTGTTCACGGTGAGCCTTAAGGTGGAAACGAAGATTCGGCGTCGCGGCTACGCGCCCGAGTGGCGCTGATCGTCAGCCGCCAAGCACGATCTTCATCGACGTTGCGGCTTCACGAATCTGGCTGTTCAGCTGATCGGTGAACTCTCCCGGGGGCAGCTGTGCCGCGTACCACGCCGCCTTCTCGAGATGGGCCTTCGCGTCCTGCGGCGAGCCGCTGGCGAATTCGGTCTGCGCCCAGCTGCGTTCGGTCACGATGTGCGTGGACGCCACATAGGCGGCGTTGGGGGTCGGGTATTTCGAGAAGATATTGAGCGCCATCTGGAACTGAATCCGTCCGCGGCCGGGATCGCCTGCCTGAAAGAGACTGGCCGCGTAGGTCCGTAGTGCGTTGGCTGCATCGTTGACGTCTCTCGCAGCGGCGACCGCTCGCTCGTAGAGGACGCTCGCCGCCGGGAAAATCCCGGAGGCGTTGAGCGCGTTGGCCACCGCCAGATATTCCGTCGCCGACACATGGGCCCGGATGCGGTCGACCACCTCCGCGGCCTGCTTGGCAATCAGCGCGTTCTCCTGGTTCACTAGCGCGGAGAACATGCCTGCCGTCAGCGGATGCTCGCTGTACCTCTGCATCAGCTCGGCGTTCTCGCGCGGCAGCGCGCTCAGCCGCTGAATCAGGACGCGGAGTTCGGTCCTCGCGTCGTGAAGGTCCTGCCGCCGCGTGCGGTAATAGGAGACGGCGGTCGTGCCGAAGGAGAAGACGAGCGCCAGGACCGAGATCACGACCGCCGGATCGCGGTACCACCCTTGGTCCTTCTTGCCGAGCGCCACCTGAAGTGCGTCGATCTCGCCCTGCATCGCGTGCATCCGGGCCTCGACATCGCCCACAGCCGGCGCGGTCGCCTGATTCGCCGCGGATTGGCTCGCGGCAAGGCCCGCGGTAAGGGGCCTCCCCTGGACGCTGATGCAGAGGAGAACGGCCGCGATGAGGAATGCCTTCGACATGTCGACGGATCTTACGCTCAACGACCTTGGCGTCGACTATTTCGCGAGCGCGAGCGCCGTCGTCGCCCAGGCCGTGGCGGCGGCGGAAATCCACTGGTTGACGCCGTACGGAAATCCGCTTTCGAAGTACGCCTGAATCGGGACCGCTCGCGACTCGACGATCCAGGTCCCGTCGTCGATCTGGGTGTGGAGCAGGTACTCCAGCCCCTTGCGGTAGGCGCGGTTGGCCGGCTCGACCGCGCGGCTCTCGCGCAGGGCGACGAGGGCTTCGCCGCTGGCGTAGGCGTCGCTTCCCATGGCCTCGAGCTGCGCCCATCCACCGTCCGCGCGCTGCGTCGACAGGAGATCCCGCGCGGCGCCCTGGAGCGCGGCGGCCGGCGCGCCCGACCAATACAGGCCGAGCAGACGAAACGCGCGCTCCTCGGTCGAATCGGGCTCCGCATTCGTCAGCCAGGCGCGCGCGCGATCGACGGACTTCTGATACTCGGCGCGCTGCGCCGGCGGCGCGAACGCCTGCAGGGCCCGCAGCGACAACGCCGTGACGGCGATGTCGTTCGATTCTATCGGCGGGCGAATCGTCTGGAGCGGCCAGCGGCCATCCGCCGCCTGACGCCGCTTCAGCCAGAGCGCCTGGGCGTCGGTGGCCGCGTCAGGCGCGTAGTGCTCGACGGCTAGACCGAACAGCAAATAGCTGATCGTGTCCGAGCCGCCGGCGATCGGCACGTTCTGCAGCGCGCGCTCCCGCCACGACTCGAGATACGTGCCGATGGTGGACAGCTGCTTTTTCGCGATCGCCTCATCCACCGTATAGCCGTTGGCACGGGCCGTCGAGACCGCCATCGCGACCAGGCTGTTGTGATGGCAGGACGCGCAGCCGGTCTGCCGCACGAAGGCGGCGTCGACTTCCTGCAGCAGCGGAAGGCTGCGCTCGATGGCCGCCCGGACGGCCTCGGGTGACACCGGCACGGGGTCGACTGGCGACGGCCGGGCCAGCCGGCCGGGATCGTAGATCGGCGATGTCGTGCCCGCGCCTGGAGGAGGAGGCGTGCGCTCCAGAGGCTCGGCGCCAATCAGGGCGGCACACTTGTGGCAGTTGACCCTGACGAAACTCGCCGGCACCGATCGGGGCGCGGCGCCGCCGTAGTCCACGAGGGTGCGAAACATGTCGACATCATCGACGCGCACGGCCTCTCGCAGCGCCGACCAGTCGGTTCCGCTGCTGGCGGTGACGTCGGCGCCGTAGTCGATCAGTAGCCTGATCGCGCGCGCCGATCCGACGCTCCCGCTGGTGATAATGAGCGCCGTCCGCTGATCTTCGGATCGGGCGCTGACGTCGGCGCCGGCGTCGAGAAGGACCTGCATCTTCGCGACGTCTGGCGCCGCCCACATCAGTGCCGTCGCTCCCGTGGTGTTGGCAACGTTGGGGGAGGCGCCCGCAGCCAGGAGTTGTTTCACGAGCGCGGCGTCGCCGTACTGCGCCGCCGCCATCAGTGGTGTCGACCCGAGCGGCCCCCGCGAGGTCGCAGCACGCCGATCGCCGCTCAACAGGTCGTCGATGGCCTTGCGGTCACCAGCGCGGATCAACGTCATCAGGCGGACGGCGCCCGGATCGGCAGGCGGCGACGGGGTCTCGCCGGATACTTCGTCCGGCCACACCGCGCCTTCGTCGATCCACTGCCGGACGACTTCGACCTGCTCGTCGCTGAGCGGCCGGCCGGGCGGCATCTGCGCGCCCACGCTGTTGCCGATCAAGCGATGGTAAAGGCGGCTGCCATCGGCGTTTCCAGGCCCGATGTCCGACTGCGTGCCGCCGCGCATCGCGTCCGCACGGCGGTCGAGGCGCAGGCCGTTCATCTGCATCTCCGGGCCGTGGCAGCTGATGCAGTGGTCGCGGAAGATCGGCTGCACGTCGCGCTGAAAGTCGACGCTTGCGGGGGTTCGCGCGGTCGCCGCCGCGGTGACCGCCGCGACGGCCGCCGCCGTGAAGGCCAGCGGAAGTCTCACGCTCATCAGACCGAGTGGCATTGGCGTCCAGTATACGCAACGTCGGACGCAGTTCGGCGTGGCTGCACGGCACGAACGCGGGGCTGCAGGAGGGAATCGGAAGGTGGCGTAAGGAACTTCAGCGCATCCGATCAGGCGCGCTGCTTGAGAGGTGTTTCGTCGGCCTTCGTTATCTCGTCGAGCTTCGACAGCAAGGCCGTGAAGCCGCAGCGCGTCGGATCGAAGAAGCCCCACTCATCTTGTATCGCCTTCGGCGCAGGCGTCCGAAGCCCGACGGCCTGCATCGCTGCGTGCGCCGACGGTGCCGCCTGACTCGCCGTCGATTCGGCCTCCGCGGTGACGCCCTCCATCGACGGCCACAAACGGCCCGGCAGTGAGTAGACGGCCGTCCACTTGACGGGGACCCGGAGGGGCGCGACGGGCTCTGCGGCGACGGGCTCTGCGGCGACGGGCTCTGCCGCGACCGGCTCTGCGGCGACCGGCTCTGCGGCGACCAGTTCCACCGCGACCGGTTCTACGGCGACCCGTTCTACGGCGACCGGTTCTGCGACGGTCTCGCCGACGTTCGCGGGCGGCGTAACCGGCGGAGTCTCGCGTGCCGCGAGCGGGGCCGGAGCCAGCGTCACCGCATCCTCGATTGCGGCGGTCCTCACGGGCGCGTCGATTGGGATTGCCAGGTTCGGCCCGGACAACTCCTCGACCAGCGTGGAGAGATCCAGCTCGATGAACTCCAGCTCGCGAGCGGGAGCCACGATTTCGAAAACAGCGTCCTCGTCGGCTGCCGGTTCGGCAGCGCACGTGAGGGGCTCCTCGACGGCGAGGGCGGCCAATGCCTGGACCGCAGGTTCGACTTGATCTTCTTGATCCTCGACGGCAGCTTCGATGAATAGTTCGACCGCGGGCTCCGCCGGCGGTTCGACAACCAGGGGCAGCGCCTCGATGACACGTTCAGCCTGAGGCTCGGCGGCGAACTCCATGAGTGCCAAGTCAGGCGCTTCGAGCGATTCGATGACAGGTTCAACCACGAGCGCGTCGGCGGCCGCGTCGGCGTCGGCTTGGGCCTCAGCTTCGGCGCGGCGCTCGCGCTCGGCGGCGGCACGCTGGAGGTACGTCGCACACTGCTCGGCAAATTCGCCGGGGTCGCAGCCCTCCGGCGCGGACGCCTCCTGGCGTTTGAGCGAGGCCAGCACGCCCCGCCGGCGCGAACGCGGACGGTTCGCTGCCAGCAGCGGGGTGATCAACGTTTGCACGTGCGAGGAGGCGGCATCGAGCACGCGCAGGTGATCGCCGATCGCCGCTTCGTCGGCCGGCGACAGCAGCGCCGGCACGAGAATCAGATCCGGCACGCGGCCGCCGAGCGCGATGAGCGCGGGTCCGGCCGATTCGGCGTGCACGAGGTCGGCTCCCAGCCGGCCCCTGGCCATCGCGCGGAGTTGACTCGCCTGGCGATGGTCGGGTTCGATGGCGAGGA